>Ga0315282_10001296_pt1 | contig 47665 bp, 29 predicted proteins | sample YL17G07_20_MG_FD_203693 | JGI IMG/M metagenome (GOLD analysis project Ga0315282, IMG submission 203693) | Sediment microbial communities from Yellowstone Lake, YNP, Wyoming, USA - YL17G07_20 | ecosystem: Environmental > Aquatic > Freshwater > Lake > Sediment | place: USA: Wyoming | collected...
GGTGAGTTGCTTACTTATCAAGTGCCGTTACTTCCTTGGAAGCTACCTAGGGGTAGACCTTCTGAGCGTTTGAAAGAGCTTATTAACCGATGGAATCTTTGACCACATTTTAATGTGGGGCTACCCCGTGTGCTATTCCTATTTTATAATATCAAAAATCTAAAACCTGAACATGACAGCGACTTTATCAATGTCTCCACCGCCGGGGACATCGGCGCCGGGAACTCTCGCATAGTCAATCTGATAATTTGCGTATCTGATACTAAACCCCATGGTAATGCGGCTTCCCGGTTTGTCTGGCACATATTTATAGCCGACTCGCATTCCTAGCATGTTGGCGTACCAATATTCTGCGCCTAACCCTTGCTGGCTGTTGTTGGGACGGAATGCGTATATTCCGACGCCAGCCTTTACGGGATCGAATCTAGGCTCTTTCTTATCTTCTGCAGTTTCGCTGAGTTTGTCAATGAAAGAAGTATAATCAAATAATATTTGAAATCTATGGTTTGGCGTATCCACAAATCTTAAAGCCAACCCTAGTTTCATGTCTCTGGGTAATGGTTCGCTTTGATATGCGTCTTTCATTTGGATCGCTGTACCTAGATTTTGTATTGCAACACCGATATTGATAGGTGTAGAAGGCATAAAACTTACGTTCATTTGAATGGGTATAGCATATTGAATTCCAAGGTCCGTGGCATAAGCAACATCGGATACGTCCAGAAGCACTTGACGTATAAGTTTGGCACTAATACCAGCAAGCAAGCCTTTTGCAAGTTCATCAGCGTAGCACAAAGCCCATGCTGCGTTCGTACCGAGGTTTTCTTCACCTATGATTTCAGGACCATTTTGTCCTGCCCTAGTTTTAACCGTTGTCCCTTGTCCGTAAAGTTGAAGCGTTGTACCAAAAACTCCAACATCACTAAGTGGCATTGCAAAAGCCATCAGTCCATAGTACATACCCTCACTGGCTTCGCCGAACATTGCAGATACGTTGCTGTAAGCGATAGTTGCCTGCTTTTCGGATATAGAAGCTAATCCGCTAGGGTTCCAGAATGCAGAGATTACATCACCTGAAACAGCAGAAAATGCGTCTGCCATACCAGCGGCTCTCGTTCCGCCATCTGAAGTTAAAAATGGCGCTGCAGTTCGCGCAGTTCCAGCGTATACGTTCACTGAACATATTACAAAAGCAAAAATAGCAACAAATATAAATGCATGTCTCATCAACAAACCTCTCCCTCCAAAAGCGCAGGTAAAAACTATTGCTTGACTAAATTAATGTTTAATGATAAAAGGACCCCTTTATCCCTAAAGGGCATATTCAATATGCCCCTACAAAAAGAGGGAAATTATTCTCCCCTTTAGCTAAAGGGAAGTTAGAGGGGATTTGATTCTTTTTATTTAAGCCAAAGAATTAATCTGATTGACTACTATTTAGCTAGATTTGATTCATAATCAGGCGATCCAACAGACCACTTCCACAAATATCTTTGCGACTAAAAAACGAAAACAATATTCATAAGGTTTACAACATTCGATTTTTCAACACATCACACAATTCAGTCAAATTTGTAATCCGTTGTTCTTCAGAACTATTGAATACTTCTTTTCGATCAATGAGAATTGCCTCGATTCCAACGGCTTTTGGCCCCGCTATATCCCATCTCGGATCATCGCCAACAAAAATACACCGATCTGGAGTAGTATTTAATTTTTTCAAAGTGAATTCAAATATCCGCTCTGATGGTTTTCGCCAACCAACGTCCCTGCAAAATATATCAGCTTCAATATATTTACGAATATTGAACCGTTTTATCTCCTCCCGCCATAACTCCGCAGGGCTTCCCCACGTAGTATTTGACACAATCGCTATCCTGAATCCCACAGATTTCAGATCAGAAAGCGATTGAAGTGTGTCATCGTAAATCTGCGATCTGCTGAATATTGGCTTCATGAAGCATCGGCATAAGGTCATCATAAAGTCTTTTAATGGATTACTCAATCCAAAGATGTGAACAAGCCGATCCTCAAGCGGTCTAACCTGATAATCCTTAGACTCATGATCTTCGTCTTTTACCCTTTTCCAGATGTTATTCAAATCTACCTTGCCCGATGGATTCAGATAGTCGTAAACCTCTGTTATAGCTTCTCTGAGTATATCAGGAAATTCATTTCTTTCAAAATATTGGACAAGAGTATTCCCAAGATCAAATAGAATTACGTCTTTCATTTTCTATTTTAATAAAAGTAACCTCACGGGTTATTAGATTTTTCCTCAGGTTCCGCCGTTCTTTCCACGAAGATAGAAAGTTGCCCCAAGCAAAATAAACAATATCAGTATTCCAATTAATGCCATTTTTTATATCCTTTTTATGTGATGGTTCATCACTCTAACATCGTTTCATAAAGATCATAGTGTGATTCTTCCATTCCAAGATTATTATAAGCTTTTTTTGCTATTGTATTACTCTTATCTACATATAACCTCAACCCACAGGCATTTGATTCCTTTGCCAGTGATTTTATTTGCTCGAATATGGATCGAAATACACCGATCTTTCGATAATCAGGCAAAATGTAAACACTTTGAATCCACCAGATGACCGCATTTCGCCAGTCGCTCCACTCATAAGTAATCATCGCCTGACCCGCAACCGTTCCATCACACTCAGCGACAATGTAAAATCCCTTTGTAGAATCTTCAAATATAGCAGTAACGCCGTCAGTCAGTTTTTGTTGTGAAAGGGTGATGTTTTCTGTTTCATAAGCCATCTCTGAATTGAAATGCGCAATCATAGCAATATCATTTCGAATAGCATGTCTAACTTTAATTTCATTTAATCCCATAGTAGTTTTTTTATCACGAATTTCACTAATCTGACGAATTTCACGAATGTGAGGAAAGGCAGTAGGATATATAATACTATTTTCCATCAATCTGATCTAATAGACATTCGATAGCAGTATCAAGCTGACTGTCTTTTTCATCTTCACCAAGCGGACGTTCAACGTAGACGTCAACGGTTCGTGAAGCAAGCTCTAAATTCTCTCCCTCTACGTTAGCAACCTTTATGAAAGGCACCCTGAACCACGTACCATCAAGAAGATTGACGTTACTCGTCCAGATCACTGCACCGGCAGTTGGTGTTCCAATCACCTTTCCAAGTCCAAGTCTTCTATAATCTTCACTGAACATCTCTGTATTGCTACCAGAATGTTCATTTTGCACAAGTATAGTCGGTTTCTCAAAAATACGGTTCCCGGCAAGGTTCGTAGCTGATGTAGATGGTTTATCCCTATATACTGATCGTACATAGGTACGCTTGCGAAGCACATCCAGAATAAATGTTGCTATAAATCCTCCGCCATTAAAGCGAACGTCCACGACAACTCCCTCTTTATTGTGCGTTTCCGTATCTAGATCAACGAGCAATTGCATATATGCCTCGTAGGACATTGCGCTTATATGCACGTAACCAAGACGACCATTACTTTTTTTATGGACGTATCTCTCATTTTCACGTACCCAGTTTTTATAGCGCAGATTGCTCATTGTGCCATGATCTATCGGTTGGACTATAACTATGCGGGAGCCTTCTTTATCAGGTTGACTATTGACAGTCAGAGACGTTCTCTTTCTGATCTTGTGTTTCATCACCTCAAACAGGTCTTTTGTATCATTTAGATCAACGTCATCTATCGCTAGGATATAATCGCCAACGTTTACAGGTTCTTTTGCAAGAGCAACGGGACCGTAGGGTAAGATAGATTTAACCTTAAAGAATCCTGTGCTTTCCAGTTCCTTCCAGTCAAAATCCAATCCTAGATAGCTGTCGTCCATACCACCGCCCCCACCGCCAGCACCGAGATGTGAAGCTTTAAGTTCACCTACCATTAAATTCAATAACTCGTGAAAATCCTCTTGGGCCTGCACACCTTGAATAACGGGCAAAAGTCTATCTCGGACAGATTCCCAATCAGCACCATGTAATTCAGGATCATAGAAGTTATCACGGATCAAACACCATGCCTCGTTAAACATCTGAAGCCTTTCTGCATCAATATCAACGTCTACTTCTGCCCTCGTATCAAGAGCCTTTGGATCACCGTCCCTTCCGCCGTTCTCCGCTATCTTGAGTTGATGAATTTTTCCATTATCCACATAATAAATCTTTTTGCTATCTGGAACGAAATATACATTCCATTTCTCGCCATTATTATATGTAAGCTGTTTAGGCGGGTCATCCTTACGGTCATCATCGAAACACATACTCCACAGGTTATAGTTGCCAGTTATGGGCCAATAAAAAACCATCATCTTACTGTCAGGACTGATGCTTAAAGCATGACAGTTCATCTGTGGAGAAGTCAATAGGTGCAGGCGATTTCTTATGTCTTTAAATTCGATACTGATTGGTTCTGGTTCTTTCCTCTCATTATTTTTGTCTGAATCTTTCTTTTCTTCCGGGTTATCTTCTTTCTTTTCCTCTTTTTTATCCTCGTTCTCTTTTTTCTTTTCTTCCTCAAATAGCTTGTCCAGTTCATCTTCACGGAATTCGGGTTTGATAAGTTGCAGGTCAACTCTGGCGATCTGCCACTCTGATCTAAACTGGGCTGTATTGAAGATTATATACTTACCATCAGGCGACCAGAATATATCACCAACGTCTATGTGGCTCAGGAAGGTGATCTGTCTTGGTGTTGTTTCGTCAATGTTCTGGACATATATGTTTTCAAAATAATTATCATCTCTGTTTACATAAGCTATCCATTTACTATCAGGCGACCATGCGTAAGACGATGGGGCATTAAATCCCCAACCAAATATCCCGCTTATGAAATGCTTGCTCTCTTTAGTCTCAACGTTTATCAAATCGATCGCATCACGTTCATGACAATATGCTATCCATTTTCTATCGGGTGAGAATTTGGGCATATTTGTATAAACTTGCGAATCTGTAAGTTTTGTCTCTTTTTTCTCTTGAAAATCGTAAAGATAAATCTGGTTCTCACCCGTACGATCAGAAACATAAACAGCTTCTTTACTGTCTGGACTCCAAGAAATTTGCCCATCACGGGATTGTGTATTCGTCAGTCGGAAGGATGCTCTGCCCTTTTCTGTACCTTTCTCTGCTGAAGTGATAAATATCTTACCTCTATTGATAAATAATGCCTTTTTAGCATCAGGAGACAATGCAAATCCCTGCACTTCACCATTGAAAACTCTATGGTAAATGGCTGTGATCTTCTTATCGGCTATAACTTTTATTTGAATAGGCATAGCTTCCTTGCTAATCAGATTGAGTTTCCATATAGCAAAATCCCGTTCAAATACAATCCATTTTCCATTGCCAGATATGGACGCACGTATAGCACGACCATCTTTAAAATGCGTGATCTGTTTTGCTTTGCCCGTTTTTGTATCCTGATACCAGATATTTTCATTTCCATCACGGTCTGAGACAAAATATAAGCCTTTACCTTTGGTATCCCACAAAGGATAAAGATTACGTCCTGAGTAATCTGTGATCTTTCTGTAGTCTTTTGATCCTATCGGTTCACTAACAAGCCATATATTAGATGCTCCAGATGGATTTGGACCATGGCGCCACCATGCGTCTCCGTTATTGTTGAAGGCAAGCGTTTTTCCATCAGGCGATATGGTTAAGTTATAATATGATTCAAAAGGATCGCCTGCGATTCTGATAGGAGTACCACTATCCACACGAACTTTGTAAGCGGCGCTGCCAATTCCATCCATGCCAGAATTGAAATATATCCATTCCCCGTCAGGCGACCAGCAGTCCAACACCTCCACCCCATCGTGATATGTCAGCCGCCTGACGTCCTCTGTTTCCAGAGACATGATGTAAATATCACCGTTCCCTGTGCGTTTTGACATAAAGGCAAGTTTGGTGCCGTCGGGTGAGAATCTTGGTCGGTCGTCATATTCGTTATGTGAAGTCAACATTCTGGCGTCGCCGCCATCTGACGAGATTAACCATATATCGCCTGCATAAGAAAATGCGATCTGTTTGCCATCATAAGAAATAGCTGGTGATTTTAAGTACGGTATAGCCTGATTGTTATCTTCTGTCGTTCCAAATACTGATAATGTAATATTTTTAAGGAAACTAAAAAAATTCATTCCCTGACCTTTCATAATTTGTGTTAAGTCTTGTGATCTATATCAATTTTCTAGTTCTTTAACTCCGCTTCAATTTCGCCAATTTCATTTGCTTTGATAGCATAAACAAATAATGTATCAAGTTTATCTACTTTTCGGATTGATTTTATTTTTTTCTTGAGTCCATTGGGTATTGTGCTGAATCGGATATTTAATAGCTTTATTAAATCTTCCTGCTTCGTCTTAATTACACCCAATTCCATACCTTTCTCCATACCTTTCTCCATACCTTCTTCTATTAACGCCTGCGCTCCTGTTTTACTCATGTTTCTTACCTCCTCTCTTCGATAAGCATCTTTAACATTTGATTCAACAATACTAAAAAGGTTGGGTAATTCTGCTTGCTTTCTACGATGACGAATAAATTCTACTAAGAAGAACATAAGCCTCTCCCAGTTTGCTTGCTCTTCCGGTAACATAAATTCAAGATTATAAACAGCCAACTGCAAGGCTTTTCCAAACTCATCAACATTTGTATTTTCTTTTTGAATAATCTGAAGTACCCATTCAAAAGGATGATTATTCTTTACGAGTTGGTCAGTTGGTGTAGCTCCAAGATTAAAGAACATTATCTTGAGTCTCGGAGAAAAATCCTCTAGCAAAGAAGGTAAATCCATCAGACCTTTCAACTCTAAAGGTGAATTCCATTTTTCTTTTCCAGTATAGAAAACAACTGGTAAAATTGGACAGAATCGCCAATCTTTCAAAGGTACTTTTTGGCTTTCCCATTCACGCCTTTGTGCTTCCCATATCTGCGTCATATAGTATAAAATTCGGAAAGGCATAATTGGGTCAACAGATGACTGATGCTCAATTAAAACATATATAATAACTTCTTTTGAAGAAACTTCAATATTATCCAGAAATTTTGCCTTAAATAGAATGTCTGCCTCGCGTTTCCGAAAATTATTTCCTATGAAAGTTCGTTCCATTCGTTGAATATTCTTGTAATCTATTCGTTCTGCAATATCTTCATTTATTGTCAGCAGTAATCCGCGCAGATTATCTGGAGTTTCCAGAAGCCAACGTATAGCTCGATCTGGAAACTCACGCAATAAATTGGCTCTTTCTTCTTTAAGCATTTTCTTCATTCTTTATCTTTTGAACTGTTGTCCTGATTTATATTGGTAAGCTTATAAACGACTTCACCCGGTCTAACGTATCCCATCTCTCGTGCAAGCCTTTCTTGTGTCAGCGTATTATATTTTAATTTATTCAATTCCTTTTTCATACTCTCCTGTTGTTGCATCAACACATTAACCTCCTGGACGTAATGCTGTTTTAATCCCCTGTTACTCCACCAGTATTTAAAGGCATTCCCAAATCTATATACCTGCATAGAGATGATGACAGCTATCACGACACAGATCAATAGTGTTCGTAATATATACCCAATTCCTATCCTTCGCTTTTGAGGAATACGAGACCTGCGATCTTCATCAAACATGATCAAATATCTCTTTTAGTAAGTTTATATCATCCAGCTTTAATCCTATTGCAGACTTACGTTTAACGCTCATGAATATCACTCCTTCCTGATCCCATTGTATCATAAATATGCAACGCTTCGATCCAATCTACAACTTTTGTTTCACCAGCAAAAGAACGGCATCTTCCCATTCATCAGGAGTGATGAATTCTTGAACAATGGTATTTGTAAAAGTAGCGATACTTTTTCGTGTTCCAGTTGCGGGATTAAACCAGACCGCATCAATCTTATCAGAAGCGATTAGCTTCTTTAAATCTATGGAAACAGTCGTTGCTTTATCCAGATATACTATAGCCCAATCGTTAAAAATAGAACGTGATGACACGTTAAAGATTTTCCCATGCTCTTGTTGATTCACAATAAGGGATTGATCAGGAACAAGGTCCCACCAATTCAGAGACGTAAACAGGTTCTTGAGAATTCCCATCTGAACAGCGCCGGGCGCATCAAGCGCAGATTTCCACGTTGGCAGTATTCGCCAGCTATCGTTATGACCGTAACTGTGATGACCGCCGGACAGATAAGTCCAGTATGCTTGTTTACGAACCATCAAAGGTGTTACAGGAAATCTATATTCAGACCCATCTTCATAAGCGCCCTCAACCATAAGCACCGGTTTTGTAGGAATCAGGTTATAATCATTAGTTACCATGTCATAGATACGATCATAATAAGCCCATGTCTGAATCATGTTACACGCCAGCCAGTCTTCGTTATGTATGAAACTCGACGAAGCGGGAGACGGATCAGGATGAACAGAGATCAAATGCTTTCCTTGATCACCATCCTGAAGCCCGATAGCAATCTCACGAAGGATGGGAATGAACTCCTTTTCAGCTTTCGGATAAGACGTCCAGATAATATTTGGCGTATCCTTATAGCGTTCTGCGACCCATTTTGTATACGTTCTTGCGTTTGCCATAGTGATATTTGCGGTCTGCACCTGATGAAAGACTCCCGGAACAAAGACCAATCCTTTCTGCTGTCCCAATTGAATTACCTCATCCACGTTCTTGAAGTAGGCATCGTTTGGCGTTGCTGGATTATCATTTAACCAGGGTTTTTCTCCTGAAAGATTAGGCTTGGTTCCATTATTCATGCCTGTAATCATTACCTGAATGAAAGTAAAGCCTTTTGCCTTCCTGTTTTCAAGTATTATCTCAGCTTCTTCAAGCGTATAACCCCGAAAAAGTTCCCATTGAGTGTCTCCCAACCAGAAAAATGGCTCGTTGTTCTGTTTTACGAAATATCGTCCATTTTCACTCACTCTAATCGGTTCAGTAATCGCTGGATTTGACATATTTCACCGCCTTTTAAAATAAAAGTAGTTGTTTTTCACCGTAACGGTAATCATTCCATAGAGAATCGAGAGTTGCTTCGTAGGAATTATCTTTTAACTCATGGTATCTTGGATTTAACTCGTTTTTCTTCGTGAGATAAATGTTCACGTAACCAAAGTCTTTATCGCCTTCACGAACCTGTATTTTTGCACAGTTGGAATTATAGATACCTTTCAGCACAGCTTTATAACCATTGCTTTCCAGAAATTTTATAAAATCCTGTGTTTCGTTTTGAAGATCAATAGGTGGAGTTTCGTCGGTTGCAACAGAACCAGACTTTGCCAGTTCATCTGCCCTGTCATTCCAGATGTCACCTGTGTGGCTGTCAACTTTGTGCCAGTCAATCGCTATTCCAGAACTGCGGACAAATTCAGCATAATCTTGAGTCTGTGGATGTTTAGTTTTCCATTCACCGATAGCCCATTTTTTTATGCCTTCGCAGTCATAGAATATGGATACTTCTTTAACCGAATTTTCACGGCACCACTCAATAGCTTTTTTGACAGCGAAAAGCTCACCCGCAATCTGGTTGGTTCCCTGCACGTAATTCTCTGGAACTGTGCCATAAATCTCTTTTATAACCTCATCGTTCTTTAAAATTACAGCACCGTATCCAACTGACCCATTGAGTTTTGATCCATCAACGTAAATTTGATATTCTGATTTACTATCCATATTACCTAGAAAATAGATCCACAAATTGGCATGATTCACAATCAAGGTAACACTTTTAAGATTATCCAAAGGTAGGATGGGCAATGGTCAACCAGATTAATTTATTGACTTATAAAATATAGTTGTAGGTTGGGTCGAAGCATGAGACCCAACTTTGATAATATTATGTTGGGTTTCGTTCCTCAACCCAACCTACTTTTGAGATTCATAAGTTAAATAATTAATTTGGTTGACCATTGCCCATCCTACTTATTTGTTACCTTGATTTATGCAGAAAATGAACCATACCCACGAATTTAATAAAAATATTCGTGAAAATTAGTGTAAATTAGCGGATAAACATTTTCATTGCTATACCCAGAATCCGTAAGTTTGTATACCAAGTGTTATGCCGATCAATGACCATAAGCTACCTGCCGTGAATTCACCAAGTATAAGTCCTAGAAAGAATGGAATAGCCTTCTGGTGCATCTTGAGTCCGCCGAATTTGAGTATCATAAACTTGAGTAGCCAGCTAACGAAAAGACACGACCAGATTACATTCATACCCCAGCTTGTAGTTATGGCATAGCCTGCCGGATGGAATGGCCACCAGAAGAACTTCATTCGCATAATCATAAGGAATATAGTAGAGAAAAAGCCTATAATAGTAAATATTGATTGCTGATAATCAGTATTAGTGAGAGTAACAAGCCAATTCTGTAATCTTTCGTAAGGTTCTCTCCCAAAAGCTGATAGTGACGGCCAATACGCTTTAGTTTCCATACCAAGCCGATAACCCCGATCTATCAACGCCCAGAACGCAGATAATGACCCCCATGCCACAGCAAACATCATCGCAAACACAAGACCTTTGTTACTGGTGTTAGTTCTCTCAGCCATCTTGAAACCCTCAAGCTGATGAGGCATTGGGTGGCTTCTATATGCCCTGTTAATAAACCAGAACAACGAGAACATGGTCAAGTTTCCGACACCAAGCCTTCGTGTTCCCCAAAATCTAACCATTATCTGATCGGGTCCGGCGTAGTGCAAGTCGTGTACAGGCGTTCCAAGTTCTGCCCGCATACGTGCTATCGCTATGGAGATTGCAAAGTATAGGGCAAAGAATACTATTATCACTACAGTAGACATTCCCGCAACAGATTTATAAAAGATTGACGATAGCCCATATTTCGAGCAAAAGAAGAAAATAAACCCTAATCCAATTACCATACCAATTACCGCAGTTCTGTACCGCATCGGTTCATCTGAATCATCAAGTTCGCTCTTGTAATTAATGACTCTCCTAAAAACTTCTTTTAGATGCTTTCTGCTCATCCAGATAGCGATGACAGCAAGTGCGATGTATCCACCAGACGCCTGTTCAGTTGTATATGGAAACGCTGGAAGGCTTCTTATACCGAGAATAGTACCGACAACGTTCTGCAACCGCCAATACCAGAAGAAAAACCAGCACGAAAATGCCAGATCAAGGGGTATAAAGAATCCCAAACCTACTGCGAATGGGTAAAACGATATTGGGATAGACCCCATAGCACTCCATGGCGTCTCCGTAAAAACAGCTATATTGCGCACCCTGACGGGTATCTGTGGTACTGTGGGAAATATAGAGTTTAATCCATTTATAGTATCTATCAATGCGGCGACTGCGAAACCTATCCAGAGAAGCTTGGTCTTAAAGAGTTCCAAGCTGGGATTCGTCATTTCTAGTGGAAGTTGAATAATAGGATAGCTCAACTTCTCTGACTGAGTCCACTGTTTTCTAACAATGACGTTTATACAAAGCATGACAAAGACTAGCGCAACAATAAATGAAGTCCACCATAATACAGCAGGAAGCCAAGCTTTGATCTGTGACACAGAATAAAGACTTATTTCACCATTATAATAGCCATTAAGAGCAGATTCATTACTAACAGTCAACCATCTTGGAAGATAGTTATAAAAAAGCTCTGCCCATTCGTTTTCGGGGGTAGCAAAATGATACGCATGACCCAGCATCGGGACCAGTATCTCAAGCATATCATGACCTGCAATCCCGGACGCCAGCGAAAGCATTATGTATATAACAAGTAATTCGCTTTGTGTTAGGATATACTTCGGCAGAAATCGCTTTAAGAGCAGATTCAGTGCTATAAGCACAAATACATTAAAAACAACGTTAAAGAAGATAGATATGGTCACAGGATGACCAGAATATCTAATAACCTCCATTTCTATGACCCAATAGCAGTTTATTGGAATCAATATAAAAGCAATTAACAGCGAGCGAAACGTAACACCTTGATGATATTTTTGCATATTTTATTTATTCAGGGGGTTCGTGTAATTTGATTTTGTTAAAAAGATTCGATTGTAAAGAGTCATTACTCTTATTCTTAAATTTATTTAAACTTTTTTAATATCCGAAAAATGGGTAAAGCCCACTTAAAACAAAGGCTTACTTTCTAATCATAACACAGTAAAACTAAAATATCAACACTTTTATACATCCATTATATTCGATCCTGCTTGTAAATTTATAATCAACGTGGTATAATGAGACTGTTCTGAAGAACCATAAAATTAGCATACGTTTTTGACATTGGAGTCTCAACTATTCTCATAAGGAGTGAATGATTATGTCGCGCAAATTAAGCATTCTCGCACCTGATTGGTGGGATTACACAACTCTGGATGATGATTTACTTAACGATGCCGCCAGGCTTACACCCGAAAACATGGTAGCTCTTTCAAGGGAAGGCTTCAAAGTCGTAATGTATGACACTCTTGAGGATTTCTACCTTGCAGAAGCATTGGATTATATTTCTGCATGGATGCAGGCAACTCCTGATAATCCTGTTGGTATATGTGGACCCATTGGTCCTACTGAGCAACTACCTCTGGTGGCAAGGCTTGTGAATGAGCTTGACATAAACCTTAAAAATGCGCATTTCTGGGGGATGGACGAATGGTATAAAGATGGCAAAGAAGTGGGCATAAACCATCCCTTGTCGTTTGCAAAAGCTGATATGGAGCTTTGCTTTAACAGAATTAAACCTAAGCTGAAGATGCCTGAGAAGAATATCCATTTTCCCAAAGCTGACGCAAGCGAATACATCAAAAGCTGGAACGGTGCCCGCTGTGCAGTGATGCAGGGAGGCCAGGGAGAGATAAAGCACTGGGCTTTCAACGATCCGCTCAAAAGAGAAGGTAAATATAAGGATAATCCACCAACACCGGCGGAATATCGTCAGCTTAATACCCGTGTCGTGGATTTACATCCTGTGACAATAATGCAGAATGCGAGAACAAGCGGCGGTGGAGTGGTGACAGGCGTTCCTACAAAGGCTATCAGCGTTGGACCTATTCAGACGTGGATGGCTGAGAAAGTGTCTATATGGCAGGCTGGAACTCACGACAACGCTTTTGGTATGCGCCTCACTACATTGATGATAGGAAAGAAGATTGCTGATTCCTCCGTGCCAATGTCGCTTCTTTCAGATCATCCAAACGTGCAGTTCAACTTCTATCGTCTCGGTGTTGGAACTTGCGATGTAGAGATGCACTAAGAGAGGATATTAATGGTCAACCAGATTAACTATTTGCCTATAAGTATTAAAGGTAGGTTGGGTTGAGGAACGAAACCCAACTCACTACTGAAAAAGCATATCACAAAGGTTGTGGTGAAATTATGAAAGTGCTAAAATTTTCGTTCATTTATAATTAGCAAGCTAACAGCATGTTTTACTTCTGTAATAAATTAGTAATCGTTTCTATGCCTTTATTTGTTACCAAGTAAACAAGGGTATCTCCCAAGAGTTTATCTGGTGCGACTGGATTGCCAAAAAGGTCAAAGGTATGAGTATCATTGTCTTGCGGTATCTTAAATTCTGCATGATTATATTTTGATGATAATACTGCAACTGAGCGATCCTTGCCACTAAACAGATAGGCATAAACCCCATCTGCAAGTGTCAATAGCTTGACAAACTTCGTATCCTCAAGATACCATGCCATCGCTGAATAGGCGTCAGCACTCGGATGCAGCGCCCCTTCCTCTGTAACCAACACTCTACTGTCAATCAGGCTTGTATCGGGAAAATAGGTATGAGTGTGCATTGAATAGAGAAAAACCTTCTCAACTCCTGATCCCAACAGGCTTATGATGTGACGGCACATATAGTCTGACGTATCTACGACATTCTCCAGCGACTTGTATGGCAGTGTATAATTATAAAATCCAGAACCCATTTTCAGCATGATATTTGAGCCTTCCGTCATCCACACAGGTTTTGGATTTTTACCGAAACGCTCTACAATAGGACCCGTCGCCTTCTTGAAACCGATCCCTGCATCATCACCGGGAAATCCCATTGGTTCAGGCGTGTAATTGTGGTAGCAGACAACATCGCAGTAATCAAGTCCGCCGTTCTCGGTTATACCATGAGTCCACTCCTCTCCGCTGAATCTATCATCGTTACCCGTTGCAGTTGTAGTATTTACTCCAAGAACCGTGTTCTTATCGTCTACTGACTTTGCAGTTTGATACGCTGTAGTCATCAGTTTTACAAAATCCGCTGTTGGATTCTTACTGGTTATATATCCACCATACTCACCAGTTTTGCTCTCATCATAGCCAACCGCCCACCATGCGTGGATCCAGGGTTCATTCCATACGTCATAAGTATCAATCACACCTTTGTAGCGCTCCGATACGGTTTTCACGTAGTTTGCGTAATCTTCCATCTTTTTGGGTTGATAGAAGCAATCAAAGTAACCAGAGTGATCTTTACCAACATCCTGATAATAACTGGCCCATTTTGGCGCAGTTCCCAGTTCTCCCAGAATCTTCATGCCATATTTACGAAAACGTTGCAGTTCCTTGTCACGAAAGACCCATTTTCCTTTTTCAGGCTCAAGAAAATACCACATCAAATAGTTACTACCCGCATCATGCAATCGTGTCCAGTTGACGCCGACAGCTTTCGCCATAAGGATATGCCGTACTGTTGAATTCGTATGTATGCCAAACGGTGACTCAGGCGCATCCTTCATCCAGTAGCGTGGACGGTGCAAGCGATGAACGATTATCTCGTTGTAAGAACTGATCCTTTCTCCATTTGATTTTCTGACATGCGCTTCTATGCGGAAAGCGCCATAGGGTTTGTCAGGAAATACGTTATATCTGATCATCCCATAATTAAGGAATCCATTGCTTAGAGATATATTCTGAAGTGTTTTTTCTTCACCGTAGATATTGACAACTTTTACCTTGAGTATTGCATCGGGAACGTTCCCGGTGACACAGAATTTAATCATCGCTGGTTCGTCATCAAATTGCACAAGGGCAGGCGAAGCATCACCCTCAGGACACGCTAATGCAACCTCACAAGAAAGTTGACTGCTGTATGGAGTTGCATCACTTCCCGACTCAACCTGCATAGCGTCAATCAAAAGATCGCCTTTACCTTCGATTTGCAATCCATAAGCACGTGCAATTAAACGAGGTGAAAACGAGACCTTTATCCTCTGCCATTCATTAGTTTTTAAATGAAAGTCTTTGCTTGCCAGTTGATCACGGTCACATAGAACAATCAGCCCGCCATCCCAAAAACCTTTGACGTAAACGCTTGCTGTATGTAGCCCAAAGACTTTGTTTACAATAAATGGCGCTGTGTAAAGTTTCATATCATCGTTAGTTTTAATCTTCATCACAGGCGACCCGCTGGGACCTAAAATACTAGGATCACTATTTATTATAACGTCATCAGTATCAGAATTATCTCTATCCAACGACCACCCGCTTTGTAATCCCAATGGAAAACGTGAAATTCGCAATAAGTTTTTGGTGCCAATATCTTCGTAATTGGCTTTTGTTACCGCTAGAAATTCATTTTCAGATTGCTCGATCAATTGGATTCCAGCAATATCAAAGGCGCCTTCACCGTAGACTATAATAAAGAATCCAATTGGTTGCTTGTTAGCTTTTGTGCGATAATTGAATACGTATTTTTCCCATGATGACGAAAAGTTACCATGCTCTATGAACATAAAATCTTGAATTGCGTTTAATGGACGTACACAGAAAGCGGCAGACACTCTCGACGGGTTACGAACCTTGACTGTGAGACGATAATAGTTGCCATCAATGGTATCAGGCAAAGGCTGGAACGCAAGCTGGCACCATCCCTCTATTCGTTTCTTGACGCTAATTCGCAGGAATTTCAAGCCATCTTCATCCATAAGCTGATAATCCACATGCACCTTAGCCCATTCGGAGTTATCGTTCCAACCATCAGGCAGTTTCCCTGTTATACTCAACTCCTTCTGCTCATTGATGACTTTGACTTCATGGGTTACAATGCCAAAATCAGTATCAAACAGCGTTTTGGCATTTACATTCGCTGAGATCGTGGTCATTAGCATAAACAAGCCCAGTATCTTCAAAAACCACACGTTAATAACTCCTGATGGTCAACCAAATTAATTATTTAACTTATGAATCTCAAAGGTAGGTTGGGTTGAGGAACGAAACCCAACCTACAATTATGTTTCTGTAAGACGAAAAATTAATACCTAGCATCTAATATCTTCTTCCGCGTCAATCCGTGTGTTTCAGTGGCTAATATGAAGTTTAACTAAATAATCGGGTAATAGAATTAATGGCATTTTTCTGGATTCCAGCGCAGGCTGGAATCTAGTCAAATTTATTACCCGATTAATTATTCAATGTTCATATTTCCTAATATAGAATCTTTGGGGATACCGTTTTTATCCCAACTGCGCAGAACATAATACTCCTGCAACATTTTCTCCATGTTTTCTCTTGTGATCTTTGCGCCTTTCCACTGACCGCTGTTGAGAGGTTCTTCCATTATCCTGTGCGGGAGAAGATCATCTTCCGCCGTAATGCCATCTCTGACAATCAGCAACCGTTCCAGATCATAGATTCTAGCACCAGTAATATCAACGTCCTCAATTTTCCAGTTATAATCTGTTGTAACGTTCACGAGTTTCACAACCCAATCCTTTGTTATTGCTCTACCGGCGAAGAAGCAGACTATAAGGGAATCCAGCACGCTGCGCAAATCCTGTATGCCTTTGACGAGTTCAGCCCTTCCGTCTGTCGCTAACGGTTTGTATTTATCTGTAAACTCCGCCGCAACAGTCCACGACTTGAGGTGACATGCGCCACGACATGCAGTCGCATAGGTCAAAGCCATTCCCCACACACCTCTTGGATCATAAGCTGGAACTTCCATTCCTTTGACGTGTAAAGCAAAACTCTTGCTTTCAGCACCGATCTTACCTGATGCTGATCTGACGCCGTCTGCTAGAATATCACCTAACCAGCCTTCCCTGCGAGCTATTTTATCGATCATAGCTATAACAGATTCGGAGTTCCCCCATTCCAGCAGATCACCATTGACTTTGCTTTTATCAATTAAACCTCGCTGATAACACTCCATCGCAAATCCGATGACACCGCCAATAGATATAGTATCAACGCCATACTCATTACATTCCTTGTTTGCGGCTATGATATGACCATAATCAACGATGCCAAGATTCGCACCCAAAGACCACGCTGTCTCAAACTCAGGTCCCCTTGTAGGTTTACCAATCCATTCCCCACGATCAGGAACCACAACGTGACCTGATTTGATCGGACAATTCAGACAATTAAACTCGCTTGATTCTTTATCATAAGCGACCTTCTTCTCAAAGCCTTTGGTGTCAATCTTTCCCTCAATATCCTCGTAAGTAAGTATATCCTGATAGTTCCTTGTTGGGAGTATGCCAAATTCCGCAGTAGTATCCATCCAGATTATTGAGCCATGTTTGGGAAGCTGATCACCTGTAACCGGGTTAGTCTTAATATCTTTGGCAAGATCGGATAATCGTTCTTTCAAGCCTGACGGATCAAATATCTGGAATGTTCCTTTTTTCTTTGATGGCATTACAGCGATGCCCTTGAGTTTTTTGCTTCCAAACACAGCGCCTAATCCACCTCTACCGGAGCATCGCTGCCCATCGAAAACACCGGCAAACTTAACTGGATTTGGTAAGTCTGCGGCTGAACCTGTGCATACTACTGCACTTGCGCCTGTCGCTTCATGTATCGCTTTCTGCGATTCAGAAACCATCTTTCCCCATACTGATGATGCGTCACGCAGTTCGACATTATCACCGTCAATCAAGATGTATTTTGGATTATCAGATGCACCTTTTATTATTATGCCATCGTAGCCAGATTCTTTCAATCTGACTCCGAGCCTTCCACCGGTATTACTGCAAAGATACATATTTGTTAATGGGCTTTTCGTCACCCATTCGTATTTCTGGCAGGAGAATATGCCTGTTCCTGTGAAAGGTCCGGTCATCATTATCAAAACATTTTCGGGGGAGAGAGGATCTATCCCCGGTCTTAACAAGTCATAAAGGTATCTTGCCCCAAGTCCTCTACCTCCAATGTATTGCCGAACGTAATTTTCGTTTAAAGTTTGTTTTTCAATTTGTCCGGTGGTCATATCAACCACGAGTACGTATCCTGTATAAGAATATAACATGAAATAACTCCTTCATTATACAAATATTAATTAGCCACGGATGAAACACGGATAGAAATGAAGATGCAAGATGCAGGATTCAAGATACATGATAATAAAACATTATCATATATCCAGCTTCATGTATCTGCCATATTCTGTGTATATCCGTGTTTCATCCGTGGCTAAATTTCCAGTTCTGTCGTCTATGCAATATTGAAAGCCTGACCTGTCTCTGCTGAACGTGTTGCAACCTCTACGATTTCAAGGTCTGCCCTTGCTTCCTCGCCTGTGACGGCAAACTCTTTGCCATCTCTCATTCTGTCAACGAAATGTTGCATCTCTGCTGGTATTGTATATGCCTCAAGCATGGTATCAAAAAGTCTGACAGGTTTTCCATTGTCATTATATCGGGGATCGGTTGTGCTAAAAGCGTAGAATCCATCGCCCATGTCAAACATTGTTCCCTCAGAACCATAAACCGCAAGCCATGGGAAAGGCGTAAACATTCTCATTCCCCAACTGACTACGAGTTGACCAGTTGCACCGTTTTCATACTTTACCTGTATTGTTGCTGTATCCTCACCCTCCATAGCAAGTATTGTATCGTGGTTGAAAGTTGCAAAGATAGTCTTAATCTTTCCACCGACCAATCTTAAATAGTTTACAAAATGAATACCTCTGTCTATCAGAACTCCACCGCCTGTTTTTTCTTTATCCCTGCGCCATCCGGAAGGCGTGTGGAATTGCAGAGAGTTTACATGGATAAGGAAAGGTTTACCGATAACACCTTCGTCTATGAGTTCACGGGCTTTCACTGCGGATGGATAAAACCTGTAACATTCCGCAACAAAGAATCTTACGCCTGCCTTTTTTACAGCGTCAAGTATCTGATCAGCTTCGGCAAGCGTTCTGGCTATGGGTTTCTCAGAAAGTATGTGTTTTCCAGCCTTTGTTGCGGCAATGACAACCGAAAGATGCTCGTCATGTGGAACACAGATGTCCACAACATCTATATCTTTGCTCGTAAGCACCTCTTCGTAAGTCTTAAAACATCCTGCGCCAGAATATTTCTTGCAAAGAGCTTCTGCTCTGTCATAATCCACATCATACATATATAGCTTGATATTCTCATCATTACCAAGCACAGTCTGACAATGTGCTTCGGCAATACCTCCACAACCGATTATAGCGATCTTCATCTTTTCATACATGATTCAGTCTCCATATACTAATATCCAACGTAGTTTGTACCCGTATACATGCCTAACCTGCCCATTCCCGGCAGACTTCGCAATTCCCACGACTTATTCAAGTCATCATAGCCAATACCAAGCGACTTCGCCGGGTCTGCCGATATTGCAACTGAGAACGTGAAGTCCTTACGCAAATATCCACCCTTAGTTCCGCTTCGACTGAACATAATAGTTGATTCCCAGCAATGCAATGTCCTGCGGAATGCTACGTCTATCCTGCTAATATCTTTAACTCTTTTATCATATTCATATTCAAGGGATACATCCAGAGACCAAGTCTTACTCCAGCGCAGATCAACATTACTAAGGAAAAGCTGTTGATATTGGTTCTGCCATGAATTATAAACGTATCGTCTGTTTAAGCTTGCAGACCATTTCCCATCAGTATTATTATATCTTAAGCTATTGCTGAATTCACTTAATAAAGGATCTTTGTCTATCAATCCACCGGGTTCTGTCACAAAAGTATTGGTATCCAGATTAAGCGTAGTTGAAAAGTCTAATCTATCTGACGCCTGTATTGTGAATGTGTTCTGGATATCATCGTATATCCCATAAGTCTCTCTGGTGTAATCAGCGCCAGCTCTAAGGTCCCATTGGAATATTGTGAGTTTTTCTCGTGACCCTTTTGTCTTTATGTCTATACTGTTTCTCATGTTAAAAGACAACTGCTTGCGCTCGTATGTGTATGCCGCAGAACCGAACGGATAGAGCGGTGCATGATTCCCTTTTTTGTTTGTTTCTGTTCCACCGGGTGGAGAGTAATAGAATGAGATCATCGGGCTTATTGTGTGCTTCAATGCCAAAACATTTGGTATAAACGTCGGGAAATATATCCTGTGAAGGTCGGTGCTTAGTGAGGAGTTAGCCGACCATGTGTTATCAAATACATTAGTTTCACGGTATCCAACGGGATATCCAGCCCATACATCCGCTATATCCAAGTCTGTCAAAGGACGTGTTTTGCTGTTCCACACTTCACGATAATTGCCATTCACCGATAGATTCAATTCCCTGTTGACACCAAGTCTCATTATTGCCCGTTTACCTAGATTAACGCTTGCATCCGCTGTCTGTAACCAGATGTTCTTCTCATTTGTCGTAAGATAATTATCCTTGAAATAATTACCCGCTTCTGTGCTGAAACCAAGAGATGTATTATCGAGAGTCAGGAATCCCAGAGAAGGACGTTTTCCTTCTACGAGTTTCCTATAAATCTCATCTGCTAGCTTACTAGCATCATCCTTTGTTTTCGCTCCTTCGCTTATCTCGATAAATATCTGCCTTATTTTGACCTTTTCCCTCTTGCCGAAGTTTTCTTTCACATCATCGAGCTTAATTATATAATAACCCTCTGCTGTCGAGATCGGTTCGCTTATCTCACCAACATCAATATTACTTTGGCTAAATACAACGGATTCCACCTTTGAATTTAGATCATTTTTCTGTTTATCTATCCATCCAAGGTCCCCGCCTTTTTCTTTTGTTAGTCTGTCATCTGAGTATTTTCGAGCCATTTCGTTGAAATTCGCTTTCCCTTGTAAACTGTCCGATATTGCGTGAAGTTTGGAATTTATTCTCTTAAAGGGCTTAACCGTCTCAATCCTGAAGTTTGGAGAATTATAATTGACTTCTGGATACTTCTGAAGTGAGTTTGTATCCAGACCAAGAAGGTCTCTCGTAGCATCAATGACAAAACTTGAATGACCACTGCTACCCGAATGGGTCATCCAATAATAATCGAGAGCAACATAAGATTTTAACTCACGTTCCGGGGTATAGCTCTGATAAACCTGCTTATATTGATCACCTGAAAGGCTTAATCTTGCCATTAGACCAAGGCTTTTCTGCATTCTCAATTTTTCTTGCAGATTTTCAGTATCCTCATCAATAGTAGTCTCACCGCTTCGCCAGAGTGTTTGGCTGTGGTTTAGCCGCATATCCCATGTTTGACCAAGTTTTGTCGGATTTTTATCGCTTTGATACGAATACAAATCACCATAGTGTAAATATATTGTACCGCCAAACCTGCTCTTTTTATCTATCCTGATTAGCCTGTAACCATCCTTGCTTTTAATAGGGTTGCTAATATTGTAGAGTTCCAGACGGTAGGCTTCCCTTTTTACTTCATCGGAGAGTTGCCATCGGTTTTTGAATCCAAGATCGCCACCCATCTCCGCACTTGGTGCTTTCGAGTATTGCTTCGCTAATTCTGCAAAGGTTGGTGTTTTCTCCTTATCTTCTATTTTGATTATATATACTCCGTTGGTAGTCGTAATCGGTTGGCTGATCTCACCTTTGTTGAGGGTTTTGGCTGTATTTCGTAATGACATATCAAGGTCTTGAAATACTTCCCAACCCATATCACCGCCTTTATCTTTAGTCTCTTTATCATCTGAATAGGCTTTAGCAACCTCCTCAAAACTCTTTCCCGCAGATAGTTTAGTCAATACCTCATCCGCTCTGTTTTGTGCTTCTTTTTGTGAAGAAGCTGAAGGCTCAAATGTGATGAAAATATACCTTACTCTAATCTTTCCCTTATCTCTTGATTCCAGTTTCACGATTTGGTAGCCATCTTCTGTTTCGATAAGGTCGCTTACTTTGCCAATATCAAGCTTGGATGCCGCTTCAATTAATGGGATATAGCGTGCGGGAATTTCTTTTTTAGCTGTCGCCTTTTCGTACTCTTCAAGAACCCTTTGCCATTTTCCCTGCTCATCTTGTATAAAATATCCAAGGTCTCCGCCACTGGACTTTGTTTCCTTGTCATCAGACCATCTTCGAGCTAACTGAGCAAAATCAGCCTTCTCTGCATTACATTCTTTCAATACCTTTTGAGCTACCTCTAGGGCTTTCTGTTTATCTGTTTCGACAATTTTAACCTTGATGTATATCTGCTTGAGCCATATCTTATCAAGATCGCCCTGCGCCCGTTTTTGTATCTCATTCATTTGCTCTCTGACTTTTAGCCATTCTTCGTTAGAGGCATCCTCCGGGACGGGCAAGAATATCTCTTTTAGTCTCACTCTATCAGCATTGTAATCAGAATCTATACCACCATTCATGCCGCGCCTGCTTGTAATATTTAAAGACAGTGATCCATTAAACATTCGCCAGCGTATAGGAAGAATGTTTTTTATGTAGTAGCCTTCAAACGAATTTGATCCTATCTTAAATACGAAGCTGGCACGTTTATTCTTTTCAAGAGAGCGCCTATACACTGGCAGGTACATTAATGGAACCCCGCCGATTTTGAATATAATGTTTTTAGCTACTAATTCCTTTCCAAGATGAATAACTATACTCGACGCCTCAAAGGAGTAGTGAGGATGATCCAGTGAACAGCTTGTCATCATGCCCTTTTCGATTAAGGAATCATTCTTGCTAAGTCTATACATGCTTTTGCCATAATAATACCAGGGAGTATCCACACTCATTCCGTCTTTAAGCACACCTTTTTTATTTTTCAGATCAAAAAGTATGTGTTTTGCCATCAGAGTCTGATCTTTTGTCTGAAGTATGACATTCCCTTCTGCCTCTATAATCTCAGCATCCATGTCAGCCCATACTTTATCTGCTGTTAGCGTAACATCCTCGTATTTTACGATAGCGCTTCCATAAGCTTTTCCAAGATTCTGGTCAAAAAACCAGACGACCTTACCCCCTGGACCAGCTTTAATGGATACAGTTTTATTCTTTTTTTGATCGGTATTGTCTGTCTGGTTTGTCGATGGTTTAACAGGATTCATCTCACTAGAAGTAGGTTGTGAGACTTGATTCTGTTCTTCTGGAAGTGCAATTATCGGGAAGGCAAAATAGAATAGCAATATAAATGGCAGAAATCGCAATAGGAAGGATAGAATGCGCTTATAGTCTGCACCGATTGCATTCTGATTTTTGAATATCATCTGCATTTAATTCTCAGCCAGCCTTTGAATATATGCGGTTTCCCTCAATTTTTTGGAGTATTCGCTAAGTTTATCTTGAAGCTTTTTATCACTAAGATATCTCCGAATTTGCTCCACATCATCATCTGTTAGATTCTTTTTTTCGGTGATCTTGAATATGTGGAATCCAATAGGAGTTTTTATCGGATGACTGATTGAACCAACGTCTAGTGAATCAAAAGCACTGCGAAGTTCAGGACTCATGCTATCTACCGAAACGGTCATCCAATCTCCGCCTTTGTTCTTTGTTAATGGATCATCAGAATATTTCTTGACCATTTGAACAAAATCTGCCCCGTTTTTTAACTCGTTTAATATAGAATTCGCCTTTTCTTCGGCGGCTTTTTCTGACGCTGGATCGGGCAATACTGCGATAAAAATACGCTGTAATCTTATTCTGCCATCTTTCCTTATCTCAGTAACTTTTATTATGTCATATCCCTCTGGGGTCTCGATCAGATTGCTTATTTCACCAACGCCAAGTTTAGACACAACTTCATCAATTTCAGGAAATTCGCCGGTTCCGGGTATAAAGTAACCCATTTCACCTTTGTTTGCTCTGTCGGTAGGGTCATCTGAAAATTTTGAAGACATATCACCAAAATCGGCGCCATCTTGACACTGTTTTAACACACTCTCTGCCCTTTGACGGGCTTTTTCCTTATCTTCTGGAGTCAGATTATACTTGATCAGCAGTTGCTTTAGTTTCATCGTATCTTGCTTCCCGGGGAATTGATCCTTATTTTCATTATAAAATTTTTCCACCTCATCATCAGAGATAATCAGTTCCTGTGCAAATTTTTGCTTTACCAACTCTTGAAGCAGAAGTGTCCTTTTTTTCTCTCTTTGCAGACTTTCAAGAGTATAGCCTTCATTTGTAAGAGCATCCTCAAATTCTTTATCTGTCTTAAATTGTTTCTTTATATCATTAATTTCCTTTTGTACTTCAGCATCCGAAACCTGTATGTTCCTTTTCACTGCTTCTTGAACAAAGAGGATTTCATCAATCATCGTGTCTAATATCTGTGGTTTTGCCTTTTCTATTTCAGCTTGTGCCCGGGCATCGTCATATTTATATAATTGTTTCAACTGCTCTCTAGTTTTTTCTACACGATCATCAAATTCTGTCTTTGTGATTATGTCATCATTCACAATCACCATGATTCTCTCAACGACTTTTGCTGGTGTATTTGAGATAAAAAAAGATAATGTCAATAAAGTAAGTAACATATACATCAATAACTGCTTATAAAACATTTTTTAGTAAAATTCTCCTTTATCTTAATTCTGGTATTTATTCCAGCATTAGTGTTCATATACGACCTTTGCTTCTGTTATAACCCATTTCTAAAATAATCACTAAGCTCATTACTTGTATTGATTTTTTAATTCCTGCTTGCTTTGGTATAAAATTTCTTAATTTCGTCAAGGTTTTTCATTTTTGTGTCATAATATCTTCAACGGCTATCTCAAGACCACCTAGAAGTTTTGAAAGGGCAATATCCCTTATTCCCCATTTGCCAAATAGTTCATACTCAATATCTTTTAATACAAAAATCTCAATTGTTTGCATCACAGGATCGACTATCCAGTATTCTGAAACACCAGCTTTGGCATATTCAGAGAATTTATCTGTCTTGTCAGTTTTTACATTGTTTTTCGATAGTACCTCAACAGCTAGATCAGGTACACCCCAAAAAGCCTCACCGATTCTATCACTGTGTTCTGTACTCATAAATAAAATATCAGGTTCCCTGACTTTGCCTTTCCAGAGTTTCACAGGCAAAGGTGATATTCGCACCTGTCCAAGTTTATTTTTACGAACAAAGTCTTTCATTATGACAAATAACTCGCCTACAACGTATTGATGTTTATCTCCGGGCATATCTGGTACAATCAGCCTCCCTTCAGATAACTCTACAAAATGGTTTGTCTCTGGCAGATTGAAATAGTCTTCCTCTGTCCACTCACCTTGTAATGGAAAAAATTGGAGTATTTCAATAGTTGGTTGTCTATCCTGATCTATATTCAATCCTTTAGCAGTTTGAGACATAACTAATCCCCCTTTCTAACGGAGTAGCTGGCTTCAGCCTGCATTATAATTGCAAGCTGAAGCTTGCTACTCCAAGAAAATTTCAATGTATGCAGAACAAATCACTTGGCAGTTTCACCTTGCGCTGATTTTTGTTCTGTCTTATTTTCTGTGTTAGTGCCAGTGTCTTTGCTTGTATCTTTTGATTTATCCTCAGCTTTTTGACTTTCTTGACCTGTTGGAGTTGTAGTTGTACCGCTAGTTGTCCCCGGTGTCTCTTCCTTTTTCTTCTCAACGTATTTTGGTATTCTATCCGGGTAAATCTTGAAATTCTTTTCTTTCTTTAGCACAGTCAACCATTGGTCAATTCTCTCACGCTTTTTCTGCGTATCCACTTCTCTCTTAACATCATCCTTGACTTCGGATAGCTCTTTCTGCTTTGATGGAGTACGCTCATCAAGCCTTACAATCATGTAGAAAGTATCCTGACCCATCGGTTGAGTGATTATACCGCTTATCTCCCCCGGTTTTAGATTGAAAGCTGTATCCGAGAAAACCTTAGCAGATGAAAAAGAATCTTTGCTAAAAGGATTAGTCTTACCGCCATTGCCCTTACCGGGTCCGAAAGACTCGCCTTTTGCATCCATATCCTTCGCCAATTCTGTGAAATCTGCACCACCATTAATCTTATCCATAACCTCTTTGGCTTTCGCCTCATCTTTCACAGTGATCTCAGTAACCTTAATCTTTTCAGGTTCTACATAATTAGCCTTGTGTTCGTCATAGTATTTCTGGATGTCAGCATCTTCTACCTTAACTTTATCGTCTACTTCCTGCTTAACCAATTCCTTGAGCATCAACTGGTCACGATATTCTTTTATCTGTTTGGCTATCTCTGGAGTCTTATCAAGTTTTTGTTCTGTTGCCACTAAAGTCAGTAATTTTTCTTCAACCAATTCATCTAGGTATTTCTTTCTTCCTTCCAGATCCTTATATTTATCTTTTTTCCACTCTGGCATATCGGATATACCTTTATCCATATCGCTTATGGTGATAACCTCTTTGCCGACTTTAGCAAGTATCTCATTCTCTTTAGGTTTTTCCTTCTTATTTTCTTTTGCTGGTTCATTAGTTTTTGCTTTTTCTTCAGGTTTTATTTCAGGTTTTGCTTCTTTCTGTGCTTCTGTACCTTCTTTCGTTTCCTCTTTCACTTCAGCGGGTTTTGGAATCCTATCATAGAAAACCTGAACCTTCTTCTCTTTTTTCAGTTCATCTATCCATTGTTTTTTTCTTTTGTCTTTCATTTCGTTTTCGACAGTTTTACTGATGTTATCTTTTACTTCAGATAGTTCCTGCTGTCTTGATGGGATATGCTCGTCAACTCTTATGATCATGTAATAGGTCTCCTGACCTACCGGTTGAACGATAATGTCACTCATCTCGCCCGGTTTCATACTGAAGGCTGTATCCACGAAAGTCTTTGCACCCGAATATGAGTCACGGCTGAAAGGTCTTGTCTTACCCCCATTATCATGACCGGGTCCATAAGATTCACCTTTAGTATCCATCTCTTTTGCTAATTCTGTGAAGTCTGCACCAGCCTTGATCTTCTCCATTGTCTCTTTGGCTTTCGCTTCATCTTTCTGAGAAATTTCGGTGACGACAACTCTCTCAGGTTCTACAAATTCAGCTTTATGTGTTCCATAGTGTACTTCAATATCGCCGTTTGTTACCTTGACTTTATCATCCACTTCCCGTTTGGTAAGTTCATCACGCATCAATTGATCCTGAAATTCTTTGACTTGCTTTATTATATCAGGATTTTTTTCAAGTTTTCTTTCATTGGCGACCTGCAATATCATCCTGCTTTCTGCCATCAGTGTCAGATATTCTTCCCTTCCCGCCTGATCCTTATATTTGTCTTGTTTCCACGCTGGCAGTTCAGAAATTTCCTTATCGAGTTCGCTTGCCTTGACGACTTGTTTGTTAAAACTGGCAAGTATTTCCTTCTCATCAGCCTTCTTTGAGTAGCTATTAACCATAAAAGAAAGAGTCAGAATCAAAATTACAGGAACTAATATGATTAATTTTTTCATTACATCCTCCTTATATTATTGGAAAATTGGCGATAAACAACATAAGTTATTTGTCATCAGTTAAACAAAAATGATACCATACTAAGCAAGCTGTTGCAAGACATTTTTTAGCATCTGAAGCTGTTGATCCTGCCCCATGCCTTCTATTGGAACCATTAACAAAGCTGGTGGTAACAATCTATATCCGACCTTGCTCTTGACCATTTTTACAAGATCATCTGGTTTCAGATGAGTTTTGTCAGTATCAAAAGATAGCACGACATCTTTATCAGCAGAGGTGATCTCCTTGATTCGCAATTGTTGTGCAATACGTTTGATCTCAGCTATTACAAGCAATCGGCGTACCTGAGGAGGGATCCTTCCATATCTGTCCTCAAGCTCACTTAGTATATCTGCATTCTCTTCATCACTTGATATCTGAGTGATCCTTTTATATATGGAAACCTTTTGACTGCTATCTGATACGTAACTATCAGGAATGTATGCTTCAACAGCGAGATTTATTCTGGTTTCAAATTCCTCCTCAACTTGCTCGCCTTTGAGTTCTGTTACAACTTCAGCCAGAAGCTTGCAGTACATATCATAACCGACGGAGATCATGTGTCCGTGCTGTTCAGCGCCGAGTATGTTCCCCATACCACGGATCTCAAGGTCTCTGAGTGCAATCCTGAATCCTGAGCCAAGATCGGTAAACTCCTCTATGACGCGCAGGCGTTTTTGTGAATCCTCTGTAATCGTTCTATCCGCAGGAAAAAATAGGTATCCATAAGCCTTATATTTGTCTCTGCCGACACGACCGCGCAGTTGATAAAGCTGTGCCAACCCAAGCGCATCTGCCCTGTTGATTATTATGGTATTTACGTTTGGTATGTCCAGACCAGATTCTATAATTGTCGTACAGACCAATACGTCATATCTATAGCTTATAAATTCCATCATTATGTTCTCAAGCTGACGTTCTGGCATCTGACCATGTGCTACGGCGACTCTTGCTTCGGGAACAGTGTTTCTGACGATTTCTGCAATGCTATCAATAGATTCGACACGATTATGAACGAAGAATACTTGACCACCCCTGTCCATCTCATGGAGTATCGCTTCACGGATCACATTCTGATCATATTCCATCACATAGGTTTCAATCGGCAATCTATTCTCTGGAGGGGTGTTTATTATGCTTATATCCCTTGCACCCATGACCGACATGTGAAGTGTGCGGGGTATAGGTGTTGCGCTGAGAGTGAGAACATCAACAAGTTTCTTCATCTGCTTGAGTTTTTCTTTCTGAACGACCCCGAACCGCTGTTCCTCGTCAACAATTAGCAGACCCAAATCTTTGAATTTTATATCTTTAGACAGAAGCCTGTGTGTACCGATCACAATGTCAACATGACCCGTAGCAAGATTCGCTATTACTTCCTTTATTTCCTTGTCGCTGCGGAATCTGCTTAACATCTCTATTTTTATAGGATAATCAGCAAATCTTCGAGTGAATGTATTAAAATGCTGTTGTGCCAATACGGTCGTCGGCACGAGTATAGCGGACTGTTTTCCATCCATGACTGCCTTGAATGCCGCTCTTAGAGCAACCTCAGTCTTTCCATAGCCAACGTCGCCGCAGATCAGCCTGTCCATAGGCTTCGGTTTCTCCATGTCTTTTTTTACGTCCTCTATGGCTGTCAATTGATCCTCTGTCTCCTCGTAAGGAAAAGCCGCCTCGAATTCCATCTGCCATGTTGTATCAGATGGAAAAGCATGACCAAATCCAGCTTCCCGCGCGGCATAGAGTTCCAGCAATTCTTTGGCAATGATGCGGGCAGATTCCTTGACTCTGCTCTTCACCCGCTCCCATGAAGTTCCACCAAGCTTGTCTACCTTTACCTTTGCGCCATCTCCGCCGATGTATTTATGCACCAGATCAAGCTGATAGGTGGGAACGTAAAGGGCGTCGCCGTCCAGATAGTTTATCTTGATGAAATCCTGCGGTCTGCCTTCGATCTTTAATTGTTTAATACCATCATATACGCCGATCCCATGAGATACGTGAACTATGTAGTCCCCAGGCTTGAGGTCAATGAACGAGGATATTGGTATCCCCTCTTTAAACTTTCTCTTTCGGACAGGCTTTCTATATCGCCCAAACATCTCGTCATCAGATACTAACGCCAATCCGAGTTGATCTGATACAAAGCCGGCATTTATCGCTCCTGTATACACCGGAACTCCGTTCAAGTTCCTTTCGAGTAGAATGTCACGCATACGCTCTGCCTGCTTTTCGTTATCACTCATCACGTTGACTAGGTAACCAGCGTCAACCCATCTCTCAATTTCTTTGAGAAACAACTGAAAATTACCCCTCAGACCTTCGAGAGTTTTCATACCAAGGTTGTAAGTTCCCTGTCCTTCTTTTTTACTATGTGACAGATATAATGAGTTTTTTGATTCGCAGAAGTACCTGACTTTATCATAAGATGCAAATACCTCAGACGGTGGAACGACAAGTCTATCTCTTTCACCTTCATTATCATAGAACAATTGAGCCTGCTCTATAAGCTTATCCGCTTCAGTTTGTAGCCACTGCGGGTCATCCGTTATTACAATAGTGTTTTCTGGAAGATAATCCCAAAGACTTGCAAGGTTTGGGTAAAGGAGAGACAAATAACCCTCGATTCCATCAAATCTTCCATATTCTTTCAGCTTACTTGTCAAAAGACTTACTTCATTAGATAGCTTTGGAGATTTAACGTCTTCAACTATCGCCTGAGTTTTCTCCTGCCAATAGTCTATCATTCCAGGTGTTAGAATAATTTCACTCATGGGAACAATCCAGATTTCTTCCTCAAGATGTGTTGTTGATCTTTGAGTGATGGGATCAAATTGGCGTATTGAATCAATCTCGTCACCGAAAAGGTCTATTCGCACAGGCATCTGATATGACAGCGGATACACGTCAAGTATTCCGCCACGAATAGAAAAATCGCCTTTCATCTCGACCATCTCCACCCGTTCATATCCGCTGTGTATTAGCGCTCGTGCAACTTCGCCAAGGTCAATAATATCACCTTTTGCAAAATGCAGTGTCGCTTCTCTAAACGTCTCTACAGGAAGAAGCTTGTGCATTAAAGCCCTAATGCTTGTAATAACGATGCTTCTATGTCCGTGTATAAGTCTTTCAAGCGTAAGCATACGGTCAGCAAGTATTTCTCTTGAAGGTGATGCTCCGCCGTGAAGGAAGGTCTGCCATGGTGGGAACAGGACGATCTCGTCTTCACCACGAAAAGTCGCCAGATCACGAGCCAATTTCTCTATATCATCCTGGGTCTCTGTGACGACTAAAAAAGTGCTGTCTATATCCTCAGTAATTGCACTAAGCAGATAAGCCAGTGAAGACCCGCCCAATCCACTGACTCTTAACTGTGCATGTTCTCCTAAAAGATCGGTTTCAATGGACTGATAGATTTCCGATCTTCTCAGAATATCTAGCAATTCCTGCATTTGTGTTGATATTATACTCATATTTTATGATGAATTTTTATCCGCTAATCTACGCTAATCTTCACGAATCTCTCTATTCAATTTGCGTTTATAGTGTTATTCGCGGATCTATTTTCTTGAATAATTTAAATTCTTATACCGTCAGGAATGATCGGTTTCTTTGGATCAGCCTCAGATTGTTTCCCTATTACAAAAATGCCCGTTTTTGGATCAAGCGAAAAATCACCCTCAATCGTGCCATCATCAACTTCCCTATAAGGTTTTAAGCCTATACTTTGTAGCTTTTCTTTCCTTCTTTCGGGTGTTCCATTGTGCGGACCTATGTCAACCCCTTCACCGATCCAGACATTTTTATCTACGATGACATAACTCAGGTTAGAGCCTTTTCCTATATTTGTGGTATATTCTCTCCTTATCTGGTTATTATGGTACTCATTTCTGCTTGCACCTAACAGAACGCAGTGATCTAATTGACATTCTTCTTCAATTGTAACCTGATAACCCAAAACGGAGTTTGTTATAATACTACCTTTATTTATTTCATCACCAGAACTAAGGATAACGCTGTGAACCTGAGAATTACTGGCGATTCGCACCCCGGGCAAATCTCTTTCATGTGTTCTGATCTGATTCTTTAAAAGGTCAATCGGTGGGTTCTCTCTCAAAAACTCCATTTGGCAGTCAAAATAGTCACGGATTATTCCAACATCCCTCCAATAACCATTGAAAATGTAAGCATACATGGAGTTGCCATTCTCCCTTATAGCCGGGATTATATGTGACCCAAAGTCCATACCATGAGGGTGATTCGTAAGAAATTCTTTAAGCCTGTCCCAATAGAATATATAATTGCCCATAGATACAAGGAAATTTAGCTTTGGATCATCTATTCCAAGTATATCTTTTATTTTAGGGGTTAGTTTGAAACTTTCAATTACTTCTGGATCCTTAGGCTTTTCAACAAAATCAACTATCCTGCATGATTCGTCAATCTTCATAATGCCAAGATTGCTTACATTATCCTCAGGAACCACGTTTGCCATGATCGTAATGTCAGCATTATTGATTTCGTGCCGTCTTAGAGCGTCGTTATAATCCATAACGTAAACGTGATCAGCGGCGAGTACAAGGACAATGTCCGGATTGTATCTATTAATACGGTCTATACTTTTCCTTACAGAGTCGGCGGTTCCCTGAAATGTTATGAAATTCCTTCCCTCTTCATGTGGGTAATTCAGCTCAAGAATTCTGTTGTAGCCATCGAAACCCCATATTTCACCATTGCCAATGTGCATGCCTAGTGTGCCGGGTTCAAATTGCGTAGCCACCAGCATGGCAGGTATCCCCGATTTCTCTATATTACTAGCTACAAAGTCAAAAATCCTGTAATGACCGAGTATACCAACCGCTGACTTGCTTCTGTCTTTTGTCAAAACCTCAAGTCGTGTCCCACGTCCTCCAGCCATTACAAAACTTAAAACGTATTGTTCATGGTACATAGTTCGTTCCTTTAATTTATTCCATTTTGATTCAACAGAAAAGTAGACGTCTACCAGTATTAAACGGTTTACCTAACTCTCACCAACAAGCAAAAACGTAGGTTGATTTGAGGAACGAAACCCAACTTAGCTATTACCAATAAACAAAATCAAGGGTCCATTTGTTAAAGGCGTTACCATAGATTTTCCAGAGGGCAAGCATCATTGCATCGCCCATAGTTATACCCATAAATATAGGCACAGACTTTCCATAAGCTTTCAAACCGCCAAATTTCAGGATTAGCCACTTTATGAACCATGCGAGGAATATCGAAAACCACAAGTACCGTAGCATCCATTCCCCACCAAGTATATATCCTAGAGGATGAAATGGCCACCAAACAAAGTACCTGCTTAAAATCGTCAATACAGATGTAATAATGGCGCCAGCCGAAAAGTAAATGATATAAAGATAGCTTATGCCAGAAGGATAGCGCAGCCAATTAGATAATTCAGGAAACGCCCAGTCGCCAACCCATGTCTGACCTTCTGTTTTGTAACATCGCTGAAGATTACCATCCATACCAGTTAATGTTCCGCACACGATAGCGGTTATCATCATTCCAATGAAAACGCCTGTTTGCTTAACTTGCAGTTTATCTTTCATGTAAAAGCTCTCAAGCATGTGGGGCATGGGCGTGCTTCTATTCCCATAGTCAAGGAACTTAAACAATGCAAGCTGAGTCAGACTTGAGGCATCAATACGTTTTGTACCGATCATACCTGTTATGAAGGACGTTGGGGTAAATGGAAAGTCATGCGTTGGAGGTCCAAGTTCTGCACGGACACGGGTAACAATTGTGACTATAACGAAAAATCCGCCAAGAAATATTACAGCTACCCAGACAGCCATGCCAGCATAAAAACAGAACATTACCAGAAACGTCATACTCAAAATAATACCAATGATTGCAAAAGTGTATTGCCCAACCTCGCCCTCATAGCCTCCCGAAATACGCAGAACTGTTTTTATTACCAGCCAGAGATGCCTCTTTGACCAATAGACGAACATTGTAAACAGCACAGCGATTGCGCCCATGCCCTGCACCCAGTACCCGGGAAACCATGGAAGGTAATTGTATCCAATAACACTACCAAGAACCATCTCCATCTTCCAGAACCAGTAGAAAAACCACGTTGAAAATGATAATGTCACAGGGATGAAAAATGCTAAACCCAATATGAACGGCAGAAACTCTATATAAGCCTCATCCATAGCGTTCCATGGCTTTTCTGTAAAAAATTGGGTAAGATCAATTTTATCGTAGGTTATGCCAGGAAATACTGGATACATACGATGAAAGCCATTACAGAGACTCAACAATACAGTTCCGCCGAATCCATACCAAAATAGCTTATTTCTGAAAATGGAGAGTTTAGGGTTCATAAGCCCTAGAGGCACTTGCACAACTGGAAAAGAAAGCTTTTCGTATTCAGTCCATTGTTTACGCAGAATTATGTTTATGCAGACCATACAGAAATAAAGGACAATAAGGAAGGCTGACCAGAAAAGCAGTGGACGAAGCCAAGTATAAAAGACTCTTGGCTCATAGAAGTTCTCATCGTAAGTATAAAATCCCTTCAGAACAGTCCGATCCTGCACGGTAAGCCATTTTGGCAGATCCCTGAAAAAAAGGTCTTCCCATTCGTTCTCAGGCGAGGCGAACCAGAAAGGGTGTCCTATTGTCTGGGTGAGCATTTCCAGTTCATCGTGACCAGCCGCACCCGTAGCAATAGCAAGCATCATGTAGATCATGAGCATCTCGGAAGGTTTTAATACTGATTTTTTACTTATCTTTTTTAGAATAGGATTCAACAGGCTTAACAAAAACGTCATAAATACAGCATTGATAAATAAAGAGTTAAGTGAAAATCCGTTCCACGTACTTGTCACGAAGAAGTTTTCTACAATAACAAGCAGAATTGCTATAATTATGACTGAAAGCCTGATATTTGCATTGTCTGATGATTCACTTTTATATCTCATAAATTTTATCTACAAATCACAAAACTCCCCCTATTGAGATGGGTGTTATGGGTGTATTTAGTTTTTTTATGGGGTCAGCTAGAGTATTTTATATGTATTATTAGATTTAGTCAATATAATCTTGAAATTATCTGCTGAATCTGATAATGTTATTCAGTATTTAATTATTGATTCATTATACTACCCTAATTTCAGGAGGGCTAACCATGATTGCCGATTATCAGGTTAATATTGCACAATACGCTACAATAGAATATAGCACAAACGATGTTATTCTCCGATGGGAAGAAATGAGGGATATATTCGCTGTCGTTGTCGAGAGTGATAATCCATCTCCACTATCTAATGCAAAACTCCAATACTGGCAAAGGACATGGCCCAATCAGCGGGTGCCGAAAGGTGCGGTTGTTGGCGCAGGCGGGTCGGGATGGATGCGCGATGACGACTGGTTCAACGGTAACTGGAAAACTGCTGACACTAATGTAAAGATTGGTGGAAATAAAGCTATATATACGTTTAATTCTGTCAATGATCAGGAATTCCCCGACATAAAGGATTTTGGCGCAAAATATCGAAGGACGCTTAAACTCCGCATTGAATTCGAGAGTGAGAAACCTGAGATAAAGTCAATTGAAGCGTATACGGATTCTGTATGGAAAGATACAGAGGTTAAAATTGAATGGGGAGAAGGCTTTGCAGTAAAAAATTGGAAAGAAAATATATCAGTTTATAATGGTAAATTACTTGGTACAGAAGATGGATTAAGTGTTATAAAAGCAAAAATTCGCTATACGTATAACGAGGATGTTAATTCTAATGATAAAACTATTGTAACGATACGCAATGATTCCAAAAGCTTCTCATTTCTCGTTGATGACGTTGTATCCGGTGAAAAGATATTCGTCAAAGACTTTGATGCTCTTATTACAAAGTCAGCAGATAACGTGGATTACAGCACATTCAAGCTTGAATGGGAATCCAACCATCCAAAGACGGTTTACGACAGGATATTCGATCTGCCAGAGCAGACTTACAAAAAATCATGGAACGACATGCCAAAGAAACGTGGACGTGGCTTCATGCCGCTTGGATGCGATGGTGGAAGGCAGAAATTCGGAGTCGATCCCAACGGTGACGTATTCTATCCCAAAAATTATATAGATCGTGTCAAAGGCAAAGACACTGAAAGGCTTCTCTGGGAAGGCAATTGGATCCGATACAGCTTCGGTTTTCCTGCTGTTGAACCAAAAGAGCGGCATATTGAAGATGGTTACTTGCCAATAATCTACGCTAAATGGGAAGCAGACGGTGTTTCTTATGAGCAGACAGCCTTTGTAACTTGGCTAGGTCAGGATATTTTGAGCGGTGAGAGTATGCAGGGGGACGATCCAACTGTTCTTTTGATGAAATTGACTTTGAGTAATCTCGCAAATGACACACAAAACGTATCTCTAAAACTCAAAGCAAAATGTGACGCTGAAGAAGCATTGGAAGAACGTGACGGATTCATTTACGCTGTAAACTATGAACCAAACAGGTTGAGATATTTCGTAGATACAGATGGAGATGGTTCACTGGTATCTGATACTGATAAGCTGTCATACAACGTGACCTTAATGAAGAATCAATCCCAGAGTATTTACATAAAAATACCTTTCATCACCCTTACAGAAAAAGAAGAATTTGATACACTAAAAGACACTGACTACGAATACGAATTACCAAGAGTCAAAAAATTCTGGGAGCAGAGGGTTGCAGAAGGTACACAGATAGACTGTCCAAATGAGACTTTAACTAATTTCTACAAGGCGCAGCTTACTCACATGCTTATCACAGACGACAGGGAACCGGGCTCAGACAGGTACGTTTCCCGTGTAGGCACATTCCCTTATGGCATTTTCCCCAATGAGTCAATGATGTGCATAAGCGACTTTGACAGGCGAGGTTATAAGAAGGAAGTCGAGGAACGCCTTGAAATGCTCATACACTATCAGGGAACAGTTGGTCTGCCCGGCATGTTCTCAAGCATAGATGGTGAGTACTACGGCGCAAATGGCTATGAATGCGGGGGATATAATCAGCATCACGGCTGGACGTTGTGGGCGATTGGAGAGCATTACTGGTATCATCGTGATAAAGATTGGCTGAATCGTATCGCACCAAGCGTTGTTAAGGCGTGCCAATGGGTAATCAATGAGAGTAATTCTACAAAGAAACTGGATGCAAACGGTAATAAAGTGCTTGAATACGGTTTCCTGCCCCCCGGATCACTTGAGGACGTGACGGATTACTGGTATTGGCTATCAACTAATGCCGCAACTTACTGGGGATTCAAGAACTCCGCAAAGGCATTAGCTGATATTGGTCATCCCGAAGGTAAAAGATTGCTTGCTGAAGCAGAGGAGTTCGGAAACAACCTGAGACGAGGATTTACAGAATCAATGGTACTTGCGCCTGTTGTAAAATTGCGTGACGGCACGTATATCCCGCATTACCCGCCAAGACTCTACCAACGAGGCAGGGGCTTTGGATGGATAAGAGAAACGCTTGAAGGTTCTATACATCTCATCAGGTCTGAGGTACTCGACCCTTGCTCGCAGGAATCAACGTGGATTATGAAAGACTTTGAGGACAACCTTTACATATCCGAAAGGTACGGTTACAGCGTTGAGAATTTTGAAAGGGATTGGTTCAGTTTAGGCGGATTCTCGATGCAGTCTAATTTATTGTGTAGTCCATTACCTTACGTTTTGCGTGACGAACCAAAGCAATTCCTTAGAAGCTACTTTAACTCCTTCACGTCAGTCTTTTATCCTGATATATGCGCCTGCGTTGAACACGCTTTGCCCGATTTGGCAGGTAATAATGGCGTATGGTATAAGCCATCGGATGAGGCACAGTCAACCTATTGGTTCAGAATGATGTTTATATATGAGGACGGGAACGAACTTAATCTTGGAATGGTCATGCCCCGTGAGTGGCTGGAAGATGGGAAATCGGTTGAGATCAGTCATGCAATGACCTATTTTGGCGATATGGGCTATAAGATCAGGTCAGAAGTTGCCAATGGCAAGATCACAATGACCTTAAATCCACCGACACGCAACGTTCCCGAAGCCATAAACGTGAGATTCCGTCATCCGCAGGAGAAGCCGATAAAGAAAGTCCTTATGAATGGCAAGGAATGGAGCAATTTCGATCCTGCAAAGGAATTAATAAAGCTAGGTAAGATTGCAGAAAAGGTTGATATTGTTGCGATATATTAGACGGTAGGATGGGCATTGCCCATCCTACTATGCACTAGAATTAGGTGGTGATTGTATTTTGTCAGTCGCAAAAATTAGGAAAGGTGCACTTACAATACCGATAGATATTCGTAAAAAGGCTAATCTGGAAGATGGTACTCTTGTCTCTGTTGAATACGAATCTGTTGATGGGATAATCATCTTAAAACCAAAGTCTTTGGTTGATCAGAAAAATTTCGTAAAGTTATCTAAAAAGGGAAAAAAGATGATAGATGAAGCCCTTGATGCAGAAAAAAGCGGAGAATTAGTGGGTCCATTCTCTGATATAAAGGAAGCATTGAAAGCATTAAAAGAGAGTTGATTTGTGGAAATTGTCTTTACTAAACCATTTATAAAAGATTATAAAAATCTCCCAAAAAACATTCAACAAAACTTAGACAGGAAAATTTCTTTTCTCCTGCAAAATATACAACATCCTTCACTTCGTATTAGAAAAGTCATGGGTTACGAAGATGTATGGGAAGGAAGTATTACGATGAATTATCGTTTCTTTTTTCGTCGTTCAGAGGATAAATACGTTTTACTGCGTGTCGGCATTCATAATGAGCTTTTAGGGAGTTAGATTAGTGGATTACTATCTGATACTTGAGAGGGTAAAATCATGATATTCTCAAAACCTATTAATGATTTGGATATTGATGATATAAGGATCTTCTGCGAAAAGGGTATAAAAGAAGGATTTACTTTAGACTACAAAGAGGATTTTCCGAATAGTCTGGAAAAAACTATTTGTGCCTTTGCTAATACTTTTGGCGGTGTGATTTTAATAGGTGTTGAAGGAGATCAAGAGAATAAACCTATAATACCTATTAAAGGTATTGATTTTCAAGAAGGTTTATATGAACGTGTCATAAACATAATTCTGGATAACATATATCCTCCGCTTTTTCCAGAGATCGAGATTGTTAGATTTCAAGATAATGGTAATGATAAAGCAGTTGTTGTTATCAGAATTCCACAAAGTGACATGACTCCACATCTAATTAATAATAAAAAAAACGTATACATAAGAACCGATAATAGAAATAAACCAGAAGATGAAGTAGCAACAATAGATCAAATAGAGTGGTTATACAATAAGAGAAAGAAATCTGAAGAATTAAAGCAAACTCTATATGATAATGCAGTTAAAAGGGTTAAAGACATTTATAATACACCTCAGGTAGTAGGTTGGGTTGAGGAACGAAACCCAACATAATATTATCAAAGTTGGGTCTCATGCTTCGACCCAACCTACAATTATATTTCTGTAAGACGAAAAATTAATTTGGCTTACCATTGCCCATCCTATCTGCTGTGAATAAAGATTGGTTCTCAAGAGATAAGTTTTTATTACTTTATAAGCAGATTGTATTTTTCGAGTTTTCGGTAGACTGTAGCACGATTAATACCCAGAGCTTTTGCCATCGTATGGACATTGTTGCCGGTTATTTTCATGGCATATACGAGTGCCTGTTTTTCAATTTCATCAAGCGGGATGATCTCATTTCCTGAATCAATTAACTGAAAATCAGGTTTTACTTTGTATATAGAATGAATTTTCTCTGGTAGGCTTTCTGATTGTAGTTTGTTGGATTTTTCAACGCTTATGGCGTATTTAATCACTTCTTCCAATTCTCTAATATTACCGGGCCAATCGTAGTTCATCAGTAATTTCATTGTATCATCAGATATACTGGTTATAATTTTGTTAGTTCTATTTGTAATAGTTTTGAGAAAGTAATCTGCCAGAATTTTTATGTCGTCTTGTGATGTTCTGAGTGGGTGAATAAATACCGGAAATACAGCCAACCTATAAAAAAGGTCCTTTCTGAACCTGTCTGCCTTTACAGCATATTCAAGGTCTTCATTGGCAGTAGCTATTACTCTTACGTCAATGGGTACAACGTTGATCCCACCGACACGGTAAATTTCCTGATCGTGAATAACCTTTAATAATCTCGCCTGAATTATATTTGGAATACTTTCTACTTTGTCAAGCAAAATAGAACCACCTTTTGCTTGCTCAAGCCTTCCGATTACCTGTGTTGTGCGATGATTTGTTTTATTCTGCTCTTGACCAAAAAGCTCAATCTCCAGAGCATTTACGTTAGAATTCTCGCAATTAACTACTATGAATCTTCCATATTTTCTCTTGCTATTAATATGTATCATTTTTGCGATCAATGATTTTCGTGTTCCATCTTCACCAATAATTAGAACAGGCATGTCAGTAGGTGCAACGCAGTAGATGAGTGGAAAGAGAGGTTGAAATATCTCGCAGTTTGCAGGGAGATTATCATGATAATTGCAATTTGATACATTGAAATAATCAATCATGAGAATACCATTTTTAGAAGTGACGGGTACTAAACAGTACCTATCTATCAAAAGAAAATACCGCACATTTGGGTGTCACGCAAAAGGCGTGCCAATATTGGTTTGTTAAGTTAGAACTAATTAGGGATTATATTTTTTTATGAAAAACGTGGTCTTGATTAAGTTTTTAGATGTCTTAGGCAGGTTGTTTGTTCATTGAATGGAGTGTAAAGAATAATGCATTATGGAGAAAAATGCAACATTTGTATAAATGATAACATTATTTATGCACGTAAATATAATAACTTTGCATAATCAAGGGTAATGTAGCATATTACGACATAACATTAATTTTTAGATAAACGTGAAGAGATGGCTAAATTAGTATAATGTCAATTGATTTTATTGAATGATGTCGGCTATAATATTAACATATTGTGGAAGGAATAGAGCGACTGAATACAAGTCTTCAAAAAAATATATTGAAGGGAGAATTTCATGAGTGAGCAGATTACTTTTCCACGTGATTTACGGGTTGATGTAAGAGTTAATCCGGTAGGATTTATGCCAAATGCATCGAAAAAATGTATTGTGCCTGTTACAGAGAATACAAAATTTCAGGTTATACAACTAGAAAGCGGAAGAGAGGTATATTGTGCAGACCTATATACGTCTGACTGTGATTTTGGCAGATTTGTAGTTGGAGATTTCAGCGTCATAAGAACCCCTGGCACTTATTATATAAAGGCGGGCAGACTCCGTTCTTACCCTTTCCGAATACATCACAATGTATATGATGATGTCTTGCAGATGATTGTCAGGTACTTCTCACGACAGCGTTGTGGCGCAAGTACTACGGGCTACCTTACTCCATGCCATCTTGATGATGGTATCAGACTTGATAATGGCAAACATCAGGACGTTACTGGAGGCTGGCATGACGCCTCTGATCTGCGGAAATGGGTTGGTGCTACAATCTATGGAATGATCGGGCTTGCTCGTTTGTATGAAGTCCTGTCACCCGGTTGGGATCAGGGGCAAATCATGGATGAATTGAGATGGGGAAACCGATATTTCCTGAATATGCAGGAACCGTCTGGCTACGTGATGAGTCACGTCGGTGGTGATGTACTCAAACATGGCGATAGCAATCGTTGGACGGATAACATTATTGGAGATGAAATTGGGTCTGCAAAGACAATCAAACCCTCGTCGGGAAGATCATCGGGCGAGATTACAATCGCAGGAGCAAAGGATGATCGAGTCATTGAAACCAAGCCGCTCGATCGCTTAGGTCAGTATAACTTCGCAATGACTGAGGCAATTATGGCTCGTTTGACACAGCAAAGTGATCCAGATTATTCGGAAAAGTGTCTAAAAGCTGCATTACGCTGTTTCGACTGGTGTTCTGAATCAGGAAGCAACAGCAATACCGGACACTTCGGAAGCGCCATAGAAGCGGCTATTGAGATTTATAAAGCAACCGGGATAGACAGGTATCTCAAGTATGCCATAGATCAAGCCCAGCAGTTGTCAGTGCTTCAGGCAAAAGAATCTATCGCTCCAGACGTGCAAGTAAAAGGATTTTATTTTACTGCTACCGAAAACACAGAACCTTATCTCAATATATGGCATGGGTGCTGGCATCTCATTGCCCTTTGTGAACTTATAGAAATATCTCCCAACCATCCTGATGCGGCTCAGTGGAGAGAAGCCGTTGCCTTATATTCTCAGGATTACCTTCTGGCTATGTCACGACGGAACAGTTTCGGTATCGTTCCTTATGGGTTTTTCTCAAAGGAAGACCCCGGAGGTAACCGTCAGATAGGCAAATTATGGTATCGTTATTTTATGAAACCAACAGATGGTTGGTGGGTTGGCATTAACGCAAATTTGGCTTCTGCTGGTGTTGGTTTGGTAAAAGCCTCAAAGGCTTTACAAGATTCCAGCCTGTTAGCTATCGCCCAACGGCAACTCGATTGGATATTTGGTTTTAACCCCCATGGCGCCAGCACAGTAGAAGGAGTCGGTTATAATCATCCCAAGCAGTTCGTAAACGGCAGCGAATTCAGTCCGCCTACACCGCGTATTCCTGGAGCAGTTATGAATGGTATTGGTGGAACATTGGATGACCTGCCCGATCTCTATGATGGCAGTTATAATACCGCTGAATACTGGACTCCTATGGCGGCATACACTATGTGGCTGATGGCGGAATTATCAAGTGGGTATTGTCAAAAATAAAATGAAAATAGCCACAGAGGGCACAAAGATTTAAGAGATTTTAAAGGGGAGGGAATAGAAAATCCATATTCCCTCTGTGTTCTCTGTGCCTTTGTGGCAAAAATTTTTACAATGCCATCAAGTGAATGTGGTTAGAGCTAATGAAAACTATCAAAATGCCCTATAATTCTATAATTAGACTTTCCTCCAGAAAGTCCAAGAGAAAATCTTGGTTCTTTCTTTGTGTTATCTGCTGTTTCAGCGGTTTTGGGGGAGGAATTTTTAACAATACCTGTATCGGGGAGGATAAAAACATGGATAATTCAGGGATAAGGATATATTCACAGCCCGGGGATGAAATCCCATCAAATGATTATTCTGTTAGTGTTAATGGTAAACCTGTTTTTGTATATCAAGCACGGGTTTCGGCGGTCCCATTAAATCAAGTTTGGCCAGGATACCAAAGACCTATGGATCAAACTGAAATAGCTTCGTTTGCATATTGGGATATGTCCGAGTCAGTGACAGTTGAGGTTGTCTCAAATATTCCTGTCAAAAGTGTCGCTATTCGTCCTACGTCTTATGGGATAAAGCCTTCCGTGAAAGGCAATAAGATCACGTTTCAGATATCTAAGCCCGGATATGTTACTGTCGAGGTAAATGGCACTCATTACGCTTTACACATATTTGTAAGCCCATTAGAAGAAGACACCCCTAACCCAAACGATCCTAATGTGCGCTACTTCGGTCCCGGAATTCATAAGGCTGGCAGAATTGATCTCAAGTCCGGTGAAACGGTCTATATCGCAGGGGGAGCTATCGTTCATGGTTTTGTTGCATCCGCAGAGGCGTCTAATATCAACATTCTAGGGCATGGTATTCTGGATACCAGCACGTTTGGTCGTGGAGAATCTCCCGGACCTATATCGCTTTACAAATGCACAAATGTCAGGATAGACGGTATTATTATCCGTGACTCCAATGTATGGGCGGTTACACCTAGAGATTGCCAGCACTTGACTATATCAAACATCAAGCTCATTGGAATGTGGCGCTATAATGCTGACGGTATTGACATAGTAAACAGTCAGGATGTAACTATTGATAAATGTTTTGTCCGTTCCTTCGATGACAGCATAGTCATCAAAGGTCTAAAAGGAGTAAGACAGCCAACTGGCGATAAGCCTGTGAAGGACGTAAGGGTAAGTGACTGCGTTATCTGGAACGATTGGGGAAGAGCATTAGAGATCGGGGCAGAGACAGTTGCGCCAGAAATAAGCGGGATCACATTTAAGAACTGCGACATTATCCGCACTGACGGCATTGCTATGGATATACAGCATGGAGATCGGGCTTTAATTCGGGATATCCGCTTTGAGAATATACGTTTCGAGATTGATGATAATTCGCTTCCTCCCAAAATTCAGACATCACGAGATGAAAAATACAGTATTACAGGAAACGAGGGGTATTGTCCCAGACTGATCGTGCTTGAAATCAGGGAGACTGGCTATTCCAATGACAAGGAAAGGGGACATATTCAGAACATAGTTTTCAAGGATATATCTGTCATGGGCGGAAGTTTTCCTGAATCGTATTTTATGGGTTATGACTCTGAGCATCAGGTTAAGGATGTTACGATAGAGAATCTGCGCATCAATGGACAGTTGATCACCAACACTACAGAAGGTCATTTTGACATAAGGAATTATGTAAACAACGTGGAATTTGTTAAGGCAGATAAGTAATACGAGTTTTTCAGTTAGCAAAGAATCAAATCCCCTCTGACTCCCCTTTAGCTAAAGGGGAGGACAATTCCCCCTTGAAAAGGGGGGAAGGGGGATTTTAAAACGTTGCTTATAGAGTAAAACATTAATCTGATCAAGCATCACTTATAACTGAAAAACTCGTATCTGTTTAACTATTTTTTATCACGAATGACACGGATAGAAACGAATTTCACGAAATGAATTCAAAAAAAGGGATGGTTCATTCTCTGCATAAATTAAGGTAACAAAAAGGTAACAAATAAGTAGGGTGGGCAATGCCCATCCTACATTTGTGAAATTCTAAAAGTGTTACCTTAGTTGTGAACCATGCCCAAAAAAATTTGTGTAATTCGTGATTAAAATTCTTTCCTTTTTACACTCAAGTCGAATGAATCAACACTGACCGTTGGTTTGAGTATAACTTTTTGTCTAGTTATTCCCAGGAGAATCCTGATCCTTCAGGGATCAATGCACATCCATCTACTAGCTTCAATTGTGAACCGGGCGAAAGTAATCCCGTCTCCAAATATATCATGTTTGGCAAACAAGCCATTATATTTAATTGAACAGGTCCGCCTCCATGAGAAGCATAAGGTCTGCGAAAAGCATCAGCCATCATGCCTATTTGAAGAAGTGCTGTCGGTCCGCCTGCTCTGCGAAGGTCGGGTTGTATAATGTCTACCGCATCCCGCTTTAGAAATCTAGCGAAGTCATGTCTGGTATAAAGGTTTTCTCCTGTTGCCACTGGAATATCCAGTGCATTCGCTAGTTCAGCATAGCCTTCAACGTCGTCAGCAGGGATAGGTTCTTCCCACCAGAAACAACCGAGATCCTCAAATGCCCTTCCACGACGAATAGCTTCTTTTGCTGTGAAAACTTGATTAGCATCAACCATCAAATCTACATCCTCGCCGATAGCCTTGCGGACAGTTTTAACCCGTTTTATATCCTCTGCCAATGTTGGATAACCAACCTTGATTTTTACCCCACGAAATCCTTGCTCTACAGCCTTAGCACAAATCTGCTGTACCTCATTGTCTGAATAATTAAGCCAGCCTACCATCGCATAAGACGGAATACGTTTATGCACCGCACCCCATAGCTTCCAGCAAGGAACACCCTGTGATTTACCGAGGCAGTCCCATAATGCAGTATCAATAGCCGCAATGCCGAACATCGTCAGCCCAAAAGAACCATGATATTCGGTTTCTTTTAGCATCGCCTCGTGTGTTCCACGTACCATTGACGGATCAGTACCAATTACAAGAGGTTTAAGTTCATGCTCAATAACTGCCGCTAGAGCATCGGGTGCGCCTGTTACCCGACCAAAACCAGCATCTCCATATCCCAATATTCCGTCATCAGTATGAACTGTTACTTGTACTGAACCAGCCCCAGTTAACACTTGAAGAGCATCCCGGATCGGATTAGGATTCGGTTTGCCACGGTTTACAACAATATCAATCTGCGTAACTTTCATGTTCAAACTCTCCTACTGGTCAACCAAATTAATTTTTTTATTTATCAGGACGTTTCAAAATCCCCCCTTTCCCCCTCTTTCAAAGGGGGAATTGTTCTCCCCTTTAGCTAAAGGGGAGTCAGAGGGGATTTGATTCCTTCCATTTAAGTTTAATAGTTAATCTGGTCAAGCACTACTACTCAAACACATTAGCTTTTTATGGATTCCTGCTTACGCAGGAATGACAAGACCTCGTTAAATGTCATTCCAGCGAAGGCTGAAATCCAGAGATACCATAAAATTCATCTTGTCTGAGTACTACTAATTTTTTAATAGGGAGATGTCCGTCCAATAGGCCAGCCCGGTGTTGGTTCGTAACGCATTGCCTCGATAGTGTATAACTCTCGAACTGTTATCTCCCGTTTGAGTTTCGCTGATAGAAGTCCCCCGCTCATTATCTCCATTACCTTCATTCCATCTTCACCAGAAGATATTGGTTTAGAGTCACTCATGCAAGCATTAAGGAAATCACCAATCTTACTGTGTGTAGGAATCTTAGGCACTTCCAATTCTTTCTCAACTAATTTGGCCTGATAATTTCTTGGATTGCCTTTATCATCCTTTTCCCATGCGCCCTCTTCGACAATAAGCGTGTTACCTCTGAATCCGCCTTTGGATCCGTAGATGAAGATGCCCTCTGAGACACCGGTTAAATTCGTTACCCATCCATTCTCGAAAGTAAATGACATTCCATTAGAGAATCGAACTAACATTGTCGTATGCTCATCAACATCATAAACGCCATCCCCGGTATACTCAGGAGCCACTCCATGATACGCAATGCCGCTTATAGTGACTGGCTGTGGATCGCCCAGCAGATATAGGACTTTATCAATCTGGTAGACGCCTATATCATATATCCCGCCGCCACCTCCGAGGCTTGAATCGAGGAACCACTTTGAAAAACTAGGCATGTCCAGACCCGGGCGCCCTCTTACTCGGAAACTGGTTTGGCGCCCATAGTAGACGTCTCCCAAATTGCCGGAGGTAATATAGTTGCGTATAGCGTAGTTTACAGCCCCAAGCCTTGCGCTTCCGCTCTGGTATCCCAATTTCACGCCTGCTTTATTGCACTCATCACACATTATTTTGGCTTCCGTAGCGGTCCTAGCCATAGGCTTTTCACAGAATACGTGCTTTCCTGCCTTTGCCGCCGCAATAGTAGCCGGAGCGTGAGCAAAAGGCGGTGTGCAGATACTCACTGCATCTAAACCCCTGATTTTCAGCATCTCATTGTAATCACTGAATATCTTAATCTTACTTTCGTCGTACTTAAGCAGAAGTTCCTTTTTTGCCAGTAACTTTTCTTTATCATCGGCTGTTTCAGCCTTTTTCGCCTGTTCCTCTAATTGCTGTGCCAATCTTTTACTTTCTGAAACGATATTGTCAGCTCTTCTTTCGGCGTTTTTTACAACCGTATCGCAAACTGCCAATATTTGTGCATTTTCAACAAGATTTAAATAGTCACTTATATGGCTTCCTGCTATCATCCCGCACCCAATAATACCAACTCCCATTTTTTTCTTCATAGCTATATCCTCCAAAATGCGTTCACCAAACACACCTCAGTAAAGCTTAGAAACTCACAAAGAAAGTATATCACGTATAGACTGTTATATCAATGAATAGCTTTAGCTGGAATGAACCCGTTAAAATGGACGACCTATAAGATAGTATATCCTTAAAGGATATATATTTATCAGACATACCGTAATTTATTAGAAATTATTATTGACTTCTCACATAATCGGTTTATAATAATATTATATAACAATGAATTAACAACTAATTTTGGTTAATCTATAATCGTGTGCAATAACTTTTTAAAAGTTCTAAGTGCTACATATATGTAATCGTTAAAAAATGCCATTTTGACATAATAGTAGAATGGGTTCATGGTTTTTGGTATGTTGTCTAAAACCATAATTTATCTACTGTTGTTTATGGTAAACATTAAATCAAATATAGGTGAAAA
>Ga0315282_10001297_pt1 | contig 47661 bp, 40 predicted proteins | sample YL17G07_20_MG_FD_203693 | JGI IMG/M metagenome (GOLD analysis project Ga0315282, IMG submission 203693) | Sediment microbial communities from Yellowstone Lake, YNP, Wyoming, USA - YL17G07_20 | ecosystem: Environmental > Aquatic > Freshwater > Lake > Sediment | place: USA: Wyoming | collected...
ACATACTTGGAAGAATGTACAAGGCTAGAGCAGTATCAAGGGATGAACTCCTACGAAAGGTAGGCGAGATGCGTCGCTCCGGATGGCGAATAACCGAGGAAGATTACGAAAGGCTACTTGATTACCTCAGAAGACTTTAGAGAGGAAGCCATCAGCCCTCCTTGAAAGATAGACCTTGTACCCGGACACTATTCCCTACCGTACCTTCTCCTAGCTTCCTCAAAGGTGACGTACTCTCCCCTCTCGATCAGATCCGCCAAATCTATACGTGTCGTTACCTCGGTATCCAACAGGAGCTTACTCTCCTCCATTGTGCTGTTCCTCACAACACACGGAGGCGAGTGAGCCTCACAAACCTAACCCATCACTGCACGGCACGAAGAAATGGAGGAAGCGATAAGGGTAGTCACGCCTACAGAAGTCTGCTGAGTGCCTGTGCGAGAAGATTCCTGATTTTGCTAGAGGCAGAAATACTCCAGAAAAAACTGAACCTATGGCCTTTGGGTTCTCTATCAACTGTCGGCAGAGATGCTAATTGCGTGGGCATCTGGCCCCAGAATGAGTGTGAGCGGACCGCGTCTTTTCGCGTCAGCTCTCCTTGGCGATTCAGTTCTGATCGTCACGACAGTAATGCGCCTTGTCGAGAAAGGGTTATGTGCCTGTACGGTTAACCACGTGGGTGGTGAACCATACGCAGAAAGTCAAGACAACAATCCTCATAGACAGGCATCTTCTTGACCAGTTCAAGAGACTTGCCTCAGCAAAACATGGTACCTCCCGAACACTGAGCACGGAGTTCGAGAAAGCGCTCAGAGCATCCTCACCTTCCGAGATACTCACAGCAGCAGCCACAAGGCTCAACCTAGCAATAGACCGTTATCCGTCGCCGGATGAGATCATACAAAAACGACCGAGAGTAGATTTTTCAGCGGGAACTACTGTAAGAGAGATGCGTGATGGACGAGGACAACGTGTACTTGGACACAAGTAGCATTGCGAAGAGATATGTTGCGGAACGCGGCTCTCACCTCGCTGACCGCATCCATGAAAGACCATAAACCGACGAACACAGAATAGTAGTGTCGCTTTGGAACGTCGGTGAAGTCTTGGACGTTCTAGACACATATCACTCAAGGAAACTGATGGATGAGAACGCCTTCCTGCAGTCTCTATGACATTTCCTTGCCCGAGTCTCAGAAGATGATCCAACTGGGGAGCATGGAAATCATTCCATTGACGACCGAAATCCCAGTTGAGGCCTATGCTCTCCGGGTCGCCACATGCAGAACAGAAAACTGTAGACTACTCGTGTCGGCCGACAACAGACTCATTGAAGTGGCACGAAGCGAGAAGATCGAAGCCTTCAATATCGAAACAGAAAGAAATGAAGCTGGAAGACACCTGCCATAGTTACTGCTATTGATGCTAGGATCGGTCCTCTGCATCGTAGAGCTTCTGAAGCAGACCTCTCTCCGAAGAACTGGCCAGGACACGCCGATTCATCATATATTCAGATCTAAGAGGGCTGCTGCAACAAAGTTCTGAACAGCACTGAGAACAGAGGAATATGAAACCTATCGCTGCCTCATCGCAGTTCATTATGGGCTCAGATTGATGAATGAATGGGCCGCGAGAGGAACTACTTCAGTAGTTCCTCAAGCCTCCTGTCCGCTTCTTCCCGGCTGACTATGTCCCAGCGCGCTAGGAAATCGGCAAAGGGCTTCTACTGAAGATAATGAAAGGTGCGAAGCCGGCGAGAAAGGAATTTCTGAACCTGCCAAAGGAATCCTGAACGATGCCTGAGACAGCATCTCAAAACCATGCAGTCTCACCAGAGAGCCTAGGAACCTCAAGACATCGTTAAGAGCTGCTCTGGCGGGGGCGTCAACGGGAAGATGGCATTTGCTCATCTTCTAGAGCGGGGGAGGAATCTTCAGAGCATGGCGATCCGCCGGCAATCTACCGGAACGTGTGACAATCGTATCTGAGGAGGTCGAAGGGACCTGGGCTCCGACAAACTTATCAGGGTAAGGCACATTGCCTCATGGTAAGTTGATTGGCCATGGTGGAGACGATCACGGTCTCATCAAAGGGGCAAATCACGATTCCTTCCAAGATCCGAAGAGAGCTGCGAATGGAGAAAGGGGAGAGATTCTTAGTTCTTCGCGAGGGTGATTCTGTAAGAATCATACCGGTACCGAAACTCTCGAAGCTGGCTGGTGTAGACGAGCAGGTCTTCAAAGGGAAGAAACCTTCGAAGGAGATCGAGGCCATGAGAAAGGAGTGGACAAAGGAATTTGAGAAACGCATCAGTCAAGCCCAAGATCATCTTGGATACTAAGCCATTGATCAAGCTGTTTGCGAAAGAAACAGGTTGGAAGGCCGTTCAGGAGATATCCACCAGAATAGAAGCTGATGAGATCGAGGGAGCAATAAGCGTAGTCACGCTCACAGAGATCTACTACAAGTACTTGCACGACAAGAGGCCTGACTTAGCCGAAGTCAGGACCGAACAGCTAAAGTGCATCCCATATCTCAGAAAACTAGAGATAGACGAAGGGACTGCCATTAAGGCGGGGGAATTCAAGGGCAAGTACAGCGTCTCTGTAGCTGACGCCTTCATAGCAGCGAGTGCATACTTCGAAGGATCAATCATAATCAGTGACGATCCAGACTTCAGAAGAATAGCGGAAGTCAAAACCTTAACCGAAAATGAGATTCTCTCGCATCTTCAATAAATCCTCCCAAGATCATTCTGCTAACGATCACGGGTGAGGCCCCGTCCAGTTCCTTCTTTCTCTCTTCCAGTTCTTGGATTGTGGATCACAGAAGGTTCTGATCAACAGGAAATCGCGAGCCAAATGAAGACGGATTTTCAGTTCTCTCCGTTGTCTTATAGTAAGCAGGCTGAACTGAGCCTATTGTCGACTTATCGCAGCCCAACATGATTCAGGTTGATGAATAGATGGCCGAAGAAGAGGTTACTCCAGTAATTCCTCAAGTCTCTTGTTTGCTTCTTCCCAGTTGACTATGTTCCAGAAAGCCTCCACAAACTTGGCTCTGTCGTTCTTGTAGTCAATGTAGTATGCGTGCTCGAACACGTCGAGAACCATGAGGATCCTGAACATGGGGTAGACATTGGTGTTGTGCTTCTCAACCTGCATGATTATCGGCCTCTTCGTCTGCCTACAATAGGTCAGAGCCGCCCACCCCGACCCCTCCACGCTCACGGCCGCCTGAGTGAACTCCTTCCTGAACCTTTCGAAGCTTCCAAACTCCTTCTCGATCTGATCAGCCAGAGTGTTGTTGGGCTTTCCTTCCCCGCCTTTCCCGGCCGGAGCCAAGTTTCCCCAGAAAAGTGAATGCATCAGGTGCCCGCCAATGTTCCAAGACAACTCCTTCAAGGCAGACTTAACGTCAAGATCCGTTCCTTCTTTTCTTGCCTTGTCAAACCTTTCAAGAATCGCATTCGCGCCGTTCACATACGCCTGATGATGTTTCGAGTGATGAATTCTCAACTGCTCCTCAGACATGTACGGCGCAAGGTCACCATATCCATACGGCAACTTCGGCAGACTGTAGAACCTAGCCAGTTCCGTACCTGCCATAAGAACATCACAGGAAGACCGTTTATCTTCCGCTCTTTAAGTCTTGTTCCCCGCGTCAACACTCCAGAACCATGAACATCTTAAACACGAATCATGCCACGTATCTAGAATGAGTTCACAATCACACCTTGCCGCAGTACTTAGTGACCATTACAAACAGTCAAGCGATCTGTGAACTCGTTGCATATCGTCTCTTCCTTCTTGAATGATATGGAAGGCTGTGTACTCTGCAATGAGCCTGACCGATTCCCACATCCTCTTGCTCACGGTCCTCAACGAGGGCCTTGCTCGCGCTAGGATGCGCTTCGGTTCCTTCTCTGATCTCTTCGATCTTCTGCAGAAGTACCTTACGTCTTTGACTTACGAGCACAAGTGGCAAAGTCTGAGTGAACATTTTTTTTGGCTCGTGCAAGCTTACGCTTCAACTGCGCACATTTCTCCTCATCAACTAGCTTTCCAAATTGACGTTTGTTTGGACTCGAACTGCGATGTTTCTCCCTTATGCTCGGAATGCTCTTGGAGGTCGGAGACTGTGGGTTTTCCCCAGGCCACTTAACGGTGCTCTCTGTCCTGTTAGCTGACATATCTTCGAAGTGTGATACTGACTTTCTCCAACAACACCGATCTTGTGGGCCTTCTTGCTTTACCCTCGCTGTTCGGAGAGTTGGGACTAGAATCTGATCTCGTGGAGATGAACCACTCTGACCACGCCTTTTCCTGCTTCGGCTTGACGCTCGTCCGCGGTCAGAAGAGTTGTGTTCAGTTCCTCAGCGACTTGTAGATAGGTAGCATCATAGAACGTGATGTTTCTCAGCCTCGCGATCTTCATCGTGCGACTCGCTCTCTCCAAGCTAGGAGGAAAGAATTGCATACCAAGTCTCTGGATTGATCTGATGGCGTCGTTCGCATCTTTGTCCGTCAGCTGGGGGTTCTTCCAGATCGAATTTCCCACTTCATAGACCACGTGAATGGGTGCCGCCAATTCCAGTTCTCCTCTAACGTGAGCGTCTTTCACTTCTGCAGCTCTGTCCGAGAGGGTCTCAACATTGAACCATTTCGCCACTACACTAGCGTCTACGACGAAACGCATGTTCGATCTCGGTCCTCTCTCACGGACTTTGCTGCATTGTACGTGCCTCGCCTTGTCTTCGAGCGTATTGCATCAATTGTCCTTGAAGCCTCAACCATATCTTGCTCGTTGATTCTTCGTTCAATCATCCGGCGCAAGTAGCTCGCCCAATCCTCTTGTATCCTGCTCATCTTCTCCTTGAGATCTCTCGAGACGCGAACACTTACAACCGACATTCTTCATCGACGACTCTGTGGACGTCGTGTAATATAAGAGTGTCTACACTCACGTAAACATCAGGTAGACACAGCGGCTCACGATGCGCAGCATCTTCCTTTTCCCACCATATCGTGCCCATCCTGCTACATCGACTGCTCTAACGCAGTGAGTTCATGCCCAATCTGGCTCTGAGATACCTTTGATTGTGATCTATGGCATGTGCGGCTATGACAGTTCGAAATCTAACGCGAGACGGAAACAAGTATCTCGGAAGAGAACTGGAGGAGTTTACCACTCATACACATCTGCAAGCGTAGGATTTAACAACTAGGTTGAAGTCTCTCTTGACCCTAAGCCGCCAAATGACGCAGACAGAACCAGTCCATGCTTGGAGACATACGTGATTTGATGGAGATCTTTGGTTGGGGCCTCTTCGGCGTCTTCGTGACCTCCTTCATTCTATACCTCATACCATTCGTGGGCCCCTCAACCATGATCTGCGCAGGAGCCATGGCGGCCATTCATCCGGACATCTCTCCGGCTCTTATTGGGGTGACTGTTGCAGTCGCAGCGTCTCTCTCAAAAGCCGTTCACTACTATGTGAGTTATTTCGCCGGAGGAGCACTAAGTGAAGAGAGGGTCAGCAAACTGCATAGATACTGCGAAAAAATGGGACGATGGAAATCTTTCGTGGCGTTCATCGCTGCCGCTACGCCGGTGCCAGACGAACCTGTTCTGGTCTGGCTGGGGCTAGTGCGCTACAGCCCCGTAAGGTTTCTCCTTGCGTTTCTCATCGGAAAATTGGTCGTAACGATTCCTGGAGCCTATGTTGGCAGGTCGGCCGGCCGACTTCTCCAGCACATGTTTGGCAACATTACTGTAACCGTCGCCTCAATAGTCTTCACAGTGATTGTTACAATAGTGCTGCTCAAGGTCGATCTTGGAAGACTGTGGAGGATGCTGACTCGAAAGAAAGACAGAGAGACGAATCCGAGCAAGGAATCTCCGTGAACAGCCTAGATCCATCTTGTCCTTGAGACGGGAAGTGTCGTGGTCATCCTCCGTTGTGAACTCAGCACAGTGATTCTGTGTCTATTGCCGGTTATGCAACTTGTGCGAATTCATCACGCTTGAACGGTATTCCCGGGCGTTCTCGAGTCAAGAACGCGGCTAGTGCAGCAGCCACAGCCGCTTCTTCCTCATCAGTCCTCTTTCTTCCTTCTTTCTTGAGCTTCAGGAATTTCGGTGCAGCCTGAGGAAACAACGCATAGGTCAACACGTCTTCTTCAGAGCTGGCTAGGTCCCCTGCTTCCTTCGCCATTTTCTCCAATTCCGGTTTCAGCAGATCCGCCGGCCTACACGCAATTGGCTTCTCATCTCCCATGATCTGTGACCTAATCTCTTCTCTAATCGGGGCAGGCTGTCTCCCATACAGGCCCTTCACGTAATCTTTCGCTTCCTTTGAAACGACCTTGTATCTCTGCCCCGAAACCACGTTCATTACCGCTTGAGTTCCGACTATCTGACTCATGGGGGTCACCAGAGGAGGATAGCCCAGGTCCTCTCTCACTTTGGGAACCTCTGCCAGAACCTCGTCCAGTCTCTGTAACGCGTTCATCTCCTTCAATTGCGAAATCATGTTCGAGACCATTCCCCCGGGGATCTGGTGCAACAGAACATGAGCGTCTATTCTCTCAGAACGACGGTCTATGAGCCCCACCGGATCGAAGTACTTCTCCCGAAGCTGTGCAAAATAGTCGGCGATCTCGACGAGAAGACCCAGATCAAGGCCGGTATCATGACCCGTGCCTGCAAAAGCACTGACAATGCTCTCCACGGCCGGCTGCGATGCTCCTCCCGCAAGAGGTGAGAAGGCTGTGTCCAGCACATCAGCTCCTGCCTCACACACCCAGCTATACGTTATAGACGCCATCCCACTGCTGGAATGGGAATGGACCTGCACCGGTAGACCGAACTCTTTCTTGAGCGCCTTCACCAAATCATAGCCCGCCTTCGGAGAGAGAATTCCTGACATGTCCTTGATGCAAATGGAATCGCACTCCATGGCCACCAGTTCCTTGGCGAAATCCAAATACTTCTCCAACGTGTGCACAGGGCTTGTGGTGTAGCAGATAGTGCCTTGAGCGTGTGCGCTCATACGCTTAACCGACCTTACTGCAGTTTCCAAGTTCCGCGAATCGTTGAGGGCGTCAAACACTCTGAAAATATCGATCCCTACAATAGCAGCTTTCTCAACAAACTTCTCCACGACATCATCAGGGTAATTTCTGTAGCCGACCAGATTCTGACCTCTGAGAAGCATCTGCAGAGGAGTCCGTTTGAACTGACGCTTCAGCTTCCTTATCCTTTCCCAAGGATCCTCGTTGAGGTAGCGAATCGCAACATCAAAAGTGGCTCCTCCCCAGACCTCGGCCGAGTGAAAGCCGACAAGATCAATCTTCTCCGCTATCGGCAGCATGGACTCTGTCTTCATTCTGGTTGCCATCAAAGACTGATGCGCATCTCTCAGAGTCGTATCAGTTATCTCTACTCTCCTAACCAATGCTACTCCTCCCACAACACAGCCATGATTCTCATCGGGCCGAAAGAAGCATAGGAACGAACGTCAGAATAGCTCCTCCGGCGATCACTGAAACGACCTGTCCTATGCTGTTTGCTGCGATGGCGTGGACTAGTAACCAATTGTCCGGGTCTTCTTCTCTTCCCATTTGATGCGCAGTTCTCGCACCCATGGGAAAAGCCGATGACCCACAGGCCCCGATCAAAGGATTCACCTTTCCTTTTGTCACAACATAGGCGAGCTTCCCGAAGATGATCCCGCTGGCAAGCCCAGACACGAAGGCAGCCAGCCCTAGACCAAACACCAACAAGGTCTGAAGGTTTAGGAACCGCTCTGCCTCCATGGTTCCTCCGACCGCGATTCCAAGCATCAGGGTAGATATGTTAGTGATCTCGTTCTGAGCTGACTTGGACAGTCTCTCCACAATCTTGCTTTCTCTAAGGAAGTTGCCTAGCATGAGCGCCCCTATCAGAGGTATTCCTTGGGGCGCCATCAGGCCGATGGCTACAGCCGCCACGATCGGAAAGACTAGTCGAACATTTCGAGAATATACCTTAGGTGAATACGGCATTCTCGCAAGCCTTTCCTTCTTGCTGGTGAGAATCTTCGAAACCTTGGTCTGCAAGATTGGGACTGTTGCAATGTAGGTGTAAGCGGCGACAGTGATCGGACCCAACAGATTCGGCGCATATTTCGAGGATACGTAGATCGCTGTCGGACCATCCATGGCGCCGATTATTCCAATCGCAGTCGCCTCCAAGGGTTGAAACCCTATCATGAGAGAGAGAAGAATCGGAACAATGATTCCCATGAATGTCGCTGGAATAGAGAAGACGATGATCCACGGGCGTTCCAGATAGGCCCCAAAGTCACACATGGCTCCGATCCCCATGAAAACAAGAATGGGAAAGAGTTCCGTCTGAACCCCGAAATCGTAGATCACTCTCAGAAAGCCTCCAGGATTCATCAAGTCGCTCCCGGGAAGATTGACAAGAACCGCTGCAAAACCTATTGGGATAAGAAGTAGTGGCTCATAATGCTTCCTCACTGCCAAGTAGATGAGCCCAAGGGCCACAAATATCATGATCAAATTTCCGAGATAAAACGGCAGAACCATATCTAGTTCCTCAGTTCAACGAGAGCTTGTCCCTGTTCCACGGTCTGTCCTTCTCTCACCATCACTCGCCTGACAGACCCTGCCGCCGGCGCCGTAATCTCGTTCTCCATTTTCATTGCCTCCAAGGTGAGCAGAACGCTGCCGACAGAAACCCTGTCTCCAGGTTGGCATTTGATGGAGAGAACCACTCCAGGTAGCGGAGCCTTGACCACTCCTTTGGTCGTGTCTTCTCGAATGGCTGTTGCAGGTGGCTCAACCGCTTGAGGCCGTTTCACAGTCTCAGCCCTGAGCGTCGTTTCTCCCAGTTCCTCAACCGCGATCACGTATGATCTATCGCCGAATGATATCCTGAAGCTCCTCTTGGACTCCAGCAAATGGGACGGTGCTTCAACAGTCGCTACAGGGTGCTCCACCAGGGCAGGCACGTTGGACTTGAACATCCTCTTGACAACTTCACTCAGAATGATAATGCCGACCGAACCAGCCACAATGGCAACTAGGAGAACGGCTGCCAGATCCAATCCAAACCTCAGGTCCAAAGTCAATCACAGTGAAGCGTCGAGCCTACTTCGGCGTGCGCCTGCTCAACGACTCGCTCCCATTAAAAGCTATTCGAGGATCGCCGATATATCCATGAAGGTCTATCTTGAAGAAGCCCAGCTGGTGTAAACCGCCTTTCCAGATACCCTTAGAACGATCTCCTTCAGATGCTTGACCATCAAAGCTTTCTGACGTATCTCTCGAATTCCCAGGAAGTCACTTGGGTCCTGTAGAGATCCCATTCCTTCCTCTTCTCCTTGATGAAAGCTGAGAAAGCCTCTTCCCCAAGCGCGTATCGCATGAATTCGCTTTGCTCCAGCCCATTCAAAGCCTCAGACAGAGACTCCGGGAGGGAAACGATTTTCCTCTCCTTTCTCTCCTCGTAGCTCATTTTGTAAACGTTCATCTCTGTAGGCTCGGGCGGCTCAATCTTCTTCCTGATGCCATCTAGGCCCGACAGGCACAACGCCGCGAACTGAAGGTAGGGATTCCCTGCAGGATCCGGACATCTGATCTCACATCTTGCTGCGCTGCTTCTTCCTCCGAAGTTCGGGACTCGGATGAGAGGCGACCTGTTCTTGAAGGCCCAGGCAATGTATACCGGAGCCTCATAGCCAGGAACGAGCCTTTTGTATGAGTTTGGCCAAGAGGCAAGGACGGCGCACATCTCTCTTCCGTGAGCCAGCTGCCCCCCAATGAAATGGAGAGCCGTCTCTGAGAGATAATTCGAGCGTTCGTCCTGTTTGAAAAAGAGGTTCCTCTCGCCTTTCAATTCCCACATGCTTTCATGGACGTGCATTCCCGAGCCATTCACATTCATGAAGGGTTTGGGCATGTAGGTCGCCATGTACCCATTCTTGGCGGCCACGATCTTGGTCAGCATTTTCATCGTGACTGTTCGATCAGCAGTGACCAAAGCTTCGTCATACTTGAAATCTATCTCGTTCTGTCCAAGAGCGGCTTCGTGATGTGACACTTCAATAGTGATGCCGAAGCTTTCAGCAGTATCCGCCACCTCTCGTCTGAGATCTTCTGTCACCTCACCTGGTTCCGCTTCGAAGTACCCTGCCAGATCTATCGGTGTGGGAGCAACCGTGTCCTTTTCCTTCAAGAGAAAGAATTCGAGTTCAGGAGCACACTTGAACGTCATCCCAGACTTTCCGCATTCCTCAATCGCTCTCTCAAGAACGTATCGCGGATCTGCCTTGAACCTCTCTCCGTCAGGAGTGTAAATATCGCAAATAAGCCGGCAGGAGGATTTCTCCTTGGACCTCCATGGAATTGCCACGAATGTGGAAGGATCTGGGAAAGCCAACATATCCGACTCTTCAATCTCCCTGTACCCAGCAACAGAAGATCCATCAAAGGATCGGCCGTTCTCAAATATCGACTCAAGGTCCCGCGTTGGAACTGCAAGGCTCTTCGGAATACCGTTCACGTCGATGAACTGCAGACGGGCAAATCCTATCTGCAGGTCGTTCACTTGCCTGACCACTTCCGCGACTTTCCTCTTCCACTCGGCGTTCCTGAAATCCTTCATGACAATGCGCCCTACGACGGCAGTCACCTATCCCCCGCCAGCAGTTATTGATCTTGCTGACTGGAAGCTGACAATGGCTCCTATCACAAATATGGCAACACAATTGTGTGGATCCGGTCAGTTGAGATGGCACGAGCCCGGAAAACCACGGCTTGTGAACTGCAACTTCCAACACCCCTGTGCCAATCTCAGATATCTCTGCAGGAAATGCGAAAACGAAAATCTAAAGCACTCCGAGCGTATAGAATTGGCAGCGGAGCATTACATCATGAAAGGGTGGACCGGTAAAATACTCAGAGTCGATCTGTCCCGTGGAAAATCCATCTCACAGGAGTTTAGTGCAGACTTCGCCTTGAAGTTTCTTGGGGGAAGAGGCTTCGCCGCGAAACTCCTGTGGGATGAAACCAAGCCAGGAACCGACCCCTTCTCTCCTGAAAACTTGCTCGTCGTAGTTACTGGACCATTGACCGGCCTTCCTCTGCCAAGCAGCGGCAAGATCGTAGTCGCAGCCAAGAGCCCCCTAACCGGAGGATATGGTGATGGAAACCTAGGATCTTGGGCCGCCGTGCATCTGAAAAAGGCGGGCTACGACGCAATGGTTGTCGCTGGTGTCGCTCAATCGCCTAGCTACATCATGATATCAGACGGAGATGTTGAGGTTAAGGACGCGACAGACTACTGGGGGATGGGATCATTCGAGACCGAGAGGAGACTGCGCGAGAAACATGGCAAGTCGATAGGGGTCCTAACCATCGGTCAAGGAGGGGAGAACCTTGTCCGGTACGCAACAATAGTCTCGCAAGAAGGACGGTCTGGCGGCAGACCCGGAATCGGCGCCGTCATGGGGTCGAAGAAACTCAAGGCAATTGCGATTGAGGGAAAGAAAGAGATCCAGCTCGCCGACGAGAAGAAGCTGAAGGAACTTGGACAAGAAGGCTATCGAAGCGTCCTGTCCAGGTCGAACTACAAGTTCTGGAAACGCCAAGGCACCATGGCCACTGTGGAATGGTGCCAGGCCAACTGCGTTCTCCCCACCTACAACTTCAGAGAGAACGTTTTCGATGAAGCCGCAAACATTAGCGGAGAGTTCATGGAGAAACTCAAGGTAGCGCAGAGAGGCTGCCCCAACTGCAACATGACCTGCGGCAACATCATAGATGATTCCGAAGGAAACCAGTCCGAGCTTGACTATGAGAATGTGGTCATGCTCGGCTCAAACATAGGCCTCGGAAACCTGAAACAAGTGGCCCACCTGAACAGACTGGCAGACGACTATGGACTGGACACGATCTCTCTAGGAAACACAATAGGCTTCATGATGGAGGCTTCAGAGAAGAAGCTCATCAAAGAGAAGATCGAATGGGGCAACCATGACGACGCGGAAAGACTGATCGAAGACACAGTCAAAGGAGAAGGACCCGGAAAGCTGGCCGCAAAAGGAACTAGAGCCGCCTCCGAAGAGATCGGCCGTGACAGCAACAAGTGGGCTATGAACGTCAAGGGGCTTGAGATATCTGCCTACGACTGTCACTCAGCGCCGGGAATGGCTCTTGGTTTCGGTACATGCTCGATCGGCGCCCATCACAAGGACGCTTGGGTCATCTCTTGGGAGGTCAATGTCGGCCGAGAATCATATGGACCCGAGAAGGCTTCGAAGGTTCTGGAGTTCCAGAGGATTCGGGGAGGAGGATTCGAAAGCCTAGGCGTCTGCAGATTCCCATGGATTGAGCTAGGCTTTGAGTTGGAATGGTATCCCAAGTTCTTCGAGGCAGCTACCGGTGTGAAAATCAGCCTAGACGAAATATACCAGACTGCAGATCGTATCTACTCCCTTATCAGAGCATATTGGGTCAGAGAATACGGTTCACAATGGGGAAGAACAATGGACTACCCGCCCGCAAGATGGTTCGAAGAGGCACCAAAGAAGGGTGCACAGAAAGGAGTCAAACTTGACGTTCAGGGCTACGATCGCCTTCTGAACGAGTACTACGAAATGCGAGGCTGGGACAGCAAAGGCATACCCCGAGCCACAACCCTTCAGAGGCTCGGACTTGGAGACATCGCAGAAGTCATAGCGAAGAAGCAGTGAACAGAGGCCACCGAAAGCTCTCCACCTCTCTACGACACATGGTCTCCCGAAACTTCGATTGGCTACCATGTCTACTAATCAGTCTTTGAGCATGAACGGCCCAGAGATACGTGTATAGCCCAGAGCGGAATCCTTTGATCCCGATCTGAGTTCATCAGCCTGGCCCAATGAGTGAAATTAGACTAGTCCTCTATGATATCCGACGTAGAGGCTGGCAAGCGGATTATGCCCGGTAACACGATCCTTAGCGATCAGGGTTGTGACCGGAGCCTTGGAGCCAATTGTGAACAGCATGTCGTGGCCCACGCATAACCCAATAATGATGTTGAATCCCGTATGGGCTTCGTTCAGTACTTCAGCTTGAACCACGGGGTTACATCCGGACTCAAACTTCTCAGGATCAGCTATCTTGTATTCCTTCTTCACTCCTAGCCTTGTCTTGTCAACTGCGCCACACTTGCAGCACACCGAGTGAACCGTCAACCCATGGCCCTCAAGGATTTCCACCGCCCTCTTTGCCTCATCGCTCAACCCTGCGCAGAAAGCCACTCCAATATCCTTGACATTCATTCGTTTCGCGAACTCGGCCATCTCTCTGATCCTCGGCCTGACAGCCATGGTGACGCCTCGTACTCGCTCATACGCTTCTTTCTCTCCGATCGTTGAGGCAAGATAGAGTTGCTTCAAATCGTTTCTATCATATTTGGCGACGGCTTGCTGGATTAGGTCGCCAAAGTTTCTCATTGGGCAAAACGCTGGCAAAACCGATTTCTCAAACTTCTCAGTCCGACAGAGCTTTGCTACACACTTCGCACACTGAGCCTGAGCCATCCAAATCAGCCGGGGTCAAGATGTTTCGTGTCGATTTAAAGCATTTCTGCAGCGGTCAGCGGACTATTCCCTTCTCTTAAGGACCTTCTCTTGAATCCAAAAACAGAATGCCGATCCGCCATGTTCGCCTTGGATCTCCAATTCCTTTCAGTATGCCTCCAATTCATGATAGATCGGTTTTCCTAGGCATCTCAGACTCAAATGAGCGCAGTTCCCGAAAATAGCATCATGTAAGGCTCTAAATGGGTGACGGAAAGTGTCGTCTTTATGCAGAATCATGGAAAAGGCTTAAGAATAGACCAGATCCACTTCAAGAGACGTGGAGGAAAATTGATTGGTGAAGAAATGCCTTAGGTGCAACGCCGACAATGACGATAACGCTGTCTTCTGTTCGAGCTGCGGCACCAGGCTGTCCGGTGCGCGGCCAGGTATCATTGGGGCCAGGCCAGCAATATCCACAGACTTGTCGAGAGCAAGCATAGGTTTCATCATGGTAATCATTGGAGGCTTTCTAATAGTCCTCGGCTCGTTGGTTCTTCCTGCGATACTGAGCTTCATGGCCATAGGGCTTCCTTGGGGGCCGCCCACACTACCCATGTGGGCTCTTGTAGCAGTGGGAGTACTGCTCGGGCTGTTTGTGATCTTGAGTTCGGTGCTCATCTACATGCCGGGATACGAGGTTATTGGAGGCATACTGGCAATAGTGTTCTCTGTGTTGAGTCTAATGGTACTTGGCGGATTGATATTCGGCACCCTCTTCGGCCTGCTCGGCGGATTGATGGCTATCCTGAAGAAGTAGCGTTGTATACCCCTCTTTTCAAGAACAGTACTTTATCCATATGAGTCATAGTTACCGGAGGGTATGCAGATGAAGATCGCTCCCGCAGGGAGCGAAAGTCACATCTCTTCTCGACGGATCTGGATCATAGCCATCACCATCCTCCTAGCTTTGGACTGCACCGTTTTCCTCACTCGACCAGTCTCTTCTCAAGAAATAGTTCTCACAGATCACACTATATGCCAGGACATCAACCCGGAGACAGGACTTCCCTTGAATAGAACCTCCAAGTTTCTGAGTTCAGACAGACAAGCAATCTCTTGGATTGAAGCAGAAGTCAAAGAGATGGGGCCCTCTCACTTCGCTTGGTATTGGTTCGATCCGCAAAACAGAGTCTACAAGAACACTACCCGCATTGAGAACTTCATCTCCACCGGTCCGCGACGCCTATGGGACGTTCTGCCAATAAGAGGACAAACCGAAAACTTGACCGGAAACTGGACGGTCAGAGTCTACTTTCGAGCTCGTCTACTCGTGAGCGAGAGCTTCGCAATCGATCCTCTCTTCTACGGAGTCAAGGTCACAGCAAAAGGGCTCGCTCCGACATGCAAGGTCAATGTCTACTTAGACAATAGAAAGTACGGGGAAATGATCGGAGCTTCAACACACACTGTCACTGTGCCCATCGGAGCTCCACACAACATCTCACTGGATTCTGTTTCACAGACAAGTGCCCTCGCCAGATTCGTGTGCACATCGAACTGTCGAATTGTGACGTCGAAGTCAGATCTGGTTTTCGAATATGAGGCCCAGTATTATTTGAGGGTACAATCAGAGTACGGAGCAGTTGAACCGAATGCTGAGGGATGGTATCGGAATGGGACAAGAGTGATGTTTCGTATTGAATCGCCCGTTGTAGGATCATTTGGAGTTAGATACTTCTTCGTTTCGTGGAGTGGAGACTTCTCAGGCGACTCACTATTCGTCATGGTCGTTATGGATCGGCCAAGAACGATAGTCGCAATCTGGAAGGCTGATCACAGCGCCTTCTACGTCTCGATTGGGCTGGTAATTACTGTGGTGTGCGGACTGTTATTCTTCACAAAGAGAAAAGCCAGGGCCCGAAAGATGTCTGATCGCTATTCGACTGGCTTCGTCGGAGGATGCTGACCGCCATTCTGTTCTCAGAGGATTTCTAGGTTGTCGCCAGTCCGGCGGGCGTCAGAACGGTCCTTGACGCAACCGGACCATATCTCAAGATGACTTCTCCGAGCTTGGTGTACGCCATCATGTAGAATATTCCTGGAACGACAAGGCCAACAAGTAAACCTATGATCCCCATGATCAGGCAGGGAGTCTTCGCAGCCTCATAGAGCCCGTCGTCGATCCTCTTGACAGTGGTCAGGTATGCGCCGATGAAGATCAGGATGACTATGATGGCGAAGATGCCGAAACCCATCGTTATTGGGAGTATCCATTCAGGGGAAATCACGAGCCCCGTCCAGAGGGCGATGTACGAGAGGATCAACGGTGAGTCAGCGACGAAGATAAGAGAGATGGCGAGGAGAGGTAGAACTGTGAACAGGAAGAAGAAGATAGCTCCTATGACCGCATATTCATGCGCCGCCCAGACTTCAGGTGGTCTTACTGACATAGACTAATCCCTTAAACCCGAGACAGTAACTGTTCGTTTCTGCACATATAAATAGCATTGGGACATACGAGCTTAGATGCGCCTACATGTGACACGTTTTGTTGCGAAATTGGCTCAAAGCCGCATCTTCGAGTCATTTCAGCGATACTTGAGGCATTTGGTGCACCACCAACGTTCATAGGCGGGCACCCATACCAACGATTCCCCGCAATGGCTACAGAGTTTCGGTGGCTGAGGGAGGGGGGTCCAGTAGTGATATGAGGCGTACGCCTGATAGTGAGGGGTCTGCGTATAGTACGGCGCGACGGTCTCCTCGACCCAAACCCAGCCATAAGTCAGGTCATATACCCAAGGCATAGGAACATCACTCATAACCTAGGTCCGTCAGGTAAGATAAGAATTTCGCAGCTCTTCCTATTTCTTGAGCAATCCGACAAATGCGCCAATCAATCCAACCAGAAACCCTATCACGAAGCCTCCGCCTATCGCAAGGCTTAGAAGGCTTAGGACGATCATAGTGGCGCTTCCATAGACCTCTCTTCTTGCCAAGATGAGCAGTGAACCCATCAGCATTGCGAATCCGATTACAAGTGCAACAATATCCATCGCGACGTTTGAAAAGGTCAGTGGAAACATCGCCACAGGGATCGGCACAGAGTACCCAGCCAAACCCACGAGTAGTCCATTCAACGTCACCAAAATCGTCGCGACAAAGCACAACGCAAAACCTAGTCTTGCTCTGGGAGGGCCACGGATCTTGAGAACATCTGTTGTTGTTCTTACGGCGCCTGTTCCGGGAGGCACATTCACAGCCACAGGGCCAGGGCCGCCTTTCCCCTCTGACACGTCAATGAGCAGCGATCCACATCCCACGCAGACCTCAGCCGCTTCACTATTTTCATAACCACACTCGAGACATCTTCTGACCATGACCTTCTCGCCAAAGACTAAGTTATGGAAACTACCTATATTTAATCTAGCTTCAAAGAAACATGTCACAATTGCGGTAGAATGTCTCCTAGGCACGACATGTAGTACTATTGCTAGTCCGGTGATACTGAAAAAGAGGGAAGGCAGAGACTGCCCGACTATTTCCGCATTATGGCGAGAAATGCTCCAATGATTCCCAGTGTGAACCCGGCTAAGAATCCGCCACCAATCGATATGCTGGAGATCGCACAAAGGAAGCCTATGATGCCGCCGAAGGTCCCATAGCCCTGATACATCAGAAACCCTCCAAGGAACAATGCGAAGGATAGTATCACCGCGATCACGGTTGCTATCTTCATCAGGTCAAGCCATGCCAACGCTGGCAGTACGAGCTTGAGGAAGTACGTAGCCAAGTCTGACGATGGCGAATATACCCATCCTGCTATCACGCCAACCATGACCAAGATTCCTGCGGCCAGCGTTATCAGGGTGCCCCAGATCGGTTTCGGTGGAGGTGGCAAGGGAAGAATGGCTGGAAATGGGGGTGTCATCGCTGGAGGCGGCATGCGAGGAGGCGGCGCAGGTCTCATAACTGGCAGAACGGTGGAAACTGGCGGGGGAACTGATATCTGAATTCCGCAACTTGAGCAGTAGACTGCGTCATCCCTATTGTCAGCTCCACATTCAGGACACTTCTTAGTCAACAATTTTCCTCCTATGACTTTGACCGTTAAATGGTAGGTTATCGCCTAGATCGACACTTAAGCCTTTCCAATAACTCAACGTTGCGGAGAAGCCCGTCTTCGATGTTGAAGAAGCTTCACCGCCTGTTGATTGATCCTTGAACAAGTTGCGGGAACCTCAAATATGATGCAACATACAAAAGTTAAATAACGTGGCCAGTTCTGCAAACTCTCAGCCCCGGTGGCTCAGCCTGGTAGAACAGAGAATGCCGAAAGCGCCGCCTTGGTAACCAGATGACAATGAGGCGAAGGCCGCGGGTTCAATTCCCGCCCGGGGCTCCACGATTTCTCAGGTGCTTATCCTGCGATCTTACGTGGAGTATCTCGGAGTTCACGTTGCCTTCCTTCTTATTGAGCTACGCTTCACGAGAGCGTAGTCCTGCAGATCTTTGTCCCTCTCCAGAACTGTATGAACCTTAAGGAGGTTTGTGGTTCCGTAAGGACTTGCCAAATCTCCTCCCACAATGACGATTCTATCCCCCTTTCCGGTCAGTCCCATTTTGACCGTTGCCTTCTCAGCCTCCTCGAAGAGCTCTATGTGATCCTTCATCCTATCTATCATGTACGGGATGACTCCCCATGAGATTGCCAGTTGATTTGCCACCTTCTCGTCCGCTGTGAGTGCCACTATCGGTAGAGGGGGTCTGTATCTTGAGACTCGTCTTGCGGTCGTTCCTGAGCGCGTCGGCGCCACTATCGCCGAACATCCAAGCTTCAGAGCTATCTCACACGCAGCTAAGCTTATGGCGTCACCTATCTTACGTTGAGCGCTGGGTCTCCGAGACGCCAGGATGTCCGCATATGACAGTGTCTGTTCTGCGATTGCGGCAACTCGAGCCATGACTCTCACCGCTTCAACCGGAAATCGACCGATGGCGGTCTCCTCAGACAGCATGACTGCATCTGTTCCGTCTTGAACGGCGTCGGCGATATCGCTTACTTCGGCGCGAGTCGGTGTGGGCGACTGTATCATTGACAGAAGCATCTGTGTCGCCGTGACGACAGGTTTCCCCTTCTCGTTACATTCTCGGATGATTCCATCCTGAAGGATGGGCACGCGCTCCAGCCCCATCTCAACGCCCAAGTCTCCCCTTGCCACCATCACACCGTCAGAGACCTCAATTATGCTGTCAAGGTTAGACATCGCCTGCCGCTTCTCGATCTTCGCCATGATCATAAGATTCCTTCTCTTGCCCTGCACCAATCCCCGAACACATTCAATGTCTCTAGCAGTTCTCACAAAGGAAACGGCTACAATGTCAAAGTCATTTCGAAGAGCGAAGTCGAGATGCGTCTTATCTTCCTTCGTCACAGAAGGGAAATCCCCCGCAAGATCAGGAACATTCACGCCCTTTCCTGAAGATACACGCCCTCCGTCGAGGACTCTACAGGTGAGAATCTCCCCATCGTTCTTCATGACTCGAAGCCTGACCGTACCATCAGCAAGGAATATCGTTGATCCACGTCTAACATGTTTCGGAAGACTCTTTTCTGTAACCGACGCTATCCTCGAGTCGCCGAGGACTTTCTTGACTGTCAGCTGGAACAACTGCCCACCATAGAGTGTGGTTGGCTCCAACCGAAACTTTCCCAACCGAATCTTCGGGCCCGGCAAATCCCCCAAAAGTGCGATCTTCCTACCTAACGCGCTGGACACTCTTCTCACAAGTCTCACCATTCTGGCGTGAGCTGCATGTTCACCATGCGCGAAGTTGACTCGTGCGACACTCATCCCCGCAATCACCATCCGTCTGATGATGTCTCTGCTGTCGGTGGCGGGGCCCAGTGTGCAGACGATCTTGGTTCTTGGATATCTTGCAGGTCTACGGTCAGCCAGGTTCCATCCGTCCTCTCTGACCGGTATGACTCGCGATCTCATTAGTCTTCGGTTCGGGCCGTCAGGACCATGGTTGAGGCTTTATACACCAGCGCCTAAGATCTAGCCTCAGGTGAAAGTCATGCTCCTTGCCGACATCACCTATCCGACACTGATGCAGACTACGACTTTTCTCAGCCCAAGGAAGATCATCTTTGGAGTAGACTCAAGAAGCAGCCTAGTGAAGGAGATCAGAGACCTAGGCGGATCCAAACCTCTCATAGTGACATATCCTGAAGCCAAGATGACTGAAAACGTGGAGGAGACTGCGAAGATGCTTCGGTCCGGCGGGATAGATGTCGCAGTCTGCAGACAAGCAGAGTCTGAACCCCGACTTGAGGTCGCGGAGGATTTGGCCGCCTACACAAGGAGAGAAGGATTCGATCTGATAGTTGGCATGGGCGGCGGTAGCGTCATGGATCTGGCGAAAATCGCGGCGATGAGTCCAACAAATCCCGGGCCTGTAAGAGACTACTTGGGAGTCAATCTCGTGCGGAGAAAAGGAGTTCCATTGATCTGCGTTCCAACTACTTCAGGCACAGGCAGCGAAGCCACAATGTTCTCAGTCCTCTCTGTTGGCAAGAAGAAGATGGATGTGGTCAGCCCCAACATCCTTCCGGACGTAGCCTTACTCGATCCTGTTCTAACGGTTACAATGCCTCCAGAGACAACCGCTGGCACCGGAATGGATGCCCTAAGCCAAGCCATCGAAACCATCACCTCTCTAGCTGCCACACCTCTGACTGACACCTTGGCGCTCACTGCAGTCCAATTGATTGCGAGATGGCTGAAGGTGGCATACTCTGAAGGCGGTAATCTGGAGGCGAGGAGCGGAATGGCGATGGCTGCGACTCTCTCTGGGCTGGCCTTTGGGAGTGGAAAGCTGACGCTAGGTCACAGCTTGTCGCAAACCTTCGGTCCGATAAAGAAGATACCTCATGGCGTTTCATGTGGCATAGCGTTGCCGTACGTAATGGAGTTCTACCTGCCGGTCGTTCCAGAGAAGCTTTCCTTGGTCGCTGAAGCCATGGGCTTGGACATTCATGGGAGATCTGTCAATGAGGCAGGAGCGGTGGCCATTGAAGCCGTCATGAAGCTGATCGAAGATGTGGGAATTCCGACCACATTGAGAGAGCTTGGCTTTGACAAAGGGGAATTGCCCGAACTTGCTGAGATCTGCGTGAAGGAATGGCCACGTCCCAATAGTCCCAGACAGTTGACCAGACAGTCAGTCCTTGAAGTTCTTGAGAGGATGTGGGAAGGAAAGATACTGACCTAAGATGTCGGCTACTATCCGTCCCTCTCTTCCATCCTCTACACTATGGGGATGAACTTGAGAGAATCCGATCCCTTTTCCGCGTCAGCAGTTACCGTGTAGAATGGAGTCCTCGGCTTTACTCCGTAGAAAAGAACGCTCCCATATCTGTCAAATACCCTGATGTGGGTCGCCGCGATGTTGCTCACGGTCCTCATGATCTGTTCCAGCCCAGGCTTCGCAAGCAACACTGCAAGTTCTCTGTGGCGAACCACGTTCACTGACAATTCACTCAGCGCTTTCTCGGCATACTCATGTCCAAAGATGTCAACGAAGTGATCTAGGGCAACCCACCATATCACTGGCTTTCCAGTCTCTTTCCTCAGTCTGTCTCCTATTTGGAGGTACTCTGTGACTCTGTCCTCAGGCTTCTCGCTCTTCAGGAACAGCAGGTAGGGTTTCTCCTCTGCTGCAGGGTCTCTCTTTCTCTCGACTGATCTACCATAGGCTGCGTTCTCTCCAGCGAAAGCTTTCCATCTTTCGTATGTTCCTCTAGGGTCGATTCCTAGTGATTGTATTCCGACCAGTGGGGAGTTGTTCTTCAAGAAATTCGTGACTATGGGATATGACAGGACTCCATATGCGTTGAGGGGAACTGCTTCACCTACCTCAAGAAGCACCATAGTTCCCTTAGGGTATCCTCCTCCTAGTATAGTGTCCAATGATTTGCTTCCGCTTGAGAAATATGCGTCGGAATTCGGAACCCGTTCCAACGTTCTGATTTGATCGAATGCCTTGTGCCGGGAAGATGGAAATACGGCGAAACCTCCCTCCAGCGTAAACGGGGCTGTGGGGGTTTCTATTTTTGTTCCTCTGAGTTTTACCAGCCTCAGTTCCCGTAGAGTTCTCCCTGCATGGATCAGTGTTCTCAGCTGGATAACTCCGTCTGCCACGAAGTCTTCGGTTGATTCGCCGATCTGAGCTCGCGGGTGCATTTCCTTAACGATGAGGGTAGTGGGTCCATACAATGGAATGATCTTTGTCAGGACCGTGTGAGTGAAGATGCGGGACTCAAGTTCGTTGGAAAAGGATTGATAGAGCGCAGTAACAGAATCTATCACGAGTCTCTTTGCTCCCATGTCTTTGATGGTTGCCATGATCGACTCCATCACCGCCTCCACTCCCTCACGCTTCATGGAAGGAAGTGCAAGAATCTGGATGAGTCCGCGCTTCACAAGATCAGAGAACTCAGGCCCAAACTGATGCAGTAAGTAGCTCTTCAGAGTGTCCTCTGATTCAAGGAAGGACACATAAAGTCCTTTTTCATCATAGACGGATGCTCCTTTTTCAAGGAATTTGCAGCACATGGAGGTCTTCCCAGTACCTGGAGCTCCTGCAACCAGTACCAAGCTCCGTCTTGGGAGTCCTCCTTCTATCAGAGGGTCAAGCCCCGGAATACCTGTCGGAACCCGTTCCAAGAGATCTTCTCGCCTCGCCGAACGCTAGAACTGACTCATTTGAAGGGGCTGCACTAATAAACGTGAGTCTCAGTTACATGTTCATTCTCTCAAGCTCTTTCCGATCGAGTTGTCCAAGAAGGCGAAGAAATCGGGTTCAGAGCCCTCCGACTCTGTCGAGATTGACGTAGTGCACTGAGCAGGAGATGCATGGGTCGTATGCCCTAACGAGCATCTCGCACCTGAGCGTAGCTTCTTCATCAGTCAGATCGGCCATGGCTGGAACAAGCTCCCGAAGATCATTCTCTATGTTCCTCGCATTGTGAGCTGTTGGAGTGACTATGTCTGCCCTCTTGACAACCCCGTCTCCCCCCAATTCATAGCTGTGGTAGAGAAGTCCGCGCGGAGCTTCTGTGATGGCGAAACCTGTACCAGCCTTGATCTCGTAGGCTCTATCTTCTTCTCTGAGTGGGATCTTGTCGATTATCGCCAAACAATCGTCGATTGCATTAACGACCTCTAGTGCTCTAGCCACATGCGACGTGAAAGGGTTGAAGTTCGGAACCTCGAATCCAACCTTCCGTGCCATCTTTTTCGCGTCATGTGACAATCTGTCGAAATTCAGGTTCACCCTAGCCAATGGTCCGACCAAAAATGCGTTCCTTCCAACGACCTCTGAATGCTTTGCCCATGAGTAATCGACCTGAAACTCCTTGATGTATTCGCGATACCTGTCTTCCTCAACCATTATGCCCTCCGTTGACGCCAGCAGGCCTTCATTGATCGGAAACTCCTTCTGGCTGAATAGTGACACATGCTCTGTCTTTCTCACAAATTGCGGTACCTTCAATGAAGCGACGAACTCAACGGTGTCGTAAGCATCATTCTTTGCCTCGGTGAGCCTCTTGCGCATGAGCTCCATATCTTTCTTCTCTGGGACTTTCGTGAAACCATTCACTACTGCCGAGACGGGGTGGATTGCTCGGCCCCCTATCAACTCGACAAGGTCGTTTCCCAACTTCTTCAACTTCAAAGCAAGTTTGACGGTTGGAAGATGGTCCTTCACCATTGCGAAAACGCTTTCATAGCCAAGGTAGTCAGGCGCCGCTAAGAAGTAAAGGTTGAGAATGTGACTTGCAATGTGACAGCCGTAGTTCATAAGCTTCCTGAGATCTCTCGTCTGCTCGCTGATGCGTATGCCCAACGCGTTCTCAACCGCTCTGAGGGCGGTTACTTGATGCGGTACAGGACAAATGCCGCAGATCCTTGATGTCAGTTCATGGACCTCGCTGCAATGCCTTCCGACAAGGAACGCCTCAAAGAACTTAGGAGGCTCAAATATCTCTAAACGCAATTCCTTGATGTTTCCTGATGAAACCCTGATCTCAAGCGAACCCTGCCCCTCAACCCTTGAGATGTATCCAACCTGAATTTCTCTTTCTTTGCTCACTTCTTTCCCGCCTCCCTTGCAAAAGCCGGTGTCATTCCCGCGTATTTCCTGAACTTCCTAGTGACATCATCTTTCGTCAATCCGATCTCCGCGAGCTTCTGCGCCAACGATTGGGCGTTCGCGTCAGACATAGGTCCGTAACATCCTTCACATTCTCTATTCACAGTTGGACATATGGCACCGCATCCCGCAGCTGTAACAGGCCCCATGCAGGCCCTCTTCTCAAAGGTCAGAATGCACACGTTCTCCTTCAGCTTGCACTCGACGCACACAGGGTGACGTCTGAGAAAGGGCTTGACGCCCAACGCGGCACTTCGCAGAATCTCGAGTATTGTGCTCTTGTGCGGGGGACAACCTCTCTGATGGATGTCCACGGTGACAAACTCGTCGAGAGGACAGATCTTTCGATAGGACTCCTTCTTGGAATGGATTGCCTGAAAGTTCTCGTAGACTGTATTACTCGCGATGTCCGGTGGAACCCAGTTCAGTATTGAAGGCACACATCCGTGACAAGCACAATCGCCGAAAGCGACCAGGGTCTTGGATTGTCGTCGCAGGTCCCTGAGTTCCTCCAGTTCCCTAGGAGTTGAAACGGATCCTTCCACGAAGGTCACGTCATAAGGGCCTTCCAAGTTCTCGCGTTTAGCCATGACAAAGTACTTGATCTCAGCGATCTCAAGGACAAATGGCATTTCTTCTTCTAGCCGAAGCAACTCCATCTGGCATCCGGCGCATCCCGTCATCTTGACGACCGCGATCCTTAGCTTGTCCATCCTCTGGCACCTCCTACAATGCGAGATCTGGCAATCCTTCGACATCCAGATAGTTGAAGACTGGTCCGTCTCTGCACACGAACTTCTCTCCTATCTGGCAGTGACCGCAGTGGCCCATGCCACATTTCATTCGCCTCTCCAACGATACGTAGATCTGGTTCTTCCGAAAGTTTCGCGCAAGAAGGCCGCGGATTACGAATCTCATCATTATTTCCGGGCCGCATGTCAACACTATTGAGTTCTCAGGTGAAGTCTTCATGTCTTCGAACAGGCCAGTCACGACTCCTGTCTTGTGGGGCCACTTAAGACCTGGAGGAACCGAGTCAACCGTCAAGAACAGACTGGTCTTCGTGCTTCCGCGCCATGTCTCATATTCGTCTACAAATACTTCGTCTGAAGGGGTTCTAGCACCGTATAGTATCTCCAGATTTCCGTAGGCTTTTCTGTTTCTCTGAATCGTCGTAATGACTGGTCTGAGAGGAGCGAGGCCAATACCCCCCGCCACGATAAGAATGTCCTTTTTCTTCGCGTCTTCCACCGGCCATGGTCTCCCATACGGGCCTCTTACCCCGAGCCGGGAACCCACATCGTATCGGCTCAGACTTCCAGTGAGACTCCCAACAGCCCTTATCGTTGTGTCGAAGCTGTCATTCTTCTCAGGTCCGGAGCTGAGAGAGAATGGAGCCTCTCCGAGCCCTGGCATCGAAATCATGATGAACTGGCCCGGCTTGACTTGGAACTTCTTTCTTTCCTCCTTCTCGACAAAACGGATCGTGTACGTTCTTATGTCCAGTGTCTGTCTCTTGACATTGGTGATCTCAGCGGGACTGGGTACATATGGGTCGTTCAATTCAGACACCTCTGATCTCCTTTGCGACCTCTGTGATGTCAATGCCGACTGGACAAACACGGATGCATCTGCCGCAGCCAACACACTTGTGTTGCCCGTTTACTGGACCATATTGGGCAGCTCCTCCCCAGCTCAGGTTATGTCCCATGAACTGCCTGAGTCTTGCACTTCGGTCTTTCCTGAAGTTTCCACCTAGGGCCACCTCTGCGAATTCGAGTAGGAAGCAGGAATCCCACTCGACGCATCTAGTGGTCTCTCCTATTGTGGTGCCCCATTGGTCCCTTATGTCCAGACAGAAGCATGTGGGGCAAGACATGACGCATTGTGCGCATGCCAGGTCCTTCTCTCCGAGTCGCTTCCACAGAGGATGGTCAAGATTCTTCGAGATGATCTCAGCAAGTCCGTCTGTGTCCACCCTTCTCGTGAACTTCTTTCTTGCTTCGGAGACGAACTTCCTCTTTAGCTCAACATCTGACTTGTGAGCTTTCTTCCATTTCGCTTTTCTTGCTAGGCGGGTCCCTCTAGGCGACCCGGTTTCCATCAGAAACCGATCTCCCAGGTCCGTCAGAAGAATGTCAAAGCCTTCCTTGGGTTCAGGGCCGGTTCCCATTGATTCACAGAAGCAGGTGTCTCCGGGATTCGTGCACGTCATAGCCACGATGACTGTATCTTTCCTTCGCTCAACGTATCTATGGTACGGAATGTCCTTTTGGAACACTCTGTCCAAGAGGAGCAGTCCACTCAGGTCGCATGAATGCATTCCGAAAATGAGTAGCTTCTTCTCATCTAATGGATTTGAGATCGGTTCTCCCGTCTGGTCGAATGAGAATATGTTGTCTCTTGGAGGAAGAAAGAACTTCTTTGGCGGAAGAATAGTTGTTAAGTAGCCCAAATCCAGATCATGGACATCATCAATGCTGGCGAACACGTGTTCAGACTTCTTCTTTCTTGGTCCAACAAACTGAAATTTCTTCATCAACTCTTCGGCAAAAATGTCCAAATCCGCTTTCATGAGGATTGTCTTCGTCACCAGTGCTAGACCTCTTGACCCTCGTCAAGTCCGACAGATATCTCTCTAAACCGTATTTAAGCCTAGACCGATCCCTAAGCGGCCTAGAATAATCATGCGGGATTAGTTTTCGTCGCTTCTCTACTTTTCATCTATGCGTCCGATGAAATGACTTGGGTCGAGTCATAGCGACCCTGTCCTCTTCTCATGTGGTGTGAGAGCGAATTCTCAAGACGAGAAAGGTCGCGGAGCAGATTTGTTGATTCGGATCAAATAGTGTCCGGAAGCCCGAACTCATGCGCCAGGAGGAGACTGCTCTTCTTCCATCTCGATCTTAGTTCGTCCCCACACGTCGGATTTCTCCCAGACCTCTTGGACCAAATCTTGCCAGTTCTTCAGGGAGATCCGATATAGTTTGGCGTTCTCTATTGCTATGGCGGCTTGGCCGGCTATGGCTTCAAGATACTTGATTTCGTCTTCATCGAATTGGTGCGGCGCTGATCCAAAGACTCTGATGGAACCGATTATTTCACTCCTCACCTTCAGAGGAACCGCCAGCTCGCACCGAATACCTTCTTTGATCGTTTCCTCTGGGTACTCCAGTCTTGAGTCCGCCAACACGTCGGAGACGATCGCCGGCCTCCCAATCCTAGCGTCCTCAAGCCCCTTGGCACTGTGAATTGGTCCTTTCTTCAGGAAATTCTGGCTCAAGCCATATGAAGCCACGAGTCCAAGCTTCTCGCGTTTCTCGTCCAGTAGCCTTACTATGCAGCCCTTCATCTTCATGGCATCAGTGGTTGTCTTCGCGATCGCGTTGAATACCTCCTGAGGCTTCAGGGTTGATGTCAGAGTCCTAGATATCTCCACGAGGGCCTCGGTCTCCATCAGACGTCTCTGAAGGCGTTCGTAAAGCCGAGCATTCTCTATGGCCACTGCTCCCAAGTTTCCAAGCGACTTCAGAAATTCTGCTTCGGTCTTTGAGAACTTGTGTCTCTTCGCTGAGTACACGCATACAACTCCCTGCTTGTCGTATCTGGTGTGGATCGGTACGCAGAGCATTGATACGATTCCTCTCCTTTTCGCCTCTTCCGGAGAAAGCCACTTCGAGAAATCCGTGACCACAACCGGGAGGCCTTTGAGTGCCTTCGTGTCGATTGGAACATCGGTTGCCTTTGCGTGCTTCTCTCTGAGGCCGTGGATTGCCACAACTTCAAGCGTGCTCGTCTTCTTGTCTAGAAGTCCCAAGGAACATGCCTTGAGATTCAACACCTCAACAGCGCTCTTTGCAATCAGGTCCAGAACCGAGGAGAGGTTTCTTGCCGTTCCGAGAGCAACCGCTATTCTATTAAGTTCTCGACAATAGATCGCCGCTTTGTTCAAGTAGACACAATCCTTCGAAGAATACTCACACATCATCGCCGCTAATTACATTTGCTCCTCAATAGGTTCTGCAGATATCAATGTCGATTCAGGGGGGAGCATTGAAAAGCAAGATTAATTTGCGTGCGATAGATACGTAGAGGTCCGTGCGGGGGTTGCCAAGCCAGGTCAAAGGCGCAGGACTGAGGCTCCTGTCCCGAAGGGGTTCGAGATTGGTGAAGGCACACCCTTCCCAACGAAAAGGTTCAAAATGAGCAGTGAGCTCAGGAAAATCCCTCCTCCCGCACCATCCCCCCAATTCTGCGACCTGCATGCTGTGAATCATACGATCATCATGTGCTGCATCACTGACCTTGAGCGCGCCCGGAATGGTTCAACGAGACTGCCCCACATCCTGAGAGAAGCCCATATCTCGAAGCAAGAATGCCCATAGAAACTAGGAGCAAGTTAGCTCAAAATCATGCCTGTGTCCTCTGAGGGAATGAGGCCCGGAGCCCTTCTCTGGAGATCTGTCTTGAACTCACTGGATCTGAGTGCCTCAAGCAGATTCCTCACCGCTTCTTTTTCAAGACGCCTTCTCAACACCAAGAGATCATAGTGTTCTTGCGCCACTGGCACAAAGCTCAGATCATACATTTCTGCAGCGGCTCTTATCCCGAGTCCCGTGTCCACCTTTCTGTGAAAGACTGCTGCCGCGACCGCAGAATGTGATTTCGCTTCGTCTCCGTATCCTCTTATCTTGGATGCAATCTTCTCCAATGGGGCTTTCCTTTCATCAGCGATCTTCCTCAAGCATAGATCTAAGAGCACTCTGGTTCCGGAGCCTCGATTTCGATTCAGGAAAGAAACGTCGTCTGCCAGCAGATCTTCTATTCCGCTTATACCTTTCGGGTTCCCTTTCGCAACCATCAGGCCTTGCTGCCTCATGTATCCTCGGATTATCACGGCCTTCCCGCATATCCCATGTCTCTCAAGGAAGGGGAGATTGTATTCGCCAGTATCCTCATCTAACAGATGGATTCCAGCAACGTCAGCTTCACCATGCTTGACTGCGTTGAACCCTCCGACCGAACCTACGTTGACCACTTTCGCTTGGAAGCTCGGCCTCAGTTTTCTCACATGTTCAAGAAGAATGTCAAGTCCGATGCAGTGACTTCCTATTACCACAAGGTCTGCAGGGACAAACATCGAAGTAAACAGCTTGACCTCTATCCGTTCTCCCTCATCAAGGAATTGGACCTCTTCAGGAATCTCAATGAAGCCGTCGGCCATAGCCAAGGAGGAGATGGCGCCTGATCCTTCCATCGTTGGATACGCCAAGAGATCCCTTGTCTCTTCTCTAATCATGTGAACTGGCAGGAACTCGCGTCTACCTCTCGCGGAATAGATTCTCAAGGCACACTTAGCAGGCACAGTTGTGAGTCCAGTCTCCTTGATTCGCGCCATCTCAGCAATCATCGGATGGGCCAAGAGCCGGTATATGGTCAATGCTGAGGTCGGATACCCCGGTAGCCCGAAGACAGGTTTTCCGTCAATGATCGCGATTATGGTTGGTTTTCCTGGCTTAACCGCCAAGCCATGGACTATCACGCCCGGACTCCCATACGAATCCAATATCTTGTAGAGAAGATCTCCGACACCTGCGGAGGTGCTCCCAGATGTCAGGAGGATATCTGCACACCCGAGGCCCATCTCTATCTTCTGCCTGAGATCTTCCACGGTGTCTCTAGCCACAGCCTGAAACACCACCTCTCCTCCAGATTCTGCAACCGCGGCTGAGACTGCGGTTGAGTTAATATCGTAGATTCTGCCATATGTGAGACACTCTCCGAGAGGTACGAGTTCATTTCCACTGGATATGACTGCGACCCTAGGCCTTCTGTAGACCTTCACCGTTGCCTGGCCAATCGCTGAGAGAAGGCCCATCTCCTTTGGAGTCAGTCTCTGTCCTTCCCGAAGGACATGCTCTCCGGCCATCAGATCGCTGCCCGCCCCCATGATGTTCTCGCCGGGGCTCACTGCCCTGAAGATCTCAAGCTGACTCTCGCGACGCTGAGTGTACTCCACCATGACCACCGCATCAGCACCCTTCGGAACAGCTGCTCCAGTCGATATCTCCGCAGCCTCACCGGCCTGAATCCGAACCTGAGGGTCCTCGCCTGTTTCAACAGCCCCGACTACCTTGACCTTCACCGGACTATTCTCTTCTGCTCCGAAGGTGCCGCTGGCTTTGACTGCATAGCCATCCATCGTCGCGCGATCGAATCCCGGAACGTCTATCGGAACCCACACGTCCTCTGCCAGTATTCTACCAATCGCCGACTGAACCGGGGCTTCCTCACAGCCGGTTGGGTGAGGAGAAAAGTGCTCTCGAAGCTTCTTCCTCGCGTCTTCGAGGCTTAGAAGAGTTCGGAATACCTTCCGCTCAGTCACCATTCGTTCTACCTACCGGCCGAAACAACAAGACCGTAACTTCCTCTCCTGCCTCTATTCCTTCCTTATCCTCAGAGATCACAACCATGCCGTTCGCCTTTGTCATGCTGGATAGGACGCCTGATCCGGCGGTCGCTATGGGATCTGCGAAATAACTTCCATCGGATTCTCTGACATTGACTCTCAGGAAGGTCCTCATTCCAATTGCAGATGCAACTCTTCTCGACATCTTTGCCTTGACTGACGCAGCTGGTTCGTTCCTTGTTCCAAGGAGGCGAAGAACCAATGGCTGGACAAACATGTTGAAGCCGATCATCGCTGCAACTGGCTGTCCTGAAAGTGAGATGACGGGTTTACCGTCTGCTGAGGCCAAACCGGTTGGCATTCCTGGACGAATTGAGATTCCGTGAACGATCATTCCCGGCTTCCCGACCTTATCTATTGCCTCTGGGACAAGATCCCTTTCGCCTACTGAGGTGCCGCCGGTCACCACCACGATGTCTGCCTTCTGCAAAGCAAGGCGAATCAACCGCGATATGTCTTCCAAGGAGTCCTTAGCTATTCCCAGATAGACTGGAACTGCATCCGACTGTCGGATCAGAGCTGAGAGAAGAAACCGGTTGGTGTTCACAATCTTGCCCGGGGGAACTGAATCACCTAGTTCGACTAGTTCACTTCCAGTGCAGATCACTGCGACTCTAGGCTTACATATCACCCGGGCCTCACTAATTGACAACGCGGCCAGCATCGCAATGTCGGGAGCTCTCAGTCTGGTTTCTTGTCTCAGCACGATGTCGCCGACACGTATGTCCTCTCCTGCCCTTGAGACATTCTCGTTTGGTGTGACCGAGGCCAAGACTTCGATCTCCTTTTCATCTACCCTCTTGGCATACTCAAGCATTACGACGGCATCAGTGCCTCTCGGCATTATCCCGCCTGTACTTATCTCCGCAGCCTCTCCGCATTCAAGCTGAAACTCAGGATAACGGGCCATCTCGACCCGACCAACAATCTTCAACGTAGCCGGAGTTGTCTGTGATGCTCCAAACGTGTCTGCAGCCTCAACTGCATACCCATCCATAGCAGCTCTGTCATGACTCGGAACGTTGACATCGGAGACTATGTCCTCTGCCAAGGCTCGACCGAGCATCTCATCGAGCTGGACAAGTTCAGAATTCTGCTTATTGACTGCTACACTGTCCAAGAGTCTCTTCAGTGCCACTTCGACCTTGGTGGTCTCTCTGAACCCCTTCAACTTGGCGTGGGCCATACTGACTACCGTTTGATACCGCTTCTTCCTACGGGTGTCTGAGAGTACTTCGATTTAAGCAAAGGAGTCCTGAGAAGAAGGCATCGCAGCGTCTGCGCTTTCAAAAACATGGCCACTTTTCTGGGCACCTCTCCAATGAATGGCTTCGCCAAAACCTTCGCCGCCTTGCTCATGGAAGGCTGTCTTGAATTCTTGTCTCTTTCTTTGCAGATTGCAGGTAATGTTCATATGTCAACCTTAAATCTCTGATTCGGTCCCTCTAGCGCAAGGTATCCAGATGTATGGGACAAAACGACAAGATACGAGCATTACAGTGGTCGTTGTATGCAATCTTGTCTGTGGTCTTAGTTGAGTTTGTGGGAGGGTTTCTTGCAGACAGTCTTGTTCTCCTCAGCGATGCCTCGCATGCATCATTTGATGCCATCACGACCTTCTGGTTGCTTTATGCGACAAGGCTCTCCATGAAGCCTCCAGACGCTAATCACACATATGGCCACGAAAAGATAGAGACGCTTGGGGGCCAGCTTGGAGGTATAGCTCTTCTCGGAATCGCAGGATTGCTGTTCTACTACTCGGTTACTCGGCTTCTCGAAGGCTCAACGATATCCAAGGAGTTTACTCTTGTTGCAGTGCTGGCAGTAGCCTACACCTTGTGCATCGACGTTTTCAGGATGAAGATTCTTAGCAATGTGAGAGAGCATTCTCCATCCGCTAGGGCAGACTTCTTCCATGCCGTTGCTGACTTCTCATCCACAATCGCCGCCCTTTTCGGAGTCGCAGTATCATCGCTTGGTTTTGCAGCTGGTGACGCCCTCTCTTCGATAGTATTGAGCGTCTTTCTCGGCTCTCTGAGTGTGAGACTGGTCTACAAGACGTCGCTTGAGTTGAGCGATGTCTCTTCAGAAAGAGAATATCATGTCGTGCAGTCTGTGCTGGAGAGTATTGAAGGCGTAAAGGGATTCAGAGGGCTGCGAATGCGTAGAGTTGGCTCAAAGTACTATATCGACGCCACTATCCTTCTATCTTCTTCAATTGATGTGGAGCGAGCTCACAGCATTGCGTCCATGGTTGAAGAGAAGATCAGGAGATCACTCGGAAGAGCAACAATCACAATACACTGTGAACCTGTCAAGGAAGAACTTCCATTCGAAGAGAAGATAGACAGAATAGCCTTGAGAAACAAGAACGTGAGGGGAGTTCATAGCATAATCTCCACAAAAACAGAAGAAGGTACCTTCCTCACCCTCCACATAGAAACAGATCCCTCACTAACACTAACTGAAGCACACAAGATTTCTCAGAATATTGAAGAAGGCATTGGACGTTCCTTTCCAGAGATACAGGGGACTACCGTGCATATAGAGAGCTATTCCAAGGCAGACAGGGGCTCAGTGATCCGTGAAGGAGAGGACTCCCAAAAGATACGAAGGATCCTGCTGTCTAATCCGAGCATAAGAAAGGTTACCTCCATAAGGATCTATGAAAGCGACCGTGGCAAGCACGCTGACATTGTCTGCTCATTCGTGGGCTCGCACTCAATAGAAGAAGTCCATAGAGAGATCAGTAAAATAGAAGGAGAGATCAAGAAATCCATCGGCGAATGTACAGTGACGACTCATCCAGAACCTGTCTGATCAGCGTAGGGCCACCCCATAACCGGGAGCTCGGTTCTTCGAAGAAGACGTTGTCGGCCGCGTCAGACGATCAGTTAAAGGCTCACGTCTCTCTGCTCAAGACTATTTCTCGAAGCATGTCTGAGGTCAAGTTACCGCCAGATATCACCAATGCCACTTTCTTTCCTTCCAGCTCGTGCCTCATCTTGATGGCTCCTGCTGTGGCAGCTGCGCCAGCACCCTCAGCCACTTGATGAGTTGTTTCCAAGAGAACTCGAATGGCGCTCTTGAGATCTTGTTCACTGACGAGAATCATGTTGTCCATCAGGCGGCGCATGATTCGCATCGTTAGTTCAAATGGAACTCTGGTCGCTAAGCCGTCGGCGAAGGTGTCAATCTTCTCTGTCTCAATCATCTTCCCGCTCCTCCAAGATTCATAGACGGCCGGTGCTCCCTCAGACTGAACCCCTATCACTTTGATCGAAGGGTTGATTGCCTTCGCTACGATGCATGCGCCTGAGGCGCCACTTCCTCCGCCAACGGGGACAAGAATCACATCAACGTCGGGAAGGTCCTCGATGATTTCTAGGTATAGCGTTCCAACCCCAGCTATGAGCAAAGGCTCGTTCGCCGAGTGAATGTATCTGTATCCTTTCTCTCGCGCTTCCTTCTCAACCCAAAGCCTGGCCTCATCGAAATCTTTTCCATGAAGCTCTATTGTCGCGCCAAGGCTCTTGATCGTCTGCATCTTGTAGGGGTTGGAACCGACTGGAGCGCCGATGGTTGCTTTGACACCAAACAGCGCGGAAGCATATGCTATCGATGATCCGTGATTGCCAGTTGAGGCCGTGATCACTCCGCGACGTCTCTCGTTCTCAGATAGCTTCGAGATGAGGTTAATGCCTCCCCTCACTTTGAAAGCTCCAATCGGTTGAAGGTTCTCACATTTGATGTATGCATCGAATCCCACTCTGCTTGAAAGAGGAATGGATCTGAAGAACGGTGTGGGTTTCAGATACTTAGCTGTAGTGCGTCTGGCATCCAAAACATCGGCGAAGGTGGGTTCCATCATCAGAGATCCCTTATCCGTCAGTCTCCTCGATGTTGCTGAAAAAACTGTGGATTAGTTCAGAGTACGCGATGAGCAGTCTATCGAGATCTGTGATCCCGTTCCCCGATAGGGGAAATCGGACGGAAATGTGCCTTCTTGCCGGAGATGCATTTCTCAGTCCTGTGGCGCAAGGTCCAAATGCTACTGCCATTTCCACAGTCTTCGCCGCATGAACAGTTCTGGTAGGACGAAGAGTCCCCAGCTTGCCACTGCGATTACGTAGGCCAGGTCTGTTAGACTGAGTGGTGTCAGGCCGAACATCTTCGCTGTTATTGGAACGTAAGTTATGCCAAGAGTCGCAGTGATAGATATGATCTCGGCTATGACGAAGAGCTTATTCTTGAAGCTATCTCGGCCCATCCGCCATACGCTTCGAGTTTCAGATCGACAGTTCCAGACAACGAACAACTCGAACAAGGCGGCCTGGACGAATGCAGTTGTTCTGGCCTCTCGCAGGGTTTCTTCTGTTCCAAATCCGTGAGCCGGCCAGACATAGTACTCTAGACAGAAGACGAGGATTGTACCAACAGCCTGCAGGATGAACGACGCAAGGATGAACGTGCCCATTCCATGCAAAATGCTTTCGTTTGGCTTCCGAGGTTTGCGTTCCATAACGTCCTCGTCCGGGGGATCTGTTGCCAAGGCTACTGCGGGAGCGCCGTCTGTGACTAAGTTGATCCAAAGAATCATGGCTGGAAGCAATGGTAATGGAAACATCTCTGGTCCGAATATTCCTCCCAGTATTGCGAAGGAGCCGATGACCAGCAACTCGTCGAAATTACATGAGATGAGGAACCGGGCGTATTTTCTGATGTTGTCGTAGATGACTCTTCCCTGTTCGACCGCCTTTACTATGGTTGCGAAGTTGTCGTCTGTCAGAACCACATCCGAAGCTTCGCGGGTCACATCGGTGCCGGTTATGCCCATTGAGACGCCTATGTCCGCCGCCTTCACCGCCGGAGCGTCATTCACGCCGTCACCAGTCATTGCCACGATGTGTCCTTTTTCCTTCAGTGCCTTCACGATTCTCAACTTGTGTTCAGGTGACATTCTGGCATAGACAGCAACATTCTCAACTATTCTCTCGAAGTCTTCGTTGCTCATGGCATCGAGTTCTGCGCCCGTGAGGACAAGGCTTTCTTCTTTCATTATTCCGATTTCTTTTGCTATGGCTTCCGCTGTGAGCTTGTGGTCGCCAGTTATCATCACCGTCTTTATGCCAGCTTTTTCACATTTCTTGTTGGCCTCAATTGCCTCTTCTCTTGGCGGGTCAATCATCCCTTGGAGGCCGACAAAGGCAAGACTGTTCTCCACGTTCTCTTCATGAAAGTCATTGAGTTCATCCGGGACCCGTCTGTAGGCCATGGCAAGGACTCGCAGTGCTGAACTTGCCATTTTCTCGTTTGCTTCTAGGATCTTCTTTTTCTTCGTTTCTGTGAGGTTTTCTTCTCTTCCATTTTCGAGGACACGCGTGCATCTTTCCAGAATGGTTTCCGGGGCCCCTTTCATATAGGCAACCTTTTCCTTCTCAGGCGTGAGATGAACAGTGGTCATGCGTTTTCTTTCAGAGGTGAATGGCACCTCGCCTATGCGCGGATATTGATCTGTCAGCGATCTTTGAGAGAAGTCGGCTTTTGCAGCAGCAACGATCAAAGCACCTTCTGTCGGGTCGCCTACGATCATCCATGAACTGTTTTGGTTCTGTTCGAGTTGGGCATTACTACATAGTGAACCGATTTTCAGTAATGTGGAGACTTCATAGTCTTTTGCTGGTGTGATGGGCTGGTTGTCTTGCTGGAAGTCTCCTTTGGGCTCATAGCCTACGCCTGAGACATCAACATATCTGTTGTCCACGTAGAGTCTGCGTGTAGTCATCTCTCCTTTGGTCAAGGTTCCGGTCTTGTCCGAGCAGATGACCGTAACCGCTCCTAGGCCCTCTGCCGCTGAAAGCTTCCTTATTATGGCGTTTTTCTTAGCGAACTCCCTCGCGCCTAAGGCTAGGCTTATCGTCACTATTGCTGGTAACCCTTCGGGAACAGCAGATATTGCGAGAGAAATTGATGACATGAAGGCTTGAATGAACCCTTCAAGTTCAAGTACGCCCTTACCATGCATCATCACGGAGATTACTTCAAAGGCCTCTAGAGCGAATATGACAATACATACGGCCACAACGACCTTCGCAATTTTCTTTGCGAAGCTGTCCAGCTTCTTCTGTAGCGGGGTTTCTTCTTCTTCAGCCTCTTGCACAAGTTCGGCGATTTTTCCGAACTCTGTCTTCATTCCTGTGGAAGTGACTATTGCTTTGCCACGGCCATAGACTACGTGAGTCGCTGTGAAGACCATGTTGCGTCTATCGTTAACGTTTGTGTCGGCGGACAGCGTGGCTAGTGCGTCTTTGTTTGTTGGAGTGGATTCCCCTGTCAGAATCGCTTCATTGGTCTTGAGTTCTATGCTTTCTACCAGCCTAGCGTCTGCTGGGATATGGTCTCCAGATTCCAAGACCACAATATCTCCAGGCACGATCTCCCGTGCAGGGACGATTGCCTCTCTGCTGTCACGCATTACCCGAGCCTTTGGCGCCGCCAGCTTCCGTAATGCGTCCAAGGCTTTCTCAGCCCGATACTCCTGCACAAAGCCCGCTATTGCAACAAGAATCACTATGGCGCCTATGACAATCGCATCTGCGTATGTTTCAAGTGCGTCCTTCGGCGGCTCACCTGGCAGGGGGGGTTGCTGCAGCTCGTAGTAACCAATTACGACTGAGAAGATTGTTGCTGCTATTAACAGCAGAATGAATATGTCCTTGAATTCGCTCAAGAACATCTGAAGAGGCGTTCGACGCTTCTTCTCCTTCAGCTCGTTCAGTCCGTATTCTTGGAGACGAGTCTTGACTTCTTGCTCGCTCAACCCCTCCTCTCTTGTATTCAATTGCCTGAAAACTTCATCTGTTGATTTGACGTGCCACGATTCCGCCATCTCTATTCCATCCGAAGTTCCTTGATACCTCCAACACAATCTCTTAAGAGTTTTAGCTAGTACGCCATCACTCAATCATTGCGTTATGAGAATCTTTGCTTACTGCGGAAAGAGAAATGCGAGATCGATGTTGCAGGCAATGCTACTTATATAAGTGAGATCCACTACAGGGCGCACGCAACCATTCGAGGATGAACAAAGATGTCTGAGAAACTCGAATGTGTAACGTTCTGGAGCATGTGACATTATGGAACCTGCATCTGTATCGCAAACGAGCATCTTGCTTGCAATGATCCCACCTCTCTTGGCAGTAGTCGCCATGGCGATACTGTATCGTCAGGTTCGCAATTCGGATCCCGGTTCAGAGAAGATGCGGGAAGTATCGAACGCGATTAGACTGGGCGCCATCGCTTATCTCAAGAGACAGAACCTCTTCCTTGCGGCGTTTGTGGGTGTGATGGCCGTGATTCTGACGGTTGGCAACATCAATTTTCGGACTGGACAGGTGGATCTCAGACTGACTTTGGCATACGTCGCCGGAGCCGCAACATCTGCCTTAGCAGGCTACATCGGGATGTTGGGAGCGACTCTTGCGAACGCAAGAACGGCCCAGGCCGCAAGATCTGGTCTCGCCAGCGCGTTCAATGTGGCATTTTCCGCAGGATCACTCATGGGCCTAGGCGTCGTGGGGTTTGGCCTTCTAGGCATCAACACGATGTACTACTTCTTTAGTGATCCTAAGATAATCTTGGGATTCAGCTTCGGAGCAAGCAGTTTGGCCTTGTTCGCCAAAGCAGGCGGAGGAATCTACACTAAGACTGCAGACATAGCGGCGGATCTAGTTGGCAAGGTGGAGCTTGGGATTCCTGAAGATGACCCGAGAAATCCCGCGGTGATCGCTGACAATGTTGGAGACAATGTTGGCGATGTTGCGGGCATGGGTGCGGACCTTTTCGACTCCTACGTTGGCTGTATCGTCGCCACAATGATACTGGGCCTCACACTGAGTCCCAAGTACGTCTTGCTACCGATCTATTTCGGAGCGATGGGCATCATTGCCTCAATAGCCGGGACATTGTTCGTGCGCACACTCATCAGGATCAGGAGAGGCAGAGATCCGGGCGGGGCCTTCGATCTAGGAACATTCTTCACGGGAGGAGTCTTTGCTGTCTTTGCTGCGCTCGTAACAGTGTACCTGAACACGAGTTGGAACTACCTCATTGCAGCCGCAGCTGGAGTTTTCGTGGGTTTCATCATAGGCAAGACTACTGACTGGTTCACCTCCATAGACCAGAGATTTGCAATCAACACCGCAAAGGCAGCCAAAGCAGGCGCAGCAATCAACATCCTGACTGGCTTCTCGTATGGTCAGCTCAGCGTGGCCCCCTCGATAATAGGGATATGCATAGCCACTTTGGTGTCTTGGTATCTCGGAGGGATGTACGGCGTTTCCATCGCCTCCGTTGGGATGCTCTCCATCGTAGGCATGATAGTATCTGCAGACGCGTATGGCCCAATCGTGGACAACGCAAAGGGAGTTGCGGAGCAAAGCGGGCTGGAAGAAAGCACCATAGAAGTAGCAGATCAGCTTGACGCTGTCGGCAACACCACAAAGGCAATCACGAAAGGTTTTGCGATCGGTGCCGCTGCCTTGACGGTGCTTTCTCTGCTCGGAGTCTACGTCGAGACAGTCGGCTTGAAAACAATTGACATATTGAATCCACGTGTGCTTGTGGGACTATTCATCGGAGCGGTTGTCCCGCCTGTGTTCTCTGGTTTGATCATCCTCAGCGTGAGTCGGAACGCCGATCTAATGGTTTCTGAAGTTAGACGGCAATTCAAGGAGATCCCGGGATTGATGGAAGGTAAGGCTAAGCCGGACTATGCCAAGTGCGTTGACATAGCTGCCGAGGGAGCCATTAAGGAACTCATGCTCCCCAGCGTTCTTTCTATCGTGGTCACAGTGGCCACAGGCTTCCTTCTGGGCAAAGAAGGACTGGGCGGATTTCTAGTCGGAAGCATAGTTAGCGGCCTTCTTTACGCGCTCTTCATGTCTAATGCTGGTGCGATGTGGGACAACGCCAAGAAGTATGTGGAAGCTGGCAACCTCGGTGGGAAAGGATCAGACGCCCACAAGGCAGCAGTGATAGGAGATACGGTAGGCGATCCATTCAAGGACACAGCCGGGCCTTCACTCAACACACTGATCACCGTGCTCTCATTGACCGCATCCATATTCGCGGCCCTGCTCTTCAGCTGAGTTCATAACAGTTCAGTTTTCTGTCCACCGCGTCCCCATTATGCAAGAGGGGGCGGATCCAAAGCCCGCCCCCTTCTTGGCTTGCGCGTTGATCTTTGGCCGCGCTGGAGGCATCAGAAGCCTTTTCTTTTCGGCCAACCTTACTTCAGACCGTGAGGCGTTATGGATCCGAGAGTAACCGAACACGCGAAACTCATTGTCACGTATGCTACGGGCGTTAAAAAAGGCGATCAAGTCCTTATTATGGCGTCTGACTACGGGCTCGATCTTGCATCTGAGATCTACAAAGAAGCCGCGAAGTTAGGAGGCAGTCCTCTCATCATGATGACTCCCTCTGAAGTGAACCGCGCCTACTATGAGGTCACTTCCGAGGAGTTCTTGGATCTCTTCCCGAACCATCTGTATGAGTTGACTAAGGCCTCAGATGTTGTCATCTCGATTAGATCGGACATTAACACGAAGACCTTGGGGAACGTAGATCCGAAGAAGCAGACGAGACGGGACAAGACGCTTAGAAAGATACAGGACGAGCGACTTAGCAAGAGATGGTGTCTGACGCAGGCTCCTACCCCCGGATATGCTCAGGACGCTGACATGTCGCTGAAGGAGTATGAAGACTTCGTCTATTCCGCGATATTGATCGACTGGCGCAGCCAACGTGCTCAAATGGAGAAACTGAAGAAGTCACTGGATCAGGCTGACAAGGTTCAGATAATGGGCGAGAAAACCGATCTAACCATGTCAGTCAAGGGAAGGAACGCGATAGTTGGAGATGCCACACACAACGTGCCAGGCGGAGAGGTATACACTGCCCCTGTGGACGACTCTACAGAGGGTGAGATCTGGTTCGATCTTCCAGGTATCAGGTACGGACGGGAGATCAAGGGGGTCCGGCTCAGGTTTTCGAAAGGGCAGGTTGTGGACTACTCCGCAGAGACGAACGAACACGTGCTCAAGAGCATAATCGAGACAGATCAGGGCTCGAAGAGAATAGGGGAACTCGGAATAGGAACCAATAGAGGAATCAGACGATTCACCAAGAACATTCTCTTCGACGAGAAGATCGGTGACACGATACACCTAGCGTTGGGCAGGGCTTACAAAGACTGCCGAGGTGTCAACGAGAGCGCAATACACTGGGACATAATCAAGACGATGAAGCCTGGCCAGATACTTCTGAATGGCAAGGTTCTCCAGAAAGACGGGAAGTTCTCTTGGGAATAGGAGAGCCTCTCCGTCTCGTTTGTTTGAAACAGCTGCGAAGCATATGGCCTCCCATTTTTTTCATTTCATCGCCACCTCAGGCTTGACGCAAAACAATTTCTAGGGCCTTCATCAAACGTCTGCTAGAGGCTAGGTTGAATGAGTGCGTATGAACTTGAGAAGCTCCTTCGAGAACAGATGGTTCTAGAGAAGAAGACCGCCGAAGCCCTCGGTTCCACTGTACAAAAGACAAAGAACTCCATCGTGAAGCTCTTCCTCGATAGACTGGTTTTAGACTCGCTGAAACACGCCGACATGTTGCAGGCTCTCATCGATCTCAATTCGGGCACATTGGTGACGATGGTGGACAAGGAGGAAATGAAAGAGTCACTAGAGACGCATGTCCTTCAAGAGAAGGAGATGCTGAGAAGACTTGAGAACATACTGGAGAAGGTGGAAGATCCAAAGGCCAAGTCACTTCTCAAACAGATAGCAGAGGATGAGAAGCGCCACCATCGAATACTCGATGAGGTGACCAAGATCCTCGGCTGGCGGGGAGCTACCGACGAACAGTGGTGGAACGTAGTAGACCGAGCTGAATGGCTCTTCTAGGATCGAATACTGAATGCGAAAGAGATCTCAGTGAATACTTGTTTCGGTCTCCAAGGTGGTTCCGGACCATGCCTTAGGAGACACCGTTTCCTTAAATCCGAAGCCGAAGCCATTAGCCTCAACTGCGACAAGTGTATGTTGAATTGAGAGCCATTGTGGTCGAATGTAAGGTTCCGGAGCTCCCTTCCAGAGTGGAAGAAGTCGCATCGATGGCTCGAAACATAGGATACGACGTGCTTGAGGTTATTGTTCAGAAGAGGAAGAGCGTTCACCATTCGACTTGTCTTGGCCCGGGAAAACTGGTAGAGATCAGGAAGCTAGTTGAAGAGAAGGACATCGAATACGTGATCTTTGCGAACACCTTGCCAAGTTCTCAAGTATTCAAGGTTCAGAGGCAGCTGGGCGGAGATGTCAAAGTCATCGATCGGAATCTCCTCATCCTAGAAGTTTTCGACAAGAGGGCGATGACAAAGGAGGCGAAACTTCAGATACGATTGGCGAGGCTCAGGTACACCTTCTCATGGGGCCGGGAGTTTCTCCGACTTGAGGGAATCCTTGGTGAACAGGTCGGATGGAGCGGCCCGGGCGACTATCCATACAGCGAGTATGAACGAGAGGCAAGAAAGAGAATAAGCCGTCTGGAAGCAGAACTGAGAGACCTTTACCGAAAGAAGGATCTGATTAGAGAGAGAAGACACGAGCTTGGTTTTCCAATAGTGGCCCTTGCGGGCTACACACAGAGCGGGAAAACAACCTTCTTCAATAGGTTGGCCTCAGAAGAGAAGAATGTAGGTCTAGGCCCTTTCACAACTCTGTCAACTGTTGCCAGACGTGTGACCGTTCCAAGCAATGATGGCAACACGCAATTCATGCTGGTGGATTCCATTGGCCTCATAGAAGACATGCATCCAATCATACTGAAGGCCTTCAATACAACGTTAGGAGAAATCACTCAAGCCGATCTGATTCTGCTCTTTGTTGATGTAGGTGAAGACTTATCCGATCTCACGCGTAAGCTCGCCTCAACGGATAAGACGCTAAGGCAGACCGGAGTCACAAGCAGAATAATCGTATGTGCTAACAAGATCGACCGAGCAAGTCAAGATCATCTCGAGATGGCTCTGAAGGAGATTGGCCGATATTTCTCAGGTGCACCTGTTCTGCAGATTAGTGCGCTTACAGGAAAGGGTGTCAACAACCTGCTTTCAAAGATTGTCTCAGAACTCAAAGAAACAGCAGTTAAGACCTCGGCTTAGTTGGCCTTATCTGTGCTCTGGGTTGCCGTTTCTTTAGTTCACCGAGCATAATCTTTGCTTCCTCCGCTGAGTTCAGACGAGCGAGTATTATTGACTCATCTAGATGAAATCTGAGATTGCAGTAAGGGCAGGTTTTCGTTTTGGTTCCAGCTCTGGAGAGAAGCAGCCCACCGCATCGAACGCATTTGCCTATGACGATTTTTTTCTCCAAGCAGTAGCCCTCTTCTTGAGGAATTCATCCAGTCTTCCTTTTCTTTCTAGTTCAGCAATCCAGTCGTGTCTTCCAATATGCCTAGCTCTTTTTCCAGCCAAGATCCCCAGAGCCTCTTCGACACAACTTGTGGTCGTCCTCGAAGTCGTGTCTATCTCAGCAATCTTACGAGACCTGTGGACAGCGACGGCCTCGTCTAGGCAGATGTCAAGCACCTCGGCCTCAACATTTTCCCCAATCTTCCCTCTAGGATACCCTCTTCTTCTTAGGCGGGATCTCAAGATTTCTGGGTCACATCTGAGAACAAACACAATTTGCGAAAGATGTCTGGGTACCAGCCTAGCAGAATAGTGCCCCTCAACCAATACTTTCCGTCTCAGACTTGCCAGATGTTTCTCCAGCTCACGCTTGAGGCTGTTCTCATCGATCACGTAAGTTCTTCTTGTCCGGTCATAACGTTCAATGAGGTCGTGTTCTTCTGCGAACTTGGTTAGGTTGATCAAGTCTGTGTCCAGTTTTTTTGCCAGAAGTCTAGCGAATCTAGTTTTCCCTGTCCCAGGCGTTCCCGTTACAACTATCGCGCGACCTTTTTCCAAGTCGAGTGGACCTTCTTAGATCAGCCAATGTGATACGGCCGACCCTGATGGGCATATAAAGAGAGCGAGGAGACGGCCTACTGAATTCAGGCTAAGGCATTCCTGGGCGATGGGTCAGTTTCGTGATGCGCGTTGCGACCTTACAGCCTTGACGAACTAGTTCCGGGTGCGAGCAGTACAGTGATGTCACAGGTTGGGCTTGAATCTGTTGAGCAGCAGTGAGTTGCTTACGACTGTGACTGAGCTGAAGGCCATTGCCAGTGCTGCGAGAAAGGGAAGCACATTGTATATGTGCGGGCCAAAGAACGGCACCAGAGCGCCTGCAGCGATGGGAATCAGGCCTATGTTGTAGAAGAAGGCCCAGAACAGGTTCTGCTTGATCTTTGCCACTGTCCTTCGGCTCAACTGTATCGCTGTGACCACATCTCTTAGATCATCTTTGATCAGGACTATGCCACCAGTTTCTTTTGCCACATCTGTTCCGCTACCTATTGCGATTCCAAGGTCGGCCTTCGCCAGCGCAGGAGCGTCATTAATCCCGTCACCAACCATTCCAACCTTTGTGCCATCTGCCCTAAGTTTCTCTATGATCTCCACTTTCTGATGGGGCAAGACGCTTGCGATGACTTTCTCGATTCCAAGCTTCTTCGCTATGGCTCTAGCCGTCCGCTCATTGTCTCCAGTGAGCATCACAACCTCAATCTGCATCTCCTTAAGTCGTCGAATCGCCTCCACAGAATGTTCCTTCAACGTATCAGCTACAGCGACCAAGCCCACGAGTCGTCCGTCCACAGCCTCCATCATGACGGTCTTTCCCTCCTCCTCCAGATGCTGAATCTTGTCTTCAATCGGTTCGAAGGCTGTGCCACTCTCGTTCATCAGAGTCCTGTTACCCAAGAGGACTCTATGTCCCCCAACCATGGCGATGACTCCTTTCCCTGGGATTGCGTCAAAAGACTCTGCGTCGGCAATCACATCTCCTCTCTCCCTAGTAGCTCTGACTATGGCTTCGCCGAGCGGGTGCTCAGAACCCTTCTCGGCAATTGCCGCAAGTCTGAGAACCTCGCTTTCTTCGATGTTGGCTGTCGAGATGACGTCTGTGACTGACGGTTGGCCTTTCGTCAATGTGCCCGTTTTGTCGAAGACGAGTGTCTTCACGTTATGAGCCATTTCGAGATGTTCTCCTCCTTTGAAGAGAACGCCATTCTCGGCACCCTTTCCAGCCCCAACCATGAGCGCCGCAGGCGTTGCGATTCCCAGTGCGCAAGGACACGCAATGACAATGACTGAGACAAAGGCCAAGAGTGCAAAGTTGAGGCCGATCTTTCCAATGAAATACCAGGCCAGGGATGATGTTGTGGCTATGATGATCACTGCGGGAACAAAGTACGCGGATATTTGGTCAGCTAATCGTTGAATCGGAGCCTTTCCCACCCGAGCTTCCTCAACGAGCTTTACTATGTGCGCAAGCACAGTGTCTTGGCCGACTTTCGTAGCTCTGATCCTGACCATTCCGGTCTTGTTGATTGTGCCGCCAATGACTTCGCTTTCCACCTGCTTCTCAACTGGGATGCTCTCTCCCGTAACCATTGACTCATCAATGGACGTGTGCCCTGCAGTAATTACGGCGTCGACTGGAACTCTTTCTCCAGGTCTGACCAATAGCTCATCGTCTACCTTGACTTCCTCAACTGGAATCTCACTCTCTTTTCCGTTTCTGATTACTCGCGCCATAGTGGGTTGCAGATCCATGAGTCGTCTGACGGCCTCCGATGCTCTTGACTTTGTCAGGTGTTCGAGATATCGCCCAAGGAGAATGAGCGTGATTATCATCGCGGAAGTTTCGAAGTAGACCTCGTGAACCGGAAAGACAGTTGGGAAGAAGATGACAGTGGTGCTGTATGCCCAGGCCGCCGTTGTTCCGAGAGCGATGAGCGTGTCCATGTTGCCCATTCCTGCCCTGATTGCGTGGTATAGGCCTCGGTAGAATCGGAAGCCAATGATGAATTGCACTGGAGTGGCAAGGGCGAAGAGGAGAAGGTTTCGTGTGTTCATTGGGAGAGGGTTGAGGTACATCAAAGCCATCATCGGTGCTGTAAGGACTGCTGATGCCGCTAGGAGCATCTTTAGGCGTCTGATTTCTTTTTCCGGTGCGAGGAATTCGTCAAGACACGATTTGCTGCAGAAGTAGTAGGTTGTTCCTCGAACCACCGCTTTCAATTCAGCAGTCTTTTCGTCAACGTACATTCCGCAGATTGGATCCTTCGCCACGGCCACCCACCCGAACGATTGAACCTTCTTCAAAGCTCCGCTAGATAAACGTGAGAAACGTCCCAACTCAACATATTACAGTAAGAAAATGGAACCAAGTCGGTGTCAGCAAGGATTCAGCTCTCATCTTGGGTCTATCAAATGCAACCACTTATCTAACTGACTGTGTTCACTCGTGTATCTCAATGAGGTTGGATGATGAGGCTTCGTAGCGACGTTCTCAAAGAAGGAGTTGATCGGGCTCCCCATAGAGCCCTTCTCAGATCCATGGGCATATCAGGCCGAAGCATGAAGCGTCCATTTGTGGCTGTCGTGAATTCATGGAATGAACTCGTCCCTGGCCACATTCATCTGAGAAGACTGGGTGAGGCCGCAAAGGATGGTGTGAGGACTGCTGGAGGAACACCGTTCGAATTTGAGACAATAGGTGTCTGTGACGGACTAGCGATGGGCCATCAAGGCATGAAGTACTCTCTAGCTAGCCGGGAGGTGATTGCCGATTCTATCGAGATAATGGTCAAGGCCCACTGCCTCGACGCCATGGTTCTGATCTCGTCCTGCGACAAGATTCTGCCGGGGCACTTGATGGCCGCTGCCAGACTCAACATCCCATCAATCGTCGTTACTGGTGGCCCCATGATGCCCGGACATTTTCGAGGACGCTCTGTCGACGTGATGACTGTCTTTGAGGCAGTGGGAGAATTCCAGAAAAAACGGATTTCAGAGAGGGATCTCCAGGGGATTGAAGAGTGCGCTTGTCCCGGTCCCGGCTCATGCGCTGGAATGTTCACTGCAAACACAATGGCCTGTCTCACCGAAGCCCTAGGCATGTCTCTGCCGGGATGCGCAGCCACTCACGCCATTGAGCCCTCAAAGGTGAGGTTGGCAAAGGAATCGGGAAGACAGATCATGTCTCTTCTAAGAGACAACCGGCTACCGTCAGACATAATGACTGTTGAAGCATTCGAGAATGCCATGACTGTGGACATGGCACTGGGCGGCTCAACAAACACCGTCCTACATCTTCCCGCGATAGCCCGAGAGCTTGAAATAGAGATGACTCTAGATGACTTTGACGAGACAAGCCGGAGAACACCTCATATCTGTAACCTAAGACCTAGCGGACCGTACTTCATGAAGGATCTTGAGAAGGCCGGGGGGATACCGGCCGTACTCAAGAGACTCAAGTCCAAACTGAAACTGAATGTCTTGACAGTCACAGGAAAGAAGCTTTCAGAACTCGTCCGGGGATACAAGATTCTAGATGATCAAGTGGTTAGACCGTTGTCTGATCCAATTCACACAGAGGGAGGCATAGCGATAGTGAAAGGCAACCTTGCACCAGGAGGAGCCGTTGTCAAGTACTCATCTGTTCCGGCCAACATGCTCAGGTTCAGTGGTCCAGCAGTGGTCTTCGATTCCGAAGAGGATGCAGTGAAGGGGATCGAGGGAGATAAGGTGAGGAAGGGCGACGTAGTGGTCATAAGGTACGAGGGACCAGTGGGCGGACCTGGCATGAGAGAAATGCTTGTTCCCACCTCGCTGATCGTGGGTATGGATTTGAGTGACAAGGTGGTCCTTCTCACTGACGGAAGATTCTCTGGTGCAACCAGAGGCCCATGCATCGGCCACATTGCGCCCGAAGCCGCTGCGAAAGGCCCCATTGCTGTAGTTAAGGACAGGGACATTGTTCAGGTAGATATTCCAAATCGACAGCTTCACCTTGCGCTATCTAGGCGAGAGATTAGGCGGCGCTTGAATAAATGGAGGCCGAGAAGGCGCCAGAGCAAGGGGTGTCTAGCAAGGATATTCACAGCGTCAACTATCTGACATAGCCAGTCTACCTTTCATTTCCCGATTTCTTCAATGACCGCCTCGGTGACTTCAGCGGTTGTGCTCTTTCCACCTAGGTCAGAGGTCAAGGTCTTTCCCTTTCTTAGCGTCTGAAGGATTACATTCCAAAGCTCCTCAGATGCTTGCTTCATGGCAGCATCGCCGTATTTCTCTCCCACCCAGTCCAGCATGAGTCTTGAAGACATGATGGTCGCCAATGGGTTTCCAGTTCCTTTGGGCAGATCTGGAGCTGAGCCATGAACG
>Ga0315282_10001298_pt1 | contig 47620 bp, 46 predicted proteins | sample YL17G07_20_MG_FD_203693 | JGI IMG/M metagenome (GOLD analysis project Ga0315282, IMG submission 203693) | Sediment microbial communities from Yellowstone Lake, YNP, Wyoming, USA - YL17G07_20 | ecosystem: Environmental > Aquatic > Freshwater > Lake > Sediment | place: USA: Wyoming | collected...
AGATGGGAGCCAAGAATGTCATCCTTTTCGAAAAGGACCTGATCGGTATGGGTTCGACAGGGCTTTGTGCAGGAGGAATCCGAAGGCAATGGTCCACCGAAGTCAACATGCATTTTGCTTTGAAGGCCTTTGAGGTCTTTCAAGATTTTGAAGAGGAATTCGGAGCTTCTCCCGAGTTTCATCAGATCGGATATCTCTTCCTCGCAAGGGACGAAGAAGAATTAGAATCCTTTAGAAACAATATAGAACTTCAGAACCGTTTCGGTGTTCCCTCCAAGCTCCTGACCCGTGAGGAGGTGAAGAAAGAGTGGCCTTTCCTGAATCTGGAGGATGTCTGTGGTGGAGCGTTCTGTCATACAGATGGTTATGCAGGGCCCAGTGAGGTTACTAATGCCATCGCAAAAGGGGCCAGGCGTCATGGGATTAAAATTCTCGAAAAAATGGAAGTAACTTCGATTGAAGTGGCAAAGGATCGCATTATCTCCGTCAGCACGAGAGACGGACAAGTGGAAACTCACACGGTTGTGAATGCTGCAGGGCCCTATGCGGCCAATGTGGGAAAGCTTGTTGGGGTGGAAATCCCGGTAAGCCCGATTCGTCGTCAGCTCTTCGTGACAGATCCTTTTCATAAGATCCCACCTTCTGTTCCTCTCACGATTGACCACAAGCAAAACTTCTATTTTCGGAGGGAAGGGGAGTGCGTCCTCCTGTCCGGACCACAGGATGACAAGCCCAGTTTCAATCTGAACACCGATTTTGATGCTATGGTTGTGACAGCAGAAAAGGCGACACACCGGGTTCCTGTTTTTGAAGAGGCAAATATCGCCAGGGGATGGGCAGGTCTTTATGAAATTTCACCGGACAATCACGCCATCCTGGGCAAGGTTCCGGAGGTCGAAGGCCTCGTCTTAGCTGTTGGATTCAGCGGACATGGCTTTCAACATGGCCCGGCAGCCGGCATGGCCATTGCTGAGCTCATCTACAAGGGAAAGTCAGAAATCATCGACATCGCTCCCCTGGCTCTAAGCCGTTTTAAAGAAGGAAAGGCGATCAAAGAGTCGCTCACCGCCTTCACTTCGGGCAAAAATAATCCCCTCTCGCCCCCCTTTAGAAAAGGGGGGTTGGGGGGATTTGAAATCTCGTAAAGGAAATAGGATTTGACACATCGTATCATCATTCCAGATGATTTCCCAAGGGCTCTGTCGGGAACAAAAGCAGAAGACAAAGTAAAGACCCTCGGAGAAGTCCAGATCTACCTGGATAAGGCAAATACCCAGGAAGAACTCATCGAAAGGATCAAGGAGGCCGAGGTAGTAATTAACATTCGCGCCTATACAAATTTGAGCGCAGAGGTTCTTGCCTCCTGTCGAGATTTGAGGTTGATATCTGTCTGGGGAACCGGAACGGACAACGTAGATCTGGAATCAGCGCGAAAACTGGGAATCACCGTAACCAACACACCCGGAGCCAATGCCTTATCTGTGGCTGAGCACACCATTGCAATCCTCCTTTCCCTTGCCCGGCAGATTCCTCTTCTGGATCGAGAAGTCCGCTCAGGGAACTGGCCAAGGGTTGAGATGGTTCAGCTCGACGGCAAGGTATTGGGTCTTTTAGGATTGGGGGCGATTGGGAGACACGTGGCAAGGATGGCAAAAGGTCTGGGAATGGATGTGATCGCATGGACTTTTCATCCATCTCCAAAACGGGCAAAGGAGAGCGGTGTTCGATTTGTCTCGAAAGAAGAGTTGCTGCGAAGTTCCGACGTCGTGAGCCTTCACCTCCCGTTAACAGATGAGACACGAGGATTTTTCAAAAAAGAGCATTTCGATTCAATGAAACCGACGGCCTTCTTTGTGAACACGGCTCGCGCGGGATTGATTGAACCGGAGGCGCTTTATGAAGCGCTCCTGTCTAAGAAGATTGCGGGGGCGGCACTTGACGCTTATGATCAGGAACCGGTTCCTCCCGCACATCCGTTAATCACGCTTCCCAATGTTGTGTTCACCCCTCACAATGCAGGGATGACACCCGAGGCCATCATCCATGGACTCATGATGGCCGTGGAAAACGTGGAGGCGTTTTTAGCAGGGAAGGGGATCCATCCAGCCTATGTGGTGGTGAAGGGAAGACGCTAAATTCCGTTCCTCTTCATTCAGGTCTATCTGGCAGAAAATCCGAAATAATTCTTGTTTTAAATGAAGCTCCCCGCCCATCCCGTTAGGACGGGACAGGCACGGCAGGGCTTGCGGGTCACGTTCCGGCCAATGTCTCCAGGATCCCCGTAAGATAGCCGATGCTGCGACTGGCGATGGTTTGGGGATCAGGGCTGAATTCAAAGACCTCCACTGAAATATAACCCTTATAGCCATTCTTGAGCAATGTCTTTAGAATGGGAGCGAACTTCGTTTTTCCAAAACCGGGGCCTCTCCCACTCTCATCATTGACATGAATATGGGATAGAACCCTCGAATCGAGCGCTCTAATCAGGGCTTCGTTAACCGATTTCTCCTCGGCGGATGCACTTCGGCAGTCAAAGATGAGTTTAAAATTGGGATGTCGAATCTCCTTGACCAACCGAAGGGCATCTGTCACAGTATTAATGAAGTTGGTGCTTTTTCGCGAAAGAGGCTCGATGCAATAAATCACATTTCTTTTCCGGGCAGTCGCAAGGCACGCCTGAAAAGTCTCTTTAGCTCGCTCCCAGGATTCGTCAAACCTCCATGCTTCCTGAAAGGTCCTCTGGTGCGGGGACCCATGAACGAGGAGTTTTCCTCCAATGTCTGCGCAGAAATGGATGAGTGCTTCAATATATTCTTGAGTTCGAATCCGGATGATCTCGTCAGGATGATTGATGGAGAGACCCTCGGGTTTGGCGAGCAACCAATGAAGCCCAACGATTTCTATTCCACTCTTCTCAGCAGCACGGCGAATGGCCTTCCGCTTTGATGAAGAAATTTCAGTGACAGAGTCTGCAAGCGTATAAGGGGCAATTTCAACTCCATCATACCCTAGTTGAGCAGCGTAATCGAGAACTCTCTCTATGGGCCATCCCTGAAACAGTTCATTACAGATGGAAATTTTCATTCGGAGGCTCTTTATTTTCTCTTTCCGGTTTGTTTTCTTGCTTTTTGTTTCTTTCTGCTGAGCTTCTGGAAAATCGTGAGCATTTCCTTTTGAAAGCTATCATAGGCATTCTTAAATTCAGCGAGTGTCTTCTGGACTGGACCGAATTCCGGCCATTCGGATGGCGTCAGACCTTTCAGCCCCATCCCTTCAGAAATTCCTACCTCTTTGAATTTCTCCGCCAGTTCAGAATTGATTTCGAAAGCCTTTCTGAAATCGTCTATCCGGTTCAATTGGTCCAGAATTTCTTCGGGAAACGTGTGAGAAATGGATTCCCTATATTCTTCTAAGTTAAATTGGGGACCTGCAGACATCTTTCTGACATTCTCCTGATGGTCTGGAAATTCAGTATGGACGAGGTTATGAGAGGAAAGGGTCCAGTAGGTATCAAAAGGCTTTCGTTTGGAAGCAGGAAGATAGTGAATTCGGTCCAGGATAAAGTGTGCTTGCTCCCGGGTCAAACTATAAGTTTTCATTAAAGAGGCAGCCCATCGATTCCGGTTCTCATCGGAGAAGAAGATCCACCAAACCCTTCTCGCCACAAGAGTGCCGGATTTGGCAATGACATCTTCCCAACCTTGAAGCGATTCTTTGGAGGCGACCTCTTTAAGGGCTTCAAAGATTGGCTCATCCATCCTCTTCTGACCATGGGCAAATCGAGTGGCAGCCCAAACCCTGTCTCCGTAGGTTTTCGATTTCAAGACCTTATCTTTTGTTCCATTCGCCCCTGAAAGTTTTATGATTTTTTCAGTCGCCTTCGCTTCACCAATCTTTCTCTTCAGTTCCTGAAAGAGCTCCTCCAACTTCACCTCTCTCAAATGGCTTTCCAGGCGTCCACCCATGTTAGTCATATAGAGCTGGGTAGGTTTTATGCCTTTTCGAATCGCCTTTGCCATCCCTTCCATTTCGTCTAGAATGAGGGTCGCTTCCTGGCTGACACTATAATCTACCGTAATATTCGAACCAAAACCAAAGGAATTGATCGTCCGGGTAATGGTTCTGGCCACAGGGGTTGTGGCCGCCACCTTGATGACCATATTGGGTCTTCCTCTCTCTCCATCCATGCGATAACCAGCCAGAAGATAATAATCATAGAGATCCATGTGTTCTGAAGCAGTGGAGAAAGCCAAGAAAACGTCACGGAGGCTTTCCTCGAGGAGGTGGGCCACGTTCGGATTGAGTTGAAAGCTGACCACTCCTCCACCGGATGCCTCCCGAAGATTGAAGAAGATGGGGCGGAACACCTGGAGATTATCCCAGAGGGCCAGAAGCGTAGCATAGAGGGTGATCTCCTCCGCATATTTCGAAGGTCTGGCGGACCATTGTCTAAAATTGGGGTGCTTTCGCACTTCATCACAAAAGATCTCGGTAAGGGCAGGCTCATCCTGATAGGCCCTGGCTGCGAGGACAGGATTCGTCGAGACCTGTTCATAACCGAGATGTCTCAGCCATCTTAAACCGAGGGCATAGTCATTTCCAAACTTACATCTTTTTTCCCTTACCATCTGGTAATAGATATTTCCCTTGATTTCGTTCTCCGCACTCTTCAGGAAATCAACCAGGACGCTCTTTTTAAAATCTAACCCTCCTTCAATCCGAAGAGCTGTTTGAGCCGCCATGCTATTGCCCTTTTGAACTCTTTTCATCGTTGCGAGCCATTTCCTGGTCAACGCCTCAGCAACCGAAAACGATCCTTCTCTGCGTTCCAGGTTTTCCCATTCTTCTAAAACAGCAAGGATATATTGGGTGGACTCGGCCTTCTCTGCCTCAATGAGCCATCGGCTTTCAAGACCATAGAAATTGAGTGCCATTTCGATTAAAGCTTCATAGGCATATTGCCGGAAGTGAATTTTTCTTTCTAAAAATCCTTCTGTATCAGAGCGGATGGGCGTGAAAAGGGGAAAAATGAGATTGAGTTCCCTGATGACCCCACCCACAGTCTTTGACAGGATTCCATTCATCTCAGGAAAAAGAAGATGGTCTGATGCCAGGGTTGTCTGGCCCATTTGGGTTAATTGGAGGATATGGGCCACATGGTCGTCAGTGATGGGTGGTCTTTCTTCGAGAGAAAGCCTCTCAGGGGTACTTGAGTTGACGATTTGGTTGATAGTCTCTTGGTTCAGAGCTTTCATAATTTTTCTCCTAATCTTTCCTCGCCCCTCTTTAGGAAAGAGGGGTATAGCTTTTCCCCCTTAGAAAAAGGGGGATGAAGGGGGATTTTTTTCCACTCCAAGGGAATTCAAATGTTTTCCGATATGCCGCTCAAGAAAGGACCAGTAGTCCTCCTCATATTGAGATAGAATTTGATAAAGCTTGTCTTTGAAGAGGTACTTTCCACGCCCATCTTTTGCGTTGAGCAGATATCCATAAGTGATATGTAAAAGCTGCCTCGAATCATCCTGGTCCAATAGGGTAGGAAGTTCCTGGTCCTGAAGTTCCTCAAGCTTCGGAATGCGGTTAAGATCTGTGGTCACATGATAAAGTTTGGAAGCTTCACCAAATTTAGACAAGGCCCATCGATGCATCTCCCTGTAAAGGGAAGGGGAAACGGAAGCAATCAGACGGACAGCCTCAAGCCAGCTCGTACCGGCTGTTTTTAGATGGAGCCCTCCTTCTGCCAATTCCCCCATCGGAGGGAAGGCTGAAAACTTATCGCTTCCGGAATGAATCGAGATTTTATAGTTCCCATAATCTTTGGCGATGAGGACATGCTGGTAGAACTGCCTGCGGAAATCCGCCAAATTCCCGAGATAATCGATTGCCTTCTGGAATTCCCCGATGAAGCGCGGGGCAAGGGCATCGATTTTAACGCCTCTGTGACTCAAGGCGATGATAAAGAAGAGATGATTCTCCGGAGTCGTGGGAAAGGGGGTTTCATCAACAGAGATTTCAAAATCGACGACATGCCTATTTCCGAATCGTGAAAAGATGAACTGGTAAGCTTCTTCAGTAAAATCAATCGCTTTGTGAAAAAGGAGGATATTCCGTTTTGCACTCTCCTCATCAAAACGAATAGAAAATTCCCCATGACGGCCCTTAAATCTGAATTCCTTATCGAGGAAGAGGTGGAGCAGAACCTCCGCATCTCCTTTGTCAATTTCTTCTTTAAATCGACGGTCCAGCTGATCCTTCGGGTAATCAGAAGCCTCCGGGTTCAGCTTTTCGGAGAGATCGAGAGTAATCATGGAGACAGCAGCATCGAGAGCATTCTTAATCTCCTGAAGAGATTTGAGGTGGTCTCCATCCGCCCCATATCCATCTTGGTAGTTCTCCTGGAAGACCGCCCAGGCGGCATCACTCACAACTTCCTCAAAACTCCTTCCTGTCTGCGTATTTTCACGGACAGATTGCTGGGCCAGGACAGGCCGAACTCCAAATTTTTGAACGGCTCTGATATGGCCTGGAGTGGCCACTCCAAGACGATCGCCGGTTCCTATGGTGATCTTATGTTCCCGGAGGGAAACGGGCTTTGTGTAAGGAAAGAGTTCCATGAGACAGATCGCATTTGGGGGAGAAAGATCACAGATCTTCAGAGTGGATGTATGAGGGTAGCATTTCCCTTGGAAGGGATCTGCCAAGACAGCGTCATTTTCCCCCCATACGACCAATTTCTTGCCTTCAGCCGTTCGAATCAATCCATAGGTTAATCCTTTTCGAGAGGTGAAAGATTTTTGATAAATCTTCTGCAGCTCTATGGGAAAACCTTCAAGAGATTGAAATAGGTCATGGTGGGCAGTCATCCTGTTGGATCCTCCTAAAATACTTCCTCTAGAAGAGCTCTAAAAAAATGCTTTGTGCTCTCTTCATCGGGGATTTCTGGGTCTTTTGAGAAATCTCTCTCAGAACGCACCAGATTATATCCTCAGGTCTTCGCACTGTCAATTCTAACTTGAGATTCTATTGCTTGACATTTCGCACCCTCCAAAATAATAATCAGACAAAACATTGCCTAAGAGAATCTTATATCGATAGGCGGGGTTTTCCAACCCCGCCTAGAGTCAATTTTATGCCAAGGTTAAGGCATATACACATAAAAGAGTACCCCTACGTCACGACGACGGTCACTCTCCAGAGAGAACCTATATGTGCAGACTATAAAGCAGCGGACATTTTGCTGGAGGGTGTCCTGTTTGGGAAGGAGCAACAATGGTATTATCTTTTGTCCTTTGTTATAATGCCTGACCACATGCATCTGATTCTTATTCCCAGGGGTAAGAATATCTCAGAATGTATGAAATCAATTAAGGGTTTTTCAGCAAGAAAGATAAATGCGCTATTGAGGAGGAATGGTTCAATCTGGCAAAGCGGTTTTTACGATTATGTACTCGATAGTGAGGAGAAGGTGTTGACGAGAATGAGATACATAGAAGATAATCCAGTGAGGAAAGGGATGGTAAATCGCTCAGAGGATTATGAGTATAGTTCAGCGAAGTACAGGGGAGAGACGGATTTTCCCACATTTTTTTAATAAAACGGGGCTAGAAAACCCGGGCTATGCAGCCTAGGGCGGGACAGGAATGTCCCGCCTATCGAGACGGGAAAATATTATCTGGTTTAGGTCGTAAGTAAGAAAATGATTAGAGAAGGGGTTGCTATCTTTTTAAATTCACTCTTGGGGATCGAGGAGGTGCCCTTTAATGTTCCTCCAAAGCGGGAGTTTGGCGATTTCTCAAGCGCTATTTGCTTAGCCCTCGCAAAACAGAAAAAGCAGTCTCCGATGAAGATCGCCCAAGAGACGGCTGATCAACTGAGGGGAAAGTCTCTTCCTTATATTCTGGAAATCACAGTGTCACCTCCCGGATACCTTAATTTCAAGGTGGATTGGGTGAGTTTAGCAAGAGATTTGATGACCCAGATTCTCAAAGAAGGAGATCTTTTCGGAAAATCGGCTCCCACACAGAAAGAGAGGGTCTTCATCGAACACACGAGTGTCAATCCCAACAAAGCGATGCATATTGGTCATCTCCGGAATGCTGTGATCGGAGATACGGTGGCCCGGGTTTTGGAATGGCTCAGTTTTCGAACGGAGGTTTGTAATTATATCGACGATACGGGAGTTCAGGTGGTCGATGTGGTGACAGCCCTTCTCTACCTGGAACCTCCCTTTTATGCCGAAGGATTGGCCGATTTCAGGAATTTTTGGTCGAAGGCTCCGGAGAGCCAACCCTTCGATTACTTCTGCTGGGACCTCTATGCCCGTTTCCAGACCGAAGTTGAGAAGCGTCTCCCCCTTCAAGAGAGGAGGGATGAAGTTCTTCATAAGATTGAGGGAGGCACCCATCCCATCTCCATTTTTGCCAAGGAACTGGCGACAAAAATTGTTCAGGCTCATCTGGAGACTTTGGCCCAACTTTCAATCTTCTATGATCTCCTCAACTGGGAATCCGATATCATCCAGCGGGGTTTCTGGGGAGCAACCTTCGAACTCTTGAAAGAAAAGGGTACCCTTCGACTCGAGAAAGAAGGACCCAATGAAGGATGCTGGGTTGTTCCTTTCGGTGGCCTTGTTGAGACAGAGGATGGAATTAAAAGCCTGGACAAGATTCTCGTTCGATCCAACGGGAGTGTCACCTATACAGGGAAGGACGTGGCTTATCAACTCTGGAAATTCGGACTTCTCAAGAAAGATTTTTTGTATAAGACTTGGGGGCTTCAAGCCAATGGAGAGATGCTCTGGACGACGGCTCCGCAAGGTGAGCCTGCGGATCGGCTTCCCCATCGTTTTGGAAAAGCTGACAGGGTCATCAATGTGATCGATACCCGGCAGAGTTATCCCCAGCAGGTAGTGATTGAATGTCTCCGAAAGACGGGTTTTGAAAAACAAGCCGACCAGTCCGTCCATTTAGCCTATGAAGTTGTCAATCTTTCCCCGCAGGCGGCACGAATCTTGGGGGTGGAGGAGACTGAGGATAAGAAGTCCCTTGCCATGTCCGGTCGAGCCGGAACCGGGGTGAAGGCAATGGATTTCATAGATAGGGTGAAACAGAAGGTGATCGAAAAGGCGGACCATTCCATGGACGGGATGGCAGCCTCTGCCCTGGCCTCTGCGGCGATTCGATACTATCTACTGAAATTCAGCGTGGAAAGTCAGATTGTTTTCGATTTCGATGAGGCCCTCAAGACCACAGGAGATACGGGGATTTATTTGGAGTATGCCCATGCCCGGGCCTGCAGTATCCTGAGAAAGGCCGAAGAGCGGAAGATCGATCTCCAATGGAGGAAAGATTCCATTCCACCCAAATTGACCGAAACGGAGAGAGACTTGGTGGGCGCTCTGGAGAGATTCCAATCTGTCATTTCAAACGTTGGAAAGAACTTGAGAGTTTCTCAACTGACTGAATACGCCTTTGACCTGGCAACCTGTTTTACAAATTTCTATGAACACCCGGACCCTGGGGAGGCGGTTCAAACCCCATTCATCCATCTTCAGGATCAGGACCTTCAAGGTTTTCGACTGTCTCTAGTCAAGGCCTTTCAAACCGCGATGGCAAACTTGCTCAGGTTGATGGGAATGCCCACGCTCGAAAAGATATAAAATCCCCCCTCTCCCCCCTTTACTAAAGGGGGATTGGGGGGATTAGGGGAAGGAGAAAACCATGAATCGCAGACAGAGGATTTTACCCCGAGGATGGTATCCTTACGAGGACAAGGATTGTAAAAGGGACATTGAGTCCTATCTGGAGGGATGGTCGTTTTCCCAACCCCAATCGATTGAAGGCTTGGGGGGGATTGTCCCCCATGCAGGCTGGTATTTTTCCGGGAAGCTCGCCGCCCGGGTATTTTATTCGCTGAAGTTGAAGAGGAGGGCCGATGTGGTCGTTCTTTACGGAGGCCATCTCTCTTCAGAACATCTCCCGCTCATCGTCACAGAAGATAAATGGGAAACCCCCTTCGGGGATATCGAGGTCCACACTGAATTTGTAAAGAGCTTGATGAAAAAGGTCGAAACAAAAAAGGAGAGCCTCCAAAGCGGGGACAATACCATAGAGGTTCAATTGGCAATGGTGAAATACTTTTTCCCGGAGTCGAAACTCCTTGCCCTTCGATCTCCTGCTTCCCCCAGAGCCAAAGAATTGGGAGAATCCATAGCTGAGATCGCTCAAAAAGAGGGCATCTCCATTGTTGCTGTTGGATCGACCGACCTGACGCACTACGGTCCAAATTATGGATTTCTAAAGAAAGGAATCGGTCCATCAGCTGTCAATTGGGTGAAGAAAGAGAATGATAAAGGGTTCATCGATCGAGCCTTAGGCATGGATATCGAAGGACTTCTCAGACATGCGGAGGAGAATGATAGTGCCTGTAGCGCAGGCGCCGCAGCTTCTGCCGTGGCCACTTGTAAAGCACTGGGTGCAAAAAAAGGAATCCTTCTTGATTACTACACCAGCCATGAAATCATGCCCGATGACAGCTTTGTGGGATATGGAGGGATCGTGTATTAATTTGAGATTGCGGATTTCAGATTGCAGATTTTACAATAGGGTGATGGAATAGAATCCACTCACCTTCCAGGAGGAGAAACTTGAATTTCGATTTGACCCCGGAACAGAAGGGGATTCAGAGAGCGGCGGATGAATTTGCAAAAGGGGAATTCGATAAGGACGTCGCCCTGGAACTCGACCGAAATCACCAGTATCCCTTCGATATCCTCAAAAAGGCCTGCAGCCTCGGTTTCATCGGAATCCATTATCCGGAGGAATATGGAGGCCAGGGATATGGAATCCTTGAAAATGCCCTGATCGTTGAGTCCTTCTGCCGGAGGGATTCAGGGATTGGAGTCTGCCTGAGCATCGCCAATTTCTCCTCAGAGGTCATCCTGCGGTTTGGAAACGAAACCCAGAAGAGGAGATACTTGATTCCGATCACAAGGGGGAAGGCCATCTCTGCTGGCGCCTTCACTGAACCCGATCACGGGAGTGACATCACCAGCCTCCAGACGACGGCTGTTAAAGATGAAAAGGGATATGTGATCAATGGCGTGAAGACCTTCATTTCCAACGGAAGGATTGCCGATTTCGTCATCGTCCTCTGCCAGACGAATCCCGGGGCAAGCCCTCCTTACCGAGGCCAGTCAACTTTCATCGTCGATAAGGGGAGCAAAGGGTTTGAGGTCACGGAACTTGGGGATAAGATGGGCATCCGGATGACTTCGACCACAGAGATGTGCTTCGACCAAGTCCGGATTCCAGAAGAGAACCTCGTCGGTCCTTTGAATAGAGGCTTTTATCAGGTTCTTGAATTCTTCGATGAGAGCCGGGTGATGGTGGCTGCTCAGGCTTTGGGGATCGCCCAAGGAGCCTTTGATCGGGCGCTCGATTATGCAAAGAAGCGGGAACAGTTTGGTCAGAAGTTGGTCGATTTTCAGGTCATACAACATAAACTGGCCGATATGGCCACCCAGATCGAAGCTGCTAGGTCCCTGGTCTACAAAGCGGGTTGGAATTTTGATCAGGGGAGGATCGACCCCAAATGGACATCGATGGCAAAAATGGTCGCGGGGAGGGTGGCCGTTGAGGTGGCACAGGAGGCTATCCAGATTCTCGGAGGGTATGGCTATATGTTAGAGTATGAGGTAGAGCGATTTTACAGGGATGCAAGAATCACTGAGATTTATGAGGGGACAAGAGAGATTCAAAAAAATACGATTGCCAGCGCAATTATAGGCAAGATAAAATGATTTTTTCTTAGTAATGGGCTATTTCATAAATCTTGGAGGAGATAAAGATGAGAAAAGTTGCTATCGTTGGAATCGGTCATGGAAAGTTTGGAGTGAGATCGGATGCTTCCCTTCGGGAGCTCGCCTTCGAAGCAGTGAAGGCCTGTTTGGATGATTCAGGCGTCCCGCTTAAAGAGGTGGAGAGCATGGTGACGGGTATCGCGGGGGATGAATTCTCCATTGCCTTGCAGCCCTCTGCACAGGTCCATGACTACATCGGTTTCGATCCGAAGCCAAATTTCCGTGTTGAGGGTGCTTGTGCAACAGGAAGTATGGCTGTGAGAACTGGATGGATGAATGTAGCGTCGGGATTGGCCGACCTGGTTCTGGTCGTTGGCGTTGAGAAGATGACCGAGGTTCCTACCAGTATGGCCACGGACATCATGGGACGAGGGGGGGATGCCACCTGGGAATATCCCTTCGGGACAACCTTCCCCGGTTATTATGCGATGATTGCAAATGCACATATGGCTGAACACGGAACGACAGAAGGGCAGTTGGCCATGGTGGCCGTGAAGAATCACTATTATGGCAGTCTCAATCCCTATGCCCACATGCAGAAGAAGATCGATCTGGAAAAGGCCATGAGCTCCTTTACTGTAGCTCATCCCTTGAAACTCTTTGATTGCAGTCTCATCACGGATGGGGCTGCAGCCATTCTCCTTGCCTCGGAAGAGAAGGCTAAAGCCATCTCGAAAAAACCCGTCTGGTTTGCAGGGCTCAGCCTGGCTACGGATACGATGAGAATCACGGAAAGAGAGTCCCTTACCTCCATCCGAGCCAGCCGGGAAGCCGCCAAAATCGCTTATAAAATGGCAGGTGTCAAACCCTCGGATATCGATGTGGCCACTGTCCATGACTGTTTTACCATTGCAGAGATTGTGGCTTATGAAGATCTCGGCTTTTGTGAAAAAGGGGAGGGTGGAAAACTGATTGAAGCAAAAGAGACCTATGTGGGTGGGAAGATCCCCGTCAATGTTGATGGAGGGTTAAAGTCAAAAGGCCATCCCCTTGGGGCGACGGGCGTTTCCATGGCCGTTGAGATCACCAAGCAATTGAGAGGAGAAGCGGGGGAGCGGCAAGTAAAGAATGCGGAGATTGGCCTCACCCATAATGTCGGAGGAACTGGCCAGGTAGTGGCCATCCATATCTTCAGGAGGGAGTAAGATGGAATTTAAGAATTTTTCTCTTGCGATTAATCAGACCAAGGTATCCCGATTTGCAAATGATCTTGCCGTAGGTAAGATCATGTCAACTTCCTGTAAGAAATGCGGGAAGAAATATTATCCACCCCGGGCAGACTGTTCAGCCTGTATGAACAGTGAGATGGAGTGGAGCCCTTTAAACGGGGAAGGAAAACTGGTGACCTTTACTAAGATTTATGTTCCTCCGGAACATTTTGCAGTCCGGCAGCCTCTCATGCCTTTCTCAAGTGTTCAATTTGAGCCCTGTCCCGTTGGAATCATCGAGGTAGAGGCTGGTCTAAGAATCATGGGATGGATGCCCAAGATCGATCTGAAAAAGATTAAGATCGGGATGAAACTGAAGGCGGTTCCCCAGGTTCTTCTGGATGGTAAGGTAACCATAGTATTGGAAATGATTTAACATAATTTCAGATTTTAGATTGCAGATTGTACCTGCCCGCCGGTAGGCAGGGATTGAAAAATCTCAAATCTTTAATCTAAAATCTTAAGGGAACCTCTATTAATTATCAATTTGTCACTCCCGCGCAGGCGGGAGTCCAGTGATGTCAAGAGCTTCTGGATTCCTGCTTTCGCAGGAATGACATTTTTGGAGGTAGCCTTAAACTTTTGAATCGTATTCAGTGGTCTGCTAATAGCGGTTTCTACCGCCGCCATATCCTCCTGGTCGCCCTTTACGCCCACCTTGTCCTCCGGGTTTTACGCGGTCGGTCCTGGGACGTGCCTCGCTTACATTGATAGAGCGACCAAGGAGCTCTTTTCCATTCAGGTTCTCAATGGCAGCCTGAGCCTCGGAACGCTCGGGCATTTCAATGAAACCAAAGCCCCGAGGTTGACCACTGTACTTGTCTTTGACGATCGTGGCTGAACTGACTTGGCCGAAGCCGGAAAAGAGTTTCTGAAGGTCTTCCTCTGATGCATCAAATGACAGATTGCCCACATAAATGTTCATAGTCGCTCTCCTTTTTAGTATTCAACGAAACTTTTCAACTTCTCGGCCCGTCTAGAGTGTTTCAATTTCCTTAAGGCCTTTGCTTCGATCTGCCGAATCCGCTCCCGGGTGACATGAAAGTCCCGGCCTACTTCCTCAAGGGTATGATCGTGGTTCTCGCCGATCCCGAACCGCATCCTCAGAATCTTCTCCTCCCTTTTGTTCAGGGTGGAAAGAACTTTCTGGGTCTGCTTTACCAGATTTGAATTGATCGCCGCATCCTGGGGGGAGAGGCTCTTTTCATCCTCGATAAAATCCTCCAATCGGCTATCCTCTTCCTCACCGATGGGGGTCTCAAGAGAGATGGGTTTCTTGGTAATCCTTAGAATTTTCTGCAAATGCTCAAGAGACACTCCCATTTTTTTGGCAATCTCCTCCGTGGTGGGCTCTCTCCCAATTTGCTGAACCAGAAGGCGAGAGACTCGATTCAGTTTGTTGATGACCTCGACCATGTGGACCGGAAGGCGTATGGTACGGGCTTGATCAGCTATCGCCCTTGTGATGGCCTGCCGAATCCACCACGTCGCATACGTACCAAACTTGTAACCACGCTGGTATTCGAACTTATCTACCGCCCTCATCAAGCCCATATTCCCTTCCTGGATTAGATCCAAGAACTGGAGCCCGCGATTCACGTATCGCTTGGCAATGGAGATCACCAATCTCAGGTTCGCTTTGATCAATTCGTTCTTCGCCTGTTTGGCTCTGGCCTCGCCCGCCTCGATAGCCCTCAGGGCTTCCTTCAGCTGGACCGAAGAAAGCCCGCACTCTGCCTCCACGCAACTTACTTTTCTTCTGAGATGACGGGCGATGCGGCTCATCTCCGCCAGCTTCTGGCTCTTGAGCTTGGAACGAGCGGAGAAAAAAGACTTTCCGTTCATCCTCTTCCCGTTCTTGGGCAAGCGCCTTTTGGCTTCCTGAAGCGAGAGGAGCAACTTCTCATATTTCCTCAGTTCCCTTTCATCGATTCGTATCTGAATTTCCCGCTCCTTCAACTTCTGGACGATTCGATTCACCTGATAATCTTTCAACTTTATCTGCTTGAGGAGATTAAAGATCTCAACCTGTTTCTCTATAATCCGTTTCCGAATCGCCTTTTTTGAAATCCCGTTTTCGCGGGCCTTTAGCTTCTTTTGGAGAAGACGGATGTGTTCCCCCCCTCTTTGAATCTTATTGATCAGGCTGAGGACCCTTTTCTTTTGATTATCTTCCTCCAGTGCGCTTGCCTCTTCATCGTCGATCTCATCGGTCACCTCTCTGATCCTGACCCTAGCGGCCCGTAAATCACCCCCAAGAGTAATCACCTCCTTCACAGTGATCGGGCAGTTGAAGATAACGCTGATCACCTCCTGCTGGCCGCTTTCAATCTTTCTGGCAATCTCCATCTCACCTTCGCGGGTCAAGAGAGGAAAGGATCCCATCTCCTTTAGGTAAATTCGTACAGGATCAGGTGTCTTCCTGAAAAATTCCAGTTCGTTCTCAGCGACGTCTTCCTCTTCTTTCGTCAGAGCAGATTCATTCGCGCTTTCCAGTTTCAATCCTGGAAACTCGCCCAATACGTCGATATCCAACTCTTCTGGCAAAGTCAAGGTTTCCAAGGTTTGCTCGTGTCCGGAAGATCTTCTCGCAGTCCCCACCCTCAAATCTCTCTCTATTAAATAAGAAACCGCAAAGGAGTTGTTTGGAGTCTTTTGCGGTTTTCTCCGTCCTGTGCCTTAATCGACTCTCTGCAACTAGATAAAATTCCTTATATCCTATTTGTTGACGAATGGCAAGGAAAAATATAAGCCTTTGAATCTATTGGGATTATCTGCCCTCCTAGGCAAAAAGCCAGTCCTGCTTGCAGAAACCCTTTCCTGCGCGAAGCGTTCCGCCGACGGTTCGAGCAGACAGTTTGAAACATCACTCCATGTCATGGAGGTCCACCTATTTTCACTCAGGAGCTACATCAATTTCCACAACGTTTTTTCTTGACATTATGTTTCTTTAGGTTTAAAACTACATCAATGAATTTATAATCGTAAATCCTGGAGGTGGTCATATGACAAATTCTTTTAGTTCAAAGACAGTATCAAGAATCATTGGTATTCCTACCAGGGTGATTGACTATTGGGACCGGACAAATTTTATTAAACCTTCCATCAGCGAAGCTTCCGGTTATGGTTCGGTAAGGCTTTATTCTTTCACAGATCTCATTCAGTTTAAGGTGGCAAAGTTTTTGCGGGACCGGGGTTTGTCCCTTCAGAAGATTAGAAAGAGCCTTAATTACCTGAGAAAACATCTTCCCGAAGTGGAAAAACCCCTGGCCCAATTGAGATTCTTGACGGATGGGGAAACAATCTTTGTTCTGACGAACAGGGATAAAGAGATTATCGACACCCTTAAGAAGGGTCAATACGTTTTGGCAATTGCCATTGAAGAGCTAATTAACGATTTGCGCGGGAAGACAGCCAAGATCGCAATGGAAAGAACCTACATGGTCAAGGTCTTCAAGAGAGAATTCAAAGTGATTCTTCATCCGGATCTCGAGGATGGCGGTTATTGGGTTGAATGTCCAGAGCTTCCCGGATGCTCATCTCAAGGAGATAGCGTTGAGGAAGCCTTAGATATGATTAAGGACGCAATTAAGGGTCACCTTGAAGTAGAGGAGGAGCTCAAAAAGCAAAAAAGTCTGAAAAGAAAGGCTGCGTAAATGGCAGGCCTTCATAACCTTAAACCGGAGAAGGTGATCCGCGCTTTTGAAAAAGCAGGGTGGGTCAGCAGACGACAGAGAGGAAGTCACGTGAAAATGACAAAGGAGGGAAACCCAAACATTCTTTCAATTCCAGTCCACAAAGGGAAAACGATTAAAATCGGGCTTTTAAAGGATCAGATAAAGAAATCTGGTTTAACAGAGGAGGAATTTCTGACACTGATTTAGGCACCCATTGGAGATGTCAGCGGACAAGAAAAGAGCATGAACGGGATTAGAAATAGAAAATAGTTAATTACTTATGCCTGACCCCACGACCTTAGTGATATTTTGAGGCGAGCGATTGATGAATACTGGGAGAGGTTTATTAAGAAAGAAAGGGGGAGATGATAATGTCTAAAAGACCTCCCATGGTTGTTAAAAAAATATCCACAAAAGAAATGAAGGATGCGATTCAGAAGTCAGGGTATCTTGTAGAACAGCGAGTTGAGCAAATTATAATGAAAGAGGGTTATTATGTTGAAACAAACCCAGCATTCCCAGACCCAGATACAGGGAAATCTCGCGAATTTGATATAAGTGCTCTATCGGCGAAGCGGCTATATAAAAAGTCATTCAGTTACATATTTCCAAATTTACTTTGTGAGTGTGAAAATAACTCCCAACCCATTGTCTTCTTCACCAAAGATTCCCCCATTGCATTTCTCCACCATTACGAGGTTAAAGTCTCAGGTATTCCAGTGAAGTTTTGGGAAAAAGATGGATATATTAGTTTTTCTGATTTTACAAAGATGGAAAAATTCCACCATTATTGTAAGGGAGGAGTGGCTACCCAATACTGCACGTTTTTTCCACCCAAAGGAGAAAAACCTTGGATGGCCCATCATGGCGAAGAGCAACATGATACCCTCAATAATCTCATAAAAGTGCTCGAATACCAAATTGCTGACCATTATGCTAACTGGGACGATTGGGTTCTACCTCGTAAGGGGGATGAAGAAGATATAAACGTCCAAGTATATTATCCTTTGTTAATCCTTCAAGGGGATTTATATTCTGCAACAACTACAAAGCGAGAGGTTTCTCTTAAAAAAGTTAAGCACATTCAATTTCGAAAAGAATCATTTTTGCCCAAATCCAATAAAAAGGAGGACTACCAAATTGATGTAATAACAGAGGATTATCTTCAAGACTATCTCAAGATAGTAGAATCAGAAATGGAAAAAGTTGTAAGGGTCTTTAAGCGTAAAAGAAAAGAGGTTCTAAGATCAATTGCGAAAATATTCAAAGAACTTAAAGCGCTTAAAAAGAAACCAAAGTCATATAGAAAATATCTTGAATTTTAGTGAGCATTGTCGACAGAAGTACGGTTGCTTATTTTGTTGTGAGGGGGGTGACCAAATGAAATCCTTGTCAGTTAAGTTGGGAGTTATTCTTATCGCACTTATTATTTTGGGATATGGCAAAACGTGTAATGCTGAAGGTGCTTGGGTGTTGTGGCAAAAGGCGGAGATAACGAAGACTACGTGGGTAATTGAAGGAGCCTTTCCGTCATATGCTGTCTGCATTCAAAATGAACTTTCAGTTTGTCAAGGATTTGCTTCTAAGTCTGGGGATAGGTGTCAGTCGATAGAGGGCCAGCATTTTGTTCTTCTCGGAAACGGTCGCTCAATAGGTTGGATGTGCCTTCCAGACACGATTGACCCAAGAAAATAAGGACAAGAGGAGGAACAGAAATATGGATAAGATGATCAGGTTAGGCTTCTTCTTGATTGTCGTAATGGTCTTTATCCTTAATTACTGTCCATCGTCCAAGGCTGACTCTAACCTTGCGGCGGATGATGTCCAATCTCCTTCAAAGAGATTCGTGTTAGTTGACAATTACGCATTTATTGAGGGGCGGTGGAAAAGGACAGAAGGCACTTCAAAGCTTATCAGAATGGCAACCATTAATACTGTTTCCATAACATGCGATAAAATGAGTATGACTTGTAGAGAGACGATAGCACAATTAGTGACCCCAAAAGACGAACCATGGGTCGGTGAACCATCGCTCTTCATTTATGAAACCACGTATCGAATTATTGATTGGAGCGACCATACAATATATGCGAAGTATTCAGCTCTTGTGGCAGACTTTGAGTTAAAAATATCAATTAAAGACAAATTTGCAGAAAGACGTAGGCGGGAAACTAAAGCCCGTGGCGGTGAAACATCCGACCCAAATATGTTTGAGAATTGCACGCTTGAGTAGACCCGATAAACAAGGGGACGGTATGAGGGAAAGGAGGTGGTAAGTTATTGATTCTTGGTAAAGGGATTTGTATTGCCAGGAGTGAGAAGCCTTGTTGTAGGACAACGTGGTGATTCATTTTTAGGTCAAGAGAAAGGAGGTGAGTTGAATGGGAGTCTATCTTAGAGGGAAAAGTTGGTATATCGACTTCTATGAGGAAGGGAAGCGTTACACGGGAAGAAAAGGGCAGCCGGTTGACAGCCAACCTCGAAGGTGCTAAAAAAACCTCTAGGAAGGGACCAACAAAGATATGGAAGAAAAAGTTATTAGGAGGTTGAATAGATTAAAAAAGACAGGAGTCGTAAGAGATTATGCCATTGGTGGTGCCCATGCTGTGGCTTATTATCTTGAACCTGTCAAAACTCTTGACCTTGACATTTTTCTGTTTGTAGGGTCAGACGAGGATTTTTATATCTTTCGCACCTATTTCAAAAAGGCAGGTTTTAAGATTCGGGGCACTCATGTGATCATTGACGACATACCCGTCCATTTTCTACCTGGTTCACTCCATCCATTTATCAATGAGGCAGTCAGAAAAGCAAAAAGGATTAAAGTGAGTAATATTCCCACAAAGGTTCTAACCGCAGAATATCTGATCGTTTCACTTCTCATGGCATTCCGATTGAAAGACAAGATGTCCATTCCTGATCTGTTACAACTGGCAGATATGGCAAAGTTGAATGAAATTACAGAGAGGTTTGCTGATGAAGAGACTCCTTTGGATAAAAGACTACAGAGAATTTTGGAAAGTCTTTAGTGAACAGAGAATGAGAGAAAGAAGAAAATTGAGGTCTCTTTCCTTTAGAAAAAAACTTGAAATGATGCGAATTTCCCGGAGATCCCCACGAAGCCGGAATGTTTGACAGTGCCACTTGCACTATGATAAGAAGTTTTCATAGGAATTGAGATGATGGGTTCGTGGAATGTGGGCGCATACCCAACATTCCAATATTTCATCATTCCGTGTGTTCAATAGGGGCGATTAGCTCAGTTGGATAGAGCGTTGGTCTCCGGAACCAAAGGTCGTGGGTTCGATCCCCGCATCGCCCGCCATTTCTTTTTTCCCCTATAGGGTACATCTATGAAAAAATGGATTGGCCCTTGTCTGTCTCTCCTTTTGATCATTTTCCTGATCTCCATTCTCGGTTTCTATCAAGATTCTCAAAGGGCGATAGAAAAAAAAGAGGAGGGCCAGATTGTCCTGACGCAGTATAGGGAAGGGAGAGAAAAAGGGGGAGGGAAAGACACCTTTCTGATCGATCTTGTGAAAGAATTGAAACAGACGGTTGATGGCTGGCTTAAGTCTATCAATGAAGAGATAGAGGACGAAGATGTTACGCGCTTTAAGGTCCGTTTCTTGGAAATTTTAAGAACTATCCTGGAATGGGTGAAAGAGAAGATCGATTCATGGCTGGAAACTTCAGAAAAGGACATGAGGGAGAAAGGAGGGCCCCTCCGGGAAATCCATCAGAAACTAAGTGCTTCCTCAGGATTAGGATGAGAGAAGAAAAAGTATTTATCCCATCGAAAGGAGTTCAATTGGAGGGCCTCTTAAGTGTGCAGGAGGCCTTTTCAATGAAGCGGGGTGTAATTCTTTGCCACCCCCATCCCCAATACGGTGGGGATATGCATAACCTCGTGATTTCAACGGCTGTGGATGCGGCCTCTCAAGAGGGGTTCTCTACACTTCGGTTTAACTTTAGAGGCGTAGGGAGAAGTGGAGGTTCCTACAGCGAAGGGGTCGGAGAAAGGGAAGATGTGAAGGCCGCTATTGACTACCTCTTTTCGGCCCTCGGCCATTCGGACTCGCCCTTTACCCTTTTGGGATATTCCTTTGGGGCATGGGTCGCCCTCCCAGTGGGTATACAGGATAACCGGATCAAAGGGATGGTGGCCATTGCACCTCCTCTTGGACTCTATGACTTTGGATTTTTGGAGGGAAGCAAAAAGATGAAACTCCTCATGGCTGGAGATCAAGACTTATTCTGCCCGATGGCTCTATTGGAAAGTTGGTTTGAAAGGCTTGAAGAACCAAAATCTCTAGCCATGATTGAAGGAGCGGATCACTTCTTCTTTGCCCATCATCGTCAGCTCATTGAGCCCTTAAGAGAATTCTTTAAAGTATTTTCTCAGCCTTAACCTCAACCTTAACCTTAGCCTTCTCAATCGGCCCCCTAAAGTCAGTATTTAATGGTCCTTTTTGCTCCGAACTCCCGACTCCGAACTCCGAACTATTTATTCAGGATCCTCTGGAAGGCCCAGCTCCATCGATAGAAAAGATGGCGAAGGGAATAGGTCCGCAATACTTTTTTCATCGTCTTCCTCATCTCTTCATCCTTCTCAGCATAGGCCCGGAAGAACCGAAAGCGATCCGTCCTCGTAACCGGTAGTCCAAGGCGCTTCCACTTCTCCACAGAACGATTGAGGCGGAGAAGGTTTTTTTTCTTCTCGTCAGCGGTCAGAACGTCTTTCTGATAGGAGCGATCAAAATCGATGAGAAAGAGTTGTTCTCCAGACACCAAAATATTCTTAAGCTGGAAATCCCCGTGAAAGAAACCAGCTTTGTGAAATTGACGAACAAGCAGACCACAAGAACGGATGGTTCTTCGTTTATGGAGAAGTCTTTCACGGGAAGGGTGAGACCCAATCTCCTGAAAGTATTGAATCAGATCTTTGGCACCTGAGATCTCCAATGAAAGGAGATAGGCTTTGTAGAATAGGAGAAGGACAGATCGATGAATAGCGCCGATGGGTTGAATGGTTGGAATCCCGCGGGAAAGAATTTTCTCTGTCAATGCGAGTTCCTGGATGGATCTTGTTCCGAAGAGGTAAAGGTCACGTGTAAGAATCCTAAAGAGCCCCCCGTGCGAATACCGACGGATCACCATCCTCTTCTCATTCTTCAGAGGGATGGATGGGTGAGGAGTTCTGCCAAGCAGATATTTGGACGTTTCACGGTGTGCCTGGAGAAATGCTTCTATATCTTCAATCCCTTGTTCAAGAAGATCATCTCGATATTCCTCCTTCAGAACAAGAAAGACTTTGTCTTTCTTAATCGAAAAATAAGAGCGAGGAATGTCAATATTTTTAAACATTTTCGATTAAGTTAATGGAAACCTAAGGGTTTGTCAACCGGCAATGTCCAAAGTGAAGCCCCCTGCCTAGGAGACTGTGTCGTAACGGGTTGGAAGTAAGAAGGTAACAGACAAACGGATTCCAAAGCTTTAGAACGCGGAGCATTATTAACTTTATCGGTGAGTGTCCTTGGTGCTCGAAAAGCAGTCTTTTCATACTCTTGAGGCCTTTGACTCCATACGCCTGGAGGTTCCGCTCTAAAGCTTTTTCATCCGCCCGTCCGTTCCCCTTTGGAGATTTTCTCTCATTTCTGCTATTGGGACACAGCGCCCAGAGGGGGGAGAGGCTTTACCAGAGGAGGCGGGGGGATTATATTTGACAAGGTTGAGGCTTTATTATAATTTTTAGGGGTAAAAACCCAAAGAGGAGAGGAGACTGCTGTGGAATACGAACCAGTCATTGGGCTTGAGGTCCATGCCCAACTCCTTACCAGATCAAAAATTTTCTGTGGGTGCTCTACCACATTTGGAGAGGAGCCCAACACCCAGACGTGCCCGGTCTGCACAGGACAACCCGGTTCTCTTCCCGTGCTAAATCGTAAGGCAGTGGAGTTCGCAATTAAGCTGGGGCTGGCAACGAAATGCCGAATTGCACCTTATAGCCTCTTTGCCAGAAAGAACTATTTCTACCCGGATCTCCCAAAAGGCTACCAGATCTCTATGTACGAACTTCCTCTGGCAGAAGACGGCTTCATCGAAGTTCCGGTCGATGGGAAGAGGAAGCGGATCAAAATCATTCGGATTCACCTCGAAGAGGACGCAGGCAAGTTGAAGCATGGCGAAACCCCGGAGACAGCTTCCTTTAGTTACGTCGATTTTAACCGGACAGGCGTTCCCTTGGTTGAGATTGTAAGTGGACCTGACATTCGGTCTCCTCAGGAGGCTGGTGATTATTTGAGGGAACTTCACGCCATTCTCCAATATCTGGAGATCTGTACAGGGGATATGGAAAAGGGGAATTTTCGCTGCGATGCCAATGTCTCTGTCCGGCCGAAGGGGCAGAAAGAGTTTGGCACAAGAACTGAATTAAAAAACATGAACTCCTTCCGTCATGTGGAGCTGGCTCTGGAGTACGAGATCAAGCGCCAGATCTCCCTTCTAGAGGATGGAGAGCAGGTCGTCCAGGAGACAAGGCTGTGGAATGTGGACGAGGGAATCACGGTTTCGATGCGGGGAAAAGAGGAGGCCCATGACTATCGCTATTTCCCCGATCCTGACCTCGTTCCGGTGAACGTCGACGAGAGTTGGATCGGGCAGATTCGAGAGAGCCTTCCTGAACTTCCCTCGGAGAAAAGGGAGCGTTTTGTAAAACAATACAGCATCCCAGACTATGATGCGGCGATCATTACCTCGACCAAACCTTTGGCCATGTATTATGAGGAGGTCGCTCGACTCTTTCCTGAGCCCAAGACTGTCAGTAACTGGATCATGGGTGACCTTCTCAGAGAACTCAAGCGGCATGAAAGGGAGATCGATCAGTGTCCGGTCACACCCTTGCACCTGGCAGAGATGCTTTCGATGATCAAGGATGGAACGATCAGTGGAAAGATCGCCAAGGATGTCTTTGAGGAGATGTACCGGACCGGAGAAAAACCCTCCAAAATCGTTCAGGAAAAGGGATGGGTTCAGATTCTCGACAAAGGAGAGATTCAGAGGGCGATCGAAGAGGCCATTCAAGGAAATCCAAAACTGGTGGACGATTATCGGAAGGGAAAGGAGAAACTCTTTGGCTTCTTTGTTGGGGAGGTGATGAAGCAAACCAAAGGGAAGGCCAATCCAAAACTGTTGAATGAATTGCTGAAGGAGAAATTAAAAGGTTGAGGATAAGGCTAAGGTTAAGGCCAAGGCCAAGGTTAAGGTTAAGGATAAAATAAGTGTTTACCTGAACCTAAACCTGGAATGGTTTAAGCCAGATGAAATTCAAAACCATCGAATGGAAAGGAGATCGGGTGAGGCTTCTCGATCAGAGAAGGCTGCCCGGTGAAGTTTGCTATTTTGACTGCAGAGACCCTTCTTCCCTGGCCAGAGCGATCCAGAGCATGGCCATTCGTGGTGCTCCCGCCATCGGAGTGGCTGCTTCCATGGGAATCGCCCTGGCTGCCCAAAAGTTACAAACCCACAATCCCGAGGTTTTTCTCAAGAATCTAAAGAAGGTTTGTCAACAGATGAGGCAGACCCGTCCCACGGCTGTCAACCTCTTCTGGGCAGTGAATCGAATGGAGCGACTGCTGGATCAGACCGGGTCTTTGAGTATCGAAGAAATCAAGGCGAAGCTTGAGAACGAGGCCTTACGCATTTACAAAGAAGATTTAAAGATCAATCGAAAGATCGGACAGAATGGAAGGAGGCTCATTAGAGATGGGGATGGCGTGTTAACTCATTGCAATGCAGGGGGGTTGGCCACTGCCGGATTCGGGACGGCCCTGGGAGTCATTCAAGCGGCTTGGACAGAGGGGAAACGCTTCCATGTCTTTGTTGATGAAACCAGGCCCCTGCTTCAAGGGTCCAGATTAACTGCCTGGGAATTAGCTCAAGAAAAGATTCCCGCCACCGTTCTGACTGACAATATGGCCGGATGGCTGATGAAGAACAGAAAGATCAACCTCGTCATCGTAGGTGCGGACCGTATTGCGCGTAATGGTGATACGGCCAACAAAATTGGAACTTATGGTCTTGCCATCCTTGCGAAATACCATGGCGTTCCTTTTTATGTAGCGGCGCCAACCTCCACCCTCGACCGTTCTTTGCCTTCCGGAGAAACAATTCCCATTGAAGAGAGATCGGCGGAAGAGGTGACCCACCTGAGAGGAAAGAGAATTACTCCAAAAGGAATCAAAGCCTATAATCCCGCTTTTGATGTAACCCCTCATTCCTTGATTCACGGTATCATCACAGAGAAGGGAATTGCACGAAAGCCTTTTGAAAAACATCTGAAGAAGATAAAGAATGAAAGATGGAAGAAGGCAGTAAGCAGAAAACACAAATAGCGGAAAGCTGATAGTTCTTAGCTAATCGCAAATCGCAAATGGCAAACCGAAAATGGCCTATCATCACCTTGCTCACCGATTTTGGATTAAGTGACCCCTATGTGGCATCGATGAAAGGGGTGATTTTGAGCATCAAACCTCAGTGTACTCTGGTCGATATTACCCACCAGATTAATTCTCATGATATTAAAGAAGGAGCCTTCATACTTGGGCAAGCCTATTCTAATTTTCCAAAGGGAACCATTCATCTCTCTGTAGTCGATCCAGGAGTGGGAAGCGTGAGGAAACCTATTCTCATTGTGACCAAAAACTATTTTTTTGTGGGACCTGACAACGGGCTCTTTACGATTGCTCTGCGGAGAGAGGGGGTGAAGCAGGCGGTTGTCCTCACGAATCAAAAGTTCTTTCTTTCCGGGATCAGCTCAACGTTTCATGGCAGGGACATTTTCGCTCCAGTGGCCGCCTACCTCGCATTGGGAGTAAAGCCGGAATCTTTTGGTCCTTCGATCAAATCGTGGTACGAAATTTCTTTTCCAGATCCAGCTATGAAACAGGGGAATTTAGTTGGAGAGATCGTTCACGTCGATGCCTTTGGAAATCTCGTAAGCAACATCGACCGCAAGAGCCTTCTCCAATTTTCAAAAGGCCGGCCCTTGGTGATCAAAATTGGAAAAAGAACTATAAGGGGTCTTACGAAAGGATACTGGGAAGGAAGGAAAGATGAACCCATGGCCCTCATCGGAAGCGGAGGCTTTCTGGAAATTTCGGTTCGAGAAGGGAATGCCCATGAGTTATTGAAGGTGAGGAGAGGAGATTCAATCCGAGTTGAAATAGCTTAAATCGAATATAATTGTTTGCTTGTCAAGCACCAAATCCCAAGCAGCAAATTACAAACAAATTCCAATGTCCGAAATTCGAATTTCCCCCTCACCCCACCCTCTCCCCCAAGGGGGAGAGGGAAAGGGTGAGGGGTTTTGATCATTCGAGATTGAAATTTGGAATTTATCTGGGATTTGGAATTTGGGATTTGTGATTTGACATTCGGGACACAGTTCTCCACCCAATTTAAGATAGGGCTACGGAGGGTGAAATGATTTCAAAGAAAGCTCAGGAAATTCGTCCGTTCATTGTCATGGATGTTCTTGAGAAAGCCCAGGAGCTTGAAAGAATGGGAGAAAGGGTGATTCATCTGGAAGTGGGTGAACCCGATTTCGACACCCCTGAGTGCATCAACGAAGCAAGTTATCGTGCCATCTGTGATGGGAAGACCCACTATACCCATAGCCTCGGATTAATAGAACTCAGGGAAGCGATTGTTGAGGATTACTGGGAAAAATATCATGTCAACATTTCTCCGGAGCAGGTCCTGGTGGCTTCGGGAACTTCACCTGCCATGCTCCTCCTTTTTTCTTCTTTACTGGAGGAAGAGGATCAGGTCATCCTCTCCAATCCCTATTATCCCTGTTATCCCAATATCATCCGGTTTGTCGGTGGATCTCCCATCTTTATCGATGTAAAAGAGGAAGAAGGTTTCCAGTACCTTCCAGAGATGATCGAGGAAAAATTGACCTCCCGAGTGAAAGGGATCATGATCAATTCACCCTCCAATCCGACAGGGAATGTAATGTCAGCAGAAAGGATGACCAAGATCTCGAAATTTTCGCCCTTCATCATTTCCGACGAAATCTATCATGGATTGGTCTACGAAGGGGAGGCCCACTCGATTCTTGAATTTACGGATCGGGCTTTTGTCATTAACGGGTTCTCAAAACTCTATGCCATGACAGGATGGAGACTGGGGTATTTGATTGCCCCAAAAGAGTTCATCCGTCCAATGCAAAAAATCCAGCAGAACCTCTTCATCTCAGCCAGTTCCTTTTCCCAATGGGGTGCCTTGGCCGGTCTTAAACAAGCGGGGCGTGATATTGAGAGGATGAGACAGACCTATGACCGCCGACGCCGCTTCCTCATTCCGAGGCTCAAGGGTCTGGGATTTGGAATCACTGTAGAACCGACGGGCGCCTTCTATGTGCTGGCAAATGCCAAGAAGTTCTCTCAGGACTCCTACAGCCTAGCCTTTGATATCCTTGTGAAGGCGAAAGTCGGAGTGGCACCAGGAATCGATTTCGGGAGCAATGCAGAAGGTTACCTCCGGTTTTGTTATGCCAATTCCATGGAGAACATCGAGGAGGGGATGAACCGGCTTCAGCGATACCTCGAACAATACAGGTAATCCAGGCATAGCGCATAGAGCAGAGGGCATAGGGCATAGAGGATAATGAGAAGTGCTATAGTCCGTCATTCCCGTGAAACTTGTCCTCGAAATCCTTAATCGGGGAACGGGAATCCAGATAGGGCATCACAGGACATGGATTCCTGCTTCCGCAGGAATGACATTATCGGATAGATCTTATTCGCTATGCTGCATGCCCTATGCGCTATGCAGTAAGTTGCGTGAGATATGGTGGGCCCTTCGGAGGGGTTCGGGGATTCGGAATCCCTGACAGGACTCAAGAACAAGCCGGATGCTTGTTGGAAGATCGATCCTGTGACCCGGAGAGACAAAAACGGGTCTCACCCTATCTTTCGTTCTAAGAACAACTCCTACCTCTTGTCCATCCTTTTGAATCAACTCAAAACTTCCTTTTGAGGGTCTCGGAATAACGGATTCACCCAATAGAGGCGTCTTGGCGCAACCGATCGATGGGAGGTTAAACCATATGCCGAGATGGGTGGCCAGACCAATCCCTCTAGGATGGGCAATCCCCTGACCGTCGAAGATCAGGATATCGGGTCTTATCCTTAACTCCTGAAAGGTCTTAACCAGAATAGGTCCTTCTCGAAAAGTTAATAGACCGGGAAGATATGGAAAAGAGATCTTTCCGCATGCCGTGGCAACATCAAGCATTTCCATTTGGGGGAACGAAAGGACGACCATAGCCCCAAAAAGGAAATCTCCTTCTTTTTGATAGGACACATCTCCCCCTCCAATCGTTCTCAACCTGGAGAATGTCTTCTTTAGAATAATTCGATGTCTTAGATTTTCCTGAATCCGGATGGCCTGTTCCGGAGTCACTTTCCATGGGTAAAGGGGTTTCATAATTGAAATAAATTCATAATCCCCCCAACCCCCCTTTAATAAAGGGGGGCGAGGGGGGATTACGGTGTTACGATTTCCACCTGCCCCTTATTTATCTTCAGGATAGAAAATGTGCGAAGGGGTCTTCCGTTTTCTCCGAAACCCTTCAACCCGGAGACGCCTTGAAAATTTTGAATCTTTGAGATTTCTTCATTCAATTGAACAGGGGAGGAAATTGGTTTAGAGCGAAGCATGTCTCCTAAAAGTTTGCCTCCATCGTAACCAAGGGCTTCAAGGGTTTCGGGGTCACGTTGATAGGCATTCCGAAATGTTTCAACAAAATGAAGAGAAGTGGAAGCGGGATTTTTATTGAAAAAGGCATCGGTAAAGATTGCCCCCTCAGCGGATTTGCCGGCAACGGGAATAAGGTCAGGACCATTCCAAGCATTGGTTCCTAAGAATGTCAATCCTTGAATATCATAGTAGGCAATCTGGGATAAGATCAGGCCAACACGATCATGCGTGTCTGGAATGAAAAGGCCATCGAGGGTAATGCCCGACTGAAATTCATCCCCCCATCTTCTTCTCGGAGAATCCTGGTCCTTTACAGCCTCAATTTTGAAAAACCCTTTAATCTCATGGCTGAAATCTGTCTGTTCTTCCTGGTAGGCCACCGCACCGAAAACCTTTCCACCTTGCCGAGAGACCTCCTGGGCAAAGAGGTTCTTAAAATAAAGCCCGTAGGGAGAGTTTGGATAAAAGATTCCAAAAATCTTCAATTCCAAGGTCTTCAGGGCAAAGGACACCAGGGTCTGAATCTGATCCGGAGGAAGAAGTGAATTCTGAAAAATAAATTCATTCTTGCCGGATTCAAGCTCTTTTTGGGAAAAAGTGATCATGGGGACTCTTAACTGCTGGGCCTTCTTAGCAGCCCTATCCAGCTCGATACTGAGGAGGGGACCTAAAATGGCGATCGCATTTTCCTTACTAACCAACTCTTCAACCGCTTTCTCCGCCTCCACTGGATCGCCTTTGGAATCCCGGAGAACGAGGGAGACAGACGGACTTTTCCCCGAGGGGTCTAACTCTTTCATGGCCAATTGAATTCCCTGGAGCACTCTTTCTCCATAAAGTCGATGCACACCGCTCAGGGGTAGGATAACACCTACCGTATATTTAGACTTACTGGGACGGGAAACAGGCTCTGTGGGTTCTTTGGCCCGAGAAAGGTAATCTGCTTTTGGATACTCTTTCTCCCATTCCTCCATCAAGGTTTTTGCAAGGAGATCGTTTCCGCGGCGCTTTGCCATCTGGGCCAATCTCCATTTTGCATAGCCTCCTCCGTAAGCTCCCCGATAAAGAGATTCAGTCCGTTTGAGATCCTCCTCTGTCTCAAAGGTGTCGATGATCGCCCGCACTTTGTTCTTCAGCTCCTCCTGAGGTTGACCTGGGACGAGAAGCCCCTTTCCATACCACTGGAGAGCGGAAAAGCGATCCCTTAACTCGAAGTAGTTCTCCCCTAGTAAGGAGAAGACATGAACCATCCTGGAAGGAGAAAGGAAGGAGGGGAAAAGCTCATTCAGAATCCGAATCGCCTCTCTTGGCCTTTTGAGCTGGGTGTAACAGAGACCCATCCGGAATTTAGCCTCATTGAGGAGAGAGCTCTGGGGATGATCGGTAACAATTGTTTTGAAGCGCCACAGAGCTTTTTCGACTTCCCCCTTGGAGAACAGGAGTTCTCCATCTCTGAAAAGAAGGGTGTCCTCAGGCTGGGGCTGGGCTGAAAATGGTTGTGGACAAAGGATCAGGATCAGGAGAAAGAGGACGAATCTCCATCCCCTATCTCTTGGTCTTATCGGCAGGCGTGACATAATAGATTTCAGGAAGGCAACGATAGCTCTCGTTAAAGTCAATCCCATATCCCACAACAAAGACGTCATCGACCTCTCTTCCTAAATAATCAACCTCAATCTCAACTTCTCTCCGAGCCTTCTTATCCAGAAGGGCACAGATCTTTACAGAGCGAGGGTTAGCGAGGAGCAAACGGTCTTTTAGAAACAGGAGGGTTCGACCACTGTCGACAATATCCTCGATGATGAGCACGTCCCTTCCTTCCAGAGGAACTTCCACATCTTTAGTGATCTCAACCCTGCCGGAGGTTTTCATCCCGGCTCCATAACTGGCCAATCGCACAAAGTCAATTTTTACAGGAATTTGGAGATGGCGGACAAGATCTGAAAGAAACATGAACGCCCCTTTCAGAATACAGACTAGGATCAATTCCTTCTCACGGTAATCCCTGGAAATCTGTTCAGCCAGTTTTTTGACAATGGAATCAATCTGTTCCCGTGAAAGCAGAGGATTGAGACGACATCCCTCCATATCTTTACCCCGTTAGAAAACCTCTTCCTTTAAGGTCAGACTGAACAAAATCCCTCTCTTATCTGAAGAAAGGGCAGGGCTTGATACCCCGGCCTTTCTAACGGGGTTTACAGGGCGTGCTCTAAAACAACGATCTCCATCTTTGATGGAAGGGAGGCCTGATCGAAGGTTACCTCACTGGTTTTGGGTCGCTTGATATTCGTTTTCCCTTTAAGAAAGTCATCCACAGGAGCGATGGGGAATCCACATTTCTCCGTCTTGAAATGCATGGGGATGAGGACCTTTGGTTTGATCTGTTCTTCCACCTGCGTCGCCTCTTTCGAATCGATCGTGAAATACCCGCCCACAGGAATGAGGAGAATATCAACCGGTCCGATCTCGGCGATCTCCTTCTGGCTGAGGACATGCCCAAGATCCCCTAAATGACACACCTTGATTCCATCCACTGAGAAGGCGAAGATAGTATTGGCTCCCCGTTCACTCCCTTTGGATGGATCATGATAGGTGGCGATTCCTTTGAAAGACACCCCTTTTACGGATTTCGTTCCTCCTTCTTTCACAACCTGAGGAGATCCCGGGAGGCTTTTGGTATCATTATGGTCCGCATGTTCATGGCTGGTTAAGGCAATATCCGCCTGGTCTTTTATTTTCCCATAGGCGAGTTGGCCGCCGTAGGCACCCGATTCGTAAGGGTCGGTGATAATTTTCACTCCTTGATTAGAAGTGATCAAAAAGGCCGAATGTCCATACCATTTGATCTTCATATGAACCTCCCGTGGTGAAAGAATATTTTTAGTATAACGAGGTCAGAGGAAAAGTCAATCCCTTTGCCTGATGGCTTATATTCTCAGACGTTGAACTTTGAACGATGAACGAATAACTTATAACTTGTTCTCGACTGCTCTTTTTTTAGCCTCAAGCGTCCCCTTCTTATCTCTCCTATCATCGATCTTAAGTGTCGTCAGCACTCTGGGAACACCTTTTTTGAAGGGGACCGCATGCATTTTCAATGCTATTTTTATGAGGTCTTGAAGCCTACCTTCAATGTTTGTTCCCATGGACGTCAGCTCATATTTGACTTTTTTCTCCTTTCTCAAAATCTTAAGGCAGTCCGCCACATAATGGCTAAGGCTCGTCCCCTTGGTTCCAATCGGAACGACACTGATCTCTAAAATTGCCATGAAATCCTCCCTGTTCCTCAGTTCAGACTTTTGATTCTTAATTTTTAACTTTAAAATATTTCTATCACCCAATCTCTGAGTTGTCAACGTCGATGGGAAAATATTCACTTTTTTCAAAAAATGTTGTATAAGAATCGTACTGCTATGAACCAGCTTCCAGAAGTCTCACTCTTTATTGCATTTTCGGCAGGGCTTCTCTCCTTTGTCTCTCCCTGCGTTCTTCCCTTGGTCCCTTCTTATATTACCTATATCACTGGGGTTTCTTTCCATGAGCTTACTGGCGCTGGAAGTAAGTCAAAACTGAGGTGGGTCACGATCTTCCATTCCTTGTTATTCATCTTTGGATTTTCGACCATCTTCATCATCATGGGTGCTTCCGCTTCTTATCTCGGGCAGTTATTGGCCCAGTATCAGCAATGGATCATGAAGGCAGGAGGGGTATTGATCATCATTCTGGGGATTCATTTCACAGGCCTGATCACTCTCCCATTCCTTCAAATGGAGAAACGGTTCGAACTAAGGAAAAAACCCCTTGGTTATCTCGGTTCCTTCTTTGTCGGGATCATATTTGCAGCAGGTTGGACACCCTGTATCGGGCCGATCCTCTCCACCATTCTCATCTATGCCAGTACTTCTAAGAACTATTATACGGGGATCTTGCTTCTCTTCCTCTATTCCATGGGGTTGGGACTCCCATTCTTCCTCGCATCCCTGGCCTTTAATTCATTCCTGTCGACTTTTGAGAAGATGAAACGATATATGAGGGTCATCACCCTCGTGAGTGGTCTTTTCCTTATTGCCATTGGAATTCTAATGCTGACCGACACCTTCCAAGAGATCAATCAATACCTCAACTCCCTGGCCAATCCCTGACCTTACTTCGCAAAAAGCATAGGGCATAGAGCACATCGGGTAAAATCTATTCCATAATGTCATTCCTGCGGAAGCAGGAATCCATATCCGTGTGATGCCCTATCTGGATTCCCGTTCCCCGATTAAGGATTTCGAGGACAAGTTTCACGGGAATGACGGACTATAACACTTCGAATTATACGCTATGCGCTATGCCCTATGCTGCTGAGATTATTGCCGGATGCTCATCAGAGTGAAAATTCCAGCGAGGCCGAAGAGCAGGGTAGGAGTCCAGGAGGAGAGCAGGGGAGAGAGGACACCCGACTTTCCAAAGGAGAGAAAAATATAAAAGGTCACCCCGTAGGCAAAACCGATCAGGACGCTGATCCCGATGCTCAATGCCACCCCTCCTGACCTTCCGGTCTTCAAAGCAAAAGGGATGCCAATTAAAACCATGATGAGGTTCAAGAGGGGGTAGGAATATTTCGAATAGAGGTCCACAAGATACCGGGTGGCATCATAGCCTGACGTCTGGATCTTTTGGATGTAGTTACGAAGCTCTGTGTAACTCATTTCCCTGGACCGCCTTTCAATCGTCTGGAGAGAATCCCAATGTTCCTGAAGGGCATATTCCATTTCATCAAACCTGGTCGTCCGAATCGAGCCGCTTTCATCAAACTCCCTGACCGCTCCATCAGAGAGCCACCATTTGCCATCTACCCATTTTACCTCACGGGCATCGATCCTTTGGACGCAACGAAATTGATTATCGAATTGATAGACGGTGAACCCTTTTAATATCTTTTTTTCTGGGTCGAGCAACTGGATATTGAAAATGCGGTGGTCACTGTGATACCAGATTTTATAATTCTTGAAAAAACTGGTAGGGGTTTCTCGAAACACCTTGACATCCAGCAAATATCGAACCTTCTGATTGGTCAATGGGACAAGATGTTCATTTCCTAAGAAAGAAAAGAGACTAATGAGAAGGGCAATGAAGAGCAAAGGAATGGTGATTCGATAGAGGCTAATTCCACCCGCTTTCATCGCCGTAATTTCACTATGTCGGGAAAGCATACCAAGGGTGAGAAGGGTGGCCAGCAGAACCGCATAGGGAAGGGTCCACTGAAAGGCCACCTCCGGGACTTTGTAGAGGAGGTATTCGAAGATGAGAGGAAAAGGTGCTCGATACTTGATGAACGTGTCCATTTTTTGAAAGAAAAGGACAATAACATAAATGAGAATCAGGCTGGTCAGCGCGAGGCCGAAAATCTTCAAATATTCGCGGACAACATATTGCTGAATGGTCCGGTAGTTTTCAAACATCTTCAAAAAGTCCTTTCCATTTCCATTGGATGAAATCGAAGGCCTCGGTCAACCAGACCGCCGGTTTAAAGGGAGATTCCTTGGCCGTTTTGATCAGAAGGTAGATGCCTAATCCCCCGAAGATAACATTGGGGGCCCAGCCGGCTAAGTAGGGAGGGATCGTACGTCTGAGAGCCAGAATCTCTGAACCCATAAGCGAAATATAGTAAGCCAACAAGATAAGGATGCTGAAAACGAAACCATAAGATCTCCCAGCACGGCGGGGTTGAATGCCCAAGGGAACTCCGATTAAACTGAAAACAATACAGGCAAAAGGAATAGCATACCGCTTATGGAGTTCGACCTCCTGAGGCGTCGAATCCTCTCCAGAACCCTTCTGCTTCTGAATCTTCTCCTTGATCTCATCAACGGACAACTCGTGATCCCTCAGTTTGTTTCCCAAGGCGCTCAAGGCTTTGGCCAGTTCAAGCTTCAGATCATAAGCATCAAACTTTATTTTCTGATATACATCCGCACGCGAATCGAAACGATGGATATCTCCATCGAAGAGCCTCAAAATCACTTCCTGAGATTTGGGATTGGAAGACAAAAGACCCTCCCTGGCAAAGATCGTATTGGTCTTTCCCTGGTCTCTCTCGTCATAGATCAGGATTCCCTCCATTTTTTCCCCTTGGATGGGAACTTTCTCCACATAGACCACGAGACCGTCGAACATGTCATTAAAGACCCGTTCCTTGATCTCAATATCAGCCTTAGACTGGGCAATCTTGTAAAGCGTGGTTCTAAACTCGCGGTTTCCCCATGGGAGTCCATAGAAGACGCAAAGCGTGGTGAGGAAGTAAGCAGCAATGGAGAAAATTGAGACGGGTAGAAAGAGTTGGTATAAACTTAATCCAGAGGCTTTAAAAGCAGTGATCTCACTGTCCCCCGATAGCCTCCCGAAGGAGATTAAGGTGCTCAGGAGAACCGACATGGGGATCGTAAAGACGAGAAAAGAAGGGGAGAGAAAGAGAAGGAGCATCAGGATATCGGAAAGGGAAACGCCCCTGTTCACAATCAACTCAATGAGCTTGAGGATTTTATCCATCAAAAGGATGATGGTAAAGACCATCATGCCAATGAGAAAAATAGGAAGGATCTCCTTAAGAACATAAAGATAGGTGGTTTTTTTCACGTTTTTGATATTCTAAGGGGAACAGTGGGGGATGTCAACTCTTTGGCGGGAACGAGTACAAAGGATTGACAAATTTCAATACTTTAGGGTAAGATTAACAAAGATCGCGGGGTGGAGCAGTCCGGTAGCTCGTCGGGCTCATAACCCGAAGGTCGCTAGTTCAAATCTAGCCCCCGCTACCAAATGACCAAAGGGGTTGCCAATCCGGCAACCCCTTTTTTTCAAGACTAAATCGTTCTGTCTTTTAACCTTTCCTTAGTTTTTTCTTTTATTGCTCATTGGCCCCAAATCGGGTATCTTTCCGTATTATGTTCAGGAATTTCCAAAAACCCAAGTTGCAACTCAATCGCTACACGCTCTGTGGATTCGTTGCCATCCTCCTCTGGAGTACAACCATCGCCATCATCCGGAGCCTTACCGAGCAGATCGGGCCCATCACCTCCGCTGCATCCATCTATCTTCTGGGCGGATTTCTATCTCTGATCCCTTTTTCTTACTCACGCGATCGAATCATTCAGGTGCGCACCCTTTCCCGTCTTTACCTATTCGGGTGTGGTGCCATCTTCGTCTTTTATATGTTCGCCGTATACCTTGCCGTGGGACTCGCCGGCGATCGCCAACAAGTCCTCGAAGTCGGCTTGATCAATTACCTCTGGCCTGCCTTTACACTCCTGTTCTCCGTCTTCCTGTTAGGAAAGAATGCCAGATTTTCCCTGATTCCGGGGATGATCTTCGGATTCCTTGGGGCTTTTCTAGTATTAACCCAGGGGGACTCGATTTCCTGGACCTCATTCTCGAGGAATGTAGCAACCAATTCCTGGGCGTATTCTCTCGCATTGATGGCTGCTGTTTCATGGGGACTTTACTCAAACCTCTCTCGGCGTTGGGGAGGAACGATGAGTGGGAACGCCGTCCCTTTTTTCATGATGGGCACCGGTCTTATTCTTCTTTTCATTCGCTTGTTTTTTCCTGAGCAGAGCCTCTGGACTCTGCGATCGGTTGCAGAGGTTCTCTTTATGGGCCTAGCAACGCTCTTCTCATATATCTTTTGGGATCTGGCCATGCGAAAAGGGGACTTGGTGCTGGTGGCGGCATCCTCTTATTTTATCCCCTTTCTCTCAACTCTTGTAAGCTCCCTTTATCTTGGAATCGCGGCAGGTCTTCGACTCTGGCTTGGGTGCGGTTGCATCATTCTGGGTTCTCTCATCAGTTGGGCCTCGGTTTCTGAGCGGGGCTCCGAGTATTGAGCTTCGCAGAAGTAATGGAACTTGTTTTTGGTACTTTCGTCTGGGGTAGGGGAGGCTTCAGCCTCCCAAAATCAGGGCGACTGAAGTCGCCCCTACCCATGAGAAAAAGGAAATCATTCATTTATGAAGGAGGTGACACATGTCTAAAAAGCTAATGGAGTACTTCAACAAACAGCCGAGACTGGGATGCATGAGCACCTCAGGAAAGGATGGAAAGGTGAATGTGGCCTGTTTTGGGTCCCCCCACATGGTCGACGAGAAAATGGTCATCATGGGAATTAGCAAGAATCGAACTTTTCAAAATCTTCAGGAGAACCCCAATGCAGTCTTTATGATTATGGAACCCGGAAAGACCCCTGCTGAGTGGAGAGGAATTAGGGTCTATTTGACGATGAAGAGATACGAGACTTCCGGAGAAAAACTCGAGACGATTAGAAACCAAATTGCTCAAAGGGCAGGGGAGGCGGCAGCGAAGAGGGTTCATGCTGCAGTGATGTTTGAAATTGGTGAAGTGCGGCCCGTCATCGATTTCGGACAGGGGTGGGAGAAATCGGTCTGAGATGGAAGTGGAGCCCCTCATTTGATCAGTCGGGCATCCGCAGGACGCCTGCTCCTTGAATCTTGCCCTGTTTCAATAGAATTAAGGCCTGATTCGCTTCCTCAAGTCTGAATTCCTGGACTTCGGGAATGACGGGAATTTCGGCAGCCAATGAAAGAAACTCCTGGGCATCCTTTCGGGTGATATTGGCCACACTCTTAATCTCTTTTTCATCCCACAGGAGTTGAGCGTAATCCATCGGAGGAATTGGATTACGTTTTCGAATCACTGCCATCACCAGCCTTCCACCCTTTTCCAAAGCTCCCAAAGCAATGGGTACCGTTTCTCCAACAGGCGTGAAATCGATGGCACACTGGAGTTTCTTGGGAGCCTCATCCTCCGGACTTCCCGCCCAGGATGCCCCCAATTTCCTGGCTAGATTTCTGTGCTCCTCACTCCTTGTAAAAACAAAAACCTCACAGCCTAAATAAGCGGCCATCTGGATGACGATATGAGCCGAGGCCCCAAATCCGAAAAGCCCCAGGGTCTGGCCCCTCTTAATCCCGGAAAGTCGCAGATCCCGGTATCCAATGGCGCCGGCACAGAGCAGGGGAGCTGCCTCAGGATCAGAGAATCTCCGGGGGATCAGGTAGGCGAAGTTTTCTGAGACCACGGTATACTGAGCATAACCTCCATGGGCATGGCACCCTGTGCCCTTGAATTCATCGCATAAATTCTCATTCCCGCCCTGACAGAACTGACATTTCCCACAGGCGGAATTGATCCAGGCAATTCCAACGCGGTCTCCTTGAGCAAATTTCTTTACTCCAGCCCCTAAACCTTCAACTCTGCCTACTATCTCGTGGCCCAAAATAATAGGTAGATCTGGCTGAAGCCTTCCCTCAATTTCGTCAAGCTCCGTGTGGCAAATCCCGCAGGCAGAAACCTTCACCAGAATTTCTTTTGGGCCAGGAGTAGGGGTAGGCACATCGACCCATTGAAGGGGTTCTTTTTCAATAGGGGAGATTGAATTAAGAATCATGGCTTTCATCTCTGAACCTCCCTTTAGGTTCCGACGAAGGCATAGTACCTAATTTATTTTCTAAAATCAAAGTGAATTTGGAAGAAAAAGTGGTCAGGGGTGGGGAGCGAGGTGTAGAGTGCAGGTGATTAATAACTTAAAATAATACGTTAAATCTTTTAAAGCTATTTATGAAGTTATCTAATACAAACGCAATAAATGATTTTACATAATCTGTAGGGTGCGTTCCCCGAACGCACCGCCGATGGCATGATCGGGGATCATGCCCTACAGAATCGTCTTGGAGTAAATTGCGTTTGTATTAGTTGAACCCGTTGAAAACCTCTCTTCGATCTTGAGTAAAGGATATGTCGCCTACCACTTGATATGGGCGGACTTTTCGTCAAACTCCTTCCAGAATTTTTCATCAGCCTTCTTCCAATATTCTCCCCAGCGCTTAACGAAGTAATCACGTAGCTGCCATAAAAGGCGCACCCAACCGGGCTCAAATTCGTACTTCAGTACGTCCTCGAGAAAGGGGACAATTTCTCCCAATTTTTCCTTGGGGAGGTAGGCCCTGGCTCTCCTGACATAGGAATGTTTCAAGGATTCTGGATCAAAGGAATGCGCAGTGAGCATTGCCACCCGAAGATTTAGGCTCACAGCCAAGTCCAGGAGGTCGAAGCCGCGAACTCCCATAATATCGAGGATAACCAAATCATAAGGTTTCGATTTTAACAGTTCGACCGCCGTTTCGTAAGAGGTCGCTTTGTCAAGCTGAACGTTTGAACAAGCCTCTAGAATTTCCTCCTCCAGGACGTCTAAGATATCGCGCTCGTCATCGATCGCAAGAATCCTTTTGTCGTCTAGAGTGGATTTTGCCATGGCTTCCCTCCCTTTCTGAAAGTGGTTTCTCTTCACTTCGCGAGGCACCAGCCTAAGTCAACCCTTCGACTCCCCGGCCTGATCCTTCGACTGCGCTCAGGACAAGCGGCCTGGGCTTGCCTTTCGGCAAACTCAAGGCCCCGAGTTAGAGCCGAGGGGCTCAGGGTTGACCCTGAGCGGCGCTTCTTTACCCCGCTTAAAAGGCGGGGCTTGGTGCCGCCGAACGGGTCAATTTTTGTTTCCCGAACGCGTGTGAATTTCTCGTCGTGAAAAAAGGGGTATTTTTCAGGCCTTAGCCTTCCACGACGCTGAAAGTTAAACAAAAAGTACTTCCTCCAGATTGGAGACATTCTTCAAGGGTTTTACAGTGAGGGCACTCGGATATTTTCCCCGCACAAAGATCTCTATCCGTTGGCAGATAAATGCATCTCTGACTTGCTGCCGAAACATCGAAACCAAATCGCTGACCATAGGTCTTGATCCGGAGAAGGTTAAGTCCCTTACCTCCTGCCCCGAAGTCATAAGGCTTCTTGGAGCTGTAAAGTTCGGTATCCAAGGTATGAAATAGCCCATCAAAAAGATGCCTCTGGTTCTCTTTAGTGATCCCTATTCCGAAATCCATGATCTTGAGTTGGATCCACTGGTTTTTTTGTTCCAAGACAATCCTTATCATTCCTTCGTCAGGCGTATTCTCAATGGCATTCTTCAGGAGGGCAACCAAGGATGCTTCAAGGATTTTGGGATCGATGGCCAAATTGAGATCTTCTTCTCCGTCTATTTCAAATTGAATGGTCCGATGACTGGCTTGCTTTTTCACATCCTCCAGAATGCCCTCGGTAAAGGAGTAAAGGTGGATAATTTCAGTGGAAATAGAAGGAGGTTGGTGGAGTTCCTCAAGTGGGGGCATCATCTCTAGTTCCTGGTGAGAACGGATAATCTGATCGGTTTCTTGTTGGATATCCGAGAGGCGACTGAGGTTTTTCTCCAGGGAGTCGAAGACCTCCGCCCTCACGATAGGAGCGGGTTGAGCCTGGACTTTTCGCTTCAAAATCCGAATATTTCCCTGAATCACGGCAAGCGGTGTTCTAAGTTCATGAGAGAGATGATCGAGGGCTCTGCTCTTTGCTCTATTGAGTTGTTCGAGCTCCTTTTTCGAATTTTCCAACGCCTCGATACGGGCCTGGTGGAGCCTAGCATTCTCAATGGCCACGGCTCCCTGACGAGCCATGGTACTTAGTAATTCCTGATCATCTGCGGTATAAAGATCCCCGGATAGCTTATCACCCAAACCAATGCCGCCTCTTAGATTTGAATCGATGATAAAGGGGATCCATATCTTGATATGAAATGAGGAGAGGAGTTCAAAAAACTTTTCTTTTTTCTGAACTTGACTGCTTTCATCGAAGATCAGGGGTTCAGTGATCTCATTCAACTCTCGAAAGCAGCCGGATTCGATCGCTTGAGAAAAGATATCTAAAGAATTCCTACCCATCCCTCTCTGGGTAAATGCCTCAATCTTGCCTCGGTTCACATCACAAAGAAGAATGAAACCGGATGATGCTCCAAAGGTCCCAATCATCATCATCAATAAGCTTTTGAAAATCTCATCGGTTCCCCTGAGATATCCTATCTCCTGGCCCAAATCGTAAAGGGTCTTCAGGTGGAACATCCGCCTTTCAAGCTCCCGCTGCGAATGTTTTGCGTCTTTTACTTCATCTTCCATTTTTTTTTGTTTTCCGGCCCTTATGATCTATTGTGACCGAGAGGGGTAGTGAAGCTCTCCCCCAACGGGGCGTGACTTCACGCCTACGTGCCGAAATATCGCACTTCGGCGCACAGACACGGATAGCCGGGACTTTCCAGTCTCGGCGAAAATGCGCTTGCCGGACAATCCCGCCTTAGCGGGACGGCCTATAGGGTTTTGGAAATCGCTACATTCATCCCCGCCCATCCCGTTAGGACGGGACAGTCACCGCGGGGCATTTTGCAGCATTTTCGTAAATTCCTGGAGAGTTGATCTCGAAACGGAAGCCTCCCTCACCTTGAAGGCGAGGGGTTCCGAAAACTGGTCGACTTCAAGTCGACATTAGGTTGATGTTTCGGCTTTTGTGTCATTCCTGCCCCGTATCAAGTACGGGGTAAACTCCAGCAGGAATCCATTACAAGAAACTGGGTTCCTGTTTGCATAGGAAACCCTGGATTCCGGATCAGGGTCCGGAATGACAACACAGTTCATCAGTCGTTATTATTGAGCCTATTCCGGTTTAGCTCTGAATAGCTTAAAAATCTTTTAAGGCTAATTCTTCTGTTGGAATAATTTCAGTGTATTTCGTTAACCCCACCATATCAAAAATCTTCTGAAAATGGCTGGATAGGCCGGTGATCCGAATTCTCTGCTCCTTTTTCCTGCTCTCGGAAGCAATTCCAATCAGAATGGCAATTCCACCACTGTTGATATACCCGTCTTTATCAAAATAGAGGAGGATCTTTTTGGCTCCGGCTGTGCTCACTTTTTGGTAGGCCTCCTCGAGGGTCTCCCCTGTGATCGCCGTGACATCTCCTTTGATGTTGAGGATCGAAACATCGTCTTTATTGGAAATGGATACTTGGATGTCCTTATTCATGACGTTTTGGACCCTTGGTGAAACCGGGATGTCCTCCTTGGGTCATCGGATTTTCCCCTATGAATCATTTTTCTAAATATATGACCATCTTCGTTACGTTTCCGCCTTCTGGCCTTGCCTCAAAAGTCACCTCGTTCACTAAACTTTTGATCAGGAAGATTCCCCAACCACGAGGTTTATCTTCGCCTTTGATTTTATTTTCGATGCTGGGGGTAGGGATTTTATCTATTCCTTTTCCCTCATCTTTCACGGACACCTGAAGCCTCGACTCCTCGGCTGTCAGGGTGATCCCCACCTTGCTACTGGTGTCCATTTTATTGCCATGTTCGATGGCGTTCAGACAAGCCTCAGCGACGGCCGTTTTCAAGTCTTCAATTCGGTCTTCTGTAAAACCCATTTTCTTTGCCATCGATGCTGCGCATTCCATAGCGATCTTCTCATAGCCCATCACACTTGGAATATGGAGCTCAATGTTCTTATCTGTATTCATAATTGGAACTCCTCTCCATCACTTAAGATGGAAGCTAATTAAATAATACGATGGATGGACTGATAGCCCTGACAAACGACCCCTATTATAGTAAATTCGCCACTCTTTTCAAGACTGAAATTTTATTCTCAGCCCTTCAGATACTCGGCACCGCACTAAGAGGATCTTCCTCAGATATCTTCATTTGTAAACTTCGCTGCAGTGTTGCCGTGTCAAGAATTAAGGCCTATCATAATGATTCTTAGCGAAAAAGTCAATTTCTTGCAATATTTGACAATATTCGGGGCTCGTGCTAACCTGCAAGGTAGTTTTCATAAAGAATGTGATGTCAGAGCTTAAAGAAGAGAGAATTCGAAAATTAGCTAGGGATGACAGGTTAGCTTTTAAGAGCCATACTGCATTGCGGATGAGCCAAAGAAGGATATCTTCGGACGAGGTCAAAGAAGCGCTACAAAACTGTAAGATAATAGAAAACTACCCAAACGATTATCCCTTTCCAAGCGGATTGGTTGTCGGATATACGAGGAAGAAAAGGGCTATCCATGCAGTGGTGGTTATAGATGATCAGAACAAAGAAGAAGGGATGCTGTGGATCATTACGGTATATGAGCCCAATATTTTAGAGTGGCAGGAAGGATTTGAAAAAAGGAGAAAGAGATGAAATGCCCATTATGTAAAGGAAAAATGGCAAAAGGGAAAAAAACAAATTTACCCTATGAATTCAACGGGGAAAAAATCATCGTTGTAAGGAACGTACCTGCTTTAGTCTGCGGTCAGTGCGGCGAAGCATTTGTGGAAATCGCTATTCTCAGGAGAGTTGAAAAAATCTTAGACAAGGCAGCCCGGGATGGTTTGGTTATGGGATTCGTTGAGTATGAAAAAGCCGCCTAACTAATAGACTTGTGTTCCTAGCTCTTCAGTGAAGTTATTTTTTTCGTCCCCTTTAATACAACAAAAGATAAAAACACTACTGACCCACCTATGGCCACCCACACAAACCAGTCTCCGTAGCGGGTATAAATTGTATTTGAATCAAGAGGGATGATCCATCCGCTTAATGTCCCCCTGACAAATATATCCTGTCCATTTTCATTGTTTATCCGATCTACCATTCTTTCATGAAGTGAACCATGTTATTGTCCCACCCGACGAGGATCTCGAACACGAAGCCCAAATCAAGGCCGGAGCGGTTGAGTTGCTTTCTTATGGTTTTATTGGTATAAAAACAACTATCAAACCAATCTTTCCAAGAGCGCGAGTCAATTTAGAGTCTGAGATGAAGTTTTGTGACGCTAACGAGCCAACAAGCCTTGAACGCCAGCAAGTCCACCCACTTGGCTCCCGGGCGAAGGTTCTCTTGACAAGTGTCTTTGGCCCCTATGCACAGGACGATCAATATGGCAGTCGGGCCATAAATCCTATGGAGTTTCTTCACAATCAAGTAACAATGATTCAGGGCCCTTTTTCTGTTCGGATGTTCCAGCGAAGCAATGGATTGATGCTGATCCAGGCGAACATTAATGCCGGCTGCACATTGCTGGATTACCCCGATTTAGGTCGCTTTATCCAGGAGCTTCGCGTCGTCCCTTACGATATCATCGGAATCAGTGCAATTCAGGCAAACATCAAGAAGCTGGCAAAGATGTGCGCCCTCATCCGTAAGTATCAGCCTGGCGCTACGATCGTGGTGGGCGGACATGTCACTAACATCAGTGACTTGGATTCGCGTATTGACGCGGACTATGCGGTGCGGGGAGAAGGGGTCCGATGGTTTCGGAAGTTCCTTGGTGAGGATCTGGATCGGCCCATTAACCACCCTCTTATTCCTTCAGGTTTCAATCGGCGATGTATGGGATTGAATCTAGAAACCGGAAAAGTGGATCCCACAGCAGTTCTTATACCCTCTGTTGGCTGTCCTGTAGGGTGCAATTTCTGCTCCACGTCTGCCATGTTTGGCGGAAAGGGGAAATTTGTCAATTTCTATGAAACAGGGGATGAACTATTCGACATTATGTGCCAGTTGGAGGAACAAATGGAGGTTTGGTCCTTCTTCGTCATGGATGAGAACTTCCTGTTGCATCGGAAGCGTGCTTTACGTTTACTGGAATTGATGAAGCAACACGAGAAGGCTTGGAAATTGTCTATTTTCTCTTCAGCAGATGTATTGAACCACTACACGATGGAGCAACTGGTAGGGTTGGGTATTTCTTGGCTTTGGATTGGCCTGGAAGGCAAGAACAGCAGGTATGAAAAACTGAAGAATACTGACACCCGGTCATTGGTGCGGGAGTTGCAGAGCAACGGTATCCGGGTATTAGGATCAACGATAATCGGCCTCGAGGATCACACACCTGAAAACATCGACGACGTAATCGAATGGGCCGTGAGCCACAACACGGAGTTTCATCAGCTTATGCTCTACTCAGCGATGCATGGTACGCCTCTGTACGAGGAATTCAAAAAAGGGGGCATGCTTGTCAGCGAATCTGATATTGAGTTGGCAGATGTTCACGGGCAGTACCGGTTCAACTATCGTCATCCTCATATTAAGAACGGGCAGGAGACCGAGTTTTTATTGCGGGCCCGACGGCGCGACTTTGAAGTGAATGGTCCAAGCGTAATGCGTATGATGCGCACATTGATGAACGGTTGGATGAAGTACAAGAATCACCCAGAGGCACGAATTCGGATGAGATTTGCCAAGGAGATGGAAGAAATGCCGTTAGTTTACTCTGGGGCTCTATGGGCTACTCGGCGCTGGTTCAAGGATAACCCAATAATCGTGGAACGGATGAAAGATGTGCTAGAGGACATTTATCGTGAGTTCGGCCTTAAATCTCGTCTCGCAGCCCCAATTGTTGGACGCTGGATACTGAATCGGCTGCGTAAGGAACAGAAGCGTCTTGGGGCTGGCGTCACATATGAGCCGCCGACCTATTACGAAACCTCTGTTCGGGCAGTTCAACCAAGAGAAACGAGAACGACACAGAGTTAGGAAAATATGTTGGGATCACAGATGCTCCGTTGGAGTATCTGCTTGAGCCTTTCTCCTCGAGAAGGCGAAACTGACAAAAATCAGAGAGACCCCGAAACATATCCACACCAACCAATCTCCGTACCGAGTATACACCGTCCTAGACTCCATCGGGATGACGGTCTCGGTCAAGACGCCCCGCACAAAGATATCCTGTCCTTTGTCATCTTTCACCCGATCAACAACTCTGCCATACGGGTCGATGAAGCAAGAGATGCCGGTGTTGGCACAGCGAATCACGTAGACGCGATTTTCCACCGCCCGAAATACGCTCGAGATGACGTAGTGTTGCGGGCCCACACTCCTGCCGAACCAAGCTTCGTTGGTGATGTTCACCATAAAATGGGCGCCTTCCTTCACGAAACTTCTGAATAGCCCAGGGAAAATGTTCTCCCAACAGATAAGGACACCGAATTTGGCTCCTTGCAGATCAAAAAGTGTCATTTCACTTCCGGGAGCTTCAAAAACCTTTCTTCCCTCCGGCACGATGAATTGAGGCCAGGGGATGAGTTTCTGATAGGGAACGTACTCTGCAAATGGGAGGAGGTGAATTTTAAGATATTGGCCCATCACCTTGCCATCCGGGGAGAAAAAGAGCGCTGTATTTCCCACCTGGCCGACTCCTAAAGGGGGCTTTTGAAGCTTAGGGTACTCAGAACTTCCTATAAGAAAGTAAGTGTTTATCTCTTGTACAAGTTCCGTGAAACGCTTTTTGAGAGGGAAATCGCTAAGAACAAACCCAGGAGTAGCTGCTTCAGGCCAAATGATTAGCGTTGGCTGATCCTTGGAGGCCTCTCTGCTGAGTTCTTCGTACCTCTCCAGGATATAGTTTCGGTACCTGCGGTCCCATTTTTTCGCCTGCTCGATATTTCCTTGGACCACAGACACCTCGATCTTTTTTCCCACTGTCGGCTTGGACACAACGATCATTCCATAACATAGAGTGAAAATAACGAAAAAGGCGGCCGTAGCCACTATTCCAACCAGCCCCCGGTTCGAAATTGGACGATTTGGCCGTGTATTGAAGTTTCTTGATCTATAAAAAAGAGCAAGAAGGAATGCAGTAACTGCTGAGTTAACCATGGCCAACAGGAAACTGACGCCGTAAGCCCCGGCCACAGAGGCTATCTGAATGACTAGGGGATACGCATGTTGCGTGTATCCAAGCCATGCGTAAGGAAGTGCCATGAACCCCATGTTAGACCGGATGTATTCCAGAAAAACCCATATGAACGGCGCGGCAAGGAGCGCTATTCTCACACCGGGACGCTTGCAAAGTAAGCTGAACAGCGCCCCGAACAGCCCGAAATAAAGACCCATGTAAGCACATAATAGCAAATGGTGTAGAAGAGTATATCCGGAAGCCTCGAAGACCCAGTCAAACGCCAGAACAAAAAAAATCATCCCGCAAAGAAAAGCTTGAACGAAACCGTACCTTGCATTCCTGCCAGAGATGGCGGAAAGAAGGGGCACAAGTGCCACCCATCCCAGCCAACCCAGGTTGTACCTTGGGAATGCTAGGATTAATAACCCCGCAGATAGAAGTGGAGGAATGAGATATAACAACAGGCTGGCTACCCTACTATTTGTTGACACGTTGGAAAGTCTGGGCTCAGAGGGCGAATCGCGGTGTTCATCCACCATGCGCGTGTTATTCGGATACAGTGACAACGATCAAGGTCAAATCATCGTGCTGTTCTGCTCCACTCGCAAACTCCTTGACCCGCTCCAATATTTCCTTCAACAGTGACTCAGCGCTCAAGGACGGTGCTCCCTGGACCACTTCTAGGAGCCTCTCGAAGCCAAATATCTCTTTCTGGTCGTTCATGGCCTCCACAATGCCATCCGTGTAAAAGACGACCCTGTCGCCGGCTTCAAGCTGCAAGATGGTCTCCATATACTCCGCCTCAGGTAGAATTCCTAATGGGAACTTATCCCCTTCGGTCGTCGTCAAGTTCGCTTTTCCCATCTTTTTAGACAGGTGTATGGGTTGTGTTTGCCCAGCACTGCAGAATCTCAGGCTTTTGTTTCCCCCATCTAAAACCGCATAAAGCAAGGCCACGAACATCCCTGACTTGATATCCTTCTTGATCCTCTTGTTGGCGCGGATCATTATCTCGCCAACCGTCAAATGTTCTTCGGACAGCGTGCGGAATACACTCCGCGAAGCTGACATCACCAGGGCGCCCGAGACGCTTTTTCCTGTCACGTCGCCGACTACTAGGCCGACTCTATCCTCTCCGATCTCGATGAAATCAAAGAAGTCTCCACCCACCTCTCTGGCTGGGATTGAGCTCGCGGATATCTCGAATCCTTTGATTTTAGGGCAGGATGCAGGCAGCATGCTCATCTGTAAGTCTCTGGCAATGTTCAATTCTTCTTCCATGCGTTGTTTTTCCAGGTTTTCCTGGAAGAGCTTTGCATTTTCGATGGCTACAGAACCTTGGTTGGCGATGGTCCGCAGAAGCTCAATGTCCTCGCGGGTATATGCTTTACCGGATTTCTTTTCCCCCAAGTTCAGAGACCCTATCACCTGATTTTGATAAACCAGGGGAACGATGAGGCTCGCATTGAGGCTCCCAAAGTCCGAAGCGCAGCTTTCCGAAACCGCCCTGTATCTCGGATCCTCAAGTACGTCGTACTTGGTCA
>Ga0315282_10001299_pt1 | contig 47602 bp, 47 predicted proteins | sample YL17G07_20_MG_FD_203693 | JGI IMG/M metagenome (GOLD analysis project Ga0315282, IMG submission 203693) | Sediment microbial communities from Yellowstone Lake, YNP, Wyoming, USA - YL17G07_20 | ecosystem: Environmental > Aquatic > Freshwater > Lake > Sediment | place: USA: Wyoming | collected...
AGGCCACTGTCGGGAGGATTGCCGGTGGCGGGCTGGTCGAAAAAGAGGTGCCGGTCGATCTTGCCGGCAAGACGGAGCTGACCCTTGTGATGCACGACAGCGACTTCACCAGCGCTACTCGCGCCGCTCATGTGATCGACGAATCGGTGGGTAGCGGCGTGGCCAGGGCTCTTGACGGCCGCACCATTTCGATCAAGATACCCGAGTGTTACACCAACCGTGTAGTGGAGTTCATGGCTTTGGTCGAAAACGCGAAGATGGCTGTCGATTTCCCTGCGCGCGTGGTGCTCAACGAGCGGACCGGGACCATTGTGCTCGGCAAGGAAGTAAAAATCTCCTCGGTCTCGATCATCCACGGAAGCCTTTCCATCCAGATAGGAACGACCCTGGCCGTTTCTCAGCCTGCCCCGCTGTCGCAGGGCAAGACGACTACGGTTCCTCAGACCACGGTATCGGCTCAGGAAGAGAAAGGGCGTGCGCTCACCCTGCATGAAGGGGCCAGCGTCGAGGAAGTCGTCGGCGCATTAAACTCGATTGGAGCGACGCCGCGGGACATTATCGCGATCCTGCAGGCCATCAAGTCCGCCGGGGCGCTGCAGGCGGAGCTCGAGATTATCTGATGGGGCTCCGCAAGGAGAACCCGATGAAATTGCGATACGGAGGCTGGTGATGCAGGATGTGATGGCCACACGCTTGGTGACAAATCAAGGCGCGGACGCTGTTGCGCGCCCATCAGTGTCGGCGCGCGGCGGGCCGGCAGACAAGACGACTCAGCTGCGCGAGGCTGCCAAGGATTTTGAGGCCCTGTTCATCGGCTATATGCTGACTGTCATGCGTGAGACCATAGAGGACTCCGGCCTCACTGAAAAGGGCACGGGCCGGACCATCTATACAGAGCTGTTCGATCAGGAGGTGGCCCGTTCCTTGGCGGCGAAAAGCCCGCTCGGCATCGCCGATTTGCTGATCCGTCAATATTCGGATCGGCTGCAGGCTGCAGAACCGGGAGCCAAACAAGGGGATGTTCAAGGATCTCGCTCCTCTTCCGGCTCCGGGACCAGCGGCGGTGAGACGGAGGAGGTCCCCGATTTTCGCATGCCTGTGCAGGCACACATCTCTTCGGCCTTCGGCGCGCGTAAGGATCCTTTCACCCACCAGATGAGCATGCACCGCGGTGTGGACATCGCCGCGCCTGAGGGCATGGGTGTGCGCGTTGCCTGCGCGGGCCGCGTAGTTTTTGCAGGATTTGAAATGGGCTACGGCAACACCGTCGTAGTCGAGCACCCCGGTGGGTTCGAGACCCGCTATGCCCACCTGGGGAAAATACTGGTGAGCGCGGGTGATTCGCTGCAGACAGGGCAAATCCTCGGAAGTGTGGGCAGCACCGGCCGATCGACGGGCCCGCACCTGCACTTCGAGGTGGCCCGCAACGGCGAGAGAATCGATCCCGAGGCGCTGTTGACACATTGAAGGCTGCGGCAACCATGGTTCGGCGTGCGATGCGGGGGGTGACTCAGGAAGGCCTAAAGTGCTGTGTTCAAAGGGCCGATATAGCGTTCGCGGAGAGTGTATACTCTTAAGGACACCATGGAAATCAACGGCAAATATCCCCTGATCGATCAGGGCCTGAGAACGGACAGGGTCGATGTTCAGGAACAGCAGCAACAGCGCTTCCAGAAGGCTGATCGCGGACCCGCCGTTGCTCATCAGGACGGGGTCGAACTCTCGGTCCGTAGCCGGGAGATCCAGAATTTGGACGAGTTGATCCAAGCCACACCGGACGTAAGAGAGGCCCTGGTTGAACGGATACGGCAGTCGATAGTAAACGGCACGTACAACGTCAAAGCCGAACAGGTTGCTGACAAGATCATAAGGGGTAGTCTGATCGACCAGATCTTCTAAGGGGCCGGTCCTGGAGGGAACCATGACCGATGACTTAGGACCAATCAATCCGGTTTCACAGCATTTCCTGAACCGCCGTGCGCGGCAGGACGCATACCAGGGGCGCCACTCAAAAAAGCATCCGGAGCAGGAGCCACGCAGCCCCGACGTGGACGATGAAGCAATTGCCGAGGAAGGCGCGGGCAAGCCCGCTGAGAACAGTCACATCGACGTACGGATCTGAGCAATGGACGAGCAAGTCTCCGCATTGATGAGAATGATCGGCGAGGAGATCGCCCTTTACCGCGAACTCATCGCGCACGCGCGCAAGAAGACGTCCCTCTTGGTGCGTGGCCCTCTGGAAGCGATCCTGGAGAGCAACAAGATCGAAGAGACGTTCAACATCAAGCTGCGCATACTGGAGGATGAAGCGTCGCGACTGTGCCAGCAGCTGTGCCGGGCGTCCCATATTGCGCGCGAGGAGTTTACCCTTTTAAAGCTTGCCGAGGGCGTGGATCGATCCGTGGCGGACGAGATACGGTCGCGATCCACGCTTTTCAAGCACATGGTCGAACAGTTGAAACGCATCACCCAGCGCAATCGTAAGCTGGTGGAGGGCTCGCTGTATTATTGCCGCAGCTTGCTCGACTTTGCTTCCAATGCCACCAGCTCCTACCAATGCACAGGAAGGTTCAAGCCATATTCTGCCGCAGCCAACACAGTCTCCAGCAGGGCATAGCGTCAGGATGTCGCGAATGGGTTCCTCTGCCCATCAGAGGCTGCATCGAGCACTAAGCCGCTCCTCTAAAGGGAAGGCGCCAGAGCTGTATGATATCCTCGATTTTTTCCAGCTTGGGAATCGCCCGCGAGGCCCTGTATGCCCAGCAGGTGGGCCTCGACATCACCCAGAACAACATCGCCAATGTCAATACGCCAGGCTATACGCGCCAGCGCGCGGACTTCGTTCCCGGCGGTATGGCAACGCCTGGAAACCTCCAGTCCGGCTCGGGGGTTCAGGTCGCTTCCATCGTGTCGTACCGTGACCGGCTTTATGATCAGAGAGTCAACAACGAGCTCCAGCGTCAGGGTGAGTATGGGGCGTCCTTCTCAGCGTTGCAGCAAGTGGAAGCCCTTTTTAACGACAGCGCCAATTCAGGACTCCAATCAGCGATTGCCGCCTTTTTCAACAGCTTTAGCTCGCTGGCCAACGCGCCCGAGAATGCCTCGCTGCGCGAGCAGGTCCTGGCAAACGGCGAGCAGCTTGGATCGAAGTTTCGCCAGAGCTACGAGCACGTGCAGGAAGTGCAATCCCAGTTGGACCGGGAGGTTGCCGAGACCGTCAGCCAGATCAATACGATTACTGCAAACATAGCCAGATTGAACGCCGAGGTCTCGGCGACGCGGGGCGCCAATTCCAACGCAAGCAACTTGGAGGATCAGCGACAAGAACTGATAGACCAGCTTGCGGGGCTCGTCGATATTTCCTACTACACCGACACTGGGTCTGGAAACATCTCGATCACCACGCGGCAGGGTGCGCTTCTGGTTGCCGGCAACCGGAGTAATCCCTGGCAGGCGGTTCGCTCCCTGGCCGGCCCCTTTCTGCAGGTTCACGACGCCAGCGGCACAGACATCACCTCTGCGATTCAATCCGGAAAGCTCGGCGGGCTGCTCAAGACGCGCGACACAAATATCCCGTCCTATCTGAGTGCGCTCGACGATCTGGCGGCCGCGATCATCTCGCGGGTGAATGCGCAGCATGCGTCGGGATCGGACCTCAATGGCGCTGCAGGCGGAGACTTTTTTGTCCCGTTTGCGCCCGTGACCCCAGGATCCAACCAAGGAGCCGCGCGCGCCATTGAGGTGGCGATCACCGATCCCGCTGAGATTGCCGCCGCGAGCTCCGGAGGCGGCCCGGGATCCAACGCCAACGCCCAGAGCCTCGCAGGAATCCAGAATGAACTGCTTCTCTCCGGAAACACTGCGACCTTGAGCCAGTTCTATTCCAACCTGGTTTTCAATATCGGACTTGATGCCAAGAATGCAGGGGACAACCTCGAGGTGGAAAATCGTCTGGTCACGCAATTGCAAAATCAGCGGGACTCCGTATCTGGCGTGAGTCTGGATGAAGAGGCCATCAACATTATGCGCTACCAAAAGGCTTACGAGGCCAGCGCCCGCCTTATCAGCGTTATCGACACTCTGAGCGACGACCTGCTCCGTATCATTGGAGGATGATCATGCGCATCTCCGATTCGGTCGGCTATCGAAACCTCCTCGACAACTTGGACATGCTCAACGCGCGATTGGAGCAGAGCACGCAGGAGGTTTCATCGGGACAAAGACTCTCCCATCTGCACGTCGCGCCCGCGGACAGCGCCGAGATGGTGCAGCTCAACGATCAACTGGCCCGGCTCGATCAGTTCAAGACGAATGCCGACAGCGGGGGCTACTTTTTGCAGGTGAGCGACTCAACCCTGAGCACGCTGTACAACCTGGTGACCTCCGTCTATGCAGCGGGCAGCGCGGCGGCGAACAACTTCAACGATGCCAACAGCCTCTCCGCGCTCGCGTCCCAGATCCAATCACAGCTCGACCAGATCCTCTCGCTGGCAAATACCCAGATAGAAGGCCGGTACATATTTGCCGGCTCACAGACGACTTCCCCCGCTTTCACGGTGGCGGGCGGCATAGCGGCCTATCAAGGCGACAACGTCGCGAACACGATCCAAATCAGCGACGGCCTTCAGGTGGAACAGAATATCCCCGGCTCGGCCGTCTTCAGTCCGGTCTTTGCCGCGGTTGAATCCCTGCTGGCTGCGGTGCAAAGCGGCGACCAGTCGGCGATCAAATCCTCCCTGGGCCAGTTTTCGTCTGCGCTTGCCACCGTGAACCAAGTGCGGGCGCGGCTCGGAGTGAATCTGGGCAAGCTGGAGGATGCGCAGACGGCAATCCAGACGCAGGAAACAAGCATCAAAACCCGCCAGTCGCATATCGGAGACGTCGACATGGCAGCGGCCATCTCCCGGCTCAGCCAGACTCAAATTGCGCTGCAAGCTGCGCAGACCGCAGGCGCGCTCGTGAGGCAGCACAACCTCTTCGACTATCTCGCGTGATGCCGCCGGTGCTAAATTGATAGACATCGTCTCTGAAGCGAAGGTAAAATGCAAGATGTCGCTGCGACGCAAACTGCGACGGCCCGTATTCGCGGGCTGGTATATTTCGGATTCTACGGGATCCCGGGACTGATCCTTAGGGGCGTCCGGGCGCCTTCAGCCGGTGTGCGGCGTTGTTTTGTTTGATCGCGGTCTACTGATGATGGAATCCGAGACCCTGACGGTGAAAACCACGAATTTCGGCGAGATTGAAGTTCCTGCCGAGAACATTATCCATTTCGACGAGGGCATTCCGGGGTTCCCGCGAGTCCGCAGATTTGCCATCCTGCAGTTCGATCACCTGAAACCCTTTCAGTACTTGCAGGCTCTCGACGATCCTCCCATCGCTCTCCTGGTGGTAAACCCGTTCTTGCTGCACCCCGCTTACGAATTCGAGCTGGGTGATGCCGACATGGGAGATCTGAAGACTGACAAGCCGGAGGAGGTGTCGGTCTTTGTGGTGGCCACGATACCGGAGAACCCCTCGGAGGCGACCCTGAATCTGATGGCTCCGATCCTGATCAATCTGAAGCATCGCTGCGGCAAGCAGGTGATTCTCCTGGACAGTCATTATTCTGTGCGCCACCCGCTCTTCGGCTCTTCGCAGGCCGATAGCGCAGGAACAGTCTAGGCATGTCTCTGCTGACCCCAACATACGGCCGGAAGCATTCGAATCGGAGAGACGTGTGCTAGTATTCACGCGCAAGAAGGGAGAAAGCCTGGTCATCGGCAACGAGATCGAAGTTACGATCCTCAACATAGGGAGCGGCAGCATCAAGGTGGGAGTCAACGCGCCGCGCCACATTTCCGTGCACCGACAGGAAGTCTATGAGTCCATCAAACGGGAAAACGTGGCTGCATCCCAGTCGCAGATCCCTTCGCTCGAGGTCCTAAAAAAGCTGCTCGGGTAGCGCCGGCCGCGACTTTCCCTGATCCAAAGAAGCATATCCCGCCGACGACTGCCGCAAAACGCCCCGGCGTCCAGGTGTGATGATTGGATCATTTTGCGCGATGCGGGCGCGGAAACCGTCCTCCAACAGCAGGTCTGAAAAACCGGGAAGCTGTTGAGGCCATAGTTGGCGCTTCTTACGCCATCATTGCGACATCCAGTCTGGATAACGCGGCTGTAGCGGTTTCGTATGCTGCAGAGACGGACTGCAGGTATTCGAGGTAAATTTCACGGATCGTGTCCGACTGAACAGCGGTCGTTGGGCGAGCAGCGAGCGACGCGCGGCGCCGCAGGAATGTGACGTTTCCCATCTGGTTTAGATTGTCCAATAGCGGCGTGAGCTTGCCCAGCGAATACAATTTCTCTTTGACGTTCTCCAAACGGGCCCATAGCTCGGGAGTCGGGACGTGATGTACGTTGCGGCAAAGATCCAGTCCTGACTCGATAATCTCTTTGAAGCGATTGGACTCTTCATGGAGCTTGTCCAAGAGGGCCGTGTCGGCGCATTGGGCTGCGCCCGTTGCGCCGTCACACAGGCTTCGAATCGCCCCTCGGAACTCGTGATTCTCGCGGCAGCAACGGTACAGGGCTTCACGCAGGCTCATGATCTCCACGTTGTTCCTGAGGATTCCTCCTTCCGAAGCGTTGATGAAGCGAGTCTCGGGATGCTTCTCGATCTCTGCACCGATCCAGTTCCAGTAGGCAATAAGCTTGTCGGTGCTTTCCACGGGCCGGCCGAAGAGATCCTCTGTCAGCAGGGTCTTATTGGAGGCCCGGAGAATCGACCATCTATGTTGCCAATCCTCCGGGCTGATTACTCCGGCGAACCACTCTTTCTCCCAGTGCAGACCCGAGCAATAGGTGCGGCCTTCGGTAAAGGCGAGATCCTGTCCGACGAAGATGATAGGGTTGCAGCCGGCCAGCAGCGCGAAGTCGAGGCACATGGTGGCGACCGAGCCCCAGGCGCGCAACGTGCCTTTCGGCCCCAGCAATTCAGAGAAGGCACGTAAAGAGGAGTGCTCAAATGTGCAGACGACCGTGCGGCCTTCGAACTGCTCGAACGTGCCAGGATGTGCTGTCGCCTCGGCGACGAGATAGGTTGCAGGGGCGTGGGCGCCCTCGAGATGAAGGTAGTTCGCGTGGCCGGGGTCGGCGCTCAGCACGAAATGCGGTTCGATTCCCGATGCCAGCAGCGGCTTAAGTGCCGTGTCGGCCGACAGGATCAGCGCGCCTTGCTGGTAAGCGCGCAGCTCATGGATGTTCCGATCCAGAGATGGACCCGCGGCAACCAAGACCGCAGGCGCCGCCGCGAACTTCTGCCTGAAGGCAGCGACCCCGGGCGCTGACGACGCCCGACGAAAATTAGTCACGAAGTTCTCAAGAAAGAGAGGCATCCTGCCCACGAGGGTGTTGATGTCCGTGAAGATCTGAAGTGTTTTGCTCTTGATCACCTCCGCCGCAGACTTGAATAGGCCGGGATTGAGCACAAGGGAAGGCGCGTGGCTAAGGAAAATGCTCCCTTGCGCCCGCACAGGATCGAAGAACCGTTCCCACTGCCAGGCCAACTCGTTGCCTGCAGGGGGCCAGGCAAAGCGGATGTGTGGCAGTGCCAGCAATGATGTCAGATCACGGGCTGTAAATGCGGCCCGTAGGATCTCCAGGTCCGATTCCACCACGAAAATGTGCGCCCCTTCTTGCGCCACTCTTTCCAGCAAGGCGTCGGCCTCGTATCCGAGCCCGAATCCGAGCAAGATGAAGTAGTCCGGCTGACCAAGGTCGAGATCCTTCAAGGATTGCCGCGCTTCCTGGAGCGGGTCATACCGGCTGTGAAGCGGCACCGGACTGGACCCGTCCCTGTGATAGAAGGCGGTGGGGAGGCCTTTGCGCGATGGAACGAGCTGGATGTGACTGAGGGTGGCTGCGCCCAGGAGACGGGCGAGATCAGGCTGGCGGCGCGCCAGGACTGCAAGATTGCGTTCCAGGTAATCCAAGTGGCTGGCCATTGGGCGAAGGGAGCCATGGGGCTCCAGGGGAAACCTTGGCCGAGAGGATGGCTACTGACGGGCGTCTATGAACTTTGGCTGAACCTCTCTGTAACCGCGCACGCTCTGCAGAAACTGTCCTCCGACGTGAAGCTTCCGGAGAGATTCTTGGGCCGCAGACCGCATCTGGCTGAATCCAGCGGCATTTCTTTCAATCAGATCGATCAGGCGCCGGGCCCGCGCGCGCAATAGCGCCGTGCGTGATGCGACCCTGCTTCGGCAGGAGGCAAAGGTCTCAGGATCTGCCTCGAGTTCTTGCATGACGCGGGCGATGCGCTTTTCGGCCTCTATCGTTTGTTGATTCAGTGCGCCCGCCTGACGTTCCCCGTCAGGGCCGGGCAGGCGATGTGTGTTGAGATCCTGATACTGTTCTTCAAGCTGGATCTCGAGTTTGTCGTACAGCTCTTCCAGGCACTGCAGTTCCAAGTCGATGGGGTGCATCTCTAGGCCATAACGTTGAGGTTTTCCAGAGGGGATCCCGCTCGGCTGCTCGGCCCGATTGGCAATGTGGCAGCGCCGGAGACAGCCCGGGATTCGGCTGCAGGCCGATCGGTCTTTGGTGATTCCGCCTGAACCACTTTCAGCCAGGCTTCCCTCAGGCTGCTCAGCAGCCTCAGAATCTCCTTCAAGGGTGCGGGGTCCTGACGCAGGTTTGCCTGGAAGATGGAGTTCTTCATGTATCGGTACAGCCGATCCAGAGATGGAGCGATGTCGCCGCCCGTCTCGAAATTGAGATTGGCCTGCAGTTCCGTGAGAATGGCCATCGCCTTGTTGAGGCAGCGCGTCCGGCCTCCGATGTCGTGGGCGGCCATGTACTCCTGCGCCTTCTGTATACTTGCGACAGCGACGTCATAAAGCAACACTACGAGTTCAATCGGCGTCGAGATCTTAACCTCGACCTCTTGGTAGCGACGAGCCTGGTTCGGCATCTAGGACTCCCTACATTGAGCTGAGCGTAGCCATTTGATTGTTCAGTGACGATTCCAACACCGTAAGCTGCCTGAGAGCATAATCGGCTTGCGAGTATTCCGTGATTAAGAGTGCTCGCTGAGTTTCCAGTCGTTGTTCCATCTGTGTGATCAGGTCGTTGGTGCGCGCAATGTTCTGTTGGACGGCGCCCGTTGCCAGGAAGATCGGGCCATCGACTGTGTCGGTAAGGTTCTTGAGCTGGCTCTCCAGCCTGGGAATGAGACTGACCGAATTCCCCTCGGAGTCCAGTCCGTCGTCCAGCAGGAGATGCGCCGTATCGTTGAAATTGGTGGACAGTTCGTCCCGGAGCTTGGTCTCGTCGAGGCTTAAGGTTCCGTTGTTCGCGAGGCGGAACCCGAGTTGGGAGAGCACGCTCAGTGAACAGCCGCTCAAGCTGACGCTCTGAGTAAGTGCGGAGGTGATCTGAGTCCGCGCTTCTCTCAGAGTGAAATCTCCCGACAAGATTCCAGCGCTTTTCGTAGTTGTGTTATATGTCGACTGTGACGAGATGTAGGAAGCGGCATCATTGTACTTTGTCACAAAATCTTGGAATCCTGCCACGATGGAATCGATATCGCGGTCCACTTTGACGACGGCGGTGCCCGACTCCGCTTTGAGGTCGAAGGTCATACCTTCGATGGCATTGGCGACCGTGTTGGAGCTGCTCGTGATGTCGATGCCGTTGATCTGAAGCGCGGCGTCGTCGGCCGGCGTTGTTTCGCTCAAAGTCAAGGAGGCGCCGGAGCCTTCGGTCAAGTTGTTTGTGATCGCAAGAGCGTTGGCCGTGCCGGAGTCGTTGCTGGTGATCATGAGCCTGTAGGGCGTACCGCTTCCGTCGTTGAGGATGGATGCGGTAAAACCTGCATTTGCGTAGTTGATCGCGTTCTTGATTCCCTCGAGCGTATTGTTGGTGTCATCAATGGTAATCGTAACCGGCTCGTCAGTGCCCTTTTGAATGACCAGGGATCCGGTCTTCGTTTCGGTCTCGGTGTAGGAGGCAAAGTTGTTGGATGTGAAGGTATCGAATTTCGCGAGCTTGGTGATCTCGATTGTGAAGCTTCCCGTGGCCATGCCTTGGGCGGCGGTTGCCGTGACGACGTTCTCATTCGAAGAAGTCGCCTTCCTCAGTGCAAGGATGCTCCCGTTGAGGCGATCGGTGAAACTGGAAGGCGGGCTCAACGGGACGTCCCCCCCGTGATACAGGAGGTTTTCCACGCTGGTCTTGAGGGCGAGAAGCTTCGTGTTCAGCGTCTGGTAAGCCGTGATCTTATTCTGGCTCGCCGTGTTCTGCTGTTGCAGCCGATCGATCGGCTGATGTGCCACGGTGATGAGGTTGTCGACGATGGTCTGAACGTCGAGACCGCCGTTTATCAAGTTGATGGATGACAAATCGATAGATGCCATATTCTGTGATTGCTTTCGCTCAGACGTGGACGTCGACCCGGTGATTTTGGCGGTGATGAGGGTCTACGCTTGTAAGGTAGTTTTTGGGTATGCGAAATAGTTCCTCACCCGTGCGCTTGTCCTTTACCAGAGCGTACATCTTGCCGTCCTGGTCATCACGCTCGAAGCTGATCGTGGTGTTGTTGCCCAGCGCGACGCTCTGGGCACGCTCCAGCATTGAGGCCAGGAAAGTCTTATCTTGGGGGGATCTGTTTTGCAGACCTCCCATGTCTGTCTCTTCCGCGGCCGGCGGCCTAGCGGGAACGCCTCTTACATCGGGCCGCTGAATACCGGAGCGCTTCGGGGTCGCCACAGCAGGGGAAGGAAGGGCTTCCGCTGCCACTCCGGATACCTGACTGATTTCACCTGCCACTGCAGTCCTCCCTGACTGCTGTCTGGTGCGAGAGGTAGCGCTCGGGCTGCAAGCCAGGATGATCTCCCCTCAGTGGTATCGTCAGGATCGCAGCACGGGATTACACAAGAGCAGCGTGGAAGGGGCGCACCGCCCTAAGGCGGCGCGCCCGGAGCTTCACGCGAAGTTTGGCGAACTGGCTACCCCTTCAGCAATGTGAGCACGCTTTGGGCGGTCGCATTGGCCTGGGTGAGTGCTGCGATGCCGGTTTGCGCGAGGATCTGAAACTTGGTCAGATTTGCGATTTCCTCCGCCATGTTTGCATCCATGATATTGGACTGGGCAGCCTGCGTGTTCTGGGACTGGGTCTGGAGCACGGAGATTGCCGACTGCAGCCGGTTGATGCCGGCGCCGATGTCGGCACGGCTGCTCGATATGGTCGTCAACGCAGTCTTGAGCGTGTCGATCGCGGTGACTGCGTCTGACTTTGTAGCGAGGCTGGCGTCGTCGAGGTTCGCGCCGCCTATGTCGGCGGTGGAAAGCGTCGCGATGGTGACAGAAATCGAGCTCGCCTGGGACGTGTCACCCACGAAGACGTGCAGCGAGCCATTGATGCCGCCCGTGCTGAAGATCCCCAGGCCATTGTAATTGGTCTGGGTCGCAATGCGGCCGATTTCTGTCCTGATGGATTCCAGCTCGCTGTTGAGGGCAGCTCTGCCGGTGGAGTCGACGGTGTCGGTGGCCGCTTCCTCCGCCAGGCTGAATCCGCGCGTCAACAGGTCCGTAATCTGCTGCAGAGCGCCGTCGGCGATCTGGGATACGGAGACGGCGTCGTTGGCATTGCGGACTGCCTGGTCGAGCGCGCGGACGTTTGCCTGCAAGCTGTTGGCGATGCCCAGCCCGGCCGCATCGTCCGCCCCGGAATTGATACGCTTTCCCGAAGAAAGGCGCAGCAATGTTCGGTTCAGGTTTACGCTGTTGATGTTAAGCTGGTTCTGCGCTTGGATGCCAGCGATGTTGTTGAGAATACTGAAAGCCATGAGTGAATTCCTCCCTGAATTCGATTTTGTTAGATATCCGTTCCATTGCCAGACAAGGCTTTCAAACCCGGCCACGAGGTGGCTGGGCTGGGATCCCGGTCGGGCCGATCTGGTGCTACTTATCGTCCTCGAACGCGAATTGGATTAGCGCAAAACTGCAAAGAACAAAATTCCTACCGGTGCAACGCTGATCATGTCCCCGGTTTGTTCCCAACCGGCCCTGTGCCTCAGGACGTTTGCCCGAAACATCAAGATCCCATAGACGCAATTTCTGGCCCCGAATTTGCGTGAATTCTGTCGGTCAGGCTGGCCGCTTGGCCCTGCCTGGAAAGGAAAGCCATGACGCGTCTTTACATCGACAAGCAGGAAGTTGCGCCTCTCCCGCCGGATCTGAATTCGCTCGATCAAGTCCTGAAGCTTGTGCAAACCACGCACCTCTCTCCCAACACGGTCATTCGGCAGGTTCAAGTCGATGGACTTCCTTTGATTCCTGATGACCGCGACTCGTGCATCCCCGAGCGCATCGACAACCGGGAGAAGATTGAGATCTTCACGGGAACGCTGCGGGAAGTTGCGCTCGATTCGATTCGGGAAGCCATAACCTATCTCGAGCGTGTCGAGACGGCAACTCCCTCACTGGCTTCGAGTTTTCGGGGCGCTGTCGGGCAGGAGGCGTTCGAGAATCTGAAGCAGTTCTATGAGGGCTTCTACTGGGCCAACCTTCTGCTGGATCGCCTCGAGCAAACGTTCCGTATCCCATTGGAGACCGTCCGCGTTGGCGACGGCGATGCCCGTGCGCACAACGTCAAGCTGGCCTCGGCGCTCAAGGCGGTTGTTGAAGCACACACGAAGAAGGATTTCGGCCTGGTGGCGGATCTCTTGGAATACGAGATCGCCCCCCTCATTCCCCGTTGCAAGGAGGTGTTCGCCGCTTTGCGCGAACGGATCCTTGCGGGAGAGTAAGCACAGTCAAAGGTACGTCAAATGAGGGTTTCGAGCGCCAAAAGATTGGCGCTTTCGCGCCAGAAGAAGGGTCGTAAGACTCTCTGGGTGCGGACTGCCGCGGGGCCCAGGATCGGTTTCGGCCATCTCCGAAGAACTCTGACCCTGGCGCGTAAGCTGCGTCGCCTGGCACGGCCTCTGTTTCTGCTCGATTCCAGGGATCATTGGTCGACGGAGCAGGTGGCCTCAGCCGGTTTTGCGCACAGGCAGTTTCAGCCACAAAGGCCCTGGCCCGCGCTCGAGCCCCCGGCGGCGCTGCTCATCGATACGCGGAGAAAGGCCGGTTTGGATCTCCTGGTCGCGGAAGCACACCGGCGGAAAGTTCCGGTCGCCAGCATCCATGATCTGGGGCTCGTGCCGCTTGCCTCTGACGTGATTATCGACGGCAGCATGATTTCCACTGCCCGCGTCCATCCGCGGCGCGGGGCCCGGTGCTTCAGGGGCACGCCCTATTTGGCCCTGGACGAAGCCTGCGCGCGGCTCCACAAGCAGCCCAAGCGAATCCGTCCGAGAATCGCGAAGGTGGTGGTCAACCTGGGAGGTGGCAACGGAAGCAAGACCATCCGGACAATCCTCCAGGGATTGCGCGCTGCCAACTCCCCCCTCGATGTGGTCGGCCTGCCCGGATTCTGTTCTTGGGGGCAGGAACGGCTCACGGACATTGAATGGAATCCGCTGCGTTTTCGCTGGGCCGCTCGCGAAGCAAACGCAGTGCGGCTGATGTTCGATGCGGATCTGGTCATCTCCGCCGGAGGCCTGGCCGCATACGAGGCTCTATGTGTGGGCGCTCCCCTGTGCGCCCTGTCCTGCGATCGCCACCAGGCGAGAACGGTTGAAGCGATGGCGCGCGCGGGCGCCTGCTTGAATCTGGGGCGCGGCGCGCTGTTGAAAAGCTCCGACGTGCTCCGGCGCTTCCGGGAGTTGGACAAGAAGCCGGAGCTTCGGCGCCGCATATCGGCGCGCGCACGCAGGCTGGTGGACGGCGAAGGGACGCAACGCGTAGCTCGTGTATTGCGCGCCGTGATCGAACGCGGGTCGCAGCCGCCGAGCCGGTTCAGTAAAGCGGGAACGAGGTCTGCGGTGTCGGCTGATCGCGAGCCTCTTGTTTGATCGGAGCCGGGCCCATATATCGGATTTGCATCTCATGGAGCGCTGACGGGATCCCGGCGCTCCCTGCCGCAAATTGTCGGAGAGCGGATGATACGAGCGCTGATTTTCGATCTGGATGACACCCTGTATCGCGAGCGCGACTTTGTGGCCAGCGGCTACCGTGCCGTCGCCGAGCATCTCGCCGCTGCCTGCGGGCGGCCGGCCAGGGAGATTCATCGGAGCATGATGGCAACGCTGGCGCGTGAGGGGAAGAGGAGGGTGCTGCCGGCAGTGCTCGAGCGTTATCCGAATCCTGAAATCCAGGTGGCCGATCTCGTCGCCGTGTACCGCCGGCACAAGCCCGTGATCCGGCTGTTCACCGGATATGCCCAACTGTTAAAGGAGCTCCGCGCCGTGTATCGGCTCGGAATCATTACCGACGGCATTCCCGCCGTGCAAAGAGCTAAGTGCGCGGCGCTCGGCTTGGAAGACGCGGTGGACAGCATCCTCTATACCTGGGAGTACGGGCAGCAAAGAGAAAAGCCTCACCCGTACTCCTTTCGGCTGATGCTGGCGCGCCTCAGAGTACGGCCGGATGAGGCTCTCTTTATCGGGGATAGCCTTGAGAAAGACTGCCGTGGCGCGCACCGGGTGGGTATGAGGTGCGTGCGGGTGCAGAAGCCGCTGATCATCTGGGGGGTCGGTTGCAGAGAGGCTGCGGACGTTGTCGTCGAATCGCTGTCGCAGCTCCCGCTTGTCTTGAGACAGCTTGAGGATCGCAATGAGGCAGCATGAGTTCTCGTTGGGGGGAAAGCCTGTCGGAGCTTCCTCCAGAGTTTTCGTGATCGCGGAGATCGGCATCAACCATGACGGCAGCGTGGAGCAGGGATTGAAGCTCATTGACGCCGCGGCCGACTGCGGCGCCGATGCGGTCAAATTCCAGACCTTCCGCGCCGAACGGCTCATGCTGCCGGGGCCCGATCGGCTGCATCAGCAGGGGGAGCGCGGCGAGTCTGCGTATCAGATGTTCCGCCGGTTGGAACTCTCCTGGGACGACCACTGGATTCTCAAGTCGAGAGCTGACAGCCGGGGTGTGCTTTTTCTCTCGACCCCTTTCGATGAGCAAAGCGCAGATTTCTTGGAGGACCTGGGCGTTCCGGCATTCAAGATCGCATCTTCAGATCTGACCCACTTGCCGCTCTTGCGCCACCTGGGGCGCAAGGGCAAGCCTCTTCTGCTTTCGACCGGCATGTCTTACATGAATGAGGTCGAGGAGGCCGTTTGCGCGCTGAAATCGTGTGGCGCGCGCGACCTCGCGCTGCTTCATTGCGTGTCGAGTTACCCTGCTCCGCCGGAATCGCTGAACTTGCGAACCATTCAGACGCTGCGCGAGCGATTCAACCTGCCGGTCGGATTCTCGGATCATAGCCAAGGGACGCTTTTCGCGCTGGTCGCCGCGGCTATGGGAGCAAGGGTGCTGGAGAAGCACTTCACGTTGGATCGGAGCGCTCCCGGCCCCGATCACAAGCTCAGCATCGAGCCGCGAGAGCTCCGCGAGCTGGTGGCTCAGCTTGCCATCGTGGACGCGAGCCTCGGAGACGGATGTAAGCGCCCGGCCAAAGAGGAAGAACAGAGCCGGCTCTTGTGCCGGCGCAGCGTCGTGGCTGCGGTCGATATCCGCATGCATGAGACCATCCGGCCCTGGATGCTCGATTGCAAACGCCCTGCCGGCGGTATCGATCCGCGTGAGATAGATCAGGTGACGGGGACGCAGGCATGCAGGAACATCGCGAAAGACACCATCCTGAGCTGGGACGATCTCTTGCCCTCGCGCAGGGTGGGAGTCGAGAAGGCAGAAGAGGAGATCGCGTCGACGGAATCCTGCAGGCCGGGCCGCTAAGTCGGCCCGACCCTCCCCGGCCAACACCGGAAGGAAGACCATGCGTGAAATCAATATACTGATTACTGCCGCCAGCCGGCGCGTGCCGCTCATCCAGGCTTTCGCGCAGGCGCTCAAGCGCCTGGGGCTGCGGGGGAACGTGATCACATCGGACATGAACGCCCTCAGCCCGGGCCTCTATTTCAGCAACCGCCACTATCTCGTCCCGCTCACCACCAGCCGGCGGTACATTCCCATCATCAAGTCGATCTGCTTCAAGGAGCGGATCCACCTTCTCATCCCGACGATTGACGATGAACTGCAGTTGTTCGGCACTCATGCCGAGTCGTTTCTGGAGATGGGCGTACGAGTGGCCGTGTCGGGCGCTGAGACAGGAGCTATCTGCAACGACAAGCACCGGACCGTGCAATTCCTGGCGGAGAAGGGCCTGCCCGTGCCCCAAAGCTGGCTCCCCAAGGAGCTGGATTTCGGAAGCCTCGAGTATCCACTGTTTCTCAAACCGCGTCATGGGCGGGGGAGCGTCGGCGCGCACTACATCTCAAATGAAAGGGAATTGCGCTTTTTCCTCGACTACGTTCGGGACCCGGTAGTCCAGCGATTTCTGCCGGGCCGTGAATTTACTATCGACGTGCTGGCGGATTTCAGCGGCAAGATTATCAGCGCCGTGCCGCGGGAACGGCTGGTCGTTCGTTCCGGCGTGACCGATCGCGGACAGACCTGGAACAACCCTGCCTTGATTGATCTTGGCGTGCGCGTGGCCGAAGCGCTCGAGATTCGCGGCCCGGCCAACGTCCAGCTCAAGTGGGACAAGGAGCAGGGCTCCGTGTTTGAAGTCAATCCGCGCTTTTCCGGGGGCATCAACCTCACGATGGCCGCCGGAGCTGATTTCCCGGCCTGGCTGATCGAGATGCGCCTCGGACGCAAGGTTCGTCCTGCTCTGGGCAAGTTTACAGACGGCCTGCTCATGACTTGCTACGAGACAGCCGTGTTTCTTACTCCCCGCGTTGCCGCGCACAACGGTGCGGACCAGGCGAATGTCGAGGTTGTGCCTGCCGATCTGGGCCAGACTCCGCGCAGCCGCATCCTGGTTCCCGGACCCTGGTTGGCGGCACGGTCTTTTGCGGAGCAGCCGCAAGCTAAAGGCTAATGGCGCAAGGGGCAGCGCTCGGGTCGCCCGCAGGCCGCCCGCGTCGCTGATAGAGGAGGACAGGAATGAAGGCCGTGATACTGGCCGGAGGCAAAGGAGCGCGGCTTGCTCCCTATACGACCATCTTTCCCAAGCCGCTCGTGCCGATTGGGGAACAGCCCATCCTGGAGATCATCATCCGTCAGCTCGTCCGACAGGGAATCCGGGACATCACCTTGTCGGTCGGATATCTGGGCGAGCTGATCGAGGCTTACTTCCAGAACGGCCACTGCCACATCCCCGGGCTCAGTTTGAGTTATGTGCGCGAAACCCACCCTCTGGGCACCGCGGGACCACTCGCGCGCATTCCGGGACTCGACGGCACGTTTCTCGTGATGAATGGAGACGTGCTCACCACGCTGAATTACCAGGCGCTATGCGCGTTCCACAGAGAGTCGCGTGCTGCTCTGACCATCGCCACGCACCGCAAAGACGTGCAGATTGATCTGGGAGTCCTGGAAACCAACGACAATCATGAGCTGGTCGCATACAGGGAGAAGCCGCGCTATTCCTTTGATGTCAGCATGGGGGTTTACGTCTACGAGCCGGGCGTCCTGCGCCATATCGCCGAAGGCGAATACCTCGACTTCCCAGATCTTGTGGTCCGGCTCCTGGATTGCAGAGAAAAAGTGGTTGGATTCCACTCCGAAGATTTCTGGTATGACATCGGCCGCCGCGAGGATTATGAGCTTGCCCAGCAGGAATTCCAGGATCGCGCCGCTGCCTTTGCCCTCGTCTGAATGGCGCGTGCCCCTTTGCGCGCCGAGCTTCGCTGAGGAGGAAGTGCAGGAGGCTGCTGCCGTGCTGCGCTCGGGATGGTGGACTTACGGGCCGGTGGCGCGCGCGCTGGAGGCTGAGTTCGCCGCTTACATCGGTGTGCCCCATGCCATTGCAGTTTCCAGCGGCACGGCGGCGCTGCATCTCGCATTTGCTGCCCTGGGGCTCGATGCGGGAGATGAAGTTCTGACGCCCGCGCTGAACTTCGTGGCTGCGGCAAACTGCATACGGCATGCGGGCGGCATCCCGTCTTTCGTGGATGTGGCGTCGTTCGGGCGGCCGCTTGTGTCGCCCGACCTTCTAGAACGCTCCATCACGCCGCGCACACGCGGGATTTGCGTCCTGCATTACGGAGGGTATCCCTGCGCCATGGATGCCGTGATGGAGCTGGCGCGCCGCCATGGGCTGTGGGTCGTAGAAGACGCGGCTCACGCCCCCGGAGCGAGCTGGATGAAGGTCAGATGCGGGGCCTGGGGAGACGTGGGCTGCTTCAGCTTTTTTGGCAACAAAAACCTCACCTGCGGCGAAGGGGGTATGGTCACTACCGCGAACGGCCGGCTGGCACAGAAGATTCAAGCGCTTCGCTCGCACGGCATGACTTCTCTGACCTGGGATCGGTACCTCGGACACCAGTTTTCCTATGACGTCTCGGAAGCCGGCTACAATTATCGCATAGACGATCTGCGCGCTGCGATTCTCAGAGTGCAATTGTCGTCGCTGGCCGAATTGAATCGGCGACGAGAGGAGCGCGTCAGTTGGTACCGCGAGCTGCTGGCAGGTGACTCGCGGTGGTTCCTCCCGTTTGCCGGTCACCCAGGCGAATCGTCCCATCATCTCTTTGTCGTCGTTCTTGCCGAAGGCCTGGAACGTCCACGGGTGATGGAGCGATTGAAAACGAGCGGAGTTCAATCGAGCGTTCATTACCCACCCGTGCATGAGTTGAACTACTATCGCAGGTTCGGAGCCGCGCCTTCCCATTTGAAGGTTACCGAAGCTCTGGGTCGCAGGCTGCTGAGCCTGCCGCTCTTCCCCGACATGAGCCGGGCGCAGGTCGAATGGGTTGTCGAGAGCCTGCGCGCAGCCGCAAGGTAGCAGGATCTATAGTGCTATGGCGCGAGAATCATGACCTTGACCCTGGCCTTTCTTCAGGCGCGCATGAGAAGCACCCGCCTGCCCGGCAAAGTGCTTTTGACCATTCAGGGGCGGTCCATCCTTGAGCGGGCTGTGGAGCGGCTGCGGGCCGCCCGCTCGGTGGATGGGGTAGCGGTCCTTACTACCAACCTGGAAGAGGATGAGGCTGTAGTGGCAGAGGCGCGCCGGCTTGCGGTGGAGGTTTATCGCGGGCCGGATCGCGACGTCCTCGCCCGGTTCCGACAGGCTGCTGACGTTTTCCGCCCGGACGTCATCGTCCGCGCTACGGCCGACAACCCGCTGATCGACATCGGATCAATAGACCGAATCACCCATACGCTCCGGTCGAAGTCACTTGATTACTGCATGGAAAGGGATCTGCCTTTCGGTGCGGCTACGGAAGCGGTCACGTACCCGGCGCTTGAGCGCGTGGACCGTCTCGCCCGGCAGCCGCATCACCGCGAGCACGTTACCATTTATATTAAGGAGCACCGAGACGACTTCCGCACCGAATATCCATTCCCCCCCGAAGCCTTACGGCATCCAGACCTGAGGATCACGGTGGACACCCCAGAGGATTTCGCCTTTGTTACGAACTTGATTGCAGCAATTCCGGACACCGGGGGTCCGATCCCTCTGGAAACCTATCTCAACAGGATTCATCTGAGTTCCTCCCTCTGTTGATCGCCCTTTCCATCTTGAGCATCCCCTAAGCCTTGCCGTCGTGCAGGCATCTTGGCGCAGCTTTGCGGCCAGGACACAAACCCAAGAAGCGGCGCAGTGGCTGCAACAATCCCGTAATACGCATCCGGCTCGCGCCCAGGCGTCGATTTCCTACATAGATCCTAAGGAATCCTGCATCGTGAGCCGATATAGTGCACTGGTCCACAGACAACGGTAGATACATGATTCAGTTGACCAAGATCAACGGCCATCAAATCACGTTGAACCCTGATTTGATCGAGTATATCGAGGAAACTCCGGATACGGTCATCACCTTGACGAATAACGACAAAATCGTCGTAAAGGACCGTATGACCGAGATCATCGAGAAGGTGGTTCACTATCGCCGAGCAGTCGCCGGACTAGTAGAAGCGGAATTCGAACGCCAGATGGCGAAGAGTTGAAGCGACGACAGGTCAAGGGAAATAAATGGATTTTGCAACGATCATAGGACTGTTGCTGGCCTTCGGGGGTATCCTGGGCGGTCAAGCTCTTGAGGGCGGGCACGTCGGCTCTCTGATTCAGAGCACAGCGGCCCTGATCGTTATCGGGGGCACGTTCGGCGCCTGCCTGGTCCAGTTTCCGCTCCCCGTGTTTGTCGCCAGCATTAAGTCGGTCCTCAGGGCCTTCCTGCCGGCCAAGGTCAACAACAAGGAGATTATCACGGAGATCATCCGCTACGCGAACAAGGCGCGGCGGCAGGGGATCATCTCACTCGAGACGGAGGTCGAGGCCATTGCGGACCCGTTCCTTAAGAAAGCGCTTAACATGGCCGTCGATGGCATAGAACCCAAGACGCTGCGCGAGACCATGGAGATGGAGATGTCCAGCATGGAAGAAGAGGGCGAACTGCCGATCAAGTTCTGGGAATCGGCAGGGGGTTACTCGCCGACGATCGGGATTCTCGGCGCCGTGCTCGGTCTGATCCACGTGATGGAAAATCTGACCGATCCGAGCAAGCTGGGAACCGGAATCGCCGTGGCCTTCGTTGCCACGGTTTACGGAGTTGGCTTGGCCAACTTGGTCTATTTCCCGATCGCCGGGAAGCTCAAGCTCCGGCACCGGGCTCACATGGTAGCCAAAGAGATCATCCTCGCGGGCGTCATTTCCATTTTAGAGGGTGAAAACCCGCGCCTGATCGAGGACAAGCTCAAGAGCTTCCTCAACCAGAAGGAGCAGGAAGCCAACCTGCGTGAGGCGCCGGGCGCGCAAACCAAAGCCGCCTGATCAGGAGTTGCAGCCGCATGAGAAAGAAAAAGTCGACTGACCACGTGAATCACGAACGATGGCTCGTGTCCTACGCGGACTTCGTAACACTTCTTTTCGCCTTTTTTACCACGATGTACGCCATCTCCACAGTGGACGCTCAAAAACTGGGCCGAATGGTCATGTCAATGAGAGCCTCGTTCGACAACTCGGTCTTCCCTACGGGAAGCGCCAGTTTGGCCCTGACCAAGGGCGAGGGGGTCAGTTCCGCTTTGGGCCGTGATCTTGTGGAGCACGTTCAGACGCCCAAAGAAAAGGCACTCAAGGAGTACACTGTCGCCAACCTCAAAGACCTCAAGACCAACTTCGTTGCCAACGACTTGCCGCAAGGCGAAATGCTGACGCTGGGCCGGCTCAAGGAGGGTGTCGATGCGATGGTGAAAGGGCAGGGCCTCGGAAACAAGGTGCGGACCCGGATGGAAACGCGCGGGCTGGTGGTCAGCATGGACGGAAGCTTTTTCGACTCGGGTTCAGATCAGCTCCGCCCCGAAGGGATCGAGTTGCTGAATGCACTGGCACCGCCCATTCTCAGTTTGGGAAGCGATGTGCGCATCGAAGGGCACACCGACAACGTGCCGATTCATACCAGTAGGTTTCCTTCCAATTGGGAACTTTCAACGGCGCGCGCCACTTCGGTCGTTTCCTATCTGGTGAAGCAGTTCGGCTTTACTCCGGAGAAACTGTCTGCCGCAGGCTACGGGGAATATATACCCATCGAATCCAACGACACTCCCGAAGGCCGCGCGCGCAATCGGCGCGTGGACATCGTCATCCTGACTTCTGCAAGTGTGCGCAGGTAGTCGCGGTAAACCAACGAAAAGCACGAAGTTTTTTTATGCGCTCTGCGTCCGCCGGATGGCAGCCTGCGGTCGCGCTTGCTCTTTCTCGCCCATGAAGGCTTTCATGAGGTCGGTTTGCTCTTGGCTGAGCGGTTCCGCGCTAGGTCGGGCATAAAACAGTGTCGAGATCCTGAATGCGGTGTCGGCGGTTCACGAGGTCGTGAATGTTCATCCATGTCCCGAGTTCGATGCTGAGGAAAGCCTTCGCCACTTTGGGGTCGAATTGTGTGCCGCTGCAGCGGCGCACCTCCTCGCGCGCGGCAACGAAAGACAAAGCCCTGCGGTAAGGGCGGTCGCTGGTCATGGCATCCAGGGTGTCGACCACGCCAAAGATCCTGGCCCCAAGTGGGATCTGAGTCCCGGCGAGCCGGCTCGGGTAGCCTTCACCGTCCCAACGCTCCTGGTGGGTCAAGACGATCTCGGCGGCCGGCGCCAGGAACTTGACCTTTCGCAGAATCTCGTATCCCACTTGTGGGTGCCGCTGCATCTGGATCCATTCCTCCGGAGTGAGGTGCGCTGGCTTCAGCAGAATGGAATCCGGCACCCCGATCTTTCCAACGTCGTGCAGCAGTGCTCCGCGCCCGACATTGATGAGTTCGTTGCCCTCTACCCCCAGCCGTTGAGCAAGAGTGATGGCGTACTCTCGCACACGCACCGAATGCGCCTGTGTTTCGTGCTCACGCGCGTCCAGGGCCGCAGCCAACGCCTCCAGCGTGAACCGGTAGCTTTCTTCGACCTCTCTGAGAGCTTCGTTCAACTCGAAGGTGCGCTCCTGTACGAGTCGCTCTAGCTCCTGCTGGTAGGATCGGTTTTCCAGCATGAGCTGGCGGCGTTCTAGAGCTCTGTTCACCGCTCGCCGGATCGTGTGCAGGTCGAAAGGCTTAGTGAGATAGTCGCAGGCGCCCAGCTTGAGGGAATCCACGGCCGCCGTCAGATCCAACACGCCTGTGATCATGACGACGGATATGTCAGGATCGTGATTCTTGACGATACGCAGGAGCTCGAGCCCGGACATTCCCGGCAAGCACATGTCGCTCATGACGACGGCAAAGTGGTCATCCTTGATCTTTTGCAGGGCGTCAATCGCGCTCGGCGACTGAACACATTCGCAAGGAATGTCCGCCAGACTACGCATGAGAAGCGAGCGTACGTCGGCCTCATCGTCCACAATGAGTATCTTGTCGAGAGCGATGCCGTCTCTGTTCATGAGCATTAGGCGGTGACGGATTGGAGTTTTGTCTTCCTGCTTTCGATCTCGTGAATCACACGGACATGCTGGGCGCGCATGAATTCAGCCAAGCGGCTGCAGTCGTGTGAGTTCAGCACTGTTTGCGGATACTCCGACTTGGTCGACAGCACTACGCGGCCGCCACAGAACACCTGCGTCGTAATAGAGCGTTCCTCGTTGCCTGAGTCTTCGGTTTGAATGTGCAGGGCCCTGCCCAAGACCACCAGGTTGTCATTGAGCGCACTCGCGCCTGCAGCCCCGGGATACCTCAGCGGCTCTGCGCGTTCGCCGGCCGTGCGGGCGGCCTTGTTGCCCGCCAGGCGCAACGCGATCTGCCGGATTTGACGTGCCGATGGGCAGTCGGCATCGCTGCAATCCAGCAGGTTTATCCGTTGAGCGGATCTGCGCACAGTGGGATCGAATTGGACCAGCCCGCAGAATTGCATGTCGATGTTCAGGAACTTCCTGGCGGCTGATTGAATGATCTCTGCGATGCGCTGATCCTGCTCTGCCGTGGCCATGTTGACGAGCATGAGCGGGTGCCAGGCGTCCACCATCGCTGCAATGCTCTGCACCGCCTCCGATGCCGACTGCCGCAGCAGATCCAGAAAGTCTGTCATCGTCCTCGGCTTTGCGGCGCTTGCGCTCTGACGCATTTCTCGGAGCGCGGAGTCGACCTCTTGGCGGGAACCGAACATCTTCTGTACTCGGCGATAAATCGAGTTCCTGATGAAGCCGTAGGAACACTGCATCGACACCGGATCGGGCGAGACCACCACCACTGCCTCGTCCGCCAGATTGAAAAAATCGAGCACGCTGAAGGACACACCGCTGCCGCCGTCGATCAGCACGTGGTCTGCGTCCAGGCGCGAGAGGCACTCGGCCATTTCCTGCTGCCGACCGGGACCAAGGTCGGCCATGCCGAGCTCGTCACTGACACAGCTCAAGTAGCGCATCTGCGGTTCCGAGGTCGGAATGAGCGCATCCGACAGTTTCGCCTGTCCCTCCAGCACGTCAAAGAGAGTGCATGCGGGCGCCTTGATTCCAAGATAGTCGTGCAGGTTTGGTGCTGCCAGATTGGCATCCACAACGATCACCGACCTGCCTGCCCGAGCAAGAGCAACTCCCATGGAAGCAGCTAGAAAGCTCTTGCCGACGCCGCCCTTCCCGCTGCCGATAGTGCACAACCTGTTTTTGGACGGACTCATAGATTCGCTCGATGGGGCAAATCCTCTTATCGGCCGGTGGAATGATGAACTTTATTTGAGGCCTGGCGGCAGAGACTCGTGGCTGGGGCTTTAGCCCTGGTCATTGCTGTTGAAGAGGCAATCGTCCCTGCGCGGAGCAGGCAGGTGGCGACGGATTATCGGAGATTGGGTACGACCGGGTGAGATTTTATCTTGACGCCTGGTCGGGTGCATTCGACCTTCAGGCGTGCCGGATTGTCAGGAGGCGAGTCGGACTGAAAACCGATGGTGTAGAAGGTCCGGATCTGCTCGGAGATCCTGCGTCCCAAGCCTTCGATTCCCTCCATCGCGCTGAAGTAGGCGTCGCCCGCGGTGACGCTTGCGAGATCCCGCAGTGACGCCTCGCTTTGAAACGGTGGGAGGCCTCTCACAGTCGCGGTCCTGGATGCAAAGCTGGCGATGAAGAGTTCGATATTCGAAGCGGAGAGCAGGTTTTTCAAGGGCCTGAGCTTATCGCCTGTCCCGCTATCGAGGACTTCGAGGAAGAGAATCACCACGCGCCGCCTCTCATTTCGCCGGTTCATCTTCTTGACCGACGCGAAGAGGGCGCTATAGAGCGAGGATTCTTCCAGAGTGCGCTCGCCGCGCAGTTGCCGAATCGCATCCTTGATTCGACCGCCGTCCGGCGAGAAGTCCAGCGCAAGCCTCATTTCCGTATCGTAGGTGGCTACCCATCCGACCTGGCGCCCCAGGCCTAGATCGACCAACTGATAGGCCACGTTGGCAGCCGCTTGCGCGGCCGGGACGCGGCCTTGAAGCGGACTCAGGTCCTCGAAGGATCGGGGGAGCAGCGCGCGATCAAACAGAAGGCCATAAACAACCGGAACCTCGCTCCCGGCGAAGAACTCCACTTCGCGGGGCTGGCCGTTTTCGTAAACCTTGACCTCTTCACGGCTCAGATCTTCGAGAAAGAGGCGGTTTTTGCCCAGGAAGCTTGCGGTCACGAATACGGGCGTCCTTTGCGCGGGCGGAGCTGGTGCGGGCCGGCAGAGCAGAAAAGCTAAGAGCAATCCAAGTGCTGCCATCGATCTTCTTGCCATTGCTTCTAAGATCCGGAAACCAGCGGATCGGGGAAGAGCAGCGGATGCAGAATGGTCGACTGCAGGAATCTCCATACATACCGCGGGCGCAGATGGTAGGAGACGTAGGCGAATTCACGCAGGCGATGCAGCTCCTCGGGCCGCGCGGCAGGGTGCCGGTACACGCTCGTCCAGCCGTTGAAGTGCTCCCAGTTCTGATCGAAGATCCGGCTCTGTACGTTGCGGAAGAACTGAGTGCCGGGGTATGGAGTGATTATTGTGAATTGGATCGCAAAGGTGTTCAGTTTTTTAGCGTAGCGAATCGTGTCCAGCATGCCTTCGACGGTATCGTTGGGCAGCCCCAGAGCGTAGTTGGCGATGACTCGTATGCCCAGCTTGTGGCAGCGCTCGATCACGAGTTCCTGGTGGGTTTTCGGAACCGCCCTGCGCTGGTTAGCCCGCAGAGTCTCCTCGTTCGCCGACTCGATGCCTACCTCCACGCTTCGCAGTCCCGCCCGATGCAGCAACGCGAGCAACTCCGGATCGAGGCGATCGGCGCGTGCTTCCATACCCCAACGCACGTCAAGACCTCGGCGCAGAATCAGATCGGCGAACTTCCACGCGCGCTCCCTTCCGTGTGTCAGATTGGGATCGCGAAAGGCTACGCCGCGAATATTGTATCGGCCGGCGAGATACTCGATTTCGTCGACGATGCTTTCCGGAGTGCGGACGCGGTACCTCGAGTTCACCAGGTAAGGGCAGTAGTTGCAGGTATCAGGACAACCGCGGCTTCCCAGCACGGGGAGGGTGATGCCGCGGTTGGTGATGATCTGGTAACGGAAGCGCCGGATGTCAAATTGATCCCAGTTCGGGTGTGGGAGAGAATTCAGATCCTTCACAAAGCCCGCCGACACGATTCCGCACGGGATCTCGCCGCGCGCGAGCGCAGGGGCGATATTCTCTATCTCCCCATTGACTATGAAATCGGCGGCATCGCCGAAAAATCCGGGAACGGTCGCGGCAAATACACCGAAGTATCCAACCCTGCAATTATAGAGGCGCTTGGCCTCCAAGCCGATCTCGCGCTCGAACGTGCAGTCGACGATCGACGACGCGATTAGATAGAGATCGGCCGGCTCGAGCTGGGCCAAGCGGCGCACGTCAAGGATCCGGGCCTCGGCGCCGTGCGCCTCCAGAATTGAATGAAGATACGCGAGCGTGACATTGGGTATCGATGCGATCCTGCGTTTCGCGAATTCAAGCAGCCGGGCAAACGGAGAGCTGCCGACAGTGAAAACCGTGCCGAAGCCGCCCGCCACGTCTTTGAGCGTGCAGTTCTTCTGGCGACTTGCAGTGAGTACAACAACCTTCATAAGAGCCTTAGGCGCTCGATTCGGACTATCCGCCGCGAACTCAATGGTCAGGACCGACCGAGCCCCACGTCTGCCGATTATAACAGCCGCCCCAGCTGTTATCACCTTAATCATTGCACCTGCCGCCAGGGCTGGGGTTTATCGACTCAGTCAGGTTGCGATTGCCTACGCTCGTGATCCAATGTCTGCTGCCAAATACGAATGCCGGCGCGAGTTGTTGCACGTGAGTCTCCCCGTGCCGGCGAGCCCTGTTTTTCGGTATTGGAGGGCCGTGGTCGGATCCGCAACATAAAGCAGTTGAGTTTTTATGATTCCTCTGCTACCTTGCTTTGTCGAGTTGAGGAAGCACGACAGCCAAGTACTTTGATGGAACAACGATTCGCCTCTCCGCCGGAAGCCGCGGCCCCGCCAGAGCGGACAGATCCTACAGCCTCAGGAGCTCTTTTTCCCGAATTGAAATCGTGGCTTCGGGATATCCTCTTCGCTATTGCGGCCGCGATCTTCATCGTTATCTTCGTCGTCCAGCCCGTGAAGGTTGAGGGTACCAGCATGCAGCCGCGCCTCGTCGACCAGGAGAGGATATTCGTAAACCGGTTCATTTACCGCTTTGAGAATATCCATCGAGGCGACATTGTGGTCTTCTGGTATCCCAGGGACACGAACAAGTCATTCATCAAGCGCGTGGCGGCCATTCCCGGCGACGTGATAGAAATCCGCGAAGGCGCAGTCTATGTGAACGGGAGCGAGGTCAAAGAACCGTACCTCAAGCCGGAGTTTCGGGACAATGAGTCTTTCCACAAGGCCGTCGTCCCGCCGGACCAGTATTTCGTACTCGGGGATCACAGGAATTCCAGCAATGACAGCCGCAACTGGGGCTTTGTGCCAAGGAGCCTCATTTACGGCAAGGCGATCTTCCGCTATTGGCCCCTTTCACGCTGGGGCTTGGTGGAATAGCCGCGGAAGCGCTTCATCACGCAAGGTTGGACGCCCGAGACCGTCGACGCCGGGTGGGATGGCAGTGGGCTACCCGGGCGACGCGCATCTTCGGCTGCACAAGTTGAATTCTAAACGGGACACATGAACGCGATCCTGGCGCTCGAAGACGGCCGCACCTTTACGGGCCGTGCCTTTGGCGCCGCGGGCGAGGTCGGCGGGGAAGTCGTTTTTAACACCTCTCTCTCCGGTTACCAGGAGATCCTCACTGATCCGTCCTATGCCGGGCAAATCGTCGTCATGACCTACCCCCATATCGGCAACTATGGCATGAACCGCGAAGATGAGGAATCGGGGAAGCCGTTCGTCCAGGGATTCGTCGCCCGCGAGTTCAGCTCTTTCACTTCGAACTGGCGCGCGCTGGAGTCGCTCGAGCAATATCTGAAACGCCACGGCATCGTGTCCATCTCCGAGGTGGACACGCGCGCTCTCGTGCGGCATATCCGCACCCGCGGCGCCATGCGTGGAATCATCAGTTCCACCGAACTGGATGGGCAGCGTCTGAGCGCCCGCGCTCGGCAAGCGACGCAGATGCTCGGCCAGGACCTGGCCTCATCGGTTACCTGCCAGTGCCGATATGCGTGGCCGGATCCTCCCGTGCCCGCGCCCGGCCGATTTCGAGTTGTGGCTTATGACTACGGCATCAAGAGAACCATTCTCGTCAATCTGGCTCGTTCCGGCTGCAACGTTACGGTCGTTCCTGCACAAACGAGCGTCGCGGACGTGCTGGCGCTCCGTCCGGACGGGGTGTTTCTCTCCAACGGCCCAGGCGACCCAGCGCCGCTTGGCTATGCGATCGACAACGTGCGCCGTCTGCTCGGGAAAGTCCCGCTGTTTGGCATCTGCCTCGGCCATCAGATCATGGGCCTGGCCATGGGGGGGAAGACCTTCAAGCTCAAATTCGGCCATCGCGGAGCGAATCATCCGGTGAGGAACCTGATGACGGGGCGCGTCGAAATCACGGCTCAGAATCACGGTTTCGCCGTGGATGTGGACACGCTCACCCCGAGACGAGTCGAGCCCACGCACTTCAACCTCAACGACCAGACGCTCGAAGGGTTTCGCCATCTCCAGGTGCCTGCTTTCTCGGTGCAGTATCACCCGGAAGCTTCCCCGGGACCGCATGACTCGGACTATCTGTTCACCGAGTTCAAACGGCTCATGGCGGAATTTCGCAGGTAGCTCATGCCGAAGCGCACGGACATCAAACGGATCCTCATCATCGGCTCCGGCCCGATCGTGATCGGCCAAGCCTGCGAGTTCGACTATTCCGGGACCCAGGCGTGCAAGGCTCTGCGTTCGGAAGGATTCGAGATCGTCCTGGTCAACTCGAACCCGGCCACCATCATGACCGATCCGGATCTGGCCGACAGAACTTACATCGAGCCGCTTACCTGCGAGTCCGTCGGCGCGATCATCGAGCGGGAACGGCCGGATGCGCTTCTTCCCACCGTCGGCGGCCAGACCGCGCTGAATGTGTCCGTCGAGCTCGCCAAGGCCGGCATACTGGCGAAGTACGGAGTGGAGATGATCGGGGCAGAGCGGCGCGCCGTCGAAATCGCCGAAGATCGCCAGCTCTTCAAGGATGCCATGGCAGAGATCGGGCTGCAGTCGGCCCAATCGCGGGTCGTGCGCAGTCTGGATGAGGCGCGCGGCTTTCTATTGCTGGCCGGGTTGCCTGCGATCATCCGGCCGAGCTTTACCCTGGGCGGGTTCGGCGGAGGAATCGCAGACAGCGCGGAAGGGTTCGAGAGAATCGTGAGCCGCGGGCTGGTTGTCTCCCCTGTACATGAGGTTCTGGTCGAGCAGTCGCTCATCGGATGGAAAGAATACGAGCTGGAAGTGATGCGGGATCTCAACGACAACGTCGTGATCATTTGCTCGATCGAGAACTTTGATCCGATGGGCGTACATACCGGCGATTCGATCACAGTGGCCCCGGCGCAAACCCTGACCGACAAAGAGTACCAGCGCATGCGCGATGCCGCGATCCGCGTCATCCGCAAGGTTGGAGTGGAGACCGGAGGGTCCAATATCCAATTTGCCGTCAACCCGCAGACCGGAGCGCTGATTGTCATCGAGATGAACCCGCGCGTCTCTCGTAGCTCCGCACTCGCATCCAAAGCTACCGGATTTCCTATTGCCAAGATCGCCGCCAAACTTGCGGTCGGTTACACCCTTGATGAGATCCCGAACGACATCACCAGGAAGACTCCCGCCAGCTTCGAGCCCAGCATCGATTACGTGGTGGTCAAAATCCCCAAATGGAACTTCGAGAAATTCGCCGAGGTCGACACCACGCTGGGAACACAGATGAAGTCTGTGGGAGAAGTGATGGCGATCGGCCGCACTTTCAAGGAAGCATTGATGAAGGGAGTGCGTTCGCTTGAGAAGGGAAAGAGACCGGAAAGGCTGGATCCGGAGAAGCTGCACCGCAATCTTTCGATGCCGCTGCCTGAGCGCCTTGATTACTTGCTCTATGCCCTGATGAGGGGTCATACGATTGAGGGGCTTCACGAATTCACGCGCATCGATCCGTGGTTCCTGAATCAGCTGAGGGAGATCGTTGAGCTGGAAAAGCGGCTGCAGGGCTGTTCGCTGGACACGCTTGCACCGGAGCTGCTCCGGGAATGCAAGCGCGCCGGGCTGTCGGATCAAATGATCGCGGGTTTCCTCATGACGGCCGGCGGCGCGCCTGCGTCGGAGGAACAGGTCCGGCAACGCCGATACGAACTGGGCCTGCGGCCCGTCTTCAAGCGAGTGGATACCTGCGCGGCCGAATTCGAGTCCTTCACTCCATACCTCTATTCAACTTATGAAGGCGAATGCGAAGCCGCGCCGACCCAGCGGAAGAAGGTTGCCGTGCTGGGCAGCGGGCCCAACCGGATCGGCCAAGGCATCGAGTTCGACTACTGCTGCTGCCACGCCTCGTTTGCTCTCAGGGAGATCGGTTACGAAACCATCATGGTCAACTGCAACCCCGAAACGGTTTCGACCGACTATGACACCTCAGACCGGCTGTACTTCGAGCCGCTCACTTTCGAAGATGTCATGGAGATCATGGCAGTGGAGAAGCCCGACGGTGTCATCGTGCAGTACGGCGGCCAGACCCCGCTGAATCTGGCGCTCGCGCTCCATGCGGCCGGCGTGCCCATTCTCGGTACATCTCCTGAGTGTATCGACCTTGCGGAGGACAGAGAGCGCTTTGGCCGTCTAATGTCAGAGCTTGCCGTTCCGCAACCTCGAAACGGGACGGCCCGCTCACCCGAGGAAGCGTGCAGTGTGGCCGCCGGGATCGGCTATCCCGTTCTTGTCCGGCCTTCGTATGTTCTCGGAGGCCAGGCCATGTCGATCGTCTATGACGAGGAATCGCTCAAGCGCTACATGACCTCGGCCGTGCAAGCCTCACCGGAGCATCCGGTCTTGATCGATGAGTTCCTGGAAGACGCGTTCGAGTACGATGTCGATGCCTTGTGCGACGGCGAGCGTGTGGTGATCGCCGGCGTCATGGAGCATGTCGAGGAGGCGGGAATTCACAGCGGCGACAGCACCTGTGTTCTGCCTCCCATCATGATCGAGCCTGACCTGCTCGTGCTTATGAAAGACTTCACGCGCCGGCTCGGGCTGGCGCTCCATGTGGTCGGCCTGATGAACATCCAGTTTGCCGTCAAGAGTGGCATGGTTTATGTGCTCGAAGTGAATCCACGCGCGTCGCGGACGGTCCCGTACGTAAGCAAGGCAACCGGAGTTCCGCTGGCGAAGATTGCTGCGCGCCTGATGGTGGGAGAAAAGCTCAAGGACCTCCGCTTGGGGGATGAGTTGGCGGTGCGCCACTGTTTTGTGAAGTCCCCAGTGTTTCCGTTCAACAAGTTCCTGGGCGTAGACACAATTCTGGGTCCGGAAATGAAGTCGACGGGTGAAGTTATGGGCGTCGCTGCCAGCTTCGGCGTTGCCTTTGCCAAGGCTCAGATCGCAGCCGGTTCGCCGCTTCCGCGACATGGAACAGCTTTCCTCAGTGTCAATGACAACGATAAGGGGATGCTGCTTGCGATCGCCCGCGAGTTCGCGGATCTCGGGCTCCGCTTGGTTGCTACCTCAGGGACGCAGAAGTTCCTGATTTCCCATGGCCTGGAGGTCGGCTTCGTCTTCAAATCCGGCGAAGGGACTCCCAACGTCGTAAACGCCATCAGGAACGGCGAGATCGACTTGGTTGTCAACACGCCGCTCGGGTGCAAGTCGCGCTTCGATGAAAAAGCCATCCGGAAGGCGTCGATCCAATACGCTGTCCCCTGCATCACCACGATTTCCGGTGCCAGGGCCGCAGCCAACGCGATCCGCGCTCTCCAGCGCGAACCCCTCACGGTCCGCAGCCTCCAGGAATACCACTGCAACGAGACCGCAGACGCGCGCAGATGACGCCGATAAGCCCTCAAGAACCCACATTTGAACCCGGGCCTTCGGCCTTGGCGTCGCGCGTGGAAGGGGTCAGGCCTGGAAAATTTACTTTCGTCGCCGTGCTTTCAGACTCTCAACGTTTCCGAACAGAAGTAAATTTTCCAGACCTGACCCCAACACGAACGCCTGGTCTCGATCGATCAGATGTGCGCCTTCGGTGCAGAGGCGCACGAAGTGGGTGCAGTACTTCCGCATTTCGCCGCCGATGCACTGGTCCACGCAGAACAAGTCGGTGTCGGTGCAATTGACGCATTCTCCCAGGGAAACGCAGACTTTGGGCACGGTGATGCGGCAAGTGTTGCAGATGGTAAAGAGGTTTTCGCTCTCGCGGTAATGCGGGCAACTCTCGAGCGCGGTGTTCCCCTCGCGGAACCCGTACATACGGCAGCCCATAAAGATGTGCGAGTTATTGCCTTTGTCGGCCTCGATCTGCGCAAGGCTCTCGTCGACCCAATTGATGCAATTGCGGCAGTTTATCATTTGGACTGCTTGGATCCCTTCCGGCGTCGCGCCCATTCTTCTTTGGTGATCTGCTTTGATCTCGCGATACCGAGAGCACCCGGCGGGACATCTTCTGTGATGCAGCTTCCTGCTGCCACATAGGCTCCACGGCCGATGCGCACGGGCGCGACCAGCTGTGAATCCGTGCCGATGAAGACATCGTCTTCGATAATGGTAACATGCTTCCGGACGCCGTCGTAATTGCAGGTGATGGTCCCGGCGCCAACGTTGACGTTCCGGCCGATTGTGGCATCTCCCAGGTACGCAAGATGGGCAGCCTTGGTGCCGTCGCCCAAAGTGCTCTTCTTGATCTCGACAAAGTTGCCGATGCGGCACATCCGGCCGACGACCGTATGTCCTCTCAGATGGGCGCATGGGCCCACGGTTGTTCCTTGGCCTATTTCCGAGTCGGTGATGAGGCAGGATTCCAGAATCTCGACTTCCGGGCCGATCACAGAGTTGGCAATGCGCGTGCCCGAGCGGACGACGCTTCCTTCACCGATGCGGGTGGCCCCCTCCAGCGTCACCATCGGATGGATCGTGACATCTTTTTCGACCGCCACGTCCAGATCGATGTAGGTATGCTCCGGATCGATGAGAGTGACGCCGGCCGTCATCAAATCCTCGTTTTTCTGTGCGCGCATTCCCCGCGCGAGTTCGGCCAGCTCCTTTCTTGTGTTGATTCCGCGCAGCTCTTCAAAGTCATGGTGCACAAGCCCCTCGATCCGCAGGCCGCGCCGCTGCTGGATCTCGACCAGATCCGTGAGGTAGTACTCCCGCTGGGCGTTGCTGTCGGACAGTTCCTGCACGGCATCGAGGAGGAGTGGGATTCGAAAGCAGTAGAAGCCGGCGTTGATTTCCTTGATCCTCCTTTGCTCCGGCGTGGCGTCCTTTTCTTCAACGACAGCTTCGATCTGTCCATCGGGGTTGCGGAGGATGCGGCCATAGGCAAAAGGATCTTTCGCCATGGCGGTCAGGAGCGTGGTGGCGGCGCCGCTCCGGCGGTGGTGCTCGACCAGCTTGCGAAGGGTTTCCGTCCTGAGGCGCGGCGTGTCTCCCGACAGCACCAGGAGATCGCCCTCTCGCCTCTCGATCTCCGCGCGAGCCATCATGATCGCGTGCCCGGTTCCGAGCTGCTCCGGCTGGACGACGAACCGCGCAGGCACGCCGTCCAGGGCGGCACGCACGCGCTCGGCATCCTGGCCGATAACGACGAAGGTCTCCTCCGGATCGAGGCCGGCTGCGGCGCGGTAGATCAGACGGACCATAGGAGTGCCACAGAGGGTATGCAGAACCTTGGCACGGTCACTGACCATGCGGGCTCCTTTACCCGCTGCCATTATGAGAACGCAAAAATCTTTCATTGCCTGGACACCCGCCCCTCAGCGCCGGCCCTCCCGGTCTTTCCGCGGCGATACGTCTTGTAGACCGCTTCGGCCAGCAGATCCGGTTCGTGCCGTATAACGCGCCCGCGCGCCAGCAAGGCCTCCTCGAACACCTTGAGTCCCAACGCGGTGATGCGCCCGTAATCGGCCACAACCGGCATGGATCCCTGCTTCCTGTACCGGGCAAGCACCGCAGGAGATACCGGCTGGTTGTTCAAGATTATCCAGTCAAACAGTCCGTCGCTGGTATGCTTGTAAATCTCCAGGACGTGATCGGCAGCGGAGAAACCAGTTGTCTCCCCCGGTTGAGACATCAGGTTGCAGACATAAATCTTCAGCGCCGGCGACTTCATCAGCGCGCGGGCGATCCCCGGTACCAGGAGATTGGGCAGCAGGCTGGTGAAAAGGGATCCCGGCCCGACGGTGATCAAGTCGGCCATCCGAATGGCATCCAGCACAGCAGGGACGGGCCTGCAGTTCCGTGGCGAGAGGGACAGCGACATGATGCGCGAAGTGCTCTTGGATATGTGGGACTCTCCAAATACCCGGCTGCCGTCTTCCAGGACCGCCTGCAGCCTGACGTCGTTGAGGGTTGCGGGGTAGATTCTTCCTTTGATTGCCAGGACGCCTGAGCTGACTCGGATCGCTTCGAGGAAGTCGCCGGTTACGCCGGTCAGCGCCGTGAGGAAAAGGTTTCCGAAGCTGTGTCCTTGCAGGTGGCCGGAACCGGCGAATCGATACTGAAAGAGATGCGAGAGCAGCGACTCATCTGCGCCGAGCGCCACCATGCAGTTGCGGATGTCTCCTGGCGGAAGCACGCGCAGCTCGTCTCTCAGACGTCCGGAGCTGCCCCCGTCGTCGGTCACCGTGACAACCGCGGTCAAGCGCGAAATCCACGGCTCGGCTGCGGGAGCTTCGATAACCGGAGGGTCGAAAACCCTGTGCTTTAGCCCTTTCAGGAGACAGGAGAGACCTGTCCCCCCTCCGATGGAGACTACGCTCTGCAAGTTTCGGGAGATCATGTCAAGACTGCCCGCCGGCAGCCGGCGGGCTCCAGCCGACCAGGTCGCTGAATTCCTTCTCGCCGTGCAGCGGCGCGAAATCCGAGTCGTTCTTGGCATAAACCCGGTTTTCTTCATTCAGTTCAACCGCCTTTTGTAGATTCCGGAGGGCTTCTGTGATCTCGCCTTTCACGGCGCATGATGCCGCCAGGGAGTAGTAGATGTGGTCTGAATTCGGGTTCTTCTCAAGAGACTGCCTGAAATAGGTTACCGCCTTCTCATAATCTCCCCGGTTGTGCTCCATGACACCCAGGGTGTAGAGCTGATCATTGCCAATCACCGGCTTACTGTGGGCTGCGTCTTCGCGGTCGCAAATCTGCAAATATGTTCGTGCGCGTGCCAGAATTTCCGGCTCGGCGGGGTAACTCTCGATCAGCGATTTCAGCTCGACCCGAGCTTTCCTGAACTCCTTCTGATAAATTAGCTTAATACCTCTTGCGAGAAGACCCAGAGCCGCCGTGGTTGCCTTGGTTTCGCGCAGGAGCCGGGGCGCCTCTGCCGGCTTGCTGGCGGCGCCCGCTTTTTTGGTTTCCGGTTTCGCGGCCTTCTTCGCGCGCACGGGCTTGGCAGCCTTTGCCGCCCTTCCAGCTTTCCCGGTCTTGTGTTTCGCCGAGGATTTTGCGCGCGCATGAGACGGTTTTGCGGATACGGGTTTTGATCTCCTCTCCGTCATCTTGTTCTTGCGTTTGCCGACCTTCGATCTTTTGACCATCGAGCTCGTTCTTGCCCTTCCGGGGTCTCCTGGCGCGGATCCCAGCTTAAAACCTCCTCTAAGCGCTTTAAAATCAGCCGAATATGGCGCAACAGAGAGAGGACGAGTTTTGTGAGTTATTATTAGGAGAATTCAGCCGATAAGTCAAGCGTAAGGTCGGATAGGGTTATTCGAGTTCCCTCGTCGTTCTTGCAGGTCGTCGCGAGGACACGTCGATTGCGCGGAGATCATCTTAGAATTCAATCGGTTGAATTGGCATATGCCTGCGGGGCGACAGCCGTTGACGGATCCCAGTAACATCGTTCTGTACGAGGCTGAGTATCTGCGTTTGAAGGCAGTGCTGGCCATGACTCAGAAAGACCTGCGGGCGGACCTAGTCCTTCTGATCGATCGCAGCGGCCAGCAGATTGCCTTCGAAGGTCCGGCCCGGGACGTTGATATGACGGCGCTCGCATCGCTTGCGGCTGGCAATATCGCGGCGACGGACGGTTTGGCGCGCTTGGTTGGGGAGCCCGAGTTCTCAATCCTCTACCATCAAGGAAAACACCGCAGCATTCATATTTCGGACGTCGCGAAGAGATTCTCCCTGGTAGTGGTATTCGACGAGAACGTTTCGCTCGGCATGGTCCGGCTGAAAGTGAAACGCGCGACGGCGTGTCTGGAGGAAGTTTTTCGCGGTTTCATGCGCAAGACGGAAACCGTCGATTTCACCGCAAAAGCGCCACCAGGAGCAACGCCGTCCATCTACTTCACGGATGAAGAAATCGACAGGCTATTCAGCTTCCTTAAGCCCGGCGGCTAAATCTTTGAACGAGAGGTTTTGACTTTGACGTTCATCAACTACGTGGCGCGAGAGATCAATTGCAAGATCGTCTACTACGGACCCGGCTTGGGGGGCAAGACTACAAATCTACAGTATCTTTATGACGTCACCAGCGCGGACAATAAGGGGAAGCTCATATCCCTGGCCACGGAGACAGAGCGAACCTTATTTTTCGATTTTCTGCCTCTAGATCTGGGCCAAATCCGCGGCTTGCGCGCGCGCTTTCATCTTTATACCGTCCCCGGCCAGGTGTTTTACGATGCCAGCCGAAAGCTGATCCTGCGCGGAGTCGACGGCGTCATCTTTGTGGCCGACTCCCAGGAAGAGCGTCTGGATGCGAACCTGGAATCGGTTTCCAATCTGGAACGGAACCTGAAGGAGCACGGGTTCGAGCTGGCCAAGATCCCTTACGTGCTGCAGCTCAATAAGCGAGACCTGCCCAACGCCATGACCGTCGAACAACTGAAGAAGCTGTTGTTGGTGAAAGGCGAACCGGTCTTTGAAGCTGTGGCTACCAAGGGCACCGGCGTGCTTGAGACGCTGAAGGCCGTAGCCAGGCAAGTGCTGGTCGAGCTGCGCAAGAGCGCCTGAAAAAGATCAAGCAGAAATAAACCGCCAAGACCTGAGGACGCAAAGAATGCATGGTCTTCTCTGCGTCCTCTTTGTTATTAGCACACTAATTGATGGTCAGCTTCCGCACAACGCTATTCTTCCGGCCAAAGTTGAAGTAAACCACCATGCCGATGACCAACCAGACGATCAGGCGCAGCCAGGTGTCCCTGGGAAGGCTTATCATCATCAGCAGCGAGACTGCGATCCCGAGGATCGGCACCAGGGGCACCAGGGGCGTCTTGAACGGCCGTTGAAGCTCAGGACGGCGAATGCGAAGTATCCATACGCCCGCACAGACGATCACGAAAGCCAAGAGCGTGCCGATGCTCACCAACTCGCCCAATATGCCGATCGGAACCAGCGAGGCGAAGATAGCGACGAAGATCCCGACGGTAATGGATGAGATGTAGGGCGTGCGGAATCGGTGATGAACCCTGCCGGCCCACTTGGGCAGCAGTCCGTCGCGGGACATGGAGAAAAACACCCGCGACTGCCCCAGCAGCATCACCAGCATTACGCTGCCCAAGCCCGCGATGGCCCCGAGCTTTACCAGAAAGCTTCCGGCGCGCACCCCTGTGGCATCAATGCCGACCGCAACCGGATCAGGAACGTTTAAAGCGGTGTAAGAAACAACGCCAGTGAGCAAACCCGCGACCAGGATGTATAGGATCGTGCAAATGACGAGCGATCCGAGGATGCCGATGGGCATGTCTTTCTGCGGATTCTTGGCCTCTTGGGCAGCGGTGGAGACCGCATCAAACCCGATGTAAGCAAAGAAGATCACACCGGCGGCTCGTGCAACTCCCGACCACCCGTACAAACCGAATTCACCCGCGTTTGGCGGAATAAAAGGGTTCCAATTCTGAGACGCAATGCTCGGGTGTCTTATGACATAGGCAGCCGCAATGCCGATGAAAAGCAGCACGATCGAGACCTTGATGATCACGATGGCCGAATTGACGTTGGCCGACTCTTTGATGCCGATCACCAGGACGAAGGTCACAATTGCAATGGCGAAGAAAGCCACGAGGTTGAAAACGCCTAGAGCATGCGGGAGTGTGGCGGGGTCCACGCCGTTCTTTGTCAGGGTCGGCAACACTGTTGCGAGCCTCTCCCAACGGCTGTTGTAAAGCACCATCTCGGTGCCCGGTGTGGCTGTCAATGCAGGCGGTATGTGAATGCCCCAGTCCTGCAAAAAGCTGACCAGGTAACCGCTCCAGCCGGAGGCTACCGTTGCCGCGCCAAAAGCATACTCCAGGATGAGGTCCCACCCGATGATCCAAGCGAAGAGCTCGCCCAAGGTCGCGTAACCGTACGTGTAAGCCGAGCCGGCAATGGGAATCAGCGAGGCGAATTCAGAGTAGCAGAGCCCCGCGAAGGCGCAAGCGATGCCCGCCAAGACGAAGGAAAGAACAATGCTGGGTCCTGCGTATCGGGCAGCCGCAGCGCCCGTGAGGACAAAAATGCCGGCGCCGATAATGGCGCCGATGCCGAGCGTAACCAAGTTGAGCGGGCCAAGAGCACGCTTCAATGTGTGCTCGCCTGACTCTTGCGCCTCTTTCATAAGCAGGTTCAGAGGCTTAGTTGCAAACAATGGATTTCCCATGCGACTCTCCCCAGTCAAATGAGTTGTGCGAGATTGCAGCGGCCAGCGTTTCCACAGGAGCCTGATGGTTCTTAACCCATGTCGGAAGCGCGAACTGAGAAACTAGCACCGAAAGCACCCATCCTGCAAGCGCAATTGCGTGGTAGACGTGGCACCTCCGCCGCTATCACAAGTTCAGAAGGAACTTCTTCGTCTCCTCGATGAAAACGGCCGGCTGGTCGTGGTGGACCCAATGGCCTGCGTTTGCGTTTACGGCCTAGCCGCGCCACCGGATGCGTGGCATGCTTTTTACGGAGGAGACGAGTATGGAATATCAGACAGAGCACGACTCGATAGGAGAAGTTAGCGTTCCGGCGGGCGCGTATTACGGCGCCCAGACGGCGCGCGCGCTTGAGAATTACCCGATCAGCGGTATGCGGGTCCATCCGGCGATGGTCGAGAACTACGTTCTTCTGAAGAAGGCAGCGGCCGAAGCGCTTACGGAGCTGGGCCTTTTGGATGCCGAACGGGGCAAGGCGATCGTCCGTGCCGCAGATGAAGTCATCGCCGGTTCCTTGCGCGACCAGTTCGTTGTTGATGCGTTCCACTCGGGAGCCGGCACTTCGTTTCACATGAACGTGAACGAGGTACTGGCCGGCCGCGCCAATGAGATCCTCACGGGGAAACGTGGCGGGAACTCTCCCGTACACCCTAATGACCACGTAAACATGGCGCAGTCAACCAACGACACCTTTCCCACCGCCATGCGCGTGGCGGCACGCAGGCAGGTCGTGGAGCTCATCTCTGCCCTCGGTGGACTGAGCGACGCTTTTGCCAAAAAGGGCGCCGAGTTCAAAGAAGTGGTGAAAGCAGGCAGAACGCATCTGCAGGACGCAGTCCCGATCACGCTGGGGCAGGAGTTTGCCGCCTATGCCACGACCCTTCGCCAGGCGAGCGAAGCGATCATCTTTGCTGCCCGCTGCCTCGAGGAACTGGGTATCGGCGGAAGTGCCACAGGAACCGGATTGAACACCCACCCCCGATTTCGCTTTCGGGTCGTGGAGAAGATCTCGCTTTATACCGGAATCGGCTTTCGGTCGGCCGCCGATCTGCGGGCCAGCATGCAAAGCAATTTTCCGGTCACGCTGTTATCTTCTTCTTTGCGCTTGCTTGCTCTGGAGGTCTCGCGCATCTGTAATGATCTCCGGCTGCTCGGCAGCGGGCCGGCCACGGGCCTGATGGAGATCAGCCTGCCCGCAGTCCAGGCCGGCTCTTCGATCATGCCCGGCAAGATCAATCCCTCGATCCCGGAAATGGTGAACATGGTCTGCTTTCAGGTCATCGGCAATGACGCTGCCGTGGCTTGGGCAGCCGGCGCCGGCCAGCTCGAGCTGAATGTAATGATGCCCGTGATGGCGCACAACCTGCTTGAGTCCCTCCAGATTCTGACGAATGCTCTGCAGGTTCTGGCTTCGCGCTGCGCGAGAGGCATCACCGCGGATGCAGCCCGCTGCCTTCGCTATGCCGAGTCGAGCGCCGCTCTGGCCACGGTGCTGAATCTTCGCATCGGGTACGACCGGGCCGCGGAGATCGTCAAAGAAGCACTGGCAAGTGGAAGAACGATTGTGGAGGTTGCGCGGGAAAAATCCGGCCTGCCTGAGGAAGAGCTCAGCCGCCTGTTTGACGTTGCATCAATGGTCGTTGATCGGTGACTGGCAGGCAGCAATCAGTCGACGCGATCCCGCTGCCGAGTGGGCACTATTCGCCACCAATCGGCCACCGGCGAATGCCTACTGATCCATGGGGCAGACGCCGCCTTGCATCCCCTGGCAGCCGGCGCATGGGCTTTCCTGCGGCGCCGCCTTGGCGGACTCCCCTCCGACAGAGAATGTGGAGAGCAGTTGCGCGACATCCGCGCTCCCGCACTCGTGACAGATAACACCCGCAGTACGATCAAAAACCAGCCGCTCGAACCGGGCTTTGCAGCTGCGGCATTCATATTCGTACAAAGGCAAGTACGTCTTCCTCCATCTTGATACTCAGTCCTGCTTGCCCTTGAATGTTACCAGCGGAGGAGCGGAAGTTGAAGTGTCCGGCGATGATCTCCTCCCCTTTGGGGGCCTGACAAACGAAAGAACGACGGAGCAGGCCAGGATCGCGGCGACAACCAGAAGGGACGTCTCGATGCCAATCGGATAGATATCGCCCAGCAACATCTTCACACCGATGAACGACAACACGATTCCCAATCCCGTGCCGAGGTACGCAAAACGGTCGATGACGGCCGCGAGCAAAAAGTACATGGAGCGCAGGCCAAGAATGGCGCAGATGTTGGAGGTGAGGACGATGAACCAATCGGTAGTGACCCCGAAGATTGCCGGGATGGAATCAAAGGCAAAGATCAGATCGGTCGTCTCCACCGTAACCAAGACTAGAGCAAGCGGCGTCGCGACGAACTTGCCCGCCTGCTTCAGAAAGAAGGCGCCGTCGCTGTATCCCGAAGTCATCGGCACGATGCGCTGGAAGAGGCGAACTACCGGATTGCGCTCGGGTTCGACCTGGGTGTCTCCCTTCTGCCGCAGGATCTTGATGCCCGAGAAGATCAGGAAGGCGCCGAACAGATACAATACCCAATGGAATGCCTGGATCAGTTGGACTCCGGCGAGAATGAAACCACCGCGCATGATGAGGGCGCCTAGGATGCCCCAGAACAGGACCCGGTGGTGGAGTCTTGCGGGCACCGCGAAGTAGGAAAAGATCATGATGAAGACAAAGATATTGTCGACGCTGAGAGCGTACTCGACTAGATAGCCGGTGAAGAACTCGAGCCCAGGCCTGCTGCCGAGCTTCAGGAACACACAGGATCCGAAGAGCACGGACAGCAGTACCCAGAAAGCGCTCCAGACCAGCGCTTCCTTCACGCTGACGGCATGTGCTTTGCGCTGAAAAAAGCCGAGATCTATGGCGAGCAGGACGAGCACGACAGCCAGGAAAGCGGCAAAGAACCAGGGATTCGCTACGCTATGAGTCATGTTCCGCCTGTATCGACGATGCTCGTGATTTCATTTTCCAAGCGCCCTTTCAGCATGGCCTGCTGCGCAGTGCAGCCTCATAGCGTTCGAGAATGTCCAGTGTGGGATTGCAGTCGCGTCGGGCGGCCAGGTACTCGCAAGCCTCGCGGGCTGAGATACCGAGCGACTTGATGAGGAAGCCGGCCGCCGCCGTAGGAGAACGGTTGATGCCCGCCGTACAATGCAGGTAGAGCATCGTTCGTGGATGGGCCAGAGCCTCTTCCACAAGGGTTACAGCCTGGGGCAAGTTACGTTCCAGCGCCTCCCGGTCAAAATCCGGCGTGGGCAGGCGATAGAATTCAATCCCCGCGTTTTTATAGGCGAGGGTGAGCTCATGCGGCGACACACCATAATGCAACAGGTCCTCATCCATCTGCATGCTGAGCACCATATTGACGCCCATTTGCCTCAGCTGGGACACCTCTTCTTCGCGCACGTAGCCGCCCACCCAGAGCCGGTCCGGTATGATCTCATCAAAGTCCAGCACGATTTATCCCATTCCTCTTTATTTCTTTAACTCTATCACGAGCTCTTCGATTCGGACACTTAGTTGAGGTTTTTCTTGGGCCTTGCGCTTATCGGGCGGAACAGCGGCGCAGGCGGTCCATGATTGCGATGCCGAGTCCCTGTTCCGGGACAGGGTATGCCACGAGACGCTCGAGTTGCAGGCCATCCAGCCTGTGGAGCGCCGCGAATAGGTTCGCGGCAGCTTCGCGGAGGTCCCCCGACGGCGAAAGCACTTCCACGGCTGTGTATCGCTCTGCCCCTTTCGGTGCAGTCCAGGCCAGCAGGCCAACGCGCTCACCCGGGCAAGGCTCGGCTCTTCGATCGTCTTCCTCCACGATTTCCAGAGGCGTCCGCGTGGCGTAGTGGCGCAAAAGCTGACCCGGGGCCTCGGGTCGGCCCTTCGTCTCTGTCGAATACGCAAGGGCGCCCAGCACGTCTCTGAGCGCTTCCGGCGGAACTCCTCCTACCCTGAGAATGCGCGGGACGGACTCAGCCAGGGACAGGACTGTGGACTCCACGCCCACGGCACACCTGCCCCCGTCGAGGATGAGCTCGATCCGGTCCGAAAGTTGCGCGGCAACATGATGAGCTTCGGTAGGGCTGACATGGCCGAAGACATTGGCGCTCGGTGCCGCTATGGCGCGGCTCGCTGCGCGGATCAGAGCCAGGGCAGCAGGATGGGCAGGCATGCGGATGGCGACCGTGTTCAGCCCGGCGGTTACTATGGGGGGAACCATGTCGGTCTTGGGTACCACCAGCGTCAGCGGCCCCGGCCAGAATCGGCACATCAGGGCAGTGGCCGGTTCTGGGAACTGTCCGTAGAGGTGCGCCGACTCCGGATCGGCGACGTGCACGATGATCGGATCTATCCAGGGGCGCTCCTTGACCTCGAAAACGCGCGCCACCGCCAGCGGATTGCACGCATCGGCGCCGAGTCCGTACACCGTCTCGGTCGGGAAGGCAACCAGTCCGCCGCGGCATATGATTGCGGCAGCTTCGTCGATCGCTCTCGGATCGGCGGCGTTAATGAGTTTCGTGGTGTTCATCCCTTGTCCCCGACTGTACGCACCATTCTATTTCCGCAACAGTATGCCATGGTTCAACAGGGATTAACGAATGACGATTGACGGTCGAAGAGTGATAATGGAGCGTTTTTAATTTATCGGAGTTCATTCGCGCATCCTTCTTGCTTTCGTCGCTCCTTGACATGGCCGCGCGAGTGTAATTATATTCGCTCGCGAGTAAGACAACCGGTTTCTGAGCATGCCGGATCCGACAGTCTTCCCGCCGTTTGCAGGGCGGGGAAGGGGCATGTCCGCGACGTACGTGAGTCGGTGACAGGAGAATGGGAATCAGAGGAATGGATGAGGAAGAATTCGCCCGTGCATCATCCGAGCCGACTGGCGGGGAATCCGGCGATGAACCGATGATCGAGGTTCCCGGCGTCGAGCTGGCCTCTTCCCCCATCGTGACACCTGCAGAGCAGCAGCCCGCGTGGTACGCACTTTACACGCGCAGCCGGTTCGAAAAGAAGCTCATGGGCGAGCTGTCTGAGCGCTCGGTCGAAGTCTTCCTTCCCATGCGGGAGATCCTCAGCCGGTGGAAAGACAGGAAGAAGAGGATTTGGCTCCCGCTTTTCCCGGGTTACATTTTCGTCCACCACGTCGACACTCCCGCCAATCGGTTCCGAATTCTGAACGTGCCCGGCGCCGTGCGCTTCGTCGGCTTCAACGCGCGGGCTGTGCCGATCCCGCAGGATCAGATTGATGCCGTAAGAAGGTTCCTGGAATCGAACCTCTCCGTGGATCCTTATCCTTACATTAAGATCGGAAGACGCGTGGAGGTCATCGCGGGTCCCCTCACAGGGATTCAGGGAAAGCTTGTACAGAAGAAGGGGCGGTTCCGCTTCGTCATCCAGGTCGATCTCATCCGCCGGGCGATTTCAGTCGAAATCGATGCCTCCGATGTCCGCCCCATCTGATCCCTGTCAAAGAAGCCTCAAATAGCCGCAGAGGAATACGAAGCCTAGCCGGTGTTCATCCCGGTCAGTTTCTGCAGCAAAATTTGCTGGTTACATCGAAATGCCGGGCGAGCAGCTTGGACCTGGACGGTCTTGTCCGAGCTAGACTTTCCAGAAATGACATCTAGCAGATCATCCTTTATCCACTCATGTCCACGTCCATGTCCACGCTCAGATCCGGGTCCAGGACGGGTGATCATGGAGTTTCGCGACAGTCTCTCATGCGCGGTTCGCGCACCCAGGCGCATGAAAAGGCGCACGGGCTGAAGCCTGTGCCCACTTGAGATCTCTGAGGGTAACGTATAGTGGGGACGGGCTTTAGCCCGTCCTGCAGGCAGCCGCTCCGTCTGTTCTCAAAGCAGTATCTGATGCGCGATTCGCGCACCCAAGTGCTTGAAAAGGCCAAACGCCTGAGATAGTGACTGTCGGGGTCGGAATCGGCATCGGGATCGCGATCGCAATTCGCGCAAAGAGGCCCACAGCGATTGCGACCCCGATACCGATCCCGATGCCGAGCTTCGGTGCTGGTTGTTCTATTTTCGGAGCAGAAACTAGTTAGTCTCTACGCGCATGGGGTTGCGGAACACGGCATCGAGTGTCACAGCATTTCGGGCGCGGCTCAACGCGAACCGGGATTGCGAACCTGCAGCTGGCCCAGGATCTGCGGGTTCTGTTCCTGGACCGCAAGCAGCGCATGGCACGCCGAACAATCCTGGGTAATCTGCTTGCCGTCTTTGCTGACGTGGCTGCCGTCGTGGCAGCGAAAACAGCCCGCCGAATTCATGTGCCCGATGTTGTTCACGTAGGTTCCCCAGGTGACTTTCATATCGGGGAATACGTTGCGCGCATAGATGTTCTTCACCTCTCCTATGGAAGTCTCGAGCGCGCGTTTCTGCTTCTGGTAGACGTCCGGGTAGTTGGTCCGGTAGAAATCGTCGAGGCTTGACGCTATCTGGCGCTGCGCTGTTTCGCGATCCGGGTACTGGGCCTCGAGCGCCTCGACCGCCCTCTTTTTGATGAAGGGGAGAGTTGGATCGATGTGATTCTCTGACATGGCCTGATCCACGGCGTCGCCGGCCAAACGGAAGATGTGCGTCGGCCGGTTATGGCAATCCATGCAATCCATGATGCGAGTCTCCCCCTTGTCGAGTTGCTCCGGGGTGACTTTCTGGTCCGTGGAAATGAATTCGACGACCGTTGTTCCGTCATCTTCGGTGTAGGTGACTGTCGGGATTGTCTGGCGGGCACGGTCGATCGTTGTGTACCTGACCCGCTGGGGCGGGTCGAGATGGCGTCCGTGGATTCCGACGGCGCGTTCCCACGTCACGCCGCCGATCTTCATCATCAGCACAGTGGTGGCAGGTGTGTTCTTTTCATCGTCTCCATAGGAGGTGCGTATCAGGAGCCTGTCGCCCTGAAACATCTCGGGCCAGTGGCACTGCTCACAGGTTTCCTGCGCAGGCCGAAGATTTTCCACCGGGGTCGGGATCGGTGTCTCATAGGTGTGCAACAAGACAGCGAACACTTGGCGGACGCCGCTGAGCTTGGACTTCACAAACCAGGACGCCCCCGGACCGATGTGGCAGCTGACGCAGGCGACGCGCGAGTGGGGAGAGTTGCGGTAAGCTGTGTACTCGGGTTGCATGACGGTGTGGCAGGTCTCCCCGCAAAACGACACCGAGTCCATGTACTCCACACCGCGATATGACGCGGAGCCTATCATGATCACGTTGAGAACCGTCAAGCCGGCGAGCCAATAGGCGGTGCGCCTGAGCAAGGGATCACGAATATCTACCTGCGGATAAACCGAAGGGAGTGCTTTCTGTCTGCGCAGCCTATGACGGCGCCACAAGGCGCCCGCCGGTATCAGGATCAATCCTGTGATGAAGAGGGCCGGGAGGATGAGATAGAAGATGACCCCGAAGTAGGGAGGGATTCGGGTTCCGGTGATGATTTGGAAGCTCCAGAAGCCCACAAGCGTGATGCCGGCGCTGGTCGTGAGGACAGCGCCGGCCAACGAGGCGATGTTGCGGCCGAGAAAAACGAGCGGTCTCAGCCACTGAATCAATGTCTCGCGAGGTGCCATGGCAGTACTTGGCCCGCTTATTGGACCGCCGGCGGACGGACCGGGAATGTGCAAGGCTCTCAGGCCCGAAGTTTATATATCAGGTTTCGTTCGGAGCGCAATCGGTTGCAGGGCTCGCCCCCAAGAGACGCGTCGAAAAGCCGGAAAATGGCGCGCGTGGGCTATTTCTTCACCGGCGCGAGCGAGTGGATGTAAGCAAGGATATCAGCCAGTTCTGAATCCGTGAGCTTCACGGGATTCATCTTGCCGTTCCCTTGGAGGATGTTCTTCTTTAACTGCTCGTCACCCTTGCTCAACACTTGCTTGGAACTCAACGGCCGCATTTTGACGCCGAACATCTTCTCGATCACGGGCTTTCCCTCGCCTTTTTCGCCGTGGCATGTGCTGCACTTGTTCGTGAATGACTCTTTGCCTTTCTTAGCGTCCCCCTGGACCGAGGCATACAAGAGCGAGACGCAAAGCACAAGGACAAGCACGAGTGCAAGCTTCAATGAGAATCTCATACCTTCTCCCTAGTCAATGAATTGAGACAGCGCATACAGGCTCACGTAAAGATACCCTTGCCTGAGCCGGGATTCCAGCATTTCCAGAATGGCGGCTCACTTGATCTTGGCGACGCGCCCCTGGGTAGGGAATCGCGTAAACACGAGCGGATCATGGCCGGGAATGACGCGCTCGGGCGCGCCTGCCAGAGATATCATTCGCTCTAGCGCCTTGACGTTGGCTTCGTGATCGGAGACCTCAAAAGTCGGAATCGGCGTCCTGGTCTCCAGGTTGCGGTACAGATAGCAGTTGTCAGACGCGAGCACGTAGCTCGGCGTGCCTTCGACACGGATGTACTGGGATGCGTAGGTGTGGCGTGCTCCAGTGAAGGCCCGAATGCCGGGCAGGATCTCACGATCATCGCCGTCGATGAGCCGCAGCTTTCCCTGCGTGTTCCGGCGCAGCAGGTTCACCAGATCTTCGGGATCGATGCCGCCGTGCTGGCCGCCCATCTGCCAGGCGGGTCCGGTGTAGTAGGCAAACTCTTCCTTCTGAATCCAGACGGTGGCGCTCGGAAACAGGTCGATTCCGCCCATGTGATCCCAGTGGGCGTGCGACAGGATAATATCGGTGATCTTGTCGGGCTCCACTCCCGCGAGGCGCACAGCCTCGTCGGGGCGGACATAGTCGGTCACTTTAT
>Ga0315282_10001300_pt1 | contig 47543 bp, 30 predicted proteins | sample YL17G07_20_MG_FD_203693 | JGI IMG/M metagenome (GOLD analysis project Ga0315282, IMG submission 203693) | Sediment microbial communities from Yellowstone Lake, YNP, Wyoming, USA - YL17G07_20 | ecosystem: Environmental > Aquatic > Freshwater > Lake > Sediment | place: USA: Wyoming | collected...
AACTTCCAGCATCGCAAGCCCTCCCCTACGATCGTTGCCTAAGCCACAACTAAATCGTCAGGTGGGCTTGTTTGCCTGTATCTCCTCCCTTATCATTACCCCTGAAAACTGCGAAAGTCGAACTAAGAGGGGACCGCCAGCGGTGGCCGGTACGAGGCCTTGCAGGAAGCGGCCGATAGGCGCGGCGAGATGCACGAGCAACTACTGAAGAGTGGAATGCTCGCGGTACAGGCCCTGTTCGCGGCGGAGAGAGAATGTATTCTCTTGCCAGTGGCGGAAGACCGCCGTGGCAAGCAAGCAGACAGCACGGAGCAATGCTCCGTGTATTTCGTGCCAGCTCATTCGGCAAGGGAAACGGACGGGGACGCGAAACCCGCCAAGATCGCAAAGAAGGCGTTTGGCGGCAAGATCGATTTTTGCGTTCCCGCGGCATAGCGTACATCTCCTTCGTGATCGAAGCAGGCGCGAACGTGAAAGAAGCGCGGGGCACGTAACGCCCGGGCTTGCGCTGAACACATACGCTTGTGCAAGGCGGGACAGGCTCAAAGGAGTGATCGGAAACGTCAGCGTGCTCGTAAGGATTAGTGCGAAGCACGCTCCCATTAGAACTCTCCAAGCGGCAAGAGCCGAGAGACTTGACGTTGGCGCCATCGGCATCAAGGGCTTGGGCGAGAAAGAAAAAGAAACGGTGGCGGGAGGCAAGCGCCTTCCAAAATGCACGGCGCGGTTCCGCTTCCCAAGGGCTTGACGCCGGTAGGGGCCTCTGGGGTCGCGTCATCAGAGCGCCTGGAGAAAAACCACATATTCCTCAGGATCGGTATTGACATCCGGCTTGTGCGCAATACGATTGCCATGCAGTTCGCCATTCACCATGTTCTTTTCACCAGTAGCAGGGCGGCAGAAGTGCCTGCACGGTGGCTAACGCATGTGCCGCGCAGTTCGTGGCGCCACCCGGCCCCGGTGCCACGATCCCACCATCGACCGACACCTTGCGGCATTCAGGGTTTTCCTTTTGCCGGTTGATCCTCGCTGAGCGTGCGCCCCTTGACAGGGAGGCTTCGTGACGTCCACCGTGTCGGCGGTGGCGTGCGGGAGCACCGAGGGGCTTTGAGGGGGAATCATGTAGGGCCGAGCGAAGTGTGCATACGCTCCGGAAAGGGGGAGTTGCGCCGGAAGCCGGTCCCCGTCTCTTTTGGCCAACCAACGGGAGGATAAGCGATGGCTGAAATCATTTCGTTGAGCTTAGCTGTCCAAGCGGCGAATGGACCTTCTTGCGCCGTGAGCAAGACCTGGAACGACTTGGCGGCGTACGACAAGGCGGATATCACGGTTCCGAAGGCTGGAACATACGCTATCACTATGACCCCAAGCGTCGGGGCAGTGCATCTGCTGCTGATAACCGCCGGCGCGTATAGCGCTGACCTGAAGTACTCGGTGACAAATGGGGCGCAGAACGTCCCCTTGGACGGTCCGCATCTCTTTGCGGGGGCGGGGGCAGTCGGCCTGCTGCAGGAACAGGAGACATTCACGTTTGCTAACGGAGGCAGCGAGGACGTGGAGGTGAGCATTCTGGTCGGCCGTAAGGCAGTGTAGAGGCCGCGTGGGATTAGGGGTCAGGAGGAAACCTGTTAACGAGGAGGGATGATATGCCACCCACATTGAGTTACCCGGGAGTTTATATTCAGGAGTTGCCAAGCGGCGTGCGCACCATAGTCGGCGTGGCCACTTCCATAACGGCCTTCGTCGGCCGCGCGTTGCGGGGCCCGACCGACGCGGACGCGGACTCTCCGGTCGTCATCAATAGTTTTGCCGACTTCGAGCGAACCTTCGGCGGCCTGTGGACCGAGAGCCAGATGGGCTACGCCGTGTATGACTTCTACCAGAACGGGGGCGGCCAAGCCATCATCGTGCGCCTGTTCAACCCGGACTCGGGGGCAGGCGCCAAAGCCGCCAAGGCGTGCATGGCCGTAGGAAGCATAACGCTGGAAGCCGCGTCCCCCGGCGCGTGGGGCAACCTGATCGAAGCCGCCGTGGACCACAGTGTCGGAGGAGACGTTGCGCAGGAATGGGGCCTGTCCGACGGGGACCTTTTCAACCTTACCGTCCAGGATGCGGGTACCGGAAAGATCGAGCAGTTCCGCAACGTGACGGTAAAGGAGAGCCCGAGAAGGTTGGACAGGGTACTTAAGCAGGATTCGAGCCTCGTGCGTGTGCAGGGCGCCCTGCCGGACCAGATTCCGGCCCCCGGGTCGTACACGGTGTTGCCCGCGGCGGAGGCATCCAACGGCCAGTCTTTAGAAGTGGGTGACTTTACCGCCTCAAGGGCGGACAAGACGGGACTCTACGCCTTGGAAAAGGCGGACCTCTTCAATCTGCTGTGCATCCCCCCGTTTGCAGAGAATGATGACACTGCGGCCGAAGATACCAGTTACAAGGCTGTTATCAGCGCGGCTGCCTCGTACTGCGAGGAGCGCCGGGCCATGCTGATCGTGGATCCGCTGGCGGCTTGGACAAGCAAGGCGGCGGTCACCGGCGATAGCGCAGGTATCTCGACCCTCGGCACCAGCAGCAAGAACGCCGCTGTTTTCTTCCCACGCCTCAGAAAACCGGACCCGCTCCGCAAGGGCCAGATAGAGGAATTTGCCCCGTGCGGCGCCGTCGCGGGCGTCTTCGCGCGCACTGACGCGACGCGCGGCGTGTGGAAGGCGCCCGCAGGGCTTGACGCCACGCTCGTGGGGGTCCTGGACCTGTCCGTACCCCTCACCGACATGGAGAACGGGGAACTTAATCCCCTGGCAGTCAACTGCCTGCGCGCGACTTCAACGGGAGACCGGGTGGTATGGGGGGCGCGCACACTCCAGGGCGACGACAGACGGGCCTCCGAGTGGAAGTACATCCCGGTGCGGCGGCTGGCGCTCTACATCGAGGAGAGCCTGTACCGGGGGACTCAGTGGGTAGTCTTCGAGCCCAACGACGAGCCGCTGTGGGCTCAGATCAGGCTGAACGTGGGCGCATTCATGCATAACCTCTTCCGGCAGGGCGCCTTCCAAGGGCAGTCGCCGCGCGACGCGTACCTCGTGAAGTGCGACAAGGAAACCACTACGCAGAACGACATCGACCTCGGCATAGTGAACATCGTCGTGGGATTCGCGCCGCTGAAGCCTGCGGAATTCGTAGTGATCAAGATCCAGCAAATGGCCGGGCAGGTCCAGGTTTAGGAGGGGAATATAAATGGCGCAGTTCAGTGTCAATTCCACTCGATTCGATCCGTACAAGAACTTCAAGTTCCGCGTCAAGTGGGAGGGCAAATACGTGGCCGGCGTCAGCAAGTGCGGCGCCCTGAGGCGCACCACCGAGGTCGTCAAGCACCGCGAAGGCGGCGACCCGAGCACGAGCCGCAAGTCGCCCGGCCGGACCGAATATGAGGCTATTACGCTCGAGCGCGGCGTGACGCACGACAAGGAGTTTGAGCAGTGGGCCAACAAGGTCTGGAACTACGGTTCCGCTCTGGGCGGCGAGGTCGCGCTCAAGGACTTTCGCAAGGACATTATCATAGATGTCTACAACGAGGCCGGGCAGCTGGCGTTGAGCTATAAGGTCTACAGGTGCTGGGTTTCGGAGTTCCAGGCCCAGGCAGACCTCGATGCCAACGCCAACGCCGTGCTCGTCCAGCATATCAAGCTGGAGAACGAAGGGTGGGAGCGTGACTACGACGTGAAGGAGCCGTCGGAGCCGTCCTTCGTTGAGCCGGCATAGCGGACGACGTGCCATGCGCGGCTTGGAGCCTCACGAACTGCTCGCGGTATGGGAGCGGGGAGCGCCGCTTTCACCGGCGCAGCGGGCGTTATTGATGCTGTCGGCCGGACGGGAAGACCAGGCGGCCCGCGAAGCCGGCGGCCTCTCTGTCGGCAGGCGCGATTCACGCCTCCTATCCCTGCGCGTAGCAACCTTCGGCTCCAGGATGACGGGCTTGGCCGACTGCCCCGTGTGTGCTACGGCGCTCGAGTGGTCCGTGGACGCGCGCGATGTCGGTCTCTCTGAGGATGCAAGCCCCTCATCTCAGCCGTACACGCTCCGGCTGGGTGACTGGGAGGTGCGATTCGGGCTGCCTACGGCTCAGGACCTCGCCGACCTGCCGTCAGGGGACGGTCTCGAGGCGAACCGGCGGCGCCTGCTGGGCGCGTGCGTCATCGAGGCGCTGAAGGGCGGCAAGCCGGTGGACGCACAGGAGCTTCCGTACGAATTCCAGTCGGCCCTCTCCGCACGCATGGCAGAGCTCGACCCGCAGGCGGAGATACACATGGCGCTCCATTGCCCGGCCTGCGGACACGACTGGATGGGGGTATTCGATGTGGCCACGTACCTCTGGGCGGAGATGAGCGTACTCGCGGAGCGACTGCTTCGCGAGGTACATGAGATGGCATCCGCCTACGGTTGGAGCGAGGCGGACATTCTGGCGATGCGTCCGGGACGGCGAGAAGCGTACCTGGAGATGATCCGGCAATGACTGATTTTCTTGACAGGCTTATTACAAGGGCGGTAACCGCGCAGTCGGCGATCCGGCCGAGGCCGGTATCGCCTTATGAGCCCATGCCTCAGGCGTTGGAGCCGGAGTGGACTATGCCGTCCGCCGAGGCGCCGCAGACCGCAGCACGTCCGCACGCACCCGGGCGGCCCCTGCCCGACAGCACCCAAGGCCCCATGAGCGGCCTTTCCATGGATGCCCACTCATCCTCCGCGATTCCGTCGATTGACGCCCGTGTCCCGGCAGGCGCAGAGCTTCAGGTTGAAACGCGCCGTCCGCCGGAAATCGCCCCCCGACCGGGTGCTATCGCGCCAACGGTCACACGGAACTCGTCCGCGGAAGTCGCACGTGTCCTGCAGGGTCAGGGCGAGGCCGGAAAGTCTGCAGCTGCGGAAAGCGCTTGGGGCGCAGCCTCCGGCCGGGCTGAGAAGCCGGAAGGAGACGTCGATTCCTCCATACATCCCATCCGCCAAAACCCTGCTGCGAAGAGTACCGCTTCACCCATACACATTGTCCCGCCGGCTCCCGCGGCGGAGGACGCCGGTTCGACCACACATCCGGTCCCATCTGCTCCCGCGGCGGAGGACGCCGGTTCGTCCACGCGCCCGGTTTCGCAGCCTATCCCAAGCGGTGTTGCTGCCGTGCCTGCGCGTCCCGCCGTGCCCGACCGCGTAGTGACGCCCGCCGTGGCGCTGTTCCAGGAGACGCCGACGCGGCCGACCGCTGACGGCCGGCCCCGCGAAGGACCCTTGAGCCATGCTGCGGAGGACCATGGCTCACAATCGCGTGCGGCCGCTTATAATGCCTCGGCTGGACACCCGAGCGACCCGGCACATGGGGCCGCCGGAACGGCGCCGGCCAGCCCGGCCGTGTACGTGACTATCGGACGGGTAGAGATCCGCGCTGTTGCCCCGCCGACGGCGGCGCAGCGGCCCGCGCGCGGCACGGCGTCCCGGCTGTCTCTTGATGAATACCTGAAGCGGTCACCCGGAGGATCGCGATGAGCAGCGCATTGGCTATCGCGGGGGTATCCGCGGTCCTTAAGGACCTCCTGGACAACGCCGTCATTGACGCATCGGCAAATGCACCGATAAAGATCACGACCCAGGCCCCCCATCGTTGCGAGAAGTACTTCTCGGAGGTGCCCTACATCAACCTCTTTCTCTATCACCTTGACTTCAACACCGGATGGCGCAACATGGGCCTGCCCAGTTGCGACGGTGGCGGACAGAGGCTGAGCAATCCTCTGCTGGCGCTGAACCTGCGCTACGTCGTGGCCGCCAGCGGCACGAAGGATATCGAGAGCGAGATCCTGCTGGGGTACGCCATGAAAACGCTACATGAGAATCCCGTGCTGACGCGAGACGCGATCCGCACCGCCTTGGCGTCCGGCATACCCGACGTGGGTACGGCCGTGCTACCGGCTCCGCTACAGCCTCAGAACCAGATCGGCCTTGCGGACCAGGTTGAGCAGATTCGTATCACCCCGCAGCCAATGAATTCAGAAGAGCTTTCCAAGATGTGGACGGCGCTTCAGGCAAAGCAGAATCCTTCAATGGCGTATCTTGTGACCGTCGTCCTCATAGAGTCCAAGAAGCTGGTGCGAAACGTTCTGCCGGTTCTCACCCGCGGAAAGGCTGCAGGAGACCCGGCACGCGAGGAGGGGATTGCCGCACGCCCGTATATTCCCTGCATCCTGCCGGCATACCCCACGCTTCTGGCCGCTCGCGTCTCCGACTACCACCCGGCGGCGCAGGTGGGAGTCCGCGATCCTGACACGAATGCCGTGCTCTTCGAGCCGGATACCGTATATCTCTTCGGTCACCACCTGGCCGGCTCTGATGCCAAGGTGGTCCTTACGCACTCCAGGCTTGGGACCAGGTTCACGGTAGCCCTCGATGCTCAGCCGTTTTCGTCCCCTCCGACCGCGGCGGAAGTCCGCGACGGGGAGGTAGACTATGAGCTTCCGGAGTCCGTCAGGCAGGTGGCCGATGTCTGCGTGAGCTTCAACCTTGACGGCGCCGAGCCCGCTCACGAGGGGGATGAGCTGACGCCAGGGGTGTACAGCCTGCAGCTGTCCGTGATACCCTCCGGAGATACCGTGGCGCGGACCACCAACGCGATACCCTTCGCGGTGGCGCCACGGCTGGTACTGCGGGAGCAGGATGGGGTGTCTGCTACCTTGCCGCAGAACGACCCCGAAGAGGTTGCTCCGGCATCGATCACGGCCAACGTGCACTGCGCGCCCGGGGTCCGATTCAACCAGGACGCGATCATGGTCCTCGGCGACCGGGAGCTTCGCATCGTGAGGACTGATTCCCAGGAGAACCCTGTTTACTCGGATCTCCTGACATTCGAAGGAAACGTACCGCGTGAGTGGTTGGCGGCGAGCGCGTCCCGGCTTGCGCGGTTGCAGGTGGACGGCGTTGAGAGCGTTTACATCAAGCGCTTCGGACCGGGCAGGCCGCCGGAATTCGACGACAGTCAGATGGTTATGATCCCGGTGACATGATGGCGACACAGACCGCCAACGACTGGACGCAAGCCAACCAACGCTACCTTATGGCCGCGCTGGAGCGGGTGCGACTTGCCCTCAGGCGGCATGCGAGTCCGGCGAAGAGCGGGGACGCGAAGCCGCCTGCGGTCGGGAAAGAGGGCCCCCAGGCATCTGCTATGCTGGAGGCCGAGAGCGCCCTGGACGAGGCCCAGGCCGCCATGCCTGCTCCCGCGGCCTTGCAGACGCTCTGCGGCGGGTTTAATCTAACGGACTTTGAGAGGGACGTGGTGCTCCTGTGCGCCGGCGTGGACCTTGACTCGGCGTTTGCGGGGCTTGTCGCTGAAGCACAGGGCGACGCGCGGCGGACGAGTCCCACCTTCAGCCTTGCGCTTGCCGCGCTTCCCGGCGCGCACTGGAGCGCAGCGGCGCCGTCGCGCCCGTTAAGGCGCTGGCGCCTTGTTGAAGTGGAGCCCGGCGGCACTGTAAGCGCCTCGGCGCTTCGCATAGACGAGCGCGTGCTTCATTTTCTTACAGGCGTCGATTATCTCGACGAACGGCTTGCACCGCTTGTGAGGCCCGCGCCTGTGGACCTGGATGCGCCGCCCTCCCAACTTCGCGTCGCCCGACGCGCCGCGGAGGCGTTTGCCGGCGCCTCGGAGGGGGAGGACCGCCCGATTGTCCAGCTTTGCGGAGACGACGCCGACGGCCGGTGCGCCGTCGCGGCTGCGGCGTGCCGGGTTCTCAGGCTCGCCATGTGTGTCCTGCGCGCGGCGGAGCTTCCCACGGTCGCGGCGGACCGTGAAAACCTTGCGAGGCTCTGGGAGCGCGAGGCGGCGCTGAGCGGCAGTGGCCTCCTCATAGAGGCGGAGGATGCGGGCGATCCGCAGTCCGTCCGGGAGCTTACGGCCTTCCTTGAAACGCTTGGCGGGATCGTGATCCTGAGCAGGCGCGATCCCCTGAGCCTTCCTCACCGCGCGGTGATCCGCCTCGATGTGGCCAAGCCGCTTCCCGGCGAGCAGCGGGATATGTGGACGCGGACGCTTGCGCCCCTTGTGCCTCAACTCAACGGCGAGATGGACAGGGTGCTTGCCCAGTTCAACCTCAGCTCGCGCGCCATCGCGGCGGCGGGGGCGCGGGTGGCGCGGGAGGCCGCGGATCTCGACTCCGGGGCGTTGGGCGCGAGGCTGTGGGAGGCTTGCTGTGCCCAGACGCGGCCAAAGCTCGACGACCTTGCGCAGAGACTCGTGCCGTCAGCGTCATGGGACGACCTGGTGTTACCCGAAGGGGAGATCAGACTGCTCAGGCAGGTTGCGGCGCAGGTGCGGGGACGATTCACGGTCTACGATACGTGGGGCTTCGCCTCCAGGTGCTCGCGCGGCCTCGGCATAAGCGCCCTCTTCACGGGCGCCAGCGGCACGGGCAAGACCATGGCAGCCGAGGTCCTCGCGCAGGACCTCAAGCTCGACCTCTACCGCATCGATCTGAGCTCCGTGGTGAATAAGTACATCGGAGAGACGGAGAAGAACCTCCGCCGCATTTTCGACGCCGCCGAGGATAGCGGAGTGATCCTGTTGTTTGACGAAGCCGACGCGCTCTTCGGCAAGCGAAGCGAGGTACGCGACAGCCACGACCGCTACGCCAATATCGAGGTGAGCTACCTCCTGCAACGCATGGAAGCGTACAGGGGTCTTGCTGTATTGACAAGCAACATGAAGAGCGCTCTGGACCAGGCGTTCCTCCGGCGCATCCGCTTCGTAGTGCAGTTTCCGATGCCCGATGTCATGCAGCGAGCCGAGATCTGGCGCCGCGCCTTCCCCGAGGGTGTGCCGCGCGAGGGACTCGATCCGGCAAGGCTCGCGCAGCTATCGATTCCCGGCGGCAGTATACGCAACATCGCGCTCGGCGCCGCGTTTCTTGCCGCCGACGAAGGTGCGACGGTCCGCATGAGCCACATATTGCGGGCCGCTCGAACCGAGTACGCGAAGATGGAAAAGCCGCTGACCGATGCGGAGATAAGAGGGTGGGCATGAGCTCTGAATCTTCTGTACAGAGGCCTGCGAGCGCCGTGACGCTCCACATTGAGCGGCTGGTATTCGAGGGGGTCCCCTTGGCGCCCCGAGACGCTGCCGCATTTCGGAGTGCATTTGAGGCTGAGATCACGCGCCTGCTTGCGACGGTCCCCGCAGACGCTTGGTCTGGGGGCGCATTGGCCCGGCTGGTGACGGAGACAGTCAGGCTGAGTGCGGGGGGTTCCGTTCGCGCATGGGCCCGTGAGGCCGCCGGCGCACTCGTTGCAGGCCTGCCGCGGTATGTTTCGCAGACACCTCGGCACAGTCGTGGCGGCGCGGTCGCCAATGGCATTGCTGGGCGATTCAGGAGGTAACACGGCATGAACGCACGAGCGGCAGTCGACGTTGACAAGCAGGCCACTCCGACGCGCAAGCGGCCTGGTGACGATGCTGCGCGACGCGCTGGCGGGAAATCGGAAACGGACGGTGGCGTTCCTTCAAGAGACGTGCGATTCGCCTTCGGCTCCATTGACGTTGAACCTCCGGTTTCCAAGGCTCTCTCCGTCTCAGCCGCCGGGGAGCCGGCGCTCGGCAGGAAGGATGATCCGCGGTCTGCAATGACCGAGGGCGTGAAAAGGCTATCTGCGTCGGGGCACCCAAGGGTCAGTTTCAAGTACACCCCGGAGGCGGCGGACAAGAGCACCAAGATAGTGTTCATTCAGGTAATGCGCGAGTTGGCGGATGGTACGCCTGTCAAGCCGTCCAAACTCAGTGCGAAGTTCAATTACCAGGATGCTGATACAACGTCGGATTTCTACCATGTTGACTATACGGCCGGCGAGAGAGACCCATACTACAACGGCGACGACAAGGGCAACGACCTTGGAGTTCAGGGCAATGCAATCAGCACTCCAAAGCGAGACGCGACGATGCACGATGAGCCGAAGTACTCCGATGGCAGTTTCCCGCCCGCGGTGTCCACAGTTGAATACGAATTTCGCACTATAGCGTTCAGCGCTGCGGGCTTGGACAAAGGGAAGTTTTACGAGTACCACAAGTGGACTTACGCCAAGACGAAGGGGAAGCCATCCACAGTATGGCATCAGGGGAATTCCACAGATACATCGCTTCCGAAGTCTAAGGCGGCAATAAACCTGTTCTGCAAGAATAAGGGCTTTGCGCTGCCGAAACACACGGGCAAATAACGCATGGAACGCGCAGGGATAGGCATTTGGCGCAGAGCCGCGCAAGCGCGGCAAAGACATGAACGCCGCGAGACCGAGGGCCTGCTGAGGGGCACGTGGTGTTGAACAGCTCAGTCGCCTGAGACGGCGTGATTGATTTCCGGCCGGGGCAAAGCGGCGGCGGGGAGGACTCCCGGTGCAGAAGCTGCTGGCACGCATATCGAATGCGGGGCGGACATGAGATGGTAACTGGAACGATGGCGACAACAGCGGCAAGCGTACCAACTGTCAAGGGCGCCAAGATGTCAGTGGTACACTTGTGCCGGCCGCGACGCGCGCTTGAGGGCGCCAAAATGGGTCCTGTGGCGGGCTCCTCTGCGTCGGACGCCGTTGCCGACGCCGTGCATTCGCCGTGGCGTCCCCTCGACGCGGCCGCCCGGGCCAGCGCCGAGTCGCGCTTCGGCCATAACTTCGGCAGTGTGCGCATTCACGATGGAGAGCCGGCGCAACGGGCCGCACAGCGCCTGGGACTTGAGGCATTTACAGTGGGCAACGACATTGGCTTTGCCAGAGGTGTATACCAACCGCGGCAGGAGCGGGGCGCGGCGCTGTTGCAGCATGAGCTGGGTCACGTCAGCCGCGGCGAAGGGCGCGGCGGCACGATTGAGGGGTGGGCGCCGGATGGCCACCGGACGATAACATTGAACGTGGTGAAGAATGATCGACGCTATAGCGCCGGAGCGCGGTCCCTGCTGGTTGAAACGGTGCCTACGCTGGATTACAACCGCATCCGGATTCTACAGGACATGATAAGCTTCTGGGCAAGGGAATCTCCCCTTCACGCCGTTGCCGGAGGCTTCGGCGGAGGCGTCCTTGGAGCACTAACGCCGCCCGGCGAGGGGATGGAACTCGCAGGAGTGCGATGGAGCGGCGTATTGCCGCAGGCCATCCTGGGGACGGGCCTGATTCCCACGCTGCCGGAAAAGGATCGAGAGCGAGGAACTCGGGACAATGAGTTGCGAGGCACGCGCGATCCGGAGGAGCTTGCCAACCACGGCGAGGCCACGCCTGCGCAGAATGAGGCCCGCATGAACCAGTACGTAGTCCGAGGCATTGCAGCGGCCAATCGTTCCGAGTTGAACGAGGGACTTCGGCAACTTGCCTACGCCCTCCACGTGGCGCAAGACCGCGGATCGCACGGAGACGGGTACACGGCTCGCTACGTGCAGGGCAGGCCACACAGCCAGATCGACAGTATGAGCAACAATCCCGAGGGGGTGGGAGTGGCCCTTATGCATTCGACGAGTGTGATCAACCGGTTCTACAACGGATTGACAGGGCCGGTGAAACAGCAGTTAGCCAATGCGACCGTCGTCCCGTCGCTCAGGAGCGCCAATCTTCTTGAGCAGGTTTCATCGACAGTGCTCAGGCCGGAAGGGGGCGGGCGAACGCCGTCCATGGAGGAGCAAAGACCCAGGGGAATCAACATACTGACAATAAACTTCGACTTCTAGAGTGCCGCAGGTATGCGGCGACATGGAAACGGGGACGGTACGGACCGGCGTCTCCGCGGCGGGTTTCGCACACTCCTATGACAGGACACGGCAGAGGGTCTGCGTGCCCGCTCGGGGGCTGCCTCTGGACCGTGCAAAGGCCGTGGTACTGTTTTTGCGTGTCTCTTTTCTTTGTGGCGGACGATCCGAATGACGCGCTATCGCGTCGCAAGCAGCGAGGCAGGAGTAGACCATGACCGCGTTTCCTAACTCTCCCCGGCTGCAGAAGGGGGCGATTGTCGGCCTTGACCCGGCCAACCCGCTGGCCAGCATCATCGTCTTCCAGTACAACCCCGAGACGGTCACGCGGACGCTGACGCCGCAGACGAGCGCGGGACATGGAGAGTGGGGGCAACTGGCACCGGGGGAGGCAATGAGGCTTGCGGGCCCGCCGCAGGAGGACCTTACGTTGGAGGTTATCTTCGACGCCACGGACAAGCTGGAGAAGGGCGACCCGGTTGCGGCGCAGGCGGGCGTCTATCCGCAGTTATCGGCGCTGGAGATGCTCCTATATCCCAAGAGCAGTTCCGTAATCGCGAACGAGGCCTTGCTCAACAGCGCCGGCATGATCGAGATCATCCCGCCCGAGGCGCCTATGGCGGTCCTCGTGTGGGGTCCCAAGCGCGTCGTGCCCGTGCGCGTGATGTCCTTTTCGATTACCGAGGAGATGTTCGACACGAACCTCAATCCCATTCATGCGAAGGTGTCGCTCGGCCTCAGGGTGCTCAACTACAGGGACCTCGGCCTTGCCAGTCCCGGCGGCGCGCTCTTCATGGCCCATCAATTGGCTAAGGAAGCTATGGCAACGCTCAACACCGCGGCCAAAGGGCCTTTGGCGGCGGGCGGTCCTGGAGGATAAGGCATGTTCGATCGCGGCAGCAGGTATTACGAGCTCGGACACAGGAGCTTCACGGTCACCGGCCCCGACGGCCAACCGCGCGAAATTCGGTACGTCGAGCGCCGGTTCGTGCCGCCCGCGGACGAGGGCACGACGATCATAGAACACCTGGTCGTGCGGGGCGACAGGCTGGATAACATCGCGGCGGCGTACATGGGCGATCCAACGCAGTTCTGGCGGATATGTGACGCCAACGGAGTCATGGACCCCAATGAGCTTGCGGAGACGGTCGGCAGGCGCATCCGGGTGGCTGTGTCGGGAATATGACCGGGTTTTCAAGGTAGACAGCGGAAGACGGGAGGGGGCGCATGCTTGCAAGTCTGCTCGGCGTCAGGCTGATGCTGCTTACAGGCGACGTGCCGCGGCCGGCTTCGGCCGCATTGCTGCAGGCAATAATCCGGGTGGAAGTCGTCAACAATGCCGAGGGAGATGACGGATTCGAGATCACTTTCAGCCTGACCAAGCAGGCATTGGGCGAATACGACCTCCTCCAAGGCGGGGAACTGGAGCCCGAGACGCGGGTGATCATCGGCGTGTTGATGGGGGCCTCTCCTGAGGCGCTTATCGACGGCGTCATATATCACCACCAGCTCAATCCCAGCAGGGAGCCGGGGGCTTCCACGCTCGTCGTCAAGGGACGGGACGTGCGGGTGATGCTCGACCTCAAGGAGGAGATCGCCCCTCTCAAGAACCAGCCTGACTCCCAGGCGGTCGAGGCGATCCTGGCGAAGTACCCGCAATACGGCTTTGTGAGCAAGGTTACTCCCACCACGTCGATTCCCATCGAGATAGAGCTTACGCGCTGGCGCCATGAGAGCGACCTTGCGCTGATCAACCGGCTGGCACGACGAAACGGCTTCGTGTTCTATGTCGAGCCGCTCACCATCGGCGTGAATACGGCCTATTGGGGGCCGCGGCAGCCTTCAGGCCCAGCGCAGGCCGACCTGCTTTACAACGTCGGCGGCTCATCCAATGTCGATGAGATCAGCTTCAACAACGACGCCCTGTCGCCGACGGGGTTCGAGGGAAAGGTATATCTGCCCTTCATCAAGCAGAGCATCATGATCCCGCCGCTTCCCGACCTGCGCATCCCACCCTTGGCCGCCAAGGTGGCGCCGCCTCGCCGGAAGCGCCTCATGCGCCGGACCGCCAACCGCTCCCCGGCGGACGCGGCGACGGATATGCAGGCGGCGGCGGCCAATGCCCCCGACCCCGTTGAATGCGCCGGAAAGCTCGACTCAGTGCGATACGGGCAGGTGCTGCGCGCCCGCCGGCGGGTTCGCCTCGTAGGGACGGGCCTGTCGTACGCCGGCTTCTACAGGGTCAGTACGATGAGGCACATTATAACACGCTCTGAGTACTCGCAGGAGTTCACGCTAAAGCGCGAAGGGACGGGAGCGCTTCTTTAGAGGATGACATGGTTGACGACGTGCAGGACAACATGTTTTACGGCAAGTATCGGGGCGTCGTGACGGATAACCAGGACCCCCAGATGCGAGGCCGCATCAAGGCCAGAGTGCCCGACGTTTTCGGCGACGACGAAAGCGGCTGGGCGCTGCCGTGCGCGCCGTTCGGTGGAGGGGGCATGGGCTTTGTCGCCCTCCCCAAGGTACAGGCGAACGTATGGATCGAGTTCGAGGGTGGAGACCCTGATTACCCGATATGGTCGGGCTGCTGGTGGGACCCGGCCTCGGAGGTACCCTCCGTCGCCATGCCGATGCCTGCCAAGAAGGTCCTGATCCAGACCGAGGGCGGCCAGAGCATTGTCTTCGACGACACGCCCGGGGCCGGCGGGATCACGCTCCAAACCTCCGGAGGCCAGAAGATCACCATGACCGCCTCCGGCATAGAGATTGACAACGGCCAGGGAGCGGTTATCAAGCTCGCAGGGCCGCAGGTCAACGTCAATAACGGCGGCTTGGAGGTGGTGTGATGCCTGGATACGTACTTCACCAGGGCGCTACTGTCCTGTGCCTGCACGGCGGACAGGCGCAGGCGACAGTGCCCAACCCGCGCGTCAAGGTGGCCGGGCAATTGACGGTCCAGCAGCCGAACCCTTGGGTGATCTCGGCATGCCCGTTTGCCCCTGGGTCGCCGATGCCGTGCGTTACGGCACAGTGGACGACGGCGGCCACGCGGGTGACCTCGGGGGGGATGCCGCTCTTGCTGCAGGACAGCCAGGCGACGTGCGCGCCGAACGGGACGGGGGTAAACATTATCGTTACCCAGTTACGCGTGAGGGCTCAATGAACATAGCGTTTCCATACGGTTTCGATTCCCAGGGCCGCACCGCATCTGCGGACGACGGGCGTCACGTGCGGGACATGATGGAGCAGTTACTGTTTACGTCCCCCGGCGAGAGGGTGAACAGACCCACGTTTGGCACCGGCCTCGCGCGCCTCGTCTTCGAGCCCAATAGCCCTGAGCTTGCCGCTGCCACACAACTTGCGATTCAGAGCGCGCTTCAGCAATGGCTCGGTGACCTTGTCCAGTTGGAGGCGGTCGAGGTGGAAAGCGTGGATTCAACGTTACGCGTCACCGTGCGCTACGTGGTACGGCGCACGCTGGAACGTCGCGTGGAACAGTTCGTGAAGGGGCTGCCATGATATACTTCTGCTGCGGGGACGAACGGAGGGCGCTGCTACGCAACAAGACATGGCCGACGGACGCGACGCCGCTCAACGGCATAGACTACGTGGAGGTCGACGCGTCCCAGTGCGTGCTGAGCGTGTACTTCGTGCTGCAGGTCAGTTCGGCCCTCCAAGGCCGTTTTGCCTCCTTGGGACCGGCGCTCGTCAGGATTGGTGGCGGCGAGCGGATCAAGAGCATCAGTGTCAGCCAGGCCGCGTGGAACGATAGCGGCTATCTTGAGGTGCACGTCGCGGCGCCGGGCGACTTCTCCACGTACACGCTTTCCCTCGTGGAGCCGCCGCCGGCATCCGCTCCTCTGGCAGAGCTTGACCCCGAGTTGTCCTCGATAGACTTCTCGTTCAAGGTGGGGTGCGCCGCCGTTACGGACTGCCGGGGATCGGTTCTGTGTCCGCCGCCGGTACGTTATGAGCCGGATCTCGATTACCTCGCCAAGGATTACAACAGCTTTCGCCGACTTATCCTCGACCGTATGGCGCTGGTCAACCCCGGCTGGAAAGAGCGAAACCCCGCCGACCTTGGCGTCGCGCTGGTGGAGCTATTGGCCTATGTCGGCGATTATCTCAGCTACCGCCAGGACGCCATGGCAACCGAGGCATACCTGGGCACGGCAAGGCTGCGCGTCTCCGTCCGGCGCCATGCGCGCCTCGTTGACTACAGGATGCACGAGGGTTGCAACGCCCGCGCATGGGTGCAGGTAATACTCGCAGAACACTCATCGGCTGCCGGGTACATCCTCCCGCTCAACCTCTCGCTGAAGGAATCCGACACGACCGTAGTCACGGCGGGCACATGCTTCTCCACGGATGCGGGCCGCGTATGCGTTCTCGCGAGCGATTCCACCGGGCTTGCACAAGTCCTCGACGAGTTCGAGCCGGAGGTCTTCGAGCCGTTGGAGGAGGCGTACCTCAACCATGCTCACGAGACGATGCAGTTCTACACATGGGGAGAAACGTGTTGTTGCCTGCCCAAAGGCGCAGTCAAGGCGGCTCTCGACACGCACTATCCCTGCTTGGCCGCCGGACACGTGCTTGTGCTCCGGGAGGCGCTGGGGCCGGACACCGGCCTGCCTGCTGACGCCGATCCCTCAAAGGTCCACGCCGTGAGGCTGACTGCAGTGAGCCTTGGGACAGATCCTGTTCGGGAGGCGCCCTATACCCTTATCGAGTGGGACGCCGAGGACGCCCTGCCGTTTCCCCTTTGCCTCTCGTTTGCCGGCGAGAGCGAAAAGCGCGCGAGCGTCGCCCACGGTAACATCGTCCTTGTCGATCACGGGCGCACCCTCCCTAAGGCGGAGGATCTCGGGCCGGTGCCTACGCCGAATCCTGCTCTGAGACCTGTAGTTGAATCCGACTGCTCTTTCTGCGAAGAACCGCGATCGCGGGAGGCCCCGGTGCGATATCGCCCTCGCCTCCAGCGTAGCGGCCTGACGCACGCCGAGGACCTGCCCACGGATTTCGGGAACGCTCCCGCCGCGCGCCTTGCGTGCCGGGATCCGCGAGAGGCGCTGCCGGCAATCAGGTTGGTCGACAGTTGCCGGGAGGTGTGGCGGGCGCGGCGCGATCTCGTCGAAAGCGAGGCGACGGTACGCGAGTTCGTGGCTGAGGTTGAAAACGACGGGCGCGCCGGCATCCGGTTCGGGGACGGGATAAGCGGCATGTTTCCCGGCGCGGGTACGCGATTCTATGCTCGCTACCGTATCGGCAACGGCTCCAGCGGCAACGTGGGGGCGCTCGCCATTACGCGTATCTACACGCCGGGGCTTCTTGACCTTGGCAATTCAGATAGAGTTGTTGACGCCGGCGGTCTTGTGGAGAGCGTTACCAATCTCCTTCCCGCATGGGGCGGGATTGATCCCGAGTCGATAGAGGAAGTCCGCCAGTACGCCCCGCAGGCATTCAGGACGCAGCGGCGCTGCGTGACGCCTGAAGACTACGCGGCGCGGGCGGGGGAGCACCCGCTCGTGCAGCGCGCGGCCGCGACGATGTGCTGGACGGGCAGTTGGTACACGATATTTCTGACGGTCGACCGGCGTGACGGAGGCGAGGTGGACGACGGCTTCAGGGCGGACCTCCTTGCCTGGTTGGAGCCGTACCGGCTCGCGGGCCACGACCTGGAGATAAACGGTCCCCTGTTCGTTTCGCTGGAGCTTTCCCTGTCTGTCCAGGTGGCCGACGGGTACTCGCGAAGCGACGTGGCCTCGGCGATCTTCGATGTCTTCAGCGCTCGCAGACGGCCGAACGGCAGCCTGGGCTTCTTCCATCCCGATCGCTTCACGTTTGGCGATGCCGTGCACATCAGCGCGATATACGCCGCCGCCCAGCGCGTCGCGGGGGCAAGCTACGTGGAGGTGCTCGCCTTGAGACGGCAGGATTCGACGGCCGATCCCGACCTGCCGGAGGGCGGTGCATACCGGGTCGGGCGTCTCGAGATCGTCCGGCTCGAGAATAACCCCGATTTCCCGGACCACGGTGTGCTGACTCTCGACCTCAAAGGTGGCCTATGAAGACGAACCCTCTTGACCCTACGTTGCGAAACCTTGATACCTGCGGATGCTGCGAAGGCGTCAGGGCCGAGACGCCGTTGGAAGCGGCCAACCGCTCCGGGCTGCCGCGGATAGCTTTCAGGAGCGGCACGCATTCAAGGTTCAAGGCGTCGCTGCTTACGGCCCTCTCAGCCAAGGGTTTCCCGCTCCTCCAGGGCCTGAGAATCCGCGAAGACGACGATTTTACCATAGCGCTGCTTGACGGCTTTGCAGCAATGGCCGACGTGTTGACGTTCTATTCCGAGCGCATCGCAAACGAGTCCTGCTTGCGTACCGCTACAGAGCGCCGCAGCGTTCTGGAACTCGCCCGCGCCATAGGCTACGAGTTGGGCTCCGGCGTCGCCGCCAGGGCATGGTTGGCCTTTGCCGTCGACGAAACCCCCGGCGCTCCCGGCTTCGCCCGGATACCCAAACGCACAAAGGTTCAGAGCATCCCCGGCCCCGATGAGAAGCCGCAGACCTTTGAAACAACGGAGGAGATCGAGGCACGAAAGGAGTGGAACTGCCTGCGGCCCCGAACGACCACGCTGCAGACAGTCACTTCGAACTCGACCCGACTCTGTCTGAAAGGCACGGCAACGCACCTGCATCCGGGCGACGCCCTGCTCATACTCAGTGAGGATGAGACGCTCGAACAGAGCGAGCAGCCGTGGCTGTTCTGTGTTATTCAGACAGTGACGGCCGATCCTGCAAATGACCGTACTCTTGTTACGTTTCACAGCCAATTCAGCTCAAACGGCGACGCCGGTTCCGTTACATTGGCGGCGCCCTCTGTTGAGGTCCTTGCGCTTCGGCAGCGGGCCTTGCAGTGCTGTGCCGACTCGGGCAGACCGTCTGTCATCGACCTTGACGCGGTCTATGCAGGCATTACGGTCGGAAGCTGGGCCGTTCTGACAACTCCTTCAAGCTGCGCGCCGTGCAAGATACAGTCTTTCACAGTTGGCTGGCGCAATAATACCGAAATGAAAGCATCCGACAACTCTTACCCTATGGTCAAAGCATCCGTTCTGACAGTCGATATGCCGATTAATCATGCCGTGTTTACAGTTGACGACACCGTCGTATTCTTCCAGTCCGAGCGGCTGGAACTGGCCGAAACGGCTGTCGAGTCGCCAGTTACCCTTGACCTCATAGAGCTTGACCGTCTCGTTAGCGGCCTGGTGCCTGGCAGATGCGTCACCGTGTGCGGACTCCCGCGCGCCCGTGTGAGCCTGTCGAAATACGCCAGGGGCGCGGTCAATCTTCTTTTCGAAAATGACAGCGTTCCGCACCAGATGACTGATAGCGATGTTCTGGAGATGGTCGAGCCGCCATCGCGTGAATCCGACGGCAGGGAGCGTTGGCACTTGGTGCCCCCGTCCGGTCCGGCATGTTTCGTCGTAACGTCTCCGGGCAACCTGACGGTCGACGAACCCGGTCCCGATGATGCGTATGCAGCGCCGTTTATTATCAAGGAGACTGGTGTTTCAACCGACAACCTGCGAACCACGATTGCCTTGAATGCGGTTGGGCAATCGAGTGTTTCCGAACCGCGGCTCGCCCCGGAGTCTGTTGTGATTTATGCCAACGTCGCCCCCGCCACGCACGGTGAGACCACGGAGGAGATCGTGGGTGGCGGTGACGGGACTCAGAAGCATCAGCAGTTCGCGCTTAAGCAGAGGTTTCTGACCTATGTGCCCGTCGACGCGCCCGCGGGAGCGGAATCATCGCTTGAGGTGTACGTCAACGACGTGAAATGGACACAGGTCGATTACCTCTATGGCTGCGGGCCGCGGGACCGCGTATTCGTAGCCCGTCGCGATGACGATGGCACGACTCGTCTTACCTTCGGTGACGGCCGCATGGGCGCGCGGCTTGCTTCGGGGGCCGAGAACGTCCGGGCGCGGTACCGCAAGGGCATTGGAGCAGAGGGGACGATCGGGAGGGCCGGGCAGCTCACGCTCCTCATGAATCGTCCGCTCGGAGTGAGGGCCGTGACAAACCCGGCGCAGTCAAGCGCGGGGCAGGACCCCGAGGCGCTTGAAGACGCACGGATCAACGCGCCGCTGCAGGCGCTCACGCTTGGCCGCGCGGTGTCGCTGCAGGATTACGAGGATTTCGCGCGTGCCTACGCCGGCGTCGCCAAGGCGCGCGCAGTGTGGGTGTGGACATCCCAGGGCCGGGGCGTGTTCGTGAGCATCGCCGCGCCCGGCGGTATGCCCATTGCACCATCGGACGATCTCGCGAAGCGACTGGCCGGCGCCCTCATGGACGCAGGAAACCCCCACACGGCGGTGTACGTGTGTCCGGGCTCGGTGACGAGATTCGACATTTCCGGCGACGTGGCCGTCGGCGCGGACAGGATCCCCTCTCATGTAAAGGCAGATATGGACGCTGCGCTCAGGGCGGCCTTCCGCTTTGAGGCGCGGCAGTTCGGCCAAGAGGTCGCCCTGAGCGAGATCATGTCGGTAATCCACTCCGTCGCGGGTGTCAAGTGGGTTGACGTCAGCGGCTTCGATGCCGTGCCGTCGCCGGCGGGCTTGGGCGGCGGGAAGCTCCTGCTCCCGGCGGCGCGCGTCGCGCCGGGGACGGCGGTCGACGCCGCCATGGCGTCGCCTGCCGAGATTCTTGTGCTTGACGACAACGGCCTGGCCAATCTGGAGGTGCGTGTCCTATGAGTTTCGACAGTGACAGACTTTACCGCCTCTTACCGGCGGCTTACCGCCCCGGAGACGCGAATGCCGCAGGGGGGCCGCCGGCCTCCGACTCTGACGCATCGCTCAGGAGTCTCATCGAGATCATCGCCGACCAGGTGGCCGTCCTCGAAGAGGAACTCGAGCAACTCTACGATAATCAGTTTGTGGAAACCGCCGCCCCTTGGGTGCTGCCCTACATCGGCGATCTCCTCGGCATTCATGGTCTCGATTTCGCCGGGGGCAGGGAAGGCTTCGCGCCCCGCGCGGAGGTGGCCAACACCATCGCCTATCGCCGCCGCAAAGGCACGGCAGCGATGCTCGAGCAGCTTGCGCGCGACATCATGCAGCGGCCGGCAGCGGCGGTGGAGTTCTGGAGCCGCCTTGTTTGTACGCAACATGTGAACCACATGAGGCTCACAAACTGCGCCTGGGCCGGCCTACGCGATGCCCTCTCCCTCGAGTTCATCGGCACGCCCTTCGAGAAGGCCGTGCGGACGGTCGAGGTGCGGCGCATCGAGCCGGGCCTGGGAAGGTGGAATATCCCCAACGTGGGGCTCTTCGTCTGGCGCCTGCAGGACTTCTCCCGCACCCGGTCGCCGCTCGTACCGGCGACGGAGATAAGCGACAATCGCCACTACCGGCTGCACCCCCTTGGCTTCGATATGGCGCTTTGCGCGGTGCCCGATACCGAGACCGATATCGAGCACTTGGCAGGGGAGGAGGATGTGCCCGTCCTCCTCACAAGGCGCCTCTTCTCCGGGATTCCCGTGCCTCCTATGACAGACGGGACGCCACTAACGAATCAGGTCTTTCCCGATGAGCGATGGTACGGCTCGGAGCGAAAGAGCGTATGCCTGTGGAGGCTCGACACGGTGTCGGGGAAGTGCGAAGGCATTGCCGCCGACAAGGTCATCGTGTGCGACCTGCATGACGTCCTGGATGACGACGGAAACATAGTCCGATGGGGTCATGACACCGTCGCGCTGCCGGGCGGTGCCGACTGGGCAGCCGGCAGATATCTCCTCGATCCCCTGCGCGGACGCGTGGTTGCCCCTCCTGCGGAGTCCGGCGGCGCACAGGCCCCTCTGGCCGCGACGTTCGCTACTCTCTTCCCCGCGGCAATCGGAGGCGGCGAGTATTCGCGCTCCGTGACCAGTGACGCCCAGACCGTGCCGCTTACGATTGCCGGGCCGAATCCGCCGGACAACGCGATCTCAGCGGCCGTCGTTTCGCAGACGGGGGGCGTCCTTTCAGGGGACGTCGTGATAGAGATCGCGGACAGCGGCATCTACACCGAGTCCTTTTCCGGCCTTTCCGGCGCCGCCGAGCGCCTGACACTGCAGGCCCGCGGAGGGTGCGCCCCCGTTGTCTCGCTCAGCGGCTCCTGGAGCGTGGAGGAGACCGATGCGCTCACGCTTGACGGCCTTCTCATCACCGGGGGCGACATCACGATCCAGGAACCGGTCAAGAATGTGTCCATGCGCCACTGCACGCTGACGCCGCAGGCCGTCCGGGGCGGGCATGTCGGCCTCAGGGCGGAGCCGCTGGTCATCAAGGTCACGGCCGCAGGCGCTGTCGTCGACATCGAGAACTGCATCATCGGTCCTCTGCATGTGGCCGCCGGCACGAGCGTGCGCATGCGCAACTGTGTCATAGACGCCGGCAGCGCCGCCGCGTGGGCGATCTGCTCGTCGCAGACTCCCGTTGGCATTCCGGCCGGCTCATGGCAGATCGAGAACTGCACCGTTATCGGCAACGTGGCCGTTCATGACCTGGAACTCGCATCCAACACGATTTTCCACGGCGAGTCCATACTCGTCCAGCGTCGCCAGGAGGGCTGTGTGCGGTTCTGCCGGCTTCCGGACGTCGCGGCAGTTCCTCGCCGGCATAAGTGCGTCCCGTCGAACGAGGGCTGTGGTTGCGCCGCCTCACCGGAGCCGCAGTTCATCTCAACGTGCTACGGCGATGCGTCCTACTGCCAACTGAGCCGGTCCTGCCCTGACGCGATCCTCTATGGAGCCGACGACGAGTGCGAGATGGGCGTTTACCACGACTCGCTGGAAAGGCGCCGCGAGCGCTACCTGCGCGGGCGGCTGAATGAGTACCTCCGCTTCGGACTTGAAGCCGGAGTTTTCTATGAGCACGAGACGCCGAAGGTGCGCGGATAGACTGTGGACGCTCAAGCCAAGGAGAAACCATGAAAGGTGACTTTAGCAGGGATACGTTCGATCCCAGAAAACATTATCGGCAGGTGCTGATGCAACAGGGGCGCGTGCAGGTGGACGCGGACTGGAATGAACAGGCAGCGATCGCCGAAACGCGCGAGGAAACCGTCAGTGCGGACGTAATTGGCCCGTGCGGAGGGCCCGAGAACAGCGCCGCATTCGATGTGGTGGCCGAACTCGACGGCGCCGGCACGGCAAAACTCCCCTCCCAGTGGCTTGCCCTGCATCCGGACATAGGCTCCTCTCTGACGGGAGGCGACTTCCTGCTCACCTCCGGCAGGTATTACGTGGACGGGATACTGTGCGAGCTGGAAGAGCCGGTTCTCTTCACCGACCAGCCCGATCTCCGTAACGTGACCGCTCCCGGCACGGGGACCAGCCGTCTCTACCTCGACGTATGGCAGCGGCACCTGACCGCCGTCGATGACGGCTCCATCCGGGAAACGGCGCTTGGCGGCGTGGACACGGCTGCCCGCGTCAAGATCGTATGGCAGGTTCGCACGGCGCCCTATGATGGCTCGGCTCTTATCGAATTGTCTACCGGTCGCCTCAAGGCCGACCTCTCTTCCGCAGGCGAGAGCACGCCGTGTCAGTTGCCCGAGACCGCGGGCTACAAGGGGCTTGAGAACCAGTTGTATCGCGTGGAGATTCATAAGGGTCGGTCTGCCTCCGATGACGCCGCAGTCACCGCGACCTGGAAATGGTCGCGTGAAAACGGCTCGGTCGTCGTGGGTGTCACGGGGGTAGACGCGGCGCACAATACCGTTACCGTCGAGGGCCTGCGGGGGGACGACAAGCTCGGCTTCAAGAAAGGTGACCTGGTGGAGCTCGTCGGCGACGCGCAGGAGCTGGAGGGCGCGCCGGGCCTTCTTCTGACGATTGCAGACCCCATAGAAGCCGAAGGCACGGTTACCGTGACGGTCGGCGGCTACAGCGGGGCCCCGTACGATCTGGGCATGTTGGCCACGGCGTTTCCATCGGCCACTCTCTTGCAGAACCATCCCAAGCTGCGGCGATGGGAGGGGGCGCTCAATGTGACGGAAGGACCGCAGGATCTGGAAAGCGGTATAACGGTGCAGTTCGAATGCTCCGCGGCGTCCTATCGCACCGGCGACTTCTGGCTCATTCCCGCCCGGGCTGCGACTGACACGTCGCAAGGGGGGGACATCGAGTGGCCGTGCGACACGAGTGACGCTCGCATCTACCTGCCTCCGCGCGGGATCATTCACCATGCTTGTGTCCTGGGTACATTGGATGTTTCGCAAACAGGCGCGGTGACCTGGACCGACTGCCGAAGGCTTTTCCCCCCCCTGACGGAGGTGGGACCCGAGCCGACTCGCATAATAGCGACGAGCTGGAAACACGCGGGCGCCGAGACCGATTTCTCCCCCATTGCCCAGATACACGATGGAAATCATGCCGTGGTTGGCCGCGGACTCATCATCGCCTTCAACAGGAGGGTTACTGTCCCCGGTGGCGACCATGACCACGCGCTTGAGGTGCTCATACCGGTGCCGCCCACTTTGCCCGTGGTTCCCTCCGCCTCAAGCGGGGGCGGGTCCGGTTTTACTCTCGTAGAATGGCTCATAGCCGTGGCGGCGATGAACTCGGCGTATTACCAATGCTGGTGCCCTGTCAATGTCGGCTTTGGCTTGATGGGGGCGGAGTTTGCTCACGTCGTCCCTGTCACTTGCAGTGTGGAGGGCGGGGTAATCACGGCAGCGACGGTGGCCGACGCGCCGGCCAACGGCGTTGCCTTCCTGATGAGGTTCGATTCCAAGACCCAGATCATCCTGGACAGATTCCAGGTGTTCGACGAATTCCGGGTTCGCCTGAACTGCAACCTTGTCATTGACGAGCTGAACCGCGCAGTGGACGGACATTACGCCGGCGCCTTGCTGCCGCCCGGGGCTATACTGTCTGCCGAGACCGGCGCCCATGGAGGCATATTCGAGAGTTGGTTCCTGTTCCGATGCGATTTCCGCGGCGGGTATATGATACCTCAGATACTACCCGACGCCAACACCCCCGCCAAACCGGTGCTCACCGTGACCGTTACAAGCTTCTGGCGCAAAGGAAAGTACAATCTGCCCATCTTGAACGCCTACGTCAACAAGGCGAGCTCGCCATGTCAGATATCATACATCAGTCTCAACGACACCGACAGCCGATACGATATCCTGACAACCAAGCACACGCTCCCATTGGCCGCCGGCGCTGACCAGACCATAACGATCACATGGGCGAGTTCGAACCGCGCGGTTGGCGTATCGAACACCAGGCCCGGAGGCTATGCACTGCATTCGACCATTCATTGGAATGGTTCGGCGACGACTGTTGCGGCCCCTATTGCCCTCGCGCTGCCGTCGCTGACTGTCGAGAGAGGACTGCCTTACAGCGGACAGATATCTGCGACTCCGGGGGGGAGCCTGACTATCACTTCGATTCAGGCGATCTCGACGCCCAATATGACATCTCAACCTCCGGGGCTTGTTATCAGTGCTTCCGGCGACCCTGTCGGCATGATGCGCATTCCCGCAGGCTCTACGACGCAGAACAACTATCCGGATAATGATCGGGAACCGGGCGCGGATGCTGCCTTCGCGGGGAAGGTCACGGCCAGCGATGGCAGTTACGTGGAGTTCGAGGCCGTGTTCGACGCGGTAACCTAACCATAGTGACTCACATGGCCGGGTATGTATCGCGCTGCAGGAAGACTGCGGCGGCGTTCGCCTCCGCTGCGAAGCCCCATTGGTGCAGGAAGCTCCACGCGCCGACTTCCTGCCCGCCGTTCTCGATCGGATCGTCGATCGTCTTGTGCCGGAGAACGACGTGTGCCAGCTCGTGGACCACGACCGTCAGGACGACCTCCCGCGGTTCTCCTTCGAGCCTTTCCGAGAGTTCAACGACGTATGACGCCTGCCCTTTGCCCCCCGTTTCGTCCGCGCTGTCCGGTGACCGCCGCGCGCGGCCCAGCGCTACGCCGTCCGATGAAGTCCATTCCATAGTTATGCGCGTCTTCTCGAGGACCTCATAAGCATTCGGCGGAAGCCTGCACAGCGCCTCCAGCAAGGCCCTGAGCCGCGCTCGCGCCGTCCTTGCCGCCGCGCCCCTTATCGCCGGTACAATCCTCGCGCGCAAGACCGTCCGCGCCGATCGGTATCGCATGGGCTGGAATTCGTGGATACTCATTTTTCCGCCACAAATACGGACCGGCCCTGCTCGCCGAAAACCCCCAGATCGCGCTGGGCTTCGTAGGACGAAATGTCTGCGAATCCGGCATCGGAAAGCGCCGATCGCACCTCTTCCTCCGAGTAGCACCTTTCGAAAATGTCGAATTCGTCGATCGACTGCCCATCAAGGCTGCGACGAAACGTGATGCGATGGCGCGCCACCTTCGCCTTGTCGTCCCATGCGTCTTTGATCTCGCACAACTCGCCGTCGCCGCCGATCATCCGGCATGAGCTCTTCCATCGCATCCGGTAGCCGGCCTCCGTCATCACGTCAAAAACAAAGACACCGCCCGCGCGCAGGGCGGCCGCTACGTTGGCGAAGACCGCGCAAAGATCCTCGATACTGAGAATATGATTGATGCTGTCGAACGTGGAGACCGCCGCATCATGAACGCAGGACAGCCGAAGGCTGCGAACGTCGGCGCGGACGAACCGCCCCGCCGGCGCGTTTTCACGCGCGAACCGCAGCATCCCTTCGGAACTGTCCACGCCCGTCACGCGATATCCACGCCCGCACAACTCCGCGGCCAGTTGGCCGGTCCCACAGCAGACGTCGAGGATACAGGCGTTCGGCGCGAGTCGGCTGAGCATCAGGTGTTCGAGCGCCGGAAGCATCATTCGATCAAATTGAGCCAGGTAAGTATCGTAGATCGGCGCCAGCCGGTCATAGGCGCTGCGCTGACTGTCGTCCAGAGCGTTGCCCTCCAACTGTCTCAATTCCGGCGCGGTACTCGCGGGAAAAGCCCACATGAACTCGCAGCCGCCGCCTGATATGACGGGAGCCCGATTCGCCGGCAGGGACCCGTCAGTTTCACTATATCAGCCATCGAGCCGCCAAGTGTGAATGTCTCGGCTGTCAACAGCGATCGGCTCAGACAGACGTCATGGCAGGCGGCACGGTTGAATCATAGCACAGCAGTGTAAGAGATTCAAGGTGCGCTATGCCGAATCGCAGCGCCACAATGCCTGGCATCTTGCAGACGAGACGCGCGCGGCTCTCATCGACACGTGGTTCGATGAAAACGGGGAAAGAGCGGTTCAGGCGGACCTGCCGCCGAGCCATCCGGCGCGTGAACATGGTGTCTGCCGTAGCGACGGCTATCCCCTAAGGCGTTGGCCGTCATGCCGCTCGTTGTGGTCGAAGACTGTGACTCGGGCAAGACCCACCAAGAGGTCCTGTAGTGCTTCCACCCTCGGCACGCCCACGTAAGAACGCATGCGTAAGTGTAATGCGATGTCGCCCCAGCCCGGCAAAGCATCGTCCCATGTGGCTATTCGACGATAACTCATCTTGCCGGGGGGAGAAGGCTGTTGCCGAACATATCTGTTGGCACCTGCTATGGCTATGGGCAGCCGCAGCTTGTATTGCGGCAGGACTTCTCGTCCGTGACGCTTCTCAGCTTGCTTCTCATGCCTGACTCCTAACACACAGCCCGAGAGATATACCGGGATTTGGAGAAGGCCGGAATCGAGACGAAAGCTTTCGACGGGGAACTGGATTTCCATGCTCTGCGGGCTGCGCACCTATCCCTTGTTCTCGAAGGCGGTGCTTCGATCAAGGACGCGCAATCGCTTGCCAGGCATTGGACCCCCGGCCTAACGCTTAACGCGTACGGGCGCAGCCGTGAGGAACCACTTGCGCAGATCGCCGAGACCGTACATGGGATGTTTGCTCTGAAGCCGGAGAATGCAGTATTCAGAACTAAGACGGCTCCAGGCACTGAGGGCACGAACGTAACTCATCCAGCGGACAGGACGTTACGGAAGAAAGACATGGTGAGGGCAGTGGGATTCGAACCCACGACCTACGACTTAAAAGGCCGTTGCTCTGCCAACTGAGCTATGCCCTCACCTGATTCTGGATTATACCTTGTGCAGAGAATGTGTCAATTGTGCGCGAACCATGCATTGTAGTACGGTTGGCGCCCATTTTCACTTGAACGTTTCGCCCCTTCTCTTATCATAGTGTACCCGCTCCCAATCTTCCAACGAGTGAAACACCCGGTCGCAGTGGAGACTCTGTGCCCAAGCGCACCGACATCAAGAAGGTCCTGATCATCGGGTCCGGCCCAATAATCATCGGGCAGGCCTGCGAGTTCGACTATTCCGGCACGCAGGCGTGCAAGGCGCTGCGCGAAGAGGGGTACGAGGTCGTCCTCGTCAATTCCAACCCCGCTACGATCATGACCGACCCCGAGATCGCGGACCGCACCTATATCGAGCCGATTACTCCGCAGGTGGTGGCTGAGATCATTCATGCAGAACGGCCCGACGCGCTTCTGCCGACTGTCGGCGGCCAAACGGGGCTTAATACCGCGATGGCGGTTTACCAAATGGGCGTACTGAAAGACTGCGGCGTTGAGTGGCTTGGAGCCAAGCCGGAAGCGTATACGAAGGCCGTCGAGATGATCGGCGCAAAGCCTGAGGCAATCGCCAAGGCTGAGGACCGCGAGCTCTTCAAGGAGGCCATGAAGCGCATCGGCCTCGACCTGCCGGCAAGCTCCCTCGCCCGAAACATGGAAGAGGCCCGCAGGGGCCGCGACGAGGTGGGCCTGCCGTGCGTCATCCGTCCGGCGTACACACTCGGCGGCACCGGCGGCGGGATCGCATACAACGTCGAGGAATTCGAAGAGCTCGCCGCCCGCGGCCTCGAAGCGTCGATGATAAGCGAGGTACTTCTGGAGGAGTTCGTCGGCGGCTGGAAGGAGTACGAGCTCGAAGTCATGCGTGACCGGGCGGATAACGTTGTCATCATCTGCTCGATCGAGAACTTCGACCCCATGGGAGTTCACACAGGCGATTCGATAACCGTCGCCCCTGCCCAGACTCTGACCGACAGGGAATACCAGCGCATGCGCGACGCCTCCATCCGCTGCATCCGCGAGGTGGGCGTCGATACGGGCGGGTCCAATATCCAATTCGGCATAAATCCGCGCGACGGCCGCATGGTGATTATTGAGATGAATCCGCGCGTGTCGCGCTCGTCGGCTCTCGCGTCGAAGGCGACTGGCTTCCCAATCGCCAAGATCGCCGCGAAGCTCGCCATCGGTTACACGCTCGACGAGATTCCCAACGATATCACCAAGGTGACGCCGGCGTCGTTCGAGCCGACAATCGATTACTGCGTTGTGAAATTCCCGCGTTGGGCGTTCGAGAAGTTCCCCGACGCCGATCCGACGCTTACCACTCAGATGAAGTCCGTCGGCGAAGCGATGTCCATCGGCAGGACGTTCAAAGAAGCGCTCCAGAAGGCGATTCGCTCGATGGAGACGGGACGCGCGGGGCTCGGCTGGGACGCCAAGGACAAATGGCTCTCCGGCGACAGGCTGAAGATCCTTGAGGACGTTCGCCGGATGCTCATCACCCCCAACGAGAACCGGCTTTATGCGGTCCGTTACGCGATGAAGGCCGGCGTGAGTATCGACGAAATATACCGATTGACCCGCATCGACCCCTGGTTCCTCGATAATATCCGCGAGATAATCGAGATGGAGGATCGCCTCGTCGCAACGGACATCGACCGTATCGACGACGCGACGTTGCGCGAAGCGAAGCGATTCGGCTTCTCCGACAGGCAGCTTGCCCGCATGTGGAAGCTTACCGAGCCCGAGGTGCGCGCGCAGCGCGAGAAGCGCGACATCACACCCGTTTACAAGCTCGTCGATACCTGCGCCGCGGAGTTCGAGGCGTACACGCCGTACTATTACTCGACGTACGAGTCGCAGTCCGAAGCGACGACACGCGATAAGCCGCGCATCGTCATCCTCGGCAGCGGCCCGAATCGAATAGGGCAGGGGATCGAGTTCGACTACTGCTGCGTGCAGGCGGCATTTGCGCTGCGCGAAGAGGGGTACGAGACGGTGATGGTCAACTCAAACCCCGAGACCGTTTCGACCGACTACGACACGTCCGACAGGCTTTTCTTCGAGCCGCTCACGGCCGAGGACGTGATCAACATCTGCCGGGCGGTGAACCCCGTCGGGGTTATCGTGCAATTGGGCGGCCAGACGCCGCTGAACATCGCCGCGTCTCTGGAAGAAGCGGGAATAAAGATCATAGGCACGTCGACCAGGTCCATTGACCTTGCCGAGGATCGTAAGCAGTTCCAGGAGCTCGTAGAGCGGCTCGGCCTTCGCCAGCCGGAAAACGGCATAGCGACGAACCAGGACGAAGCCCTCACCGCCGCGCACAAGATCGGTTTCCCCGTGCTCGTGCGTCCGAGCTACGTCCTCGGCGGCCGCGCGATGGAGATCGTATATACCGAAGAGGACCTGCGTCGCTACATGACGTATGCCGTCGAGGCATCGCCCGAGAGGCCGGTCCTTGTGGACAGGTTTCTGGAGGAAGCGACCGAGGTCGACGTGGACGCGATCTCCGACGGCAAGCTCACGCTCATCTGCGGCGTCATGGAGCATATCGAAGAGGCGGGCATCCACTCGGGCGATAGCGCATGCTCGCTACCGCCGTATGGCCTGCCGCGGGAAACCGTCAGCGAGATCAAGCGACAGACGTATCTATTGGCCGAGGCGCTCGAAGTCCGCGGCCTCATGAACGTCCAGTACGCGGTGAAATCCGGCCTCGTCTACATACTCGAGGTCAACCCGCGCGCATCGCGCACCGTGCCTTTCGTCTCCAAGGCGACAGGTATCCCTTGGGCGAGACTTGCGGCGAAGGTCATGGCGGGTATGACGCTTGAGCAGTTGGGCGTTACAAAGGAGGCGGCCCCGGAGCACATGTCACTCAAGGTGCCCGTGTTCCCCTTTAACAAGTTTCCGCACACGGACATCATCCTCGGTCCCGAGATGCGCTCGACAGGCGAAGTCATGGGGATCGACAGCGACTTCGGGATGGCGTTCGCGAAGGCGATGCTTGCTGCGGGACAGACGCTTCCGACGGCGGGAACGGTCTTCCTGTCGGTAAGAAACTCGGACAAGCCGCACGTGGTGAAACTCGCGCGCGACCTTATCGACCTCGGTTTCAAGGTTGTGAGCACGAAGGGCACCGCGGACTATCTTGGCGCGCGCGGTGTGACGGTTGAGACGGTTCCCAAGGTGCAGGAGGGGCTCCGTCCGAATATCGTCGACCGCATCAAGAACCGGGAAGTCAATCTCATCATCAACACCCCTACCGGCCGCGGCCCCCGCCGCGACGAAGCAAAGATGCGCATGGAAGCGGTCATGCGCGGCGTCCCGGTCATCACGACCGTCTCCGGCGGCAAGGCGGCGGTCGAGGCCGTGCGCGCGATGCACAAGCGGCGATTGACGGTCAGGGCGCTTCAGGATTATCACACCGGGATGGCACAGGCAGCACGATAGGAGCATCAGTTGGACAACATCACAGTCGCTCTTCTCATCGGGTACGCAATTACGGGCATTGTCGCGGGAACGCTCGGTGGGCTTATCGGCATCGGAGGCGGCGTCATCGTCGTTCCCGCGCTCACGCTCATCTTCCACAAGGACGCGCAGCTTGCCGTTGCCGCGAGCCTCTTTCAGATGATCTTCATTGCGACCTCATCGGCCTACGGGCACTACAAGAACGGCTACATTCTCAAGGCTGTTGTCATCCGCCTCGTACCGGTAGCGGTTGTCTCGGCAATCGTCGGCGTCCTGGTCGGCTCGTGTGTTCCCGGCAACATCCTCATGAAGATCTTCGCGGTCTTCCTTGTCTACACGTCGGTTGACACCGGCTGGCGGCTCGTGACCAAGCTCCTGAAGAAGCAACCTGCGCGCGAGCCCATAAGCGAATTCACGCCGCGCAACAATTGGACAATCCCGACGGTTGCGGTTTCGATGGGGTTCTCGTGCGGCGTGCTCGGCATCGGCGGTGGGGCAATAGCGGTACCGATGCTCAACAAGTTCCTCGACCTTCCGATGAAGAACGCTGTCGCCAACTCCTCGGCCGCCATCTTCTTCCTGAGCATCGTTGCGACGATAACGAAGCTTATCTACATCAGCACCCACGGCATAACCGTTCACACTGCCGCCGGCCCATCGCTTCTTCATTGGTACGACGTCCTCATAGTCGGCGGCCTCCTCGCTCCGACGTCGTTTATCGGCGGCCGCCTCGGCGCGCACCTTGCAAAGGTGTCGCCTACGCGCGTCATCCAAGCGATCTTCATCGCACTTATGCTCTACAGCGCCTACGACATGTGGACGAAGTCTGAGAAGATGACCATCCACCCAGACCCCGCGCCGGCCAAACCCGCTGCCCAGGCACCCGCCACCCCCGGCGCCTCATGATTTCGTAGGGGCGGGCGTCCCTGCCCGCCCTGGCTGGACCCCCGATTTCTCGCTCTTATCCGGGAGCGCTTCCGACTCGCAACCTCTGCAATATCAATGTCTTACGTTCATCGCTCCGCCTCGCTCCAAACTATTTTCAAAAACTTGAGAACCTTTTTGGAACTTGTACGTATTAGAGCACAGTAATTATCCGTCTCATTCGTAAGCGCTCCCCGGTTGCGCTGGAAGGCGGGATCGTAAAAAAGGTATTTGGCCTGGCTTGGGCTGCTCAATGACCAAATAACGATCCCGCCTTCAGCTATTTTGGGGCCTGCCTTCCGCCATTGTCCCTTCAGAAACTGGTCAGCTTGTGCTTTGGTGAGGCCATGCGTGGGAGTGCAGGGCGGACGGTAGGGGGACGCATGGTAAATGCATTGCGCAACGCCGGTTGCCGGCGGGCGGTTACACTTTCTGCGACGCGCATTCTGCGACGACTTGCCGCAGGCGCTCCGCGTCCGCGTCGCTAAGCAGGTATTTTGCCTTCATATCCGCGACAAAGCCCGCGATAGCCTGATTCGCGTCCTTGCCGCTTGCGGACTTGAGCTTTCCGAGCAGCCCCTGCATGCGTGCGGCTATGCTATGCGCTTCGCCGTCGGTGATGGGCAGCCCGGTGAGCTTCGCAGCTATGGCGTCGATTTCGTTCTCGCGCTCGGCTGCGGCGGCGACTTCCTCAGGCGACGGAAGCTGTGAAGCGGCCGGGTTTGCGCTTGCGGCGGCCAGTGCCCTGTCGAATCCCGCCTTAACTCTTGTCTGATGGAAGAGCCCGGCGCCAACTCCCGCAGCCGCACCCACGAGACCAGCGATTCCTGCCATGGCATCCTCCGCTATATTTAGGGCCAGCGACGGCGCCCACGGGGGCACCGCCGCCGGCTGGAGAGGGGCAATGTCAACGGTTTTCTATAGAGCAATCCCTGTGCCAAACCGGCTCGAAAGCGTCGCCTCAACTGCAAGTGGTGTGACAGCATAAGGTTACGACTGCGGGCGCATTCTCGTTGGACTTGCCGACTGTCCGATAATCCTGCAGAAGATTCGTAAGCCGCGCAAAAAGTACACTTCGGGGGCGGCTACCATGCATCGTGCTCACGCCTTGACGGCGATGCCGCTCAATGAGCACAAGTACATGCTATGTCACTACTTACGGTCTTTTCGCCGCCGTTGCATTGGCGGGCCGGAGCGGGTATAATTCTTGCTTTGCGGGGAAGGGACAGTGAAGAGACGCAGTAGAAGAGTGGAAAGACATAAGCTCATAGAGAAGGTCAAGACCTTCCCCGTCGTACCGGGTGTTTACCTCATCAAAGATGAGCACGGGATTGTGCTCTACGTGGGTAAGTCCGTGTGCCTGCGCGACCGCGTGATGAGTTATTTTCGCGGCGGGGAGGCGGCGCGGCAGAATATCGTTGCGATGATGGACAAGGTCGCGGACGTCGACTACCTGGAGATGCCCAGTGAGATCGACGCGCTTCTTGCCGAGCAGCGGCTGATCAAGGACCTTTCGCCCAAGTACAACATCGACCTCAGGGACGATCGGTCGTACCCGTATCTGGAGATTCGTCCGAACGGCGATTTCCCGCAAGTCCTTATCAGTAGAGACATTAAGCGCGGCAGTAAGGTCTACGGGCCGTTCACGGACGCGGCGGGCTTGCGCGCGGCGTATCTCCTGCTGCAGAAGATATTCAGGTTCCGCGTCTGCTCGCGCGAAATCCGCGAAGACGACCCAAAGCGCGAGCGCTATCGCCCCTGTCTCTATTACCACATCGGCCAGTGCATGGGCGCATGCGCGGGCAGAGTGACGAGAGAAGAATACAGGGAGGCCATGAGGCGCCTGTGCGATTTCCTCGAAGGCCGCAGCATGAACGTCATCCGCGAGGTCAAAAAGGAGATGGAAAAGGCGGCTGCGGCGCTCGATTTCGAGAAGGCCGCGGGCTTGAGGGACCAGTTCCAGGCGCTGGAGAGCCTGGCGTCGAGGGGACTTCTGGGCGATGCGAGGCACGTAGGGTCGCTGGATCTTGACCCTGCCAAGGCCGTAACCGAACTCGGTGCGGCCCTCGGCATGGAAGAGGACCCGAGGCTTATCGAGGGCGTGGACGCGGCGACGATCCAGGGGGGAGAGTCCGTGGGATCGATTGTAACATTTGTGGACGGTCGCCCCTTCAAAGACGGGTACAGAAAGTATAAAATCAAGAAAGTTAAGGGCGTCGACGATTACGCGATGATCCGTGAAATCGTCTACCGGCGCTACCACAGGCTAAAGGAAGAGGAGGGAATCCTCCCGCATCTTCTTCTCGTGGACGGCGGCCCCGGGCAGTTGGCCGCGGCGCTTGAGGCGCTGAGCGTCGCGGGCGCGCGACCGGCGAAAGTCGTGTCGCTTGCCAAGCGGGAGGAGCTGGTGTTCGTGGAAGGCGGCGAAGAGCCGATCGAGTTCCCTCGCACTGCGGCCGCTCTCAAGGTGCTGCAGGCCGTGAGGGACGAGGCGCATAGATTCGCTCAGCACTACCACCACGTCTTGAGAGGCAGAAACCTTTTCGGCGCGAAGGCCGCACGACTCGCGAAAAGCGCCCGGCGTGCGAAATGGCTCAAACGGACCCGGGCTGATGGGAGCATAGATGAATAATCGTAAGGACTACTTCCGCAGGGTACTCGACATCTGCGATGAACTGGACTCCATAAAGCGGCGCCTGCACAGGCGTTCGGGCAGGAACCTCCCGCGTACCACCCAGGCCCTCGTCGATGAAAAGAACACTAAGCTAAAGGAGCTTTCCGGGCAGCTGGATAAGGCGTTCATCCGCGGTGCGCTCGGCGACGTCCGCGCGAAATACACGCTCGTCCGCGAGGAGTTGCTGGTGATAGCTCTCCTTCTGTCGCACCGAGTGCGCTCGGGCAATTCCGGCGTCGCGGGCCGCGAGATACTCTCGACCATCTTCGACAGCGCCTATGACATCATTAACGGCCTGACGATCCTGTCGAGCGACGGCAGCCTGCGCTCTTCCGGCATTATCGTAGCGCCGGAGCCGTATCGCGAAGATGTGCTGGAGGCGACGTTCAGGCTTTCGGACGATATGTTCTACGCGATAGTCTATGAAATCGCCGGCCAGACCGGCATAGCGGTTCCGAGACCGCCGCTACGCCCCTTTGGTTCGGCGCGCGAGCACCTCATGGAGATGGGGCGGCTTACGGCGCTTTACAGGAAGCGAGCGGCCGCGCTCTTCCCGCTTGAGGCGGAGGACTTCTTCACCTCGGGCGGCGAAGTGACGCTCGACGAGATGGACTACCGCATCGAGGCGAGCTGGTCTGATATCGAGGGGCGCCTCCTGCTGACCAATGAATACGAGAAATACCCGCTCGTCCGCATGGAGCGCAAGTACGCGCTTTCCCGCGAGGAGCTCGTCATAGTTACATGCCTCTATTTCGCGGAACTCGTCGCGACGGTGCCGTATATCGTCGTCAGCGACCTGGTGAAACTCGTCAGCCGCGACGAGGAGGACCTCATGACGCGGCGCAACATCCTCGACTCCCGGTCGCGGCTTGTGTCGTCAGGCATTGTGATCCTCGACGAGGAATACAGCGTCCACAGGAAGAATGCCACGTGCGATGCCTACCTCGCGGACGGCGTAGTGGAGGAACTGACCGGTCCAAAGCCGAGTCTTGGCGACATAACGGCGGATATGCAGATAGATATCCACGAGTTCCTCAAGGGCGGGATCGGGGATAATGAATAAGGCTCGGATGCATCTTTTTTGCGCCGAATTCGCGATATTCTGGAACAGCAGCGGCATTTTCGGAGTATAACGGTTGTAGGACCAAGCCTATTCCACCAGGCGTCGCGCGGCACCCGGCGTCGCCGCCTGCTGGGACAGGCTCTTTTGCGGGGAGAGATGGAGCCTGAATGATCAGTAAGTGGTGGCACGCGCACTGGGATTGGCACCTGCCGCCCCTGACTAAGGAAAGCGAGCAAGTCAGCCAGCGCCAGTTTGAGATGGAGTTTCTCGAGGGCATCATCCGCCGCCAGAGCGATTACTGGGAGGCGCTGACGGTCCTGGGGAACCATTACACCGCCGTGAAACGCTACGATGACGGGCTCACCGTCGATGAGCGGCTTGCGGTGCTGCGTCCCAACGACGCCATCGTCCAGTACAACCTCGCATGCTCCTACTCTCTTACCGGGCGTCTGCCGCTTGCCTTCGAGGCGCTCGAAAGGTCGCTCTCCCTCGGTTATCGCGATTTCGCACATATGATGCGCGACAAGGACCTCGCTGAAGTCCGCAAAGACAAAAGATTCAGAAGCCTGCTGAGCCGTTACGTCAAGGTCTGACGACGGCGCCGGCGTGCCGTCCGTACCCGGGCTTTTGCCGAAGCCTGCAGCGTTCCTTTTGCCTGGCGTTCCCCGAAGCCGCCCCTTGGCGGGTAAGTCCCAATATCCGCAGTCTGTACCACAGCACACCCGGTTCTCAAAGATGCTTTCAGGGTCCTCACACTGCGCAACGTGAGATTCGCTTCTTGACGCGGATCGAACGAACGGCAGGGGATACTCCGTCGATTGACCCGGCCCTGAGAGGGGCCCAGCTTCGTCGATCCCGAGTAGGGAAAGGGGACAAGCATGTTCACGCACTACCGTCCTTTGCTGGTGCTGTTGGTTGGCCTGTTGTTTCCTGGCATGCAATCGCCTGCGCTTGCGCAGAATGTGGATCTTCCGGCGAAGTACCGTGAACTCCAAAGTCAGTTGGTGCAGTACAGCAGCGCGCTACCGGCCGGTCAGACGGCAGCGGCCGGCGCACAGGCGCCCACAGCGCAGACATCATACGGCCCCAGCGGATACCTCCGCGCGCTGAGCGCGCCTTCCGGATATCATTTCCGGGTTCCCAAGGCCTCCCAGAACGACCCTGCGGCTACTGCGAAGAGCTTCCTGGCCGAATATGGGATACTGTTCGGAATCAGGAGCAAATCCGTAGACTTCACAACCAGGAGGATCAGCACCGGGAACGGGCGCAAGTACGTGCACCTCCAGCAGCGATTCAGCGGCATTCCGGTCTTCTCGGGAGAGATGGTTGTGCAGGTGAGCGAAGCCGGCGGCGTGGGGTTCGTCATGTCCGACGTTGCGACGCGAACGAACGATCTTGATAGCGGCACGCTCCCCCTCAAGCCGGCGATATCTTCCTCCGATGCCCAGAAGGATGCACTGGCGCTGATTGCGGGCGAACACCCCCAGGCCCGTCTGAGCGCGAACGCACCGACGTTGTGCATCTACGACCCAAGGGTTGTCGGAAACGACGGCGCGGTGCAGCTGGCCTGGGCAATGGTCGTCGCAAGCACGGATGCTCCGACCGTCGATGAACAGGTGTTCCTCAATGCCCACGACGGCGCCCTGCTGCTGCGTTATTCGTTGATCAAGGACGCGATGAACAGGCAGATATTCGATTCGGATGACACGTCTGAATACGGGGACCTTGTACGGTCAGAAGGGCAGTCGCCGGCGGGGATGGCCGATGCCGACTCGGCATATGACTTCCTCGGCGACACGTACGCGTTCTACTCGAGCGAGCACTCCCGGGACAGCATCGACGGCGCCGGCATGCCTCTGATTGCGCACGTTCGGTTCGGTCCTATGGAAAATGCCTTCTGGAGCTCCGGCACGCAGGAGCTCTATTTCGGGGACGGATTTGCCGTTGATGACGTAGTGGCCCACGAATACACGCACGGCGTCACAGACCATGAGTCCGGCCTGATTTACCTGAACCAGTCAGGCGCGATCAACGAGGCCTTTTCGGACGCGTGGGGCGAGTTCGTGGATCTCACGAACGGCAGGGGAAACGACTCTCCCTCCGTCAGATGGCTTTGCGGTGAAGACCTTCCCATCGGCGCCATACGCAGTCTGTCAGACCCTCCTCTGTATGGGCTGCCAGATAGAATGGGGAGCCCCCTCTGGTATACCGGCAGCGGCGATAACGGGGGCGTTCACACCAACATGGGCGTAGGGTGCAAGCTGGTTTATCTCATCACGGAAGGCGGGAACTTCAACGGATACGGCATAAACGGAATGGGCATTTCCCGCGCAGCCGATCTGTTGTACGAGGTACAAACGGATCTTTTGACAAGCGCAGCGGACTACGCGGACCTTTACAGCGCGCTCGCTCAAGCGGCCCTGAACCTCGCATGGAGTGCGAGCGAGCAGGCGAATCTGAAGAACGCCTGCCGCGCGGTGGAGATCTTCAATGACAACTTCTCCGGCCGGGCGGTCATCAGCCCCGCCGGCGACACGGTTACGAGCACGAACGCAGGCGCGACAAAAGAGCCCGGCGAGCCTAACCATGCCGGCAACGCCGGCGGCAAGAGCGTGTGGTGGACATGGACGCCCGCTACGAGCGGCGGCGCCCAGGTCGATACGATCGGCAGCGATTTTGACACGCTTCTTGGCGTCTACACGGGCAGCAGTGTCTCCGCCCTGACGGCCGTGGCGAGCGACGACAACGGCGGCGGAAACCTTGCCAGCAGGGTAACGTTCAGCGCCGTGGCCGGCACTGCATACCAGATTGCCGTGGACGGCTGCAACGGCGCCTCCGGCAATATCACGCTGAATGTGATCGCGCCGATTGTCAATGACAGCTTTGCCAACCGGATAGCCATTGATACCGGCGGCGCCACAGTGTCGGGCGCAAACGTCGGCGCGACGAAGGAGGCCGGTGAGCCGAACCACGCGGGCAATGCCGGGGGCAAGAGCGCGTGGTGGACGTGGACGCCCTCATTCAGCGGCAGCGCCCAGATCGACACCATTGGCAGCGACTTTGACACGCTTCTCGGCGTCTACACCGGCGACAGCGTCTCTACCCTGGCGGCCGTGGCAAGCGACGACAACAGCGGCGGAGGCCTCACGAGCAAGGTAACGTTCGCCGCCGTGGCGGGCACAGCATATCAGATCGCTGTAGACGGCTACAACGCCGCCTCCGGGCACATTACCATTCACGTCATCGCGCCGCCGCCCGCCAATGACAATTTCGCCAATCGTATAGCCGTCAGCCCCAACGGCGATACGGTGGTGAGCACAAACGGAGGCGCGACAAAGGAGGCCGGCGAGCCGAACCACGCGGGCAATTCCGGCGGCAGAAGCGTGTGGTGGACCTGGACCCCCGCAGCCACCGGCAGCGTCCTCATCGACACGTTCGGCAGCGACTTCGACACGATTCTCGGCGTCTACACGGGCGGCAGCGTTTCGTCCCTGACGACAGTGGCAAGCAATGATGATAGCGACGGAAGCCTCGCCAGCAGTGTAACCTTCACCGCCGTGGCCGGTACCGAGTACCAGATAGCTGTGGACGGTTACAACGGAGCCTCCGGCAATATCACGCTGCATGTGTTTCCTCCAGTCGCTAACGACAACTTCGCCGACCGGATAACCATCGATCCCTCCGGCGCCGCGGCGACAGGTTGGAATGCCGGCGCTACGAAGGAGCCCGGCGAGCCCGATCACGGGGGGAACAGCGGAGGAAGAAGCGTGTGGTGGACATGGACGCCCGTAGCCGCCTGCAGCGCGCAGATCGACACCATCGGCAGCAGCTTTGACACGCTGCTCGGCGTTTATACCGGCGGCAACGTCTCAAGCCTGACGACCGTGGCGAGCGACGACGACAGCGGAGGGGGCCTCGCGAGCAAGGTGACGTTTGCCGCAGCGGCAAGCACGGCGTACCAGATAGCGGTGGACGGCTACGGCGGCGGCTACGGCGGCATTACCCTGCACGTGACGGTGACGGCGCCGGCCAACGACCGCTTCGACAGTCGGGCAGGCATCCCCGGCGGCGGCGGGACGGTGGCGGCGACGAACTTGGGCGCCACGAAAGATCCCGGCGAGCCCAACCACGCGGGCAACGCCGGGGGCAAAAGCGTGTGGTGGACGTGGACGGCCGCAGTCAGCGGCAGCGCCCAGATTGACACCATCGGCAGCGATTTCAACACGCTTCTTGGCATCTACACGGGTGGCAGCGTCTCAAGCCTGACGGTCGTGGCAAGCAATGACGACAGCGAAGGAGGCCCCACAAGCAAGGTGACGTTCGCTGCCGCGGCGGGTACAACCTATCAGATAGCAGTGGACGGCTCGGGCGGGGCCTCGGGAACCATCACCCTGCATGTGCTTGCCCCGACGATCGGCAACGACAGCTTCTCCAATCGCACGCCTGTCAGCCCCGTCGGCGGGACCGTGACCGGCACCAATGCAGGCGCTACGAAGGAGGTCGGCGAACCCAATCACGGGGGAAGCAGCGGAGGAAAGAGCGTGTGGTGGACATGGACGCCCGGAGGCAGCTGCGACGTCCAGATCGACACCATCGACAGCAACTTCGACACGCTCCTGGGCGTCTACACGGGCGGCAGTGTCTCCGTCCTGACGACCGTGGCAAGCGACGATGACAGCGGCGGAGGCCTCAAGAGCAAAGTGACGTTCACCGCCGTGGCGGGCACGGCCTACCAGATTGCCGTGGACGGCTTCGGCGGAGCTTCCGGCAGTATTGTCCTGCACGTGATCGTCCATGATGAGATAGTGATAACCCCCTCACACCTGCCCGCTGGCCAGGTAGGGGTGGCGTACAGCCGGGCGCTTGCCGCGACAGGCGGCCTGACACCATACGTGTGGTCCACGCTCTCGGGAAGTCTGCCTCCGGGGCTTTCTCTTGACGCCGCGTCGGGAGTGATAAGCGGTACGCCAGGCACGACGGGAACGGCCGCTTTCACCGTCCAGGCGGCGGACTCCCAGACTCCCGCGCACATCGGCACGAAGGCTCCGGGCATTGTAGTGGGAATTCCGGGGCCGACGTACCATTTCAGCGCGAGCGACTCGGAGACGTCGACAACAAGCACTACTTACGTCGGCAAGGCCGGCCTCGCGATCAGCCCGCCGGCGGCCGATGACTGGATTATCTTCGGCTTCTGCGAGTTCAGGTGCCCGAATCCGGCCTATGCCACCTTCGTGCAGTTGTTCATTGATGGGGTCGGTGAGGGGCAGAACACGAGAAAGCCGGTGGACCCGACGGACTATCTGCCGTTTATAACGGTCAAGGTAAAGAACCTCTCCGCCGGGCCGCACAATATCCAGCTCATGTATCGCGCGGGCAACGCCGCCGCCGCCGCGTATGCGCGCCGAGGGCGCATATGCGTGATTAGAAGATCGGCGCTGGAGTTCTGGAACGTCGCGTACGACACCGGCCGGCCCCTCACCAGCGCCCTGCAGGACATCGTGACCCTCACTTGGACGCCTGCGACGACGGGCAACTACCTCGTGATCTCGACGGCGGAGCTCAACGCGACGACGACGGTCTCTACAGACCTGCAGACGCTCTACAACGGCGTAGTGAACGACGAAGGGATCATGAGAGCCGCCGACAACGGCGATTTCACGACGTTCATGAGCTTCAACTACTGCGCCAGCGCTCCCGCCGGCGTGCCGGTAGTTCACAAGATTGCCGCCCGCAAGATGGCGCCGGATTTGACGAACCACTATATACGCCGCGCGAGGATACTGGCGCTGCGGCTCTCGCAAGGCCGGTTCAGCACCCCTGCCGCGGGATACGCCACGCAGCAGACCACAGCCCAGACGACCTGGCAGCAGTGCCTTACTACGACGTGGACGTACGGGCTGAGCGGCAGCTGGCTCTTCCTCAACAGCGCGCGGCTCAACAACTCTTCTACGAGTTGCCAGACGGAGGTAAGAGTGCAGCTCAACAACACCACCGACTCCGGCGACCAACTGATGAGGCCGAAGGACGTGACCGACCTCCTCAACTACAGCTCGATAGACGTCCGTTACCTGACGACGCCTCGGACGGTGGACATGGACTACAAGACGACAAATGCGGCCGGCACGGCGACGGTCAAGAGGTTGAGATTCTACGGACTGCCGCTCGATACGCCGTAGGATGTTGTATAAGGCAGCAGGGGCCTCGGGACTCCCCGGGGCCCCTGCACACACGGTGACCAGCGGGTGAAATGGTGCCTGTTTAGGCCGGCACCACAACGCCTTGTGCTGACCTTGCCGTTCAGCCGACAACAGGCGTCGCCAGCCCCCTTTTTGCACGTTTTGTGCTTGACAGTGCTCGAAAAAACTCGTACATTGGCGGCACATGACGGGAAGTCCGTGTACCTGCAGTGTACCACGTCGCCCCCGGTCCCCCTTGGTGCCAGTACGATTCCAAGATCGCGTGACATGAGACTCGCTTTCGGTGACGGATCGGGTGGGCGGTAGGGGATTTCCTGTCGACTGGGGCTCGTAGGAGCATAGTGAGAAAGGGGACAGGTATGTTCAGGCGCTACGGCACATCGTCGGCGTTGCTCGCCGTACTGGCGCTCTTTGTGGTCCAGTTGCCCTCATTTGGGCAGGATCATGGCCGCACACCGAAAGCGGCTCTTGGCGCGTCGAGCGGTGTTTCAGCGGCGCCGGGCGCCGGCGACCTGGGCGGGCAGGGCGGGGGACCGATTCACCGCCTGGGGCTCATCCGAAAGGCGCCGTCCAAGCCCGCCGTGGCGAAGGCGGTTCTGGAAAGGATACGGCAGGAGCGAGCGCGACGCATAGCCGCAAAGGCCGCGCCCTTCGAACCCCTCACTTCACCGTCCAGCTATGACAACAGCGCCGGGCTGCCGCCGGTAGGCGACCAGGGGCAGCAGGGCTCCTGCGGTTCCTGGGCAATCGGCTACTACTACAAGACGTACCAGGAGGGACGGGAATATGGATGGTCGCTTACCGATACCTCCCATCAATTCAGCCCGGCGTTCCTCTACAATCAACTCCAATACAACGACGACGGGTCGACTTTCGACGATAACTTCGATCTCCTGATGGACCAGGGCTGCTGCAGCATGGCTGCGATGCCCTATAACGCTGCCGACCATCTCACATGGCCGAGCGCCGCGTCTTACCGCGCGGGGATTCCGCATCGAGGGCAGGAGTACGAACGCCTCGGAGATGGACAGACGACAGACATCTTCGCGGCGGTCAAGGCCGTCGTCTCATCAGGAGATCTATGCGTAGTGGGGATCCCCGTCTATCGCCCTGCACGGACAAGGGCAGGCGCGTTTGATCTGCTTTCGCCGATTAACAACGAGTATGACGGTCCCGCCCCAACCGACAGGTACCTCGCAGGCTACCACGCCATGGCCATTGTGGGCTATGACGAATCGAAGTTCAGCGGCGCGGGCGGGTACAAAGTAGTGAACTCCTGGGGCACCGGCTGGGGGAATTATGGTTTCGCCTGGCTGTCGCAGGGGTTCCTCACGACATACGCCACGGACTTCTACGACATGACCGATCGAGTCGGCTACACGCCGACGGCGCTGGCGCACTACACGGTCTACCACGACTACTGGTACTACGATCAGATCGCGGTCACGCTGGGCGTCGGAAACACTGCTACGCCTCTCTGGTCGAAGCTCATGAACAAGCGGATAATCCGCGATGCCCTGACGATGGATCGCTGGGCGGACGTCAGCGAAGGCACGCACATGCCGCCAGACCAGACGAACCGCTGGTGGATCAAAGTGGCAGACTTTGCCAGCGGAGACGTGGCCACGCTGTCCGTCTTCGACATCGAATATGCGGGGCAAACCTACTCTGCCTCCGCATCTCTGCCGCTCTATGGGCCGGTTGCCGGCGGAGACCTCTTCGCTTATATCCCCGCTTCCGGGCCGGAGCCTCTGACCATAACCACTTCGAGCCTTCCCAACGGCCAACTGGCCGCCGGGTACAGCCAAACGCTTGCCGTAACAGGGGGCGTGAGCCCCTACGCCTGGTCGCTCGCTTCGGGCAGCCTACCTGCGGGCCTCTCCCTGAGCGCGTCAACCGGCGCGATTACAGGTACGCCCACGTCCACGGGCACGTCCGGTTTCACTGCCCGCGTGACCGACAGCCAGTCGCCGGCAGTTACCGCGACAAAGGCGCTGTCAATAGCGGTCATTCCCGAAGAGCTTGCAGTCACGACGTTGAGTCTTGCCGGCGGCAAGGTCGGCCAGTCCTATGCGCAGAGCCTGTCCGCGACCGGCGGCATTGGCCCCTACAGTTGGGGGATTGCGGCCGGGTCGCTGCCCGCGGGGCTTTCCTGTTCTTCGAGCGGCAGCATTACCGGCACGCCGACGGCCACGGGTACGTCGAGCTTCACGGCGCGGGTGACCGACAGCCAGTCACCGGCCGCGACCGCGACGAGGGCGCTGTCGATTGCGATTGCCCCCGCCGATCTTGTCATCACGACATCGACTCTCGCCGGCGGCAAGGTGGGCCAATCCTATACTCAGGCTTTGGCCGCGACAGGGGGAATCAGCCCCTACGGTTGGACGATCTACAGCGGCTCATTGCCGGCGGGGCTTTCGTGTTCCTCCGGCGGAACCATAAGCGGTACGCCCGAGGCGACGGGCACGTCCAACTTCACCGTCCGGGTCTCAGACGGTCAGTCGCCGGCAGCCACCGCGACAAGAGCGTTGTTGATCGCGGTTGCCCCGGCCGATCTCGTGGTTACGACATCGAGCCTCGCAGGCGGGAAGGTCGGCCAGTCATACACGCAGTCTCTGGCCGCCTCAGGAGGAGTGAGCCCCTACAACTGGTTGGTTTCCGGCGGGTCTTTGCCCGAAGGACTTTCCTGCACCGCGGGTGGCACCATTAGCGGTACGCCTGTGACAGCCGGAACGTCGAACTTCACCGTGCGCGCGGCCGATAGCCAGTCACCGTCTGCCACCGCAATGAAGGCGCTCTCAATTGCAATTGCTCCTGCTGATCTCGTCATCACTACATCGAGTCTTGCGGGAGGTAAAGTTGGCCAGTCGTATGCGCAAGCCCTGGCTTCGACGGGGGGAGTGGCTCCCTGCACGTGGTCGGTTTCCGGCGGGTCGCTTCCCACGGGGCTCTCGTGCTCTTCGGGCGGAACAATAAGCGGTACGCCTTCGGGCGCCGGCACGTCCAGTTTCACGGTTCGCGTGGCCGACAGCCAATCGCCCGCGGCAACTGCGACGAAAGCACTATCCATCGCAATCGTCCCCGCCGACCTGGCGATAGGGACTGCAAGCCTTCCGGATGGCCAAGTCGGGCAATTCTACACACAGAGTCTGTCCGCTACGGGTGGAATCAGCCCCTACAGCTGGGCTATTGCTGGGGGTTCACTGCCGGCGGGGCTTTCATGCTCCTCGGGCGGGACCATAAGTGGGACGCCCACAACAGCAGGCACGTCCGGCTTCACCGTGCGCGTGACCGACGGCCAATCGCCTGCTGCGACTGCGACAAAGGCGCTATCGATGGTGATTGCCCCGGCCGACCTCGCCGTTATGACCTCGACTCTCGCCGGCGGCAAGGTGGATCAATCCTACACGCAGACTTTGGCTGCGACGGGGGGGATCAGCCCCTATAGTTGGACGATCTATGGTGGCTCATTGCCGGCGGGGCTCTCCTGTTCCTCTGACGGGGCCATAAGCGGCACGCCCGAGGTGATGGGCACGGCCAGCTTTACTGTCCGGGTGTCAGACAGTCAGTCACCTGCAGCCAGTGCGACAAGAGCGTTGTCGATTGCAGTTGCTCCGGCTGATCTCACGGTTACTACGTCGAGCCTCGCGGGCGGAAAGGTCGGCCAATCATACACGCGGTCTCTGGCCGCTTCAGGAGGAGCAAGCCCCTATAGCTGGTCGATTTCCGATGGGTCGCTTCCTGCGGGGCTTTCATGCTCCTCCGGCGGGACCATAAGTGGGACGCCCACAACAGCGGGCACCTCCGGCTTCACCGTGCGTGTGACCGACGGCCAATCGCCTGCTGCGACTGCGACAAGGGCGCTATCAATCGCGATAGCCTCGGCCGATCTCGTCGTCACGACATCGAGTCTCGCGGATGGTATCGTCGGTCAATTCTATTCACAGAGCCTGGCTGCGGCAGGAGGGACCGGTCCCTATTCCTGGACGGTTTCCGATGGGTCGCTTCCTGCGGGGCTCTCCTGCTTCTCGAGCGGGACCATAAGCGGCACTCTTTCAACCTCCGGCACGTCGCCTTTCACAGTCCGCGTGACCGATAGCCAAGTGCCGGCTGTTACGGCCACGAAGGCGTTGTCGATTGTGATCGTTCCGAACGACCTTGCAGTTGTCTCGCCCAACGGCGGTGAGAGTTGGGCCAAGGGGACGAGCCACAACATTACGTGGACGTCAACGCTGGGCGGCAATGTGAAGATAGAGCTGTTCAAGGGAGGCGCTTTCCAGAGCACCATTTCCTCGAATACCCCCAACGACGGCAGTTACTCATGGGGCGTGCCTTCGACTGTTCCAGCGGGGACGGATTACAGGGTGAAGATCTCGTGGCCGACGACGAGTCCCAGCGCGTATGACTCAAGCGACGGCGACTTCACCATCCCGCCATATATCTCGACAAGCGCGCCTTCAAGCGGCAGGGTGTGGCAGAGGGGCACGACACAGAGTATCGTTTGGACGAGTAACGCCGGAGGGAACGTAAAGATAGAGCTCTACAAGGGAACGGCTCTCGACAGCGTAATAACGCCAAGCACGTCAAATAGCGTTATCGGCACAAATAGCTACTCGTGGCCGATCCCGCCGACGCAGGCGATGGGAACGACTTACAAGGTCAAGATCACGTTCCTTGGCGACGGCACGACCTCCAGTACAACGGGGACGTTTAATATCACTGGCGCGGGCACCTATGTGACAGTGACAAGCCCCAACGGAGGGGAATACTGGCAGACCGGAAGTGCGCGCACCATCACATGGAGCTCCGACTGCGAGGATAACGTAAAGATAGAGCTCTATAGAGCGGGTAGATCCGTCTCAACACTTACCTCGTCAACGCCTAATACCGGAAGCTACCCCTGGACGATCTCATCGACGCAAGCCTTGGGCAGCGACTATCAGGTGAAGGTAAGCTGCATATCCAATTCCGCGCTCAACGACTTGAGCAATGCCAACTTCACGATAAGCGCCCGCCTTGTGGCGCTGACGACGCTAACGGCGACTCCTTCCGCGGCCCGGCCGGGTCAAAGCGCAGCACTTAGCCCCTTGGGAGGGACGTATCAGGCAGGGGTACCGGGAGAGACAACAAGGATAGTGATGGGGCTACGCGATAGCGGCGGGCACTGGGTTGGAGGAGAACCGCAGGTGGCGTTTACAGCCGTCCCCGCAGATATGCTCTCCCACGCATGGACTGGAGCGGCGGCAATCACAGCGCCAAGTGTCAACGGAAGCTACTACTTCTGGGCGATGAACGCCGCGACGATTGACAGCACGGCTGCCGCGGCGGCATTCAAGGCAGCGGTGCCGTCGACCTCAAC
>Ga0315282_10001301_pt1 | contig 47530 bp, 52 predicted proteins | sample YL17G07_20_MG_FD_203693 | JGI IMG/M metagenome (GOLD analysis project Ga0315282, IMG submission 203693) | Sediment microbial communities from Yellowstone Lake, YNP, Wyoming, USA - YL17G07_20 | ecosystem: Environmental > Aquatic > Freshwater > Lake > Sediment | place: USA: Wyoming | collected...
GTATGGCCGATAGATCGAATTTTATGAGGGTTCTCTTTGTATTAGCTGTAGCTCCAGATCGAACCTGAAGAGAATCAATTGCCCCAAAATTATCGTTGGGTTGAAACTTTTCGATTTCGGTATCAGCGCTTGATGGAGTGATCACCGTAAGGGTAGCTCTCACAGCTGCTGGCGTCACAATCAAGCATAAAACTAAGGTGATGGCTAGGGCAGTGATAGATACTTTGGATAATCTAAGCCAAGATAACCTCATTGAATACTTCACCAACAGTAATGACTCGAGTTAGGTAATTTACGCATTAATAACGTTTGCCTTTAATTCCGATACCCAAGAGGGGTTAGAAGGCTGAACCTGGAAGAGAGGATCAGCTGCAGAGATCTCCGATTCAGGTTTCTTCTTGGGAAGGTTGCGGAGGCGGGCTGCAATTGGATAAGGGAGCCTGCTGAGATAATAACCCTCATTAAGAGTAAGGTTAATGGAAGCTTACGAGTCGTCATAGTTAACACGCAAAGGCAACTCTGCTTCTTAGGCACTAATAACGCTTATCCTTCATTCCGATACTTCGGGCTCTTTCTTCCTGAGTCTTAAGGAAGAGAGGCTTGCGAAAGAAAGAGCGAAAGAGGTTTAGTCTCTTCTTTTCTTAACAGCTAGCGCGCGCTAAAGCAGGTTGCCAATCAATTCGAGAAGAAATCCTCTCATTCCTTCGGCATAATTCATTGCGTCTGGGTGTAAGGTATCATGCAGAGGAGTCTGATGGTAGTTTGACCTGTGTTTCTGCACTGATGGGCCTCATTAGGTGGAACAAATATGAAGTCTCCTTTCGTGATTCTCTTCTCTTCCTGTCCATTCGCCATCACGCCTTCCCCTTCCAGTGTGAAGATCTCATGTTCCCAACAGTGGCTGTGTAGCGGACTGGATCCGCCTGGGTTAACCTCGATGTATCTCATGGCGAAGTTCTCTGCACCCATCTCTTTTGTGATCAGCCATCTGATTGTCATGTTTTTGGCGCCTTCTTCAACTCTTTTCGCTTCAACATCTTGGTAGTTGATTATCTTCATGTTTATCATCAGAATGGCAGAAACGTAACCAAAAATGTTTAAAAGCATTTCCTTTCTTACCGGGCACCACAGATTAGCGCGCGCTAGCAACTTTGAAAATCTTAAATCCAATTCTTTCTTCATACGCGCGCGCTCAGAGGTGATAGCTTGGAACTTCGCAGGAGAATTCTAGAGTTGAAACAAAGACGTGCTCAAGAGTTAGGCATAGGAAAAAGCACACTTCACTACTTGCGTAAGAACGCGGTGGGTCAAAGGCCCTTCAAGGTCTATAGGTCGGTCCGTCATAATCTTCAATTGGCCGCCCCGTGAGTGGTGATTGGGAGGACTTGAACGCGCGCAGCAGCATGCTTCTATTCTAGAGCGTGTTGAATAGGTGGCTACATTGAAAATATCTGAGGTAGATGAATGTCTAACTCAGTGGGTATCTCTGCTTGATGTAGATGCCTACAAGAATACTAATGGCGAACTCAAGCGCCTTATCGATCTCTGGAGAAGAATGCATGAGAAGATACATGTGTCTGGAAGCAAAGAGCAGGCCGGCTTCATAAGGTCTTTCGATATCATGAAGACAGTTTTAGCTAGGGAAGAATTTCGGACTAGAAATCCATTTTCATATAGCCTTCTCTTCTACGATTCTATCGACAATTTGTTTTCCCGACTCACGCATACCGACAAAGGCACGGAGTGGTCCTCACTGTTCACCAACATTGGAGAGGATTCAGAGATGCTTGAAAACATGAAAGCGACTGAGGATAAACTGGGCGCCTTAGCCAAGATAGCCGCTAGCTCTGACTACGAATTCAGTTTCTATATGGTCTGCTTTTCTTTCCTACTAGCAATGGAAGGGATATACAACGAGCTAGTTCGTTTTGTATTCGCAACAGAACAGATAATCAGCGGAAAGCCTGCGCCAAGTATTGAGTGGCTAAAAAATCAGAGAGTAGGCACACTCAAGGCAACGCTAAGAACACCTAGCGAGGTATTCAGCATTTGGGACGAAGGCCATCGCATTAGAAACGCCATAGCACATTCTCGTTTCTTTTACAACGAAAAGACTAAGAAAATGCGATTCGTCAATATTAACTCCTCCAATCCTAATGATGTGTATGACAGAACTCTGTCCTTAGAAGAAACCCAAGACCTAGTACGAAAGATTGTCGTAGTAAACTCGGCCTTTCGTCTGCTCCATATACTCTTAGAAATTCATAGTCTATTGATAATTCCACCAGAGCGATTAATCTTTCACAGACAGTAGAAGCGCGCGCTATTCCAGAAGTCCGGCTTTCTTCATGTAGGTTCTGGCCCAGCCGACTCGATTGTCTATGACCGCTTGTTTTCCACTGGGAAGAAGCTCGCTTCTCTCTTCTGGAGTTAGATTGAACAGCTTTGATACGTGCTCAATGCTTTGGCGCAGTGAGTGTTCTTTGCCATCCCCCAAGAACTTGAGTAAAGGAAGCATTGCCTTCTGGTAATCGGGAATGGTCATGTGATACTCTTATCTCATGCTAAATATTTAAGGCACCCTCGCTGAGAATGCGTGGAGACTTGACGTATCACTCATCGAAAATGAACAGTTCATCGATCGTTGTCTGCAAGGTCTTCGCTAGGTCGTGAGCCAGCTTCAATGAGGGAGCGTATTTTCCATTTTCGACGAAGAGTATGGTTTCCCTCCTCACTCCAACTTTCTTTGCAAGTTCCTCCTGGGTCAGGTTGTACCTTGCCCTCAGCTCCTTGATCCTCGTCCTGAACGCCATTCAGGGATCGCCCTTCCTGCCCAGGTACCAGCGAAGTGAAAGGAAGGAAAGGCTCTGAACTAGGAGGACAGCTATTAACGAGTAGCTGTAGAAGTCCTCGCCGAAGCTAGGTACGCCAAGGAATTCTCTCGCGATAATAGTCCCGATCAGGATTGCGATTATGAAGTACGACCAGACGTTGAGGGCCATCCTCGCGGCTCTTCCAGTTATCTTCTGGGTGCGCTCGTCCACGGCAGGGAAGCCCGCTTTCCTATCCTTGAGGGTCCTCCACACGAGCAGGACGGCGATCAAGACGATGGCTGCTGCTATCAAGCCACTCGTAGCAATCCACTCGAATCCAGTCATTCAAGTACGCTCCTACACGCCGTTCCAGCTGTCCACAGCATTCTCTTCATGTGTTGCACCTAACATTATATGTGTTATACAGCACTTCACATGCGTTAAAACACACATCAGATATAAGCGTGCCGATCTGGCAGCTTGCCGATCCAGAACTCAATGAACTGCCTCTCCTTCAATTGAGTAGCATGTCGCTTCTTCGACCGCACCCATACAATTCGTGTGTTTGGTGTTCCGAGCTCGCACGCGCTAACAGAACTAAAATTGTCTCTTTCGTTTCCGTCATAACTTATTTGATTTTTATTTATTGGTACGCGCGCGCTTGACCTTTTCTTACATACTTGTTTCGCGTTCATGCAATACTTATTTGCTATACTTGTTTGTCTGTGTCAGCTATTTATTTACCGTATTCCAGTTCTTATTTCGGCTACTTATTTAGGAAGAAACACCAGGAAGATAGCCAATTTTACTTTCTTCTTCTTACACAATACGTGAAGACCCGGACTCGCAAGCCTTACAATCGTAAAAGAGTAAAACCTTAAAGCCAACATTGGCTGGTTTGGACAAACTATATAAATTCAAACTACAGCTGCGCGCGCAACTATGCAATTCTATCAGGCTCGCGTTGTCGGAAGTTGCTTATTCGAGTGTTAGTACCATATTGTATCTGAGAGGTGACTAATGTATGGCAAGCAAGAGAAGCAGGGGAGCTAAGAAAGCGTGGACGGCTAATAAAGATAAGAAGGTGGCGAAAGCACGCGAGAAGAAGAAAGAACGCAAAGCCGCCCTTTTCTGAGGGGCGCACCCCCTCCCGGTGAATGTCGCGCGCGCTAGAAAAAGAGAGACTCAGAGCTTTTCGTCAGGTGCAGCACGAAATTCAGTAGCGCGCGCCTGAGTTTTTCCTTGGCAATATCTAGCTAGTTGACCGCTTCGGTTTCTTGTAAGTTCGGTATGCTTCTGCAGCCTTCGGATCTAACGGCTTGAGTTCTGTTATAACCCACTCCCAAATCTCTACAGTTTCGGTTCCCTCTTTTGCTTTGCCTGCAATCTTGTCGGCAACTCTTGTTGCATGTTCCTCTTTGGCTCCCGCCTTTTTCACAGAAGTTTTTAGCTTGGCCTTGTCAAACTCCTCCGACCGCTTCTTCACTTTGACCAACACAATCACCTCTCCTTTCGTTATTCTCTTGATAATTCACTTAAGACTTTGTGTGTGTGCTCACCAGCTACGGACCACCACCACACCAAAATTGCAACTGCTCGCTTCGCTCGCAGCGCGAGCGGGCCGACAGTCGGGACTGGTTGCAGCAACTGCCCACCATGTCGGGCCATAAACCTAGAAGGCCCAGTTTGCGTTGGAGCGCTAACCTATTATGTGAACATAGAGGAGATTATCGATAAAATCAAGCCAACGGGTAAGATCTATTGCAGCAGAATCCAATTTCTTCTATTCTGATAACAGGAGGAACAGGTCTTGTTGGAGAATACACCGCCCAGAAGCTTTTCGATGAGGGTGCTAATGTTGTCTGTTTTGATCTTAGTCCACGTCCAATAGACTTCATCGAGGGCTGGCAAACACCTGTTGTAAAGGGCGATGTAAGGAAACTTGACGATCTGCTAAGGACAATCGATCAATACTCCATGACGGAGATAGTTCATACCGCCGCCATTCCCTCAGAGATCGCATGTAGAAATGATCCAGCCGGTTCATTTGAGGTCAATGTCAAGGGAACCTTGAATGTAGCTGAAGCTTCAAGGCTGAGAGATTTACGTCTGATCTATATGAGTTCACAGAGTGTATACGGCAATCTCCACTGCGAAGATCTTTCACCGATAAAGGAGGAAGAAGTCCCACAATCGATCTGTGGAATATACTCTTCCCACAAGATGATGGCGGAAACAATCGTTAAGTCCTTCAATCAACTCTACGGCTTGTCCGCTTTAGTTCTCAGGCCGTCATGGGTGTACGGGCCAGGGCAGATAGCTGTTCAAAACCCCGTCTCCATCATCCTCGATAGGGTGGTCAAGAAGCAACCGTTCATCTTGGAGCAGGGTGGAGACCATCCACTCAATTACACCTATGTCAAGGATCTTTCTCAGGCCGTACTTCTGTCAATCAAGGCTAGGAACTCCAAACATGGTGCATTCAACATTGATGGTGGACGATTAGTCACTGTCAGGGAGGTTGCCGCGGCAGCGAAAGAGGCCATTCCAGATGCCCAGATTCATGTCGGACCCGGTTACTGGCCCATGCTCTCCAAGCAGTCGCCATTAAAAGGACCGGGCAATTTGACAAAGGCTCAGCAAGAACTTGGATATGAACCTCGATATTCTATAGGAGAGGGTGTAAAGGAATTTGCCCAATACTTGGTTGCTCGAGCTAGAGGTATGTAGACTCAATCGATCAAGCGCGCGCTTCAATCCTGTAGAGTCATTTGGTGACAACTTTCAAACGTAGCGCACGCAGTCAAATCTCGAGTTCTATCACTTAATTTCCTCTGACGCGTGCGCTTAAATGGCGACCCATTTTCTTACGGCTTCTTCGACGGCTCTGGATAGGTCGCCCTTCTTCCCGCCGAATCTCTCGATAGTCTTGAATCTAAGCTTCTTTTCCAGTTCATCTGGGAGCTCCACGGTGATTTGACCCATTTCACTCACCAGAATTGATTTTAACCTTCTACACGCGCGCCCGCGTTAACAGTTTTTCCAGTAAGCGAAGCGTCTAATCACGCCTGTTGCTATTGTTCTTGTCATCATTGTCTATTCACCTTGTGTTTCGCTTACTCACATACGCGTATATGTGCTTACCTGCTAATAAGGATATTGGTTTACGCATTTAAGCACACGTGCATGCTAACCGTGCTCTCATGGTTTAGACAGGCATTAAACAAGCTATGGTGGTAGCGCGCGCTTTTTTGTTCGTGACGTTGACGGGGTTTTTCACGTGGAAGTCATGGACGTGGAACTCCAGCTGTTTGTTCCACGTGGATTAGCTGTTGGCTGTTAAGAGTGAGGTCTACTCTGTTCTACTGATAACAAATAGATTTCATTTCATAGCGCGCGCTTGAGAAATACTGCGTCAAGCATGCCATCAGATTTTCACCTAAACCATTGACAGCAGATAGACTTCAATCTGTGCCGAAGCGATTCCTGTGAAGCCAGCTAAACTCCGGCCGATCCGCTCCAAACTCTCTTCGGGTGGGGATTCCTGCCGGCACGCCTATCATTATCATAGTGGACAGTTCATGGTCATCGGGAATACCTAGGAGCTTCTCCACGGCTATCTGGTGTTCCTCGCGAAGAATAGAAATCTGAACACCCAATCCCTCAGCGGTTGCTGCCAAAGCGATATTCTGGATGCACATCCACGTACTAGCTATATTCTCAACATTCATCCAGGGTTTTCGTCCGATACCGTGCCCCTTTTTGTTGCAGACCGCGATCACTGCACAGTTTTGATAAGCGTTTTTCTGTCTTGTTGCTCTAACTACCGAAAAAGGAGTCTTGAGAGACTGCTGATGAATCTGTTCAATGGCAGCCGGGTTTTCGAGTATCGCATCGTCAATATCCATTTTTAGAGTCTGTTGATATTTAGCCTCCGCGATTTGTTCAATACTCCTGGGATCATCAATGATTATAAATTCCCAGGGCTGAACATTCGAACCGGAGGGTGCTTCCACACCAGCAAGTAGCAACCTTCGCACTTGCTCTTCGGTAGCTCTTTTCGTGAACACTCGTATTGTTCTTCTCTTTTTAATTGCCTCAAGAACTTCCATCACAAACCCCCTATTAGCGAAGTCACGGTCTCGACCATCCTTCTAGTCAAATCCAAAAGGTTCCCGCAATCATTTATCCCTTGTGCAGCGCGGGCTGAGTCACAACGCGCGCGCTTAATATCCCGAATAACCACTAGAACTATCGGTGAAGATGGTTGGTTTTGCAGAAAAAGAATTTTCAGAAACCTGATGAGACTCAGACTCCTCCGAATTCAAGGGTGGACACCATCAGAATAGGTGACATGACGGTATTGAAGCAAACTTATCAACCAGGATGGCAATGGTCAAAACACATCAAATCCCTCGCTGGAACAAATTCCTGTCAAGTGTACCATTTCGGAGTCTGGGTCTCAGGTAGGATGCGTGTGAGGGCGGACGATGGCCAAGAAATCGAATTTGGCCCAGGAGATGTAGCCGACATTCCACCAGGACATGACGGCTGGGTCATCGGAAACGAACCTGCAATATTCTATGCTTTCACATGTAAAACAAACCCGAAGTGAACTACTCGCCCGGTAAGGGGCGAGCATCTTTTTCTGGAATTTTAGAATACACTTTTTTATTCATCTTATTTATTGCGCTACTGATGGTTCTAGTAGCGCGCGCTCTGTCACTCCTATCTCAACGTCTCATAGCTCTTTCAAATAGTGGTATTGCAAGGGTCATTGTTAGGAACGAGTAGACTACGAGTATGATCACTTCGGGCATGATGGTGGTTAGGCTGGCGTTGAGAATTATCACTTTGCGCAGAGCATCTGCTGCGTAGTAGAGCGGCATAGCTTTTCCAATGTACTGCATCCATCCCGGGAGTTGGTCGATTGGGAATAGGATGCCGCTGATGAACATCATTGGGAACTGGAGAATCATCGTCATCATTTGAGCGGTTTCTTGGTCGGGAGCGATAGCAGTCATTATAATGCCAACGCCAACGAAGCTCGCTGTTCCGAGCACCAAAACGATGAGCATGATGATTGGACTGCCATATATTTGGACGCCGAAGAACACCATGGATAGTCCGAGAATTAGAAATCCTTGGATTAGTCCGCGTACAGTTTGCGCAGCCACCTTGCCAAGTATTATTGATCGGTGGGGGATAGGTGCGACAAGGAGCCCGTCCATCGTTCCTTGTTCTTTTTCACGCGCTATGGCGGTTGCGACTCCTTGCAGGGAGCCAGTGACTACGGTTAGTGCCATGAAGCCTGGAGCCAAGAATTGGAATGAGGATGAAACGCCGGTGATTAGCGGTATTTTTGTGACGGATATGGGTTGCATGATGAATGCGGGGTTGACTCTGCCACCATCCATGTTGTTGATATTTTGCGCAGATATGCTTGAGCCAATAATGTTAAACACGGCTGAGATTTCGGATTGAACGACGGAGGCGGTTGTCGGGTTCGTTTCGTCGACGGTCACCTGCACGGTGGCTGGCTGTCCAGCGACCAGAGCGTCGCTGAAGCCTTGCGGCATAATTACGATGCCCTTGATGTTTCCTAATACAAGTTGGTTGCGGGCGGCTTGGTAGCTTGCGGTTTCGGAGACGGTGAAGAGACCTTGCTGTCCGGAGATCTGGATGAATTGGGCGGCAATTAAGTTCGCTGTCTGACCATCATCCATCTTCACCAACGATACTGGTAGGTTTGGGAACGCGGTGCCTATGGTGCCTGTGTTCGGGTTGGATTTTGGTACTGACGGATACATGTAGCCGAACATACTCATCAATAGGATGGGAAATAGGATGAAGAAGAAGAGCAGCATTCTGGCCCGCCATAGGTCTAGGAGGTCGCGGCGGGCAATGTCCAGCGCCAAATCCCAAGTGATTGATTCTGCCATTTTACATTCGCCCCATTGGTGTTCGCATGGAGATGCGCCCGTCTGCTGAATCTCTCAATTCGCGGCCGGTAAGTTCCAAGAACACATCAAGTAGATTTTGGGTGTTGTATCTGTCCTTCAATGCTTGAGGACTGCCCACAGCCATGATCTTGCCGTGGTCGATGATGCAGACGCGGTCGGAGAGTTCGTCTGCCTCTTCCATTACGTGCGTTGTCAGGACGATGGTGTGACCGCGCTGTCTTAGTTCTTTGACCAAGTCCCGGACGAAGCGCGTGCTCTGTGGATCTAGCGCAGTTGTTGGCTCGTCGAGAAAAAGAACGTCTGGGTCGTGTATAATTGCACGAATCACGTTTACCCGCTGTCTCATCCCGCTGGAGAAACCCCCGACAAGCTTGTCTTTGAATGTAGTCAGCTTGACCATTTCCAACAATTCCTCTGACTTTTTCCGCAGCGCTTTTCGTTCAATCCCGTATAGTCTGCCGAAGAACATCAAATTCTCAAGCGCTGTCAGCCTGGGATACATGATCATCTTCTCGGAAACGAGGCCAATCCTTTTCCGAACATCATTCCCTTGTTTGACAATGTCGTATCCGTCAACGCTGGCGGTTCCAGATGAGGGCGACAGTAGGGTGCAGAGCATTCTTATCGCTGTGGTCTTGCCAGCTCCGTTTGGACCAAGGAATCCATAGATCTCTCCTCTTCGCACGCTAAGGTCCAGATGATCTACCGCAGTGAAATTTTTGAATCGTTTAGTTAGACCATGCGTCTCAATTGCCTGGTCCGACAACGAAGAGACTGTTCCGGATTCTTGCACTGTCAAGGGCAGTGTCCCCATTCAATGCCAATTGCGTTGCCTATGTCTGCCAAGATCTCTGTCCGCTGGTCGCACCCTAACATGACTAAGACTGATGCCAAGTAAATTAAGTTCAAGATCCATTCAAGGCTAAGTAACGCCATTATTTCCTCATCCATACATCGATACGATACTACTTCATCGATAGTCGGTAATATTAAAATAAACCGCTAGATATATCGATACGATATGATGCTGTGGATGGAGAATGCCGAAAGGATTCCAAACAGGCCCGTATGAGGTAATGTTCTACATCGCCCTGAAGGGTGGACCGGCCTATGGGTATGAATTGGCTACGAGGTTTAGGAAGATGACTGGAGGACACATCAAGGTTAGTTTTGGTACGATCTATCCTTTCCTACGCCGCATGGAGCATAAAGGAATAATCAAGTCGACTCGAGACGAGAGGTCGGGCAGAGTATACTATGCGCTTACTCCGAAAGGTCGAACCGCTCAAGTGAAGGTCTTCAAACGAATCAAGGAGTCGCAGAAGGAATGGGAGGGGAAGTTGCTCGGCATTCTTGCAATGCACGCGGAAGTGTTTGGACGAAGAGCGCTTCACGACCTGTTGGAACGTGGAAAGCTCTTGAGGAAACCGTCACGAGCGCGCGCTAGCAAGACTAAGATTCAGCATACTCTTTTAGGTCTGTGATATCGATACGATTCTTAGGTGTCGTGTTTGTTTGCTAGCAGCATCAAAAACATCGTGGTTTACAGCAAAGACATGGTTAATCTTGGAAAAGTTAAGGACTTGGAATTCGACCCTTCCGAAATGAAGGTGACCAACATTATAGTTGAGTTCCGGAGAGAGGCGGCAAAAGAGGTTCTAGGCAAGATGATTGTACTGCGTCATGCAAAGGGAAGAGTTCCAACCACTTCGATAGAAAGCATCAAGGATGCGCTCAACCTGAAGTCGCCTATCACGGAGTTGAAGGGCGCCTTCAAAAGCCTATAGGCCAAAATTCAACTTATGACGGAAAAGAAAAGCAACGATAAAGAAACGCGCGCGCTATTGAGAGAGGTTCGTTTTCGTGATGAGTTCCAGCCAGATTGGGGCGAAAGAAAAAAATTTGGCTGCTCAAAGCTCTGTCATTGCCGCCATCGCTCTGACCGCTTTCAAGCTCATCACCAGCCTAGCAACCAACAGCCTGGGAATTCTCGCTGAGGCGGCTCATTCCGGATTGGACCTTGTCGCTGCGCTAATCACTCTGATGGCAGTACGATTCTCAAGTAAACCCGCAGACTTCGAACATCACTACGGTCACGGTAAGATTGAGAATATCTCAGCTCTGTTCGAAACATTGCTTCTGTTGCTGACATGCGCTTGGATCACTTACGAGTCGGTGCAGCGACTCTTTTTCCAAGAAATAGAGGTCACCGCCTCATTCTGGGCTTTTCTGGTTATGATCATCTCTATCGCCATCGATTACGCTCGGTCCAAGGCCTTGTATCGAGCTGCTCGAAAGTATAACAGTCAAGCGCTAGAAGCTGATGCTCTTCACTTCAGTACTGATATTTGGAGTTCCTCTGTTGTCATCCTTGGGCTGATTGGGGTTGTGCTGGCAGGCCTGTTTCCGGGCTTAGCCTTTCTCAGAAAAGCTGACGCAGGGGCAGCCCTCCTCGTAGCGATCATCGTGATCTACGTTAGCCTGCAACTAGGAAGAAGAACGGTTCAAGGTCTTCTTGATTCAGCTCCAATAGAATTCGGCGACAGGATCAGGCAGGAGGTCGAGAAGATACCGGGAATCTATGGCTGCCACAAGGTGCGTGTTCGAATGTCTGGTGCCGAGTGTTTCATAGATCTGCATGTTAACGTAGGTGCTGACCAACCTCTCAAAGCAGCACACGATCTTACCGAGCAGGTAGAGGAAGCTGTCAAACGTTTGACACCCGATGCTGATGTCACCGTGCATGCTGAGCCAAAACAACGAGTCGTGCGCGCGCCAGAGCATTTCCATGATACCTGATGGAGCTGAGCGTGTATCTAAGATGCCCTAGCTTAAGACCGCTCAACCCCCCGTCAAGTCACCAGAACCCCCTATGGGGAATACTCCGACGCGCGCGCTACCAAAGCGGTTCCGAGAGTCCGAAAGAAGGACATCAAACCCGAAGTATCGGAATGAAGAATAAGCGTTATTAGGGCATAAGAAGCAGAGTTACCGTTGTGTGTTAACTATGACGACTCGTAAGCTTCCATTAATCTTACTCTTGATGATGGTGATTGTATCTACTGTATCCTTCCTGCCAGTGCAGGAAGCAAGAGCCTCAGTAGAGCTGGCCTACGATGATGGTTCGTGGGACACCGTCGCTGGTGGGCCAAATGATTTTCTTACCGTCAGGTTCTCGCTTCCTTCAGGAATGTCCAGTGCCAAGCTATTGACCGCCAGAATCTACAGACACGACGTCGACCCGTCGTCGACGATCGTAGAGATCCACGTATGGGGAAGCACTCCGGGCACGGACTTGATCACGCCTTTCAATTATGACCTTGCTGTCGACAACGCGTTTAATGACGTTGACTTGTCAGGGTATAACGTCTTAGTTTCAGGAGACTTTTACATCGCGATCAAATACTTGACACAGTATAATCCGAGTATCGGTCTTGACACCAACGCCCCTATTGACCTTCGCTCCTACTATGGTTACCCCGCCTTTCTTACCTCAATGACTTCTGGCGACTTGATGATTAGGGCTGTGATAGAAGTGCCGCCTGCACCTGTCGGCGGCGTCGTGATGCCAACTAACACACTAGCGATCTTAGCACCATTCGCAGCATTAGCAGGACTAGTCGCTGTAGTATCAGCGGTTGTAGTGGTTAAGAAACGAAGAGACTAGCCAAGTGGCCCAAGCACAATCAAAATCAGTTTAACCCAGACGTTATCGCAGGACAACTTCCCGTCAAACTCCTGCTTGCTAAGCCTCAATATCGCACAGAGATGTGCAATCAGGTTTGCATTTCTCATTGGATTCACTTAATTTTCTAATTGAATACGGGCGGGCCCACTAAAATAATTAAGCGCGCGCGAGAGGGCGAGTGAAGCCTCATCGCAAGAACAGTCCTGTGTGTGCGCGTACCACCGGACCCATCGCTATCCAAGCGAATGCGCTGTCAATCGGCCACAGCATAGCTCACAGTTCTCGGTTGTCTCCCGGGCTACCATACTTCTCTATCGGGTATACAGTCCTACCTTTTCCTTGGTTAGACTTCGCCCTGTGGGTTGGGTCTCTCTAATTTTGACGAAATTGAGTCTCATATAACCGCGCATACAATCCCGCTCGCTTAAGGAGTTCGTTATGAGTACCCCGTTCGATAATTTGTCCTTGATCTATCACGAGGATCAAATCGGCGGCCAAGATGGTGCTCAAACGGTGGGCGATCACAATACAGGTACGTCCGGCCATGACCCGCTTGAGGGCCTCCTGGATCAAGGCTTCGGATGCGCTGTCTAGCGAGCTGGTAGCCTCATCGAGCACCAGGATGCGTGGGTTCTTCAGAATCACTCGCGCCAGTGCCAACCGCTGCTTTTCGCCACCACTCAGTCGATAACCACGTTCCCCGGCAATTGTCTCGTAACGGTCCGGCAAGCCCATCACAAAATCGTGGATATTGGCCGCTCTGGCTGCATTTTCGATTTCGTCTTGTGTGGCATCCGCCTTGGCATACCGCAAGTTCATCATGATCGTGTCATGAAACAGATATGTCTCTTGCGTGACCATGCCGATCTGTGCGGTGAGCGAGGCGAGCGTCACATCGCGTAAATCATGTCCGTCAATCAAAATGTGACCGGCAGTTGGATCGTAAAGGCGTGGAATGAGGTAGGTGATTGTTGTCTTGCCTGCGCCACTCGGCCCTACCAGTGCGACCAGATGCCCCGGTTCGGCGCGGAAGGAGATATGCTCGAGCACTTGGTCACGGGTCTGACTGAGGGCGGCCAGTTTCTCGTCCTCAGCCACGTTGTCGAAGTTTCGCTGCTCTTCCATTGAATCACCAGAGAGCACTGCTTTGACATCTTGCATCTGGCCAAAACGCCGTACATCCTTGAGCAAGCCCTTCTCGTCCACGGTGTACCGGAAGCTGACGTCGTCAAACTCCAGTACGCCACGAACGTCCTGCAATACATGTGCTCCAGATTTTGAGGCAATCTCTAGCTGGAGATCTAGTACTTCAAAGACGCGCTCGAAACTGACCAAGGATGTGGCAAAGTCTATAGGTGCGTTGGTCAGGCTCTGTAATGCGCCATACAGGCTGCTCAAGTATAGGCCCAAGGCAACAATTGTACCGATGGTAAGCGTACCCTGAATGACCAAGTAACCGCCGACACCGTAGACCAGCGCCGTGCCGATCGCGCTCAACAACCCCACGCTGACAAAGAAAAGCGTACCCGACACAACCCGCTGGACTCCGCTGTCGCGTACCCGTGCGGCGCGTTCTTCGAAGCGTGTATCTTCCTGGGCAATGCGCCCAAAGAGCTTGACCAGCAATGCGCCACTGATATTGAGCATCTCGTTCATCATAGCGTTCATGTTTGCATTGAGATCCAATTGCAGACGGGCGATCCTACGTAGACGATTCCCCAAGTGGCGTGCGGCAACAAGGAATAATGGCAAGATGGCAATGCTGATCAACGTCAACCGCCACTCCAATGTGAACATCACAGAAAGCAGCACCACTGCTTGGATGAAACTGGTGATGATGTTGACGAAGTTGTTGCTGATGGCATTCTGTGCGCCAACAGCGTCGTTGTTAAGCCGGCTCATCAACTCGCCAACTTTGGTATGTGTGAAAAAGCTCAGAGACATCCGTTGCAGATGAGAAAAGAGCGCCGTGCGCAGATCATAGACTACGCCTTCGCCCACCCGGGCGTTGATCTGCCGTTGCCACACGTTGAGCGCACCGGTTAAGATGGGGATCGTCAGCAGTCCAACGATGAGCACGATCAGGTGTGACACATCGCGCTCCGGTAGAGTCCGGTCGATCAGGTCACGCAGGATCAGGGGGGTCAACAAAGACAGGCCCGTGGTGACCAAGGTAAGGATCAACATCCAGAGGATCCACAAACGGTAGGGGCGAGCATAATTCAAGACGCGTCGCAACAAACCCCAAGTGATTTTGGACCTCTCGTCGGGGGACGACGGAGAATAAATCCTTCGACCAGCTCTTATCATGATGATTTACCAGAGTTTAGTCTTTCCTTTGCATGATCCAATCGCGCACGCTATTACATAAACAACTATCTCTTTTTGAGTTCTGTAGCGCGCGCTATCCAGCATCTGAACATCCAAAAATCGTACCCAACAGAGAAATAGCACTGTAGAAGTAACTAGTCAGCGCTCTTCTCTGTGTCTCACTTCATTCGTTTGGTAGGAAAGACATTTCTGATAGAGAAAGCCTGTTTATCTCCATTCATTAGGGATGTACACTTCTTTGACAGATACAATGACCGGCCGTCAACTCGTGGAGAAGGCGTTCACCTATCTAACCACCTTGACCAAAGAGTGTCGGAAAGCTCTGACCGTAAAGTTTGAACATGAATACAAAGGTATACCTCTTGATTCGATTGAGACAACTATGAAGCGGGAGATTGAGTCTTGGTTCGCCAGGAGGGACAAGAACATAGCGATAACCCATGACAAAAGCCTCAAAGGGAGACCAGGGGAATTACTCATGACTTATTCGGGGTTGACTAAGGGTGCCCACTTTAGGGTTCACGTTGAGAGCCTTTTTACGCTGGCGAGCTCCTCAAGCAACTCGCCCTCTTATCTGAAAAGCCTGAATCTCTATGTTGACAAAAGAGATTTCATGAAGTAATACAACCCACAACTCTTCCTGAACAGTTCTGTTGCATGACCAGGATTCCAATCATGGCGGAAAGACCACATCAAAGATCTGGCGGCCTCTCACTTCTGGTGTGAACTTGAGAAGGATTTCTACTGGCCCAATAGAGCACACGCGTTAGAGGGAGTATGAGAGATGGGCACGCCGATTGAGTGCACACACCCTAATTCTCATTGGTTCTCAACAACCGTAAGCTTACCGGCTTTGCCAACGCTTACTTGCAGTTCTCCCCTAAATGCTCTGACGCGTCCATTCTCAATCTGGACCGTGTCACCAATGGAAACCATATTTATTTGGGCGTTCCAGAGCGGCAGCTTGATGGACCCGGTGCCATCAGAGATTGTTGAGGTTGACAAGCCGAGAGGGTTGTTTCCGTACCTCGAGAAGACGGTCCTCGCGATTGACTTCTCGACAACTTTCGCTTTCAGATTGACCCTTCTTACGCCCAAGCTCACGTCTTTTATCTGCATGTCAACAGGTGTCGACTTTCCTGTCCTTCTGACCGGGGCGGATTCGCTCCACGGAAGGCTTTCAAGGTCTATTTCCGGCAGATGCTTCACTGTTTCCTCGGTAAGATGTATCTGCGTGATTACCTTTTGATCCTGTGTTACCAGAAAGGCACCGCCATCCTTTGTCTTTTGGCGACATTGGATCGTTATGCCCTTGTATGATGATTTACCATTGTTCCAAGCCCTTAGGAAACACTCAAGGAACTCGTGGGTTTCAAGCCCATATTTCTTCGAAACCCAGATCAAATACCAAAGACGTGTGATCTCAGGCATGGATTGATGCTGGCCGCGAGGTCTCCCCCGCCCCTTGTGCAGCAGCTCTCTTCGTAGAACTCGTAACCCTATCAACAAGATCAGCCTATAGTGGGTTGCCTCGCTCTTAACCTTTGATGATTTGCCTGAGCAAGGTCTTAGAGGGCAATTCTTCCAGAAATACTAACCATTCTTGAGTCATAACGCGTAATGAGGGAGTAACGCGGTCTTGCCTGCTCAGTGCGCGCTGGTTTGGTTTAATGATCTGGTTGATTAAAGATATCACGGCCGGGGCACATCTCGCTATGGCTATGCTTAACGTGGTTGATGCGATTGCACTGATCTTCATCGGATTCTTCATGTGGATCGCCTATGGTTATGTCCTCGAAAGACTTCGTAGATAGTCTAGCGCACGCTCGACATACTATCTTCGCTCCCATCTTCTCTTGCATGTAGTCTCAATAGCGCGAGCACGCAAACATCATAATGTAAGCCCAGCACTCTTGGAAAAGCGCGCGCTACTGGTTCCCGCTATTCGGACGCTGTGAAGCAGACTAGGCCTCCGAGTTGGCTAAGACGAACTCCCGCCTTCGTTTCTGCGCTGACAATTCTTGTTCTAATCCGCTTGTTCTTCGAAATCTGCAAAAGCCTGTGAACCCTGTTCTTTTCGGTGTTATCAGCCAGGTATCTGTCCGTCAGAACAATATATTCTGGCCTGCGGTCACCACGCTCCCAGTCTCGGGTGACTAGGCCCTCTATTTCTTCCAGTGAATACAACACCACAGCACCAGAATCAATTTCACTAAGACGTTTTTCTAGAGCACCCATGATATGATTGGCGTCTTCTGAGGTGGTCTCGCGCAGCAACTTTCGGAACGTTTCTGCATTTATCAAATCAGACACTTCGCGGTAACTGCCTGCAGATCCGGCAAGCTCACCAAAGGCGGCGTTGCTTGAGCTTTTATCATGGAAGAGCCACAAGTGACGTTTCTTGACGTGTTCAAGAAAGCTTCTGGCATAATCGGTCTTCATGGGACCTGCAACTACTATGCTCCTTACCCCCTCCTGCAAGAGGGGTCTCAACAAATTCACGACGGATTCTCGAAAATTGTAGAGGCCTTTCTTGTCTTCAGCGTTGAGTTCTATGGTAGCATAATGTCTAACTACTTTGCTGAATATCTGCCACAGGACGGCTCGTTTCTCTTCGAACCCCACGAGAACTGCTACAGGGTAGCCACTCTTGCTGCGACGTTTCGTCCTCCGATTTGGCACCCTAGGTTACTCCCTCCATTCATCAATGGCAAAGCCTCCATTTTAGTGTGATAGCCAGTCATCAGAAAGGGCTGCGGGTGTCTTCTCCCTCCGCCAAGGATCTTTCACACGAATGAACTACGTCAGGATGACCTAAATACGAGGATTTCATATAGACAGCGCACAAAAGAGCTTAACACATATGGCGGAAAATATTTCGGAGAACAAGGCTCCAGGCAAACTCGATCTCGACAGACCTCAAGATTTCAAATTTCACATAGCATACGAAGTATATTCCCGAGCTTGGGAGGACAACACCTCCGAATCTGTCAGGGTGAGACTTAACGAACTGATATCTTCTCTCGCGAATGATGAGAATTATTATTCGAGCTTCTACGCTCAGATAAAGGACTACCGAAGTGACTTGAGTCCTTTCAGGTCTGGCAATACAAGGATCGAGACTCAGAGAAAGAGGGCATGGCAAAAGAACGAGACAAGGGATAGACGAAATCGTCGTTACAAATGAGGGGCTCCAGCAAGATAAAGGCGTTCTGGAGGCTGGCAGGATCTGAAAACGCTTCTCGTAGAGTGCAGGGTTCCCCAAAGCACACCCAGAATAGATGAAGTTGCCGACATAGCGAAGGCCGCTGACTACAATGTAGTAGGTCAAGTGATACAGAATCGCAAGGCCGTCGATCCCGCTTACTGTGTAGGCGAAGGAAAACTCGACGAGATCAGAAAGATTATAGAGAAAGATTCTATAGAGGCGGTGATTTTTACTCGACAGCTTTCTGCCGGCCAAATATTCAGAATCAAAAAGAAACTTGGCGATAGAGTCCACATTCTCGACCGAAATTTGCTCATTCTAGAGATCTTTGAAAAACGTAGTGCTACAAAGGAGACTATGCTCCAAGTGACCTTGGCCAGATTGCGCTATACGTTTTCCTGGGGCAGAGAATCAGTTCGAATGCGTGGAATTGCTGGTGAACAGATGGGCCCAGGTGGACCTGGCGAGTACCCTTACGAAGCCTATGAAGCGATGTCGCGTAAAAGAATAAGCAAGATCGAGGGCCAACTCCGCGACATAAGATCAAGAAAAGCCCATCTTCGCGAACACCGAGGAAAATCAGGCTTCCAAATTGTAGCGTTGGCGGGCTACACCCAAAGTGGAAAGACCACTCTATTCAATAGGATCGCATCAGAGTCAAAGGAGGTGGGTCTGGGGCCCTTTACCACACTGTCCACGTTTGCCCGAAAAGTCTCCACCTCCTCCGACAGGAAATCTTCCGATTCATTCATCATTATTGACTCTATTGGATTTATCGAAGACCTCAACCCTCTACTCCTGAACGCTTTTCACACCACATTGAGCGAACTCTCAAATTCGGATCTTATTCTTTTGTTCGTGGACAGCAGCGATGAGATTTTGACTCTAAAGAGGAAATTGCTAGCCTCCCGTAAGATCATGGACAAAGAGATCAGTGGAGTTCCTTTTCTGATATGCATAAACAAAGTCGATATAGTGACACGTGAACATCTAGACAGGGTGCTTGAGGAAACCCGCAAGGTTTTTGATGTGGAGGAAATCCTAGAGATAAGTTCGAAGACTGGAGTCAATGTTCCAGATCTCGTCTGCAGGATATCAGAGAGACTTGCCCCGGCGTCAATGACTTCATGATTGTGGGAAGAAGTCAGATAGCGCGTTGTGCCTGAAGAACTCAGGCTGAAGGAACTTCAATTTGTTGTCATGATCCGCTAGGATTCCTCTTGGAGTATCTTCTTCATTTCAAGGTACTGGTCTTTGGTTATTTCCCTCTTGACATAGCGCAGCCTTAAGGTGTCAAAGGCGTCATCGCCCATGTTGATTTGCCTGAAAATCTTAGCTTTGAGCAATGCTGGCAGGAACATGGCAAATGGCCATATCACAAATATCGCGATAATCAATCCGAATATCGCCCAAACAAGTGCACCTAAGGATACCCCGAAGTCCCTGGCAGATTCCCTTATGGATTCAGACAATGTTTCGAAGCCAAGTGTTCTCAGCGCGCGCGAAGAAAGCAATCAGAATCCCGACCAAAGCCTTAAGCAGGCTACCCAACACTTCCTAGAATTCATGAGCCGCCGTACCCAAATCTCACACCACAGATCCTTCTGTTTTACCGAGCACATATTGCCTGCGCAGTATGAGTAGGGTAAGGGACAGTACTTCAGGAAGGCTCATATGTTCCAGAGGAGAACAAATAGACTAACGCGACAAACCTAAACGAGGTCTGGAATTGAGTTGGACTGGACATCATTGGTTGCCATAGTCATAGTAATCATCATAGTGCTGGCGTTGATCGGGTATTTCGTATCCATCTACAATCGGTTCTTCGGTCTGAGAAACTCGGCTGAAGCCACCTTGGGTCAGATCAAAGTAGCAATGAAAAAAAGGTTAGACATGATTGAGCAACTATTGGAATCCGTTAAGAGCTACGCGAAGTTTGAAAAGGAGGTCTTGGAGAAGATCACAGGCCTCAGGACCTCTGTCTTCAAAGCTGGAACTGAGGACCTAAGACAAGTCGACCGCGAGTCCCGAACACTCTTTGGCAACATAATGGCCGTGGCCGAGAACTACCCTGACCTCAAGACTTCCAGCACAGTCACAAATCTAATGGAGTCCGTAAAGGGTGTCGAAGACGAAATCGCCCGCCAAAGATACACATACAACAACATAGTGCAGGAATACAACATAATGCAGGACACAATCCCGTCGAGATTTGTGGCGCTCATCATAGGCCTCACCAAGATGAATTACCTACAATTCGAGGAAGAAGTGGAGAAACGGCCTCGAATCGAATTCTAAGGTCATGAAGACTTGGCTGAAACTAAGCAGATAGTCACTTTAACAATCCTGACCCTGATCATAGGCATTATTGGCTTGTCCATAATCAACTATGCGCCGTCGCTTTTTGAGGGCGACGTGGTCGTTGACGAGTACACAGCTAAACTGTATCCCAACGGGCTATTACTTGAGGACTACACATACAATGTGAAGACAGCTTATCACTACAGGATGTTGTATAGAAGCTGGCAAGCCCCACTGTCTATGGAGAAGCTTAACACACCACACGTACAATTCGTCAACGCTTCATCCTCTGAGAAATTGATCTTCTACACGAAAGATTACACGGGCTCAACATGGCTGGCGGATCCCTACCAGAAGGACTCAGCCGCCCTGAGCACAGTTCAGAATCTGGCTGAGAGAAATGAGGCCGGCGCTTTCAACCCTGATCGGTTCAAACTGGGAAAACACAAGATCAGCTTTGCATTTCAGATCCGACCGCCACTGGAATATGACGAGAACAGATGCCATCTGAACATCAAGTTGGCATCCACGCACCTGACCTATCGTAACGTCACAATAATCATCAAAGATGCAAGCTACGTCGAAGCGGTCTACCCTCATCCTCCTCTTATGCAGGTGAGCAGAAGAGATTCCGAGCTCATCATTCGAGGAAGCTCAGCCAAAGATGAACTCCTCGAGGTGGAGCTGCTACTAAACAAAGACGCCCTGAAGGTCTTGGAGGGGTTTCCAACAAAATATGATGATGTGAAATCCCTTACGATCCAAGCGAACAATCTATACTACGCTCAATACTATGGGGCTTCGGGCCTGAAGGAGGGAACTCGACTCCTAACACTGCTATTCCCCTTGTTCTTTGTTCTGACCTACGTCGTCTACGGCAAAGAGAAGAACTATGTGGTACCGAAATACCTTAGCGAAATACCAAACAAAGAGAGAAAACCATGGCTCGTGAATCTAGTATTCAAGAACGATGCACTGGATTACGATAAGGACGGTTTCTATGCAACCCTTCTTGATCTCCATTTCAGGAGGAAGATCCGAATTGAACCTAAGATTGGCGGACTCACATTAAGAATCCTAGATCGGGCAGGCACTGACTCTTACGAAAGCCGAGTACTACAATTCCTCGAGGACATCTCCCAAAACGGAGTCGTTGATACAGATCGCGTAAAGACATTTGCAGCGGAGCTCACATCAGATAGCGCCCTCTGGTCCAATCTAACCCAACTTCAACAGGAACTATCTTACCTCACGAAGGAAGCGGAGGCCAAAGAGGCCGAACGGTTCATGGTTAGCGGTAGGATGAGGCTAGCCCCCTTCGTACTAGTTCCAGTCCTTTTACTGATCGTCTCTTTTTTGCTATCAGCAGTGCTCACAAGTACAGCCTACATTCTGGTTCCGGCCGGCTTCACAGCCATCATACTGCTGCTGCAATCCTTGATAGCGGTCGCATTTCCATCAACACTGTTCGGCAGGTGGCTTGGCGAAGCATACAAAGAGAGACTCGAATGGGGATCCTTCAGAACGTTCCTCTCAGATCTAGCCATGATCAAGAAGTACGCACCGCAGGACCTCTCAATGTGGGGACAATGGCTTATCTACGGAACAACGCTGGGAGTAGGCGACAGCGTTGTCAAAGCAATGAAAGAACTCGGCATCCTCATCGAGGAATTGAAGTTTACCTCTAACATACCTCTCATAATTCAGCCAATTGTAGTTGCAAGTCTGCCCAGCTCATCAGGAGGAGCTGGAGGAGGATTTGGTGGCGGCGGGTTCGGAGGGGGAGGAGGTTTTGGCGGAGGCGGAGGAGGGGCAAGGTAAGTTCTACGCTTGCAACCTACAGATAAATCCTATAATTGCGCATTGCTAGCGCGCGCTAAGAAAGCCAACCCTACGCATTTCTCAACCGCTTGAACACATAGGGGTAGGGCAACCCCCACTATATTCAGCGTCAGCACTAACATAATCAAAAAGCCGGCCGGTCTCCTTTCCCATGACTGAGCCTATGTAGAGCACTTGCTGACTCTTGCTTCCGTAGCGATACACTGTTATTCCTTTACATTTCAGCTCATAGGCCAGCCAGTAGGCTTTCTCAATATCGTCTGGAGTAGCGTGATTTGGAAAGTTTATCGTCTTGGAGACAGCATTGTCGACGTATTTCTGGAAGGCCGCCTGCATTCTCACATGCCATTCCGGAGAAATATCGAATGCAGTAACAAAGAGCCTTCTAATATCATCCGGAACCTCGGCCAACTCTCGGATCGATCCTGTCCGAGCGATCTTCGTAATCAGGTCGCGACTATAGAAGCCTCCTTCACTGGCAAGTCTTTCAAATTCTAAGTTGACTTCCGTGAGTTGGGTCCCTTCCATCACATTTCGAACAAAAGCTATGGCGAATAGAGGCTCTATTCCGCTACTGACTCCTGCTAGGATTCCTATGGTACCGGTGGGAGCGATAGTAGTTACTGTAGCATTCCTCATAGCCGCATATCCTTTCTCCTGCCAGATGCTTCCCTCAAAATTCGGAAATGATCCTCTAGAATTGCCCATGTCAATTGAGGCTTTGTGACCTTCGTCGCGTATGAATTTCATGATCTTCTCAGCAAGCTTGAGGGCGTTATTGGAGTTGTAGGGGATTCTTAGTCTAATGAGAGCATCTGCGAAGCCCATAACCCCAAGCCCAATCTTACGGTTCCCTTTGGTGACCTTCTCAACCTCAGCTGTGGGGAACTTGTTGACGTCAATCACATTATCGAGAAAGTGGACGGATGCTCTCACGGTTTCCCCAAGCTTCTTCCACTTCATGTTCTGACCTTCAACAAATTTCACCAGATTTATGGATCCCAGATTGCAGGATTCGTTGGGTAGGAGGGGTTGCTCCCCACAAGGATTGGTACTTTCGATGGTTCCGATGTGGGGCGTGAGGTTCCGCCTGTTGATCTCGTCAATGAATATTAGGCCTGGATCTCCTGTCTTCCAGGCTGATGTCACGATTAGAGCCCACAAGTTTCTGGCATTGATCTTCCTTGTCGCCGTTTTGGTTCTCGGGTTAATTAGCTCGAAATCCTTGCCGCCTCTCACAGCTTCCATGAAAGTGTCGGTTACCGCTACTGAGAGATTGAAGTTAGTCAGGAAATCCTCTTTCTCCTTGGCCATAATGAACTCGATAATGTCTGGATGGTCGACCCTGAGGATGGCCATGTTTGCGCCTCTCCTTCTTCCACCCTGCTTAATCACGTCAGTCGCCGTATCGAATACGCGCATGAAGGATATTGGTCCAGAGGCTATGCCACCGGTTGAGCCTACAGAATCTCCTCTCGGCCTGAGCCTAGAAAAAGAAAATCCTGTCCCTCCTCCAGTCTGATGGATGACTGCCATGTCCCTTACGGTATTGAATATCTCAACAATTGAGTCATGAACGGGAAGAACATAACACGCGGCCAATTGCCCCAGTCTTGTGCCAGCATTCATCAGGGTCGGCGAGTTTGGGAGAAATTCAAGATCAGACATGAGATGGTAGAATTCCTGCTCATGTTTGGCCATTCTCTCCGGGGTTTCATATCTAGTGTCTGCAGAAGCGATTGCCTTGGCTATCCTGTGGAACATCTGGCTGGGGGTTTCAATTACTCTGCCCGTTGCGTCCTTGATAAGGTACCTACGCTCCAGAACGCTTACGGCATTCACTGTGAGTTTAAGCTCGTCCTCAACACCGAAGAACCTCTTGGCCTCACGGATATCAGCGCGTCTCTTCCTGTATAGAATATACGCCTTGGCAACTTCCGGTAGGCCCTGCTCCATAAGGGCCCTCTCGACGAGGTCTTGAACGTCCTCAACACCAGGGATATTACGTTCGAAATTCCTCTTAATTTCTTCAATGACGACTTGGGTAACGTCGCGCGCTGCATCAACGTCGTGGGCCGAGACGGCTTTCATGGCCTTCTCTATTGCGGTTTTGATCTTGACCGCCTCGAAATCAACAACTCTCCCATCGCGTTTCCGAATCTTTGTTGGTTCAGAGGCCTCGGACATTGACTACCGAAAAGTAATTGAATGGACTCGACTTATAACCTATTAGTGAACGACATCCACCTATCTAAATGACTGGCAATCCCTTGGCGGCTTCATCTGATATATGATTGAAAAAGTGTTCTAAGCTACGCTTCAATCTGATAATTTCCAGAGCACTTAGCGCGCGCTAGTCTCTATCGGTTCACGTAGAAAGAAAAGCGGCGGCGATAAGGCCGCACACTCTGTCATGTGGAGAACTAGTAGATCAAGTCTAAACCTATCTGGTAGAATACAATCTTGTGCGACTGGTCAGGTTAGAGCTCCTGGAGCTTCACTCGGCGTAAACGTTGCTTCAGTGGGAAGAGGGATTGTCTCAGGTGGAGGAGTTTCAAGCGGGGCCGGCTGGATCTCAGGCGGTTTAGGTTTTGGTTTTGCTTTGGCCTTTGCTCGTTTCTTGGGCTTTGCCTTCTTCTTAGGTTTAGCCTTCTTCTTCGTCTTCTTCTTTGGCAAGATAGAACTACCCAAAGAATGATCTTGTTGGATCTCAGATTATAAGAATTGCGCAAAATAGCACGCTCAGATTCATGAGCGAGAGCATTCTCTCTGTGAGCCTATTATTTCTCATACCTCTGTACAGTACCATTTCATCACGCTTGCTCTTCGCGCGCGCCCATAATCCCGGCTAACCTAGGCCCCAAAGAGGAAGGCAAGCATTAAAGCGATCGAGTCGTAGGCTCCATGCAGTACGGCCACGGAGGTCGTGTTCCGCCCAGTCTTTTGCCAGATATACCCCAGAAACAGTCCTGCAACAAAGGTCGGAATTATCGCCCTTACAACATTCAATGCATGGAGCATGCCGAACAGAAGGGAAGCCAACAACAGGCCCTTGACCCTGCCAAAATGGTTCTCTAAACCCTTCTGGATGTATGCTCTTGCGAATAGTTCCTCAATCGGTCCAACAAGAACCATAGCGAAAATAACCAAAAAGACAAGCTGGATTTGGGTTCTTGGGACAACGAACTTGGCGAAGATCTGCTCCGCCGGGTCATGACCGAGAATAGCATTCTGTGTGGCTCCGACTGTGGCGGTAAGTAGAAGCAGCGCAGCTCCAAGAATAGTCATTTTGAGGACGGCCGCCGCGGAGATCCTCTTGAAGCCCATCTGGCCAATATTCGCCCCACTTCTTTTGATGAAAGCCAGCGTCATCAGGAGTATTGAAATCTCATTCACTGGAATTGACACCAGCGATATCGGATAGGGTGGTTCGGCTAGGTTGAAACCTGAAAAACGTAGCAGTAGACCAGTAGATGCAGCAACTATCAAGACACCGACTGCGACCGTGAGGTAGCATAGAAAAGCATATTTCGCTCCCCACCTCGGTTTATCGGAGGTTTCTACGTGGATAGGCGTGTCTGCTTCTTGAGCAACTTTGTTGACCTTTGAATTCATCATCTTCCATCATCTGACCGTTACGGAGTGACTCTCAGACTGGATACTCCGACTCCACATAGCATGCCTGATATATATGGTGCATGTGAAATCTGGGATTCCGACGCAGGGTTCAATTTCTGCGGAAGGATGGGCGCACTCATCATTTGTATTGAGAATGCGTTTCCAGGTCCTCGGGCGTATTGATGTTTGCGCCGACTTCCGCTGACTCCACCAGGAGTATTGCCTCGTCAATTTGTGGGTCATTGATATGTAGGCTGTCTATCACGTTTATGCCAGCCGGAATAACGTTGTCATCGTTTGGTCCAAAGTAGCGGTTCAGCCGATCTGAGTCTTTGGGGAGTCCAGACTGAGTCACAACCTTGAGCGATGGCTTACCGCACTCGGCATATTGTAGGATTATCTCATCTATCAGCTGACTGGATACGGAGGGCAGGTCAGAGGAGATTACGAGCACGGTCTTGGGAATGAGTTTTCGGATCGCCTCTTGCGCATCAGAAATGTAGCCTCTTCCTTTAGTCTCTATGACCTGCAATCCGAGTTCTATTGCGGTTTCCTGAGTCTTAGGAGTGTTAGGGCTGGTCGCCACAAAGATCTCTTCTATCTCTGATGCGCCTTCGAGAGCTTTGATGACCCACTTGATCATTGACCCCCCATTGAAATTGATTAAAGGTTTCTCGGTCTCGGAACCCATTCTGGTGGCTCTCCCTCCAGCCATGATCAATCCAACTACAACCATCTGAAAACCACCAAGATCAGTAACGTGCAGGATCTTGCCAGCTCGTTTACAGCTCCCAGGACATCGCCAGTCACGGATTGGAAGTGTCTATGTGACAGCATGACAAGGGATCCCGCAACCACCAGTGCCGACACTAGACCGACTAAGCCTCTGATTCTGAGAGCTACTACCGCAATCACGACTGAGAAGATGATTGCTCCTGTAAGCGCAGCTCTACCTCGTCTGCCTTTCATGCTGCCAGTGAACACGGCTCCAACGCCGTCCGAAGAGGGCTTGCCATTGAATGCTGCGAAAACCATAGCTAGCTTTGCAGAAGTCTCAGATACCAGCATCAAAGGAACAAAATTGTCCGCTGATACTGTCCACAAGCACGAGACCAGGAGTAGTGTGTTGATCAGTCCTAAAGCTAGACCGCCAGCACCTGTTGCCTTGTCTCGCATGACAGTCACCTTCGATTCGGGAGTGCCTCTGAACATAAGGCCGTCACCAAAATCAAGAAGTCCATCAAAATGATGCAGACCGGTAGAAAAATAGAGACCGCCCACAACAAGCACAGCTGATGTTAGACCCGGAAGAAAAGCCGTCAGCACACTTCCCAGTAATCCTATGATTAGACCTAGAACCGCACCCACTGCAGGGAAGAGATACGCACTGAGGGCTACTTCTTGAACAGTCACTGAGCTTTCGCTTACCGGAATAATTGTCAGGAATGCTACGGCGCTCTTTAAGTCCCTAAACAGAGACAGCAGAGGTTACCTCTTTCCCAACAGACTCGAGTAAACATTAGACGAGACTCCGGCCACAAGTGCTCCGATCGCATCATCCCCAAAAGGCCCCAGCCTTCTGATGACACTTGGCTTCCTGCGGTCGAACCTGACGTACTCAAATAAGCCTTTCGACCCTGCAATGTAGTTGCTTATCGCAATTCCTATGAGCTCATCTGCCAGAAGACTTACGGGATCTCTGACAAATTCCTTTTCTGAAAGTCCAGGGATAAGCCCTAGGCACCCATCATCCTCAATACGCAGAGCAGCAAGAACTAAGGCAGCGACATTATGGTCTGAAGAAGCTTCTTCAAGAAACTTCCTGAACCTCTTCCTGACGCGATTTCTACTGCCAAATGATTGGTGGTGTATGTATTTTTCAAAGAATGCATCCTCAAGATCCTTGGTGTCTATACCACGCTCATATAGTCGCTGCAGCAGACTTCGACCCGGTAAGATTTTGTCATGTTTTGTTATGCCATCCCTGACTGCCAAACGAACGGACTCGGCAATCGCTCTTCCCAGTTCCGTTGCCGCACCCGCGTATTTGCAGACTGCTCCCTCGTTCGTAGTTCCGATCACAAGAGCGTCAGATGTGGTACACGTTGCCTCGCCCCCCGAATTCGAACTTCTAATGTCCAGTTCCCTTAATGCGAGCGTCTTTGCCTCAGTCGCCGTCTGGAGAGCGTTTACAATACAGCCATCAGTCATCCGCGTATTTGTGAGAACCAATGTGTTGATAGTTCCAGGACTATCGGAAATCTTGATAGGCTCACCTGCTCTCGCTGAGTTGGAGGTTCCCGCTGTGGCTACCGTGGAAACCATTATTCGTCCTATTTGGCATGTGGAGAATCCGAACTTGCTAGGATCAGCGGCCGTTAAGAAGCCCACTGTGGTGTTCGCATCCAAGTGGGTCCTTGCAGCAGCCCTCAACAGATACGCGAGTGGATTATCGCATCTGAAATTCTTCGGTACCTTCTGAATCAGAATCGAATCCGCCATTCTCCACCCCCCATTCAGAACCGCGGAGCTAAGCACTCTCACATGTTTAGTTGATCTGACTGTCAGAGATCCTCTGGTAGCCTGCAGGGTTACACCATGTGGCAGCCTCAAGACGCTTTCCCACCTAGAATTCGTTCGTATTCTCGTTCTATCTCCTGTTGGAGCGATAACACGGTTATCTGACCTGATGTCATGGTCATTGCGGATATCGATACGCCGCCGGCGCCTACACCTTCTTTGACCACACCCGATTCATAGGCTCGCAGCCCAGAATGCTTCAGTGAACTGAAGTCGAGATTGGCTGCCATGATTGGAACATCTCCTACTTGCCTGACCAAGCTCACTAAGTCAGAACTCGGGTCCCTCAGTATCCATTTTGTAGTCCCAATCGCCAACCTATCTCTTGCGGAGGGGTCTATCTGATCAACTATGGCGAGAACAGCTGCCATTTGAGTCCCTCCTGCTAAAATCTTTGGGATCTCTGCCGCACCCGCGATTAGCCCTGACATAGTTACCTGCGCGGGGTCCCCCATAGCAGCTATTGCTTTAAGCGGCTCGCCTGCTAATTCTCCCTCTTCTATTCCAGCTGCCTCCATTGCCCTATTCACGACAGAGAGTTTGAGCTCATGAGGATTATTCGGCATACTGCTGCTGACTCTTCTCTTGGCAGTGATTCCAATAGCAAGCATTACTGAGAGGGCAGTTGTTGTTCCACCGGGGATGCTCTCACCTAGGACAAGGTAGTCAGACATAGTTGCTAGGCTCTTTCCAAGCACCTTGGCCCTCTCATAAACCGAGTTGACATTCTTCACGGCTTTGGAGGTTCTGATGTCCATCCCTGGCTGGCCGCCAACGTCAATGAATGGGATCTGAGGTTTGACTCTGGACCCGCCATCGACAACAAGCATCGGCATATTTGACAGGTTGATGGCGGCTCGGGTAATTATCGCAGGCGTTGGTATTCCATCTGGGGTCACAGGAACTCCGCTAATACATCTGCATCTACCGTAGTACAGGAACTCCGTGTCTGCTGCTGGAGTTAGATCCGTGAATTCAGGGTTCTGCCCCGCCGCAGATATTCCTGGAATCTTAGCGGTTTCAGTGGTGGCGATTGTACATACGAAAAGCGGGGTCTTGCCTTTGATTTCCTTCAACAGCTCTTCTGTTTTGGACCCGTTTAGTGCCTTCAACACATCTGTATGCTCATACAATTCTATCAACTCGCTAGTGAACAGAAAAATATCGAGTAGGTGAGAACTGCAATTGCCGGAAAGATCATCGTTACTGTGTACATCATCTGAAGGGCGGAAGATATGTCCTTGGGAGAGGGGACCCTCAGCCCCTCCCCCAGTGAGTATGATCCGACCTTTTCTAGAGTTGTTCCAAGTGAGCCTGCCATCGCAGACATAGGCCATCCTGCGTTTAGGCTTTCAGTTCTACCATGTTCTTTTCTTAACGTTGAGATTGCAGAATGCCAGTCTCTGCCGATAATAGCAGCTGCAAATATCATGATAATTGCAGTTAATCTAGCTGGGATGTAGTTTGCAACAGTATCAGACCTTGCAGAGAACCATCCTATTTGAGCGTAAGTCCGGTCTTTGTAGCCGACGGTCGAGTCGAGAGTGTTTATCGCTCGGAAGGCTATGGCTCCCGCAACGCCAAACAGAAAGAAATAGAATAGAGGGGACACTATCCCGTCTACGGTGCCTTCCGCTATTGATTCTATTGTTGCGGAAGCACATTGACCTTCATCGAGATTTGTCGTCTCTCGTCTCACAATTCTGCTCAGTAGCTCTCTTGCCCTCGGCAGATCTTTGCTAATCAGAGCATCCTTGATCGGTCTTGTGTGGGCATCCATGGATCTTATTGCGAATGAGGTCTTTAGGATTAGACTTCCAAGAATGATGTAAGCGAGCTGACCCAAGACGCTCTTGGTGACTTCCAGGAGGAGTAGGGCTGAGCCTGTAGCCAAGATAACTACTGTTGTAGTAAGTAGAAAGCCGAGAAGGCGTTGATGAGACCTCAAATTCAGCATCTTCTTAGTGAGTCGCTCGGCAAGCTTACCCATTAGGACCGTTGGATGTATTGACTGAGGCGGTTCCCCAGCCAAGTCAAGTACAAATGCGAGAATCAGAATCGATAAATGGGATATGAGAATCTCCGGGATGCAACAGAGTGTAATCATCTGATCTGAACCTTGCTCTTTGTTCATAGACTCCGAAGAAAGTCGAGTAGAATCATGTTCTGCTTTCTTGTCTTCATTGATATTCTGATGTAGAATTCATCTAGACCTCTGAAGGAGCTGCAATCTCTAATCATCATTCCTCGCTTCAATGACCGCTCTGAGATTTTCTTTCCCGTTAATCCTGTCTCTCTGGTATCAATCAAGATGAAGTTTGTCTTGGAATCATGCACTCTTAATCTCGGAATCGTTTTGAGTCGCCTCATCATGAAGCTTCTCTCTTTCAGCAAATGGTCTCTGACTCTTGTTGCATGCTTATGGTCTTTGAGTGCTGCTTCAGCAGCCGCCTGAGCTAGGCAACTAACGTTCCACGGGACCTTCGCACTGTGAAGTGCTTCTATGATTCTACTAGAGCCTAGGCCGTAACCTATTCTGAGGCCGGCCAAGCTGTAGAACTTGGTCAGGCTCCTGAGAACGAAGAGGTTGTTATGCCTCCTGACTTCCCTTACTAATGAATAGTCCTTTTGGTTCGCGATGAAATCCATGAAGGCTTCATCAATCAAGACCCAGGAATTACGGTCTTTTGCATGATCAATGATCTTTAGGAGCTCTCTACGTTCGATCAAGGTGCCTGTCGGGTTATTGGGATTGCAGATCATTATTATGTTACAATCGGTGGCGAGATCCATTATGGCCTTTACATCGAGGTTGAAGTTGTCTTTGGGCATGACCCCCCTGACTTTGCCTCCGGTTCTCCGGACTGCTGACTCATATTCGCTGAACGTCGGCTCGGGGATCAAAGCAGTGGTTCCCTTTTGGGCAAAGACATCCGCGAAGAGATAGATCAGTTCACAAGAACCGTTGCCAACTATTACGTTTTCGAACGTGAGGCCCTTATGCTTTTTTGCGATGAGACTTCTCAGATTGAACGAATCTACTTGGGGGTAATACCCTAGCTTCCAAAGGTTATCTTTGATTGTTCGAAGGACCTTTCTTGGCGGTCCTAGTGGGCTTATGTTTGAACTGAAGTCGATCAGTTTTCCGGTCCTTATCGAGAACTCACTCGGTGCATCCCATACATTTCCGCCGTGAACAGGGAGTCTAGCTGTAGCTAATTTCATTCTCGGCCCTTGCATTGAACTCAATAGATTGTGCACTCCTCCTTCCAAGATCATCCGACAAGCCCGAGGATCGTTTTCATGAGCATTGCCCCGGTAATCCGTCCAAGTCCACCCTTTGAGGCGGCGGACTCGGTATATTCTCTGACATCGTCAGAGACCATTCTGCTTCCTGTGATCACTATAGGTGTTGGGTGTGGAGTATGTCTCCTCATAGCGGTGGAAGAGGTATGGTCTGATAGAAGAGTAACGAGGATACCTTCAAGAGACGTTCTCTCGAGTATGTCGCCTAGCATTGAGTCGATCTTCTTGATGATCTTCACTTTGGACTGGACTTCACCGTCATGACTTGCTTCGTCTGGGCCTCCCACATGAACTAACACGAAGTCGTGGTCCTTGCAGGCTTCGATGGCGGCTTCTGCTTTGGCCTTTATATTGGTGTCGACTCCTCCTGTTGCGCCCGCAATTAGTGGAACCGTCATTCCACAAGCTTCGCCGATCCCACGCACCAATGATGCGCCTGCCACGCAGGTCGCATTCAATCCGTGCTTAGTAGAAAAGGGTTCAAAGGAGATTTTTCTTCCTAGTCCCCATGGGATGAGAATGTTCGCAGGCCCGTCAACTCCTGGCGGGCAACCGGATTTTGAGAGAATTCTGTTGCTTTTCTCCATTATTGATTTTATGATCATTGCAGTTCTCTTTGAGTCAGCAGACTCAGTGAGCGGTCTCACAGCCAACGCTTCCTCACCTCTTCTCGGCGGCGGCGTGATTACTTCTGATGAAAGGTTCTCTCCCTTGAGAATCATGACACCTTTGAATCTCCAAGTCAGCTTGAAGACAAGATCCAGTCCCCAATAACTACGACAATAATCTTGAAGAGACTGGATCAGATTCAAGCGTGAATTTTCCGGAACTTCCACCCTCTCATTTCGAATTCGGAGATCTTCATCAACGAGCGAAAAATTGCATCTGAATGCGATATCGCCCTCCTCGAGATCTAGGCCGGCGCCCAATACTTCGAGCGGCCCTCTCGAAAGATGTGTCAAATGGTGGCCGTAGCCAAGAATCGTCATGATAGCTTCCGCGCTCTCCGCGACTATGCCAGGACCTAAAGGATCAAAGAGCCCAGATCTTCCCTTGGAGCAGAGCCTAGCCATGTTCGGACAGCCTGCTACCTCCAACGGCGTATGCCCACCAAGTTCTGATAGGGGCACGTCTGCCATTCCGTCGCCGATAATCATGAGGGCGGCCATTTTGGTTTCGAAGGCTTATATTATGGTCGTATTTAAAAAGCTGGTTGGATACTCCATCCAACCCATACACTACCCAAGATCCAAATACCAGTGATTGCCATTGCAGACAGAGAAGACTCAGTACCTATCGCTCAGATCTTCAAGGTGGGCGCTTGCGATTTCAAGCCTTCTGGTGCTGTTGATGGTCACCATCTTCTTTTCTTTAATGGTTGGTTTTTCGAAAGTGCCTTTCTCAAGTGTGCTTGGAGCTCTGATGAAGCCCGTACCATTCCTCGGACAAACGCTGGGCCTATCAAATCCCAATGATATAGAACTCATTATCATCAAAGAGATCAGGCTGCCAAGAGTCCTAGCGGGCGCATTGATAGGATCGGGCTTGGCCCTTGCCGGAACAGTCTTCCAAGGCGTATTCAGAAACCCCATGGCTGATCCATATGTCCTAGGCGTCTCCTCAGGGGCGGCATTGGGCGCTGCACTAGCGATCGTCATGAGATTAGGATACTCAGCTTTGGGTGTCTACTCAGTCTCAATCCTTTCCTTCTTGATCGCCACCTTGACAGTCTTTGCCGTCTACGGCTTGGCGAAAGTCGGATCTCGAGCCCCAGTCATCACACTGCTTCTATCAGGAGTGGCTGTCAGCATTTTTCTCTCATCTCTGGTATCGCTCCTGCAAGTCTTCTCAGGGTGGGAATTGCACAGGTTAGTTTACTGGATGATGGGGGCCTTCTCCTATATCGAATGGGCGGACGTCTTGGTGGTCTTCCCACTTATCAGTATTGGGACCTTAGTGACGTACTTGTTCTCGAGGGACCTCAACATTATGACACTTGGTGACGAAGAAGCTCAGCACCTAGGCGTCAATGTCGAAAGATCAAGAAAGATTCTCCTCGCCGTGGGCTCTTTGATGACTGCAGCAGCAGTCTCAGTCAGTGGCTTGATCGGTTTCGTTGGCCTTGTGATACCTCATCTGACTAGGATGCTTGTCGGTCCAGACCACAGAGTCCTGATACCTAGCTCTTTCCTGACAGGCGGGATCTTCCTCGTATTCTGTGATACTCTAGCAAGGTCAATCTCAGGATCTACTGAACTACCAGTCGGGATCATAACAGCGTTGTCAGGCGGCCCCTTTTTCATCTACCTACTCAGAAAGAGCAGAGGAAGGTATGCCATCTAGAGGTGAGTCGTATCTGGTTGGCATAACAATAGACAACGTCAGCTTTTCCTATGACTCGGGGGAGGCTCTTAGGGACGTTAGCTTTCAAGTGATGCAGGGGGAGTTCGTAGGCATAATCGGCCCTAACGGGGCGGGCAAATCAACGTTGCTTGAAGTAATCAGCAGGATCCTCAAGCCTGGATCCGGAGCTGTATATCTGGAAGAGATGGACATTCAGGAGATGAGTCACAAGAGCCTAGCTAGAGAGATGGGTTTCGTAGCTCAAGACAGCAGCATACCCTTTAGATTCACTGTACTGGATCTGGTCCTGATGGGACGCAACCCTCACTTAAGCAGATTCGGGGTTGAGACGTCCGAGGATCTCAGAATCGCCAAAGAGAGCATGACTAAGACGAGAGTGGCGAATCTTGCAGAGAGAGCTGTGACAGAGATAAGCGGTGGTGAGAGACAGCGCGTACTTATTGCAAGAGCACTCACCCAGACCCCAAGAATCCTACTGCTGGATGAGCCGACACTCCATCTGGATGTAAGTAGTCAACTTGAGGTCATGGATCTACTGAAGTCTCTAAGCTGGAAGGAGAAGTTGACCATCATTTCAGTATTCCATGACTTCAATATGGCCGCTCGATATTGTGATCGGATCCTCCTCATGAGCAAGGGAAGAGTGGAAGCGGTCGGGCCTCCGGGAACGATACTTACGAGGGAAAACATCAGGACCGTATTCGGAGTTGATGTCCATGTCGGACACAGCTTCCTTACTAACTCAGTCTATGCAATCCCTATAGAAGGCCAGAAGACCAAGACGTCAAGGAAGGAGTGGACGGTTCATCTGATATGTGGCGGAGGATCAGGCGCCATCCCTATGCGGAGACTCGTGAACGAGGGCTGGGAGGTCACGGCCGGGGTTCTGAATATTCTTGACACGGACTATGAGGTGGCTGAGTCTCTGGGCATCTCGATCGCCACTGAAGCGCCTTTCTCACCTATAACAGAAAAGGCGCATGAACAGAATCTGCAACTCATCAAGGGTTCTAATGCGGTCCTTGTGACAGACTTCTTGATCGGACGTGGCAACATAATGAACCTGCAGGCCGCCACATTCGCGCTCAAATCGGGCCTTCCATTGATACTCGTAATTGGCGACCCGAGTAGTGATCGGGATTTCACCAATGGTGAAGGAACAATGATTGTAAGGCAACTGATAGATATGGGGGCAAATGTAACCAAGAGTCTGGATGAGGCTTTGGGCGTTCTAGAATGCCTGAGGAGAGATCCTCTTGGGGGGCGTGATATCACATGAAAGATCTTCTACAAATCGAGAAGTTGGAGAAGAGCTCTTCTTCGGGTCCTCAGCCGTCCTTCTCAAGATACGAGATTCTCAAGGCCCTTGAGGTCATGTATAGGTCAGGACCCGTTGGCAGAAAGAGATTATCTAGCATACTTCATCTGGGGGAAGGTTCAACGCGGACCATACTCGACCATCTGCAAACGGCGGCCCTCATTAAGACAACCAAGCATGGATGCGAACTCACTGACAAAGGAAGAAGAATAGCGTACAAGATCATTTCCAAGGTAGAGAGTGAATTCGAGCTATCTGAGAATGCACTGGTCGCAGGCAAATTCGCCTACGGAATAATGGTTAGGGATTCCGCCTCGAAAGTTAGAAATGGAATAGAGCAGCGTGATGCGGCCATCCGAGCCGGAGCAAAGAGCGCGACTACAATCATATGCAAGAATGGCAAGCTCGTGATACCTCCTGAGGATCAGGCCCCTGCTAAGAGCTGGGAGGATTCGCTTGGCATGGTGAATTCGAAGTTTCAGCCTCAAGATAATGATGTTATCATAATTAGTGGAGCCGATCACCCGTTCTTAGCGGAGCTCGGCGCAAGAGCGGGTCTTTGGACACTGCTAAAAGATTTGAGCTGAGAACAACAAGGGACCAATGAACATCCAATCTCTTATCTAGATCATGTGAGACTCACTGATCCAAAGAGTGTGAAAGCCCGATTGTCACTGCATGAGAGTCTGGAGAAGTCCCCTATCACGGCATTCCATTATAGATTCCTTGGCGTAAGCTGTCTTGCTTGGGCCTTCAATGCCATAGCTGTAATGATAATCTCTTTTGCCGCTCCAGCCATAAGAACGGAGTGGGGGCTTTCTCTGCCAACTCTCGGCCTGCTTGCAACATCCCATTACGTTGGCATGTTCATCGGTGCCGCTGGCGGCGGATTCGTGGCAGACCAGATTGGAAGAAAGATGACTGTTCAGGCAACGATAGTTGCTTACTCCGTCTTTACAGGCCTTTGCGCCTTCGCTCCGGATCTCAACACTATGATGATCCTTCGCATTTTAGGAGGGGTCGGAACAGGGGGACTTATGCCTGTCCTCAGCACATGGATGTCAGAATATATACCAGCCAGAAGAAGAGGCACATTTGTCGCCGTTCTTGAAAGCTCGTGGTCATTCGGTGCACTCTTCATAAGCGCAGTTTCTTTCCTCATACTTCCTGCGTACGGTTGGAGATCAATATTTCCAATTGTCATTGTCAGTCTGATCTTTGTGGTTCTAGTCCAGCGTTACATGCCTGAATCGATCCGATACCTTGAAGTGAAGGGAAGAATTGAACAGGCGAAGAACATACTCGAGAGACACTCTTTCCCTAAGCCTTCAGGACTTATGACCACCACACCTTCAAAGGCATGGGTTGGTGAGCTCTGGTCGAAGACACTCAGGCGGAGGACGGTCATGCTCTGGGTCCTCTGGTTCTGCATTGCGTACACTTATCATGGTATCTTCATCTGGCTACCAACTGTCCTGAGCGAACAGGGTTTCACGTTGGTCAGGGCATTGTGGTTCACCATGATGATTACATCGTTACAAATTCCCGGCTACTTGAGCGCCGCTTTCTTGATAGACAGGGTCGGAAGAAAGCCCATATTGGTGAGTTATATGGTACTTGCAGGCATAGCCTGTTACCTGTTCGGAACCAGCAAGGCCGATTTGCCTATAATCCTCTTTGGCGGGGCCATATCATTCTTCAATCTCGGAGCGTGGGCGGTTACCTATGCCTATACGCCTGAACTTTATCCCACTAGGATAAGGGGGACCGGTTCAGGTTGGGCTGGAGCAGTAGGCAGAATAGCGGGAACAATTGCACCTGTGGCAACCGCGGTATTGGTTTCCAGCATGGGGGTCTTTCAGACTTTTCTAGCATTCTTTGTCGCGCACTTTGTTGCAGCAGCTGCTGTAGCCATACTGGGAATCGAAACCGTCGGCAAAACCCTTGAAGAGATCTCCGAGTAGCATTGTCTATTTCCGGATGGTGGACACTGATACGCAACAACACGTCGCCCAAGTAATAGTCGAAATCAAATCTTTGCCAGCCAAGCCTTTCCCTTTTCCAATAGTTCAGCAAGTATCAACCATAAAAGTCACACAATCATAATCATCAAGATCTGATAGGAGGATAGGTTTCCATTGGTTGCGGGGCGAGCGGAAAAAGAGCTCTCAGATTTTGAGTTTGAATACTATTCCAGACAGATTGCGCTTGCGGACATAGGTTACAGTGGACAGCTCAGACTCAAGAACTCAAGGATCTGCATCTTGGGATGCGGAGGGCTGGGAGTCCCTGCTATGCTCATGCTTACTGCCATGGGCGTAGGCCACATCCGAATAGTTGATCGCGACGTAGTCTCACTGTCAGATCTACATCGACAGTACCTATACGATCCTGAATCAGTTGGCCGTGCCAAAGCAGAGGTCGCCGCAGAGCGACTGAGAAGACTTAACCCAAACGTCATAATCGAACCCGTGGCGGAACCAATTGTCAAGGGAAACATCTCAGAAATCATAAAGGGCATGGACGCAGCTGTCGATGCCGTTGACAGCATGGAGACACGATATCTTGTGAATCGGGCCTGCCACAAAGAGAACGTCCCATATGTCTTCGCTGGCGCGATAGACTCCGTTGCCAATGCCTCAACGATCATACCGGGAAAGACGCCATGTCTAGAATGCCTTTTCCCAGGATTTGAGGACAACGAACTGCCAAAATGTGCACAGGTAGGGGTGAATCCGCCCGCCATTGGTTTGATCTCAAGCGTCCAAGTCTCTGAGACAGTAGCGATCCTTACAGGAAAGACTCCTAATCTTGCCGGCAAACTGCTTCTAATTAGTCTTAAAGATCTCTCGTTCGATAAGATAGAGGTGTCACGACATGAGACCTGCCCTGTTTGTGGCAACGAACCCAAGAGTCAGCCCATAGAGATCCCCCAGAGGTACTTTGAAGAAGAATGTGCCAGGGACGGCAGACGCACTTTCTTACTGACACCGATGAAGAAGCTTGAGATTGACCTAGAAGAGGTATCGAGACGAGCGGCGGAGCAAAACATAGCGATCAGGTCGAGGGGAGAACTGTCAAGATCATTCGATTACTCAGATGCTCTCCAACTCAGTCTTCTCAAGAGCGGAACTATGATCGCTCAGGTCAAGCCTGAGAGGGCCCACAAGGACACTGCTAAAGAGGTATTATCCGTCTACAGGCTAATTATGGTAGACTGGTTGGGACTCTCTCCTGACATAATTCCGAAAGTTCAAAACTGAAGGTAAGAATCAGCTAACATTTGGGGTCAAGTGACTTGAGTCGCATGAGGCGGAACTGCCATAGCCACGAAGCCCTTCCCGACATGATGCGAAGCTAATCCCTCGTGCCTCTACGAGTTGCCTGACCCCTTTGATGAGCCTGAGTCTCATTTCAGAGGTCAAGTAACGCGAAGCGCGCGCTGTACCAAGGATCAAAAGGAGCTATCAGTCTCACTCCTGGACGCCCCCTCGCTGGGCTTGGCACATAATCAGTCTACATCAAAAGGACACGGTATTTGTCATGAATATCTTTTTCTTATGATATCGCGTTCATAGTCACAGTGTCAGATTTGTCGTCCCTTGCTCCACATGTACCAACATCTGAGGAGGTTGTCAGAAAGATGCTTGAGCTTGCCGGGTTGAAGCAGGGGGAACACCTCTATGACTTGGGCTCAGGTGACGGTCGGATAATCATTATGGCTGCCAGAGATTTTGGTGCAAACTCAGTGGGGGTTGAGTTGAGAGAAGACTTGGTTCAATATACGAGGAGGAAAATTGAGGAGTTCGGCCTCAAAGACAGGATTAGGATTATTCATGGAGATCTTATACAAGCAGACATCAAAGATGCCGATGTCGTGACACTCTACCTGACTACGAGTGCAAATGAGAAAATTGTTCCAAAGTTGGAAAAGGAACTACGCCCTGGGGCGCGGGTAGTCTCATTTTGCTTCAGAATGCCTACTTGGGAACCAATTAAGACACTCAATCTTGATACCAGAACGATCTATCTGTATGTACTGCCAATAGTGAAGCCAGCACAGAACTGAGGCTAGCAAATGGGGTCAATACTGGAAATTCCCGTGGAAAGAAAAAAGGGAAAAGCGCCCTTGCGCCTTTCACGCCTTGAGTTCTCTGTATGACTGGTAGGAGAAGTAGATGAGCGCTAGCCCGATCAAGTAGAAGATTACGTAAGACACGCTGTATAATGGAGTTACAAAGGCGAACCACGGCTGAGGACCAGGCACCGCAGATATTCCAATCATATCGACTATTGCGAACGCTATTCCTACGAGAAAGCTCCACTTGACCTTTTTGACATATAGCGGAAGCAGCAGCCAAGCTATCACGTAGTATGGGATCAAACCCCAAGCTAACGTTGAAACAGGTTGTCTGCCTATTATGCACCAGCCTATTTCTGCACCCAAAGCAGTTAGCGCCCAAAGCAAGACAGCAAGCAGAGTGGCTATTGCACCGGTTATGTTAGAGGAATACGTGTCTCCCAATTCGATTCATCTCCAATTTGGTGTTTTGATGTTATTAGCCTACTTGCGTATATAAAACTCGGGATATGCCATCTTGATATCTTTTTTCGCATGATAGGCTCCGGGTGTGAAAATGTTAAAGCTGCCTCGCGCATCTCATTTTCTTGTTTGGCAGCCGGTTATTCTCAATGAGACAATTTACCAAGCCCAAGGTAATAGTCAGCAAATGTCTTGGATTTGCACAATGTAGATACAATGGGCTTATGATTTCCGACGAGTTTGTGGAAACGCTAAGGTCCTATGTGGAATTTCACCCTGTATGTCCGGAAGTTGAGATAGGCCTGGGCGTTCCCCGAAGCCCAGTCCGGATCGTTTCTGTGAATAGGGAGATTCGACTTATTCAGCCCGCAACGAACCAGGATGTTACAGATAAGATGCATCAGTTTTCTAAATCATTTCTGAACTCCACTAATGAAGCCGACGGTTTCATATTGAAGAATCGCTCACCCTCGTGCGGGATCAAGGACGTGAAGGTGTATCCGAGCACCTCCAGAGTCCCACCAACATCGAGAAGTTCAGGCTTCTTCGGTGGAGCAGTACTCGAGAGTTACCCAAATCTGGCTGTCGAGGACGAAGGCAGACTTCGGAACACAAGAATAAGAGAACACTTCCTGACCAAACTCTATACGACAAGCACCTTCGGAGAAATTCGAAACTCTGGCTCGATTAAGGATCTTATCCGATTTCACACAGAGAATAAGTTGCTCCTTATGGCGTATAACCAGAAGGAACTGGCAAACCTCGGAAGGATAGTTGCCAATCACGAGAAGGCTGACTTGAATACCGTAATGACGCAGTACGAGCTTCACTTATCAAGAGCGCTATCTCAAACTGCCAGATATACTTCTGTCATAAATGTCCTGATGCATTCGCTCGGTTACTTCTCCAAAGGCCTCTCTAAGGATGAGAAGACGTTTTTCCTTGATTCGATCGAAGAGTATAGGGAGGGGATAATTCCGTTGAGTCCGACCTTGTTCATCTTACGATCTTGGGTTGTCCGATTTGACCAACAGTATCTCTCTAATCAGACGTTCTTCGAACCGTACCCTGAAGAATTGAGTAAAATCGCAAAACCCGATGAAGAATGAGAAAAGCCAAGTAATGAACAGCGCGCGCTCTTGGGATTTCAATTCATTCCCTAATAACTCATTTGAAGGATCACAGAAATGATCCATGATACAAGAATACGTCTTCTGAGTAACAAGCCTGTTAGAAACAGATCATTTGTTTTGTACTGGATGCAGGTATCCCATAGGACAGAATACAACCATGCTCTGGAATACGCCACAATAAGGGCTAACCGACTCGGAAAGCCTCTTGTCGTATATTTTGGCTTGACAGAAGACTGCCTGACTGCAAATGAGAGGCACTACTACTTCATGCTTGAAGGTCTCAGAGAGGTGCAGTCCTCTCTTGCGAAGAGAGGAATTGGAATGGTGGTCCTATGTTGCTAAGATAGAAAGCTAATCATGCCCCCTTTATGCAGAAGAATGTTACATGATAGTATCATACGGTGTCGTGCCCAATGATCAAGCTGCCAAAGATGCAGAAAAACGAGATAGAGGAGCTCATATGCTCCCAAACGCTCTGCCGAATAGCATTCAAGGGCGATGAGTACCCATACTTGGCTCCCTTTCAGTACGTATACATGAATAGACGACTCTATTTTCATTTCACAGACTACGGCCGAAAGATGAAGCTGCTTGAGCGTGACAAGCAGGCATGTGTTGAGATAGAGAAGTATCTTTCTGACCTGAGCGAATACAGTTTCGTGAGCATAACAGGGAAGCTGAAGATAGTCACGGACCCTCGGGAGAGATCTGAGGTCATCAAGAGAATGTCTAATGATGGGGAGCAGAAGCTTTCGAAGAACTTCCTGGCCGTTCATGGACTTGACAAGGATGGCGGATGGTCTTCACTGAGTCCGGACAAACCCTTGGTCATAGTCAATCTGGAGGAGATAATGGAGGAGGTAGGTCTCAAATCACCATGAATTGATGTAGATTACTCTCTTAGCATGCGCCCACCTTGGTCTAAACTCAACTAGTTGCTTACCAAGGATAGTAAGCGGCCCGTCCTAAGCTGCTCCAACCGACTGCAACAAACACTATCAAAATGACTGAGGTCGCCACGCCTATGATTCCACCTACCCATAGTCCTGGCAGGAAAAGCATCACTATGCTAGTGACCAGTTGGATCGCAGCCAAAATGATTGTTAAGTAGCCGCCGGACCTTCTACGTCTCCATAAGAGGTATCCTGCAATAATATTCAGAACAGTTGATCCCAGCAGGATAATGCCTATCAGGGCGGTGATCCAGAAGTCGATTTTTGCTACATCCCCTATGATTGGTGTCGCTATGAACGAGGCGAAGATTATGCTTGACAGCATCACTATAGTGCCGCCGACAATGCCTATCGCACCGAAGATAAAGGACAGAATGGCAGCCGCTGTGACGGCCCAGCCTCTCTGTCGTGGCATCCCCCATGGTGTCTGTGGTTGAGGGTAGCCAGGCTGGAAGGGGGACTGATACGGATCGTAAGGGGCCTGATAGGATGGAGGTGGGGGGCCTCTTGGCTGATAGTATTGAGGCGGCGTCTGGTTATACTGAGGCTGATAGTAACTCTGCTGGGCATATTGCTGAGGGTATCCATATGCTCCCTGCTGGTTAAATCCCTGCCCCCAGGATTGCGGGCCTTGCTGGTAGCCGCCGTACCTAGGTTGGTAGTACTGATAGCCTTGGGAATAGATCGTTCAACCCTCCCTTGGGAAATGTAAACCTTTAGAATAATTCTGTTGAGGTCCTATTTTAGATAACCTCATAACCCATGAGGAGACTCAAGCCTTACCTGCATTCAGCGCGCGTGTAGCCTCAGGCTCAAAGGCAAGACCCGGAATGAAAATGACGCGCTTCCTTACTTCAAGACTGTTCTGTACGTAGGTTGAATACGCCCTACGAGTGTTAGAAAGTCTGATAAGAGAACCTCTAGTAGTCAGGACTAGGTGAAGACCATTGGATGCGAGGGATCTTATCTATTCAATTGTAGGCGGAATTGTTGTAACCTTGTTGACGGCGTTTATTCCAAACACTCCTGGGATGTTATTGGGCGCGGTCTGGTATGGGTTTCCAATGGCATGGCTCATCCGAATGGTAGTGGCCCCACAATTCTTCCCCTACACCGTCAACATGGTGAACATGATCCTGGACGTAGTATTCTGGGCTGTGATCATCGGCTTGATTCTCGGTTTGGTGAAAAGGATCAGGTGACCGGAGCATGTACAGACCGCAACAGTCAACTAATCGATAGTGGAGGACCCTCCCTCTTCTCCTACACGTTTTGATTGTGGCGATCGCGATCACTGTGTAAAGCAAATTAGGACGCAGCCGAACGCGCTTATTACGGCTCATGGTGATCCGGGAAAGTCTCTTCTTGCCCTTGATCCTCCTTATACTCCCGTAATCTCTTTAGAGATTCTGACAAATGAATAAAGGTAGGATGGCTGATGCAGAGCTACTGGTCCGTCATAGTAATTTTCCTTGGGGCCAGCTTGATTCCAATCTTGCTGCTGTGGCTCAGCACTACTTTCGTTAGACGCATGGATTCGGGACTTTACTGGGTGGCTGTCTGGATTCCCATGGGATGGCTGGTCTCATTGCCGCTAATGGTGTATATTTTGTCTGGCTTCGTTGAACCTGATCAGATCCATTTTCTGAGTTGGCAGGACTATTGGGTGCTGTGGGGGTTCGCGTTCTTAATGCTTCTGATAGGGTTTGCGCCTCAGTTGAGGCCTCAAAGTAGAACAGATAGGTTGAACTTGTTCATGTTCAGTCTAAGCTGGATGGGGATCATGTGTTTCATCAATTTGCTATGGATGGGCTTTATGATATTCTTGAAGAGTTTCGCTCAAAGCTAGTGGCAGCATTAGTTAATCACACGCTGCTGCAGATAAAGACATGAAACAGGAGCACCGCCCATTTTCTTATACCAAGCATCAGGCAACTCTCACACATGACATCAGATGAAGAGTTGAGAATCAAAGCCCGCGCGCGCTAAAGCCTTAATATGGGCTTTTAGAGTCTAGGGTTCACATCAGCCTTCAGCCGACGCCACGCATACGTATGCCTCAAAAAAAGAGAAGAGAGAGACCGACTTTCTACCAGAACCGCGGATAACCGAAGCCGCCGAAGGACCCATAGCCCCAACCAGGATAGCCCCATCCACCGAAACCTAAGCCACCCCAGCCCAATCCCAGACCTAACATACCTAGTCCGAGTCCACCGCCAAAAGGCATTCCCCAGAAACCTGGATAGCCCAATCCAAATCCATGTCCGAACATAACGTTCACCAATTGGTAATGCAGATCAAGTAACTTAAGAATTACCTTAGCGAGCACTAATCAGTCAAACAGTTTTACCGGACTTTTTTGCAGCGCGCGCTATGGCCTACTACCTAGAGATCAAAGAGGGCGACATGCTAGGGCCTAAACTGACCAACGGCGAGATTCTAACCCGCAAAGTCACAGAAAAGGGGGCTGCCAAGTGAACGTTTGCATGTAAGGAAGGCGCCAAAAACTACGAGATCGACCTACCACCGGACATACTGGGATACATGATCAGCTACGGCGCGCGCTCTTCATATCAAAATGTAGCCTTTCTTCTGGAGTTCTTGTATCTGCGGCTTCAGCAGTTCATGTTTGTCAATAAGTTCTTGCGGCACAGGCTTGTTATTCTTGACCGAATAGTCATAGATTGCGTCTTTGAGAGCGTCTATCGCCAACATGGAGCAATGGATCTTGGGCTCCGGCAGCCCACCCAAGGCGGCTAGAACGTCTTGCTTTGTGATAATTAAAGCCTCATCCGGGGTCTTGCCGATGACTATCTCCGTTAGCACGCTGCCACACGCAATTGAGGCTGCGCAGCCTTGAGTCTTGTACTTGACATCCGTAATTCGGTTGTCTGTTACCTTGATCCAGAACTTGGTGATATCCCCGCAGAAGTCGCTCATGTAGATTCCGACTCCGTCCGCGTTGGATATTTCGCCGACATTTCTCGGTTTGCGATAATGATCAAGTACTTTCTCGTTGTACATTTCTATTCAAAGAATCACAGGGCAGCGGATAAATACGTTCCTGCTGTAGGGCACTCTTCGTGTCCAGCCAAGTCTTGGGTGTTTTGGTCAGCTTCGTGATAGTTCGTTTCCGGTTGTTGGCAGTCAGCAGAACTTTTCTGAATGATTGCACTCGTGCCGAAGTAGACTACATCGGCCTGTTGGCGCGCGCTACGAATCTGACAACATGATAACGTGCGTCGAGCATTAGCCCAGACTATCCAGTCTTCAAGGCCCGCCTTTGAGGAGAGCGAGCGCCAGAGGCGCCCTTTCTGTTTCCTAGACGCTTCCTTTTCTTCTGGATCTTCTGTTTCAATACTTGGTTCTCTTCGTGGAGACATCTCATATCCGATTCAGAATAGGGCGTTCTGGTTTGCCTCTGCATTTGAACGAACTCTGACAGAATAGTGAGAAACATATCTGAAGGCTGGGACTTCAACAACCGTTGAAGCTTTGTAATGATACCATGTTCTGACCTGAAGATATGGACAGTGACTTCTGGATCATAGCTGAGATGGTGTCGCTGAACTACTCTGTACGGAGTCCTTCTTCTCAAGATCGACTCCCCAATCGCAGACTCGAAGCGCTCTCGAGTGAAAAACAGTACACTGATCAACACCTTCGCGTGAGCTTAAAGCAGTCTAACCTGTGGATTTCAAGATTGGGGCTTTTCTGCGACTTCGAAAAACTTCTGCTTGGACACGTACTCAGTTCTTGGAGGGCTGAAGACGTCCAGAAAGAGCCCATTCTGAGATCCGATTATCCTGATCTCATGTTCCTCATTGGGTGCTATCCTGTAGACCATTCCTTTATGCACAATTTCAGTCTTCTTTCCGGATACGAATTCTGCTCGCCCACTAAGGCAGATGCCCATCTGTTCATGAGGATGACTATGTGGCGGGACTCCTTTTCCGGCTGGGATCTCAATGAGAAAGAAGGTCATGTATTTGCCGTTGAGCAGCACGCGCGCGGGCACATCTTGAAAGAACTCGTATCTGGGCTGTTTTTCATACTCTAAGATATCCATGCTTGACACCAAGGGTCGCTATGAGAACGAATGTTGAGGTTGTTCTGGTGAGGGCGATATATGTTTGCTGCATGTCATGTGGATAGTATTGAAGGTCTTTTTGGCACAATCTCTTCCAGTGTGTTCAGGGTCGTGTTTCTTCTATGTTCGGTGGGTGTGTCTAACAGGGCTTTATGACGGAGCTTTGGGCGTACTAGTGAGTTGGCGACAAAAGCTTAGACCAATTAATGCAAGAATTTGAATTACCATTAGGCTTATTAAATCGGCAATATCAACTCACACAAGGAGGAATAGCAGATTTGGTAGAGATGTTCTGCGTCAAGTGCAAGAAGAAGGTTACAGTTGAGGACAGTACCGTCAAAAGAGAGCTAACAGTCAAGGGAAGGCCAATTCTGAAATCTGTCTGTCCGGTTTGCAGCACCAGAATGACCAAGTTCACAAAGTGATAACCTGTCGGTCCTCCACTATCCACATGATTGTGCAACTTGGAATCAGATCCGAGTACTCCTAGAGGATTTTCTCTAGGATCCAACCTTTTGAACCATACGCCGTACGACCCAGTCGAACGCCACCGTCTTTTGGAGAGGCGGGTGTCCAGAACAGTAAATGGACACTTTGAGAGAAAATACTGGCGGTTCAGAGCTGACAGATGGTACGGAGGCGTGGCAACAGCAGATTGCGTGGGGTGCGGATTGTCCTGCCGATTCTGCTGGGCAAATGAGAATTCGTTTTACAATCCAGACTCAACAGGCTTCCACCAAAGCCCTCAAGAAGTCGCCGAAAGACTCAGATCAACGGCATTAGCAAAAGGATACAATCAAACCAGAGTAAGTGGCGGAGAGCCCACGATCAGCATGCCACACCTGCTGCAGCTACTCGAACGTCTCAGGCATAACAAATCTCTCAACTTCATTCTTGAGACGAACGGCATTATATTAGGAAATGATCGCAGCCATTCAAGGGCACTCTCAGACTTCAAGTCCCTTCATGTCCGAGTCTCACTCAAAGGATGCAATGAAGATGACTTTGAAAAGCTGACAGGGGCCTCTTCCCATGGATTTGAGCTCCAACTCCAATCGTTGAAGAATCTGGTTGATGAAGGAGTCAGTTGTCATCCAGCAGTAATGACATCCTTCTCTTCCCGCGACTCTTTTCTGCAGCTGGCTAATCGACTTTTGAGTATCGATCCTAGACTCGCAAGAGATCTTGAAACTGAGGAGGTCATAATGTACCCCAGAGTTGCCAAGAAACTGAGGGCGTTCGGCCTCCGGCCTTGTTCTGAGCATAGGCCATACAATGTGCCGGAAAGACTGATCTAGGCGTCTTTGAAGACTGCGCCTTTGTCAGCTGAGGTAACGAGTTTTGAGTATCGATACAGGTACCCACGTTTTGTCTTCGGCTCGGGTGGCTTCCAAGACTTCAACCGCTTCTGCAGTTCATCTCTTGGGACCTCAAGCTCCAGCTTCCTCAAGAGTCCATCCAATGAGACAATGTCACCGT
>Ga0315282_10001302_pt1 | contig 47529 bp, 46 predicted proteins | sample YL17G07_20_MG_FD_203693 | JGI IMG/M metagenome (GOLD analysis project Ga0315282, IMG submission 203693) | Sediment microbial communities from Yellowstone Lake, YNP, Wyoming, USA - YL17G07_20 | ecosystem: Environmental > Aquatic > Freshwater > Lake > Sediment | place: USA: Wyoming | collected...
TCACCGGTGCGTTTCCGGGCAGAATCTCCTTTGCAATCAATCAATATCTCCTCCTCAAAAACACTATGCCGGAAAGATCCTATTAAGCAATTTTATTCCTGATTTAATCAGTCATTTCTCCATTTCATCCGATTATAACAGACTTTTTTGTGGCGGCGGACAAACTTCCCCGGTCAAATCTGCATTCATCAGTCAAAGTGGGGAATCGGGGGTTGGATTGGGCTTGGTTTGGTAATGGAGAGGGTTTTTTGTTGTTTATATCCGGATCTCACCGTCATCTCCTGGAATCAAGAAAAATCCGGATAATGTGGTTTTATTTTGTCAGTCGTTTATAGTATAATAAAATGACAGGAACATAGTGATACCATGCATATTTCCATAATCGGTACCGGGTATATCGGATCAGTGACCGGTGCATGTTTTGCAGACATGGGACATCACGTTATTTTTGTAGGGAGAGATCAAAAGAAACTCGATCTCATACGTGCCGGGAAAAGTCCCATATTTGAGCCGGGTCTGGATCAGTTATTAACAAAAAACAGAAAAAATATTGAAACGGCAACGGATTTGTCGGAAACTGTACAGAGAACGGATCTTACCTTTATTTGTGTGGGAACTCCGCCAAAGAAAGATGGATCCAGTGATCTCAGCCAGGTAGAGGTAGTTTCAAAGACGATTGGCAAATCCCTCGGTTCCCATACAAAATATCATACGATTATCACAAAGAGCACCGTGCTTCCCGGGACTGCCGAGGATTTCATAATCCCATTACTGGAGAAAGAATCCGGAAAAAAGGCAAGTGTGGATTTTGGTATTTCCTCAAATCCAGAATTTCTTAAAGAAGGAACAGCTGTTGAAGATTTTTTCCATACGGATCGGGTTGTGATCGGAGTGCAGGATCAAAGGACAAGAGAAATATTGGAAACGTTATATTCCCCCCTCAATGTACCTATCTTTACGACAACGATCAGGACATCGGAGATGATAAAATTCGCGAGCAATGCGTTCCTCGCGACTAAGATCAGTTTTGCAAACGAGATCGGAAATCTCTGCAAGGCATCCGGTATCGACAGTTATGATGTGTTTACCGGTGTCGGGCTCGACACCCGGATCAATCCGAAATTCTTCCGGTCCGGGCTCGGTTTCGGCGGTTCGTGTTTCCCGAAGGATGTGAATGCCCTTATTGCCCATGCACGATCCAAAGGGATCGATCCGATCATTCTCCACTCTGTAATCGAGACAAATGAAGACCAGCCCCGGCGGATGATTGATCTTTTAAAGAAGCATCTCGATCCCAAGGGTCACACGATCGGCATCCTGGGGCTTGCATTTAAACCGGATACTGATGACATTCGCGAGAGTCGGGCAATTCCTGTGATCCGGTTGTTATTACAAGCCGGTGCGAAAGTGAGCGTGTACGATCCCGAAGCGATGGGGAATTTCAGGGAGTTGTTCCCCGATATTTCGTACGCCGTATCCGGTTTGGAAGTGCTTGCATCCGATGCTGTTCTGATTATAACGGAATGGAAGGAATTTGAGTCGCTTGATTATCACGGGAAACTGGTAATTGATGGTCGGCGGATCGAGAAGGCACTGAGGGAAGCAGCGGTGTATGAGGGGATGTGCTGGTAATGGAAATTCGAAAAGCGATTATTCCTGAAGCAGGGCTTGGCACCTGGTTTGTACCGATAACAGTCTCAAAATCACAGGGAGTACATCAGCAACGTACGCGGCGGACTGGGAATGAATGCTGATGACGGGGGTTGTTATTCCGGCCCCATGTCCAGGTACCAGCTCAGTGCCTGTCACGTTCTGAAAAGATCTGGGAGTAAATCAGCAATACATAAGGAGGTATGTTGGTAAATGTCGGTTAAGAAGGCTATTTTTTCCCAGGCAACTGATCTTTGGGCCCGGATAATAATAGTATACCGAATAAATAGCGTATGGAATGATTCGGCGGCATATGTGGGGGATGATGGGTAATGGCGGTAAAAAAAGCAGTTATCCCGGCAGCAGGGCTTGGCACCCGGTTTTTACCGGTCACAAAATCGATGCCCAAGGAAATGCTGCCGATTATTGATAAGCCGGTCATTCATTACGTGGTGGAAGAGGCGATTGATGCCGGTATTGACGACATTATAATTATAACCGGTAGAGGAAAACGGGCGATAGAGGATTATTTTGATGATGCCCCGGAGCTCCGGATGCATCTTGAACGTCATGGTAAATGCCAGCAACTTGAAGATCTCAAGAATATTTCCCGGCTTGAAGGTATCCATTTTATCCGACAACGGGAACCGAAAGGACTTGGAGATGCAGTTCTGTGCGCTGAAAAGCACTGCGGTGATGATCCCTTTGCAGTACTCCTTGGTGATGACATTATGAAGGATCATACACCCTGTACGAAGCAGCTCATGGATATTTTTAACAAAACCGGATCCTCGGTTATTGCAATCCAACAAGTGCCTGAAGAATACCTGAACCGTTACGGGATTGTCAAAGGAAAAGAATGCGGGGAGAATCTTCTCTTACTTGAGGACATTATCGAGAAGCCGCATCCAGAGGCAGCTCCATCACAGTTCGGTTCAATCGGGCGATACGTGTTCAGCCCGGCACTCTTCTCCTGCCTGAAACTCACGAGCAAGGGTTCAGGGGGGGAGATTCAGCTCGCCGATGCTATCCGGCTTCTCATAAAGAAGGAAGATGTGTATGGATATTGCTATTCGGGAAAACGATTTGATACCGGGGATAAACTGGGATATATTGAGACGATTATAGATTATGCCCTGGATGATGAGACCATGAGAATGCCGTTGCGTGAGTATCTCAAACTAAGGGTGAGTTGATGAAAGTCCTCATAACAAGATGTTCTGGTAGTATCAATATATATCTTACGAATCAGTTTAAACAGGATGAAATTATGAGTACACAATCACCTGCATTTTTCAAAAATATGGTGGTTTGATGAAAGCACTTGTTACCGGATGTGCAGGATTCATCGGGAGTAATCTAACAGATCAATTACTCAAAGACGGTCATGAAGTAACCGGAATTGACTGTTTTACGAACTATTATTCCCCGGAGATCAAGAGAACCAATATTGCCAGTGCATTAAAAAATCCTCATTTTTCATTTCTGCAATCGGATCTGCTGGAGATGAATGCATACCCTGACGTGGATGTGGTTTTTCATCAGGCGGCTCAAGCGGGTGTGCGTTCATCATGGGGTGCCGATTTCTTCATCTATACGCGGAATAATATCGATGCAACCCAGAGACTTCTTGAATGGTATAAAGATAAAAACCTGAAAAAATTTGTGTATGCCTCATCGTCTTCAGTGTACGGGGATGTCCCTATTCCGATGACCGAGGATATGCGGTTACAACCGGTTTCCCCATACGGTGTGACCAAACTTGCAGCAGAACATCTGTGTCACCTCTACTGGAAGAATTTCGGGTTGCCAATGGTTGCTCTCCGCTATTTTACTGTGTATGGTCCCCGCCAGCGTCCGGATATGGCGATTAATAAATTTGTGAATGCAATTCTGAACGAAACGCCGATCACTCTTTACGGAGATGGTACCCAGAAACGGGATTTTACGTATGTTTCCGATGTGGTTGAAGCCAACCTGCATGCAGCAGAAACGGGAATTCCCGGATCTGTTTTTAATATTGGCGGGGGAAGTTGGATCACGGTCAATGAATTGATAAATGAGTTGAAGAAAAACTGCCGGAAACCTGTAAAAATCAATTTTGTCGAACAACAAAAGGGGGATATGAAAGATACTCTTGCGGATATACAGAAAACCGAATCTATACTTGGCTGGAAACCGCGTGTTCCGATCAGGGAGGGGGCCAAAAAGTATGTTCAATGGTATCTTCAGAATATAATTAATGTAAAGACGAACTAAAATAACGAAATGTAAATGTGAATAGAATCCTGGTCCCTCAAAGAAATGTGATATGAACGTATTTCCGGATTATATTCTGCATTATCGATATGCTGCTTATGAATTACACTGTGAATTGCGTGTCCACTGATATGATCTCTATCTGCGTCAACCATCTAGGCAAGAAAGACATTGGTGGGCCGGAGGATCCCTATCACACGCTTCACGATGCAATTGTCAATTCGCTAAAAAACGCAGTTCGAAGTATTTCACCGTGCTCCACCAGAACGAGGGATTCTGAGCGCTCTAAGCTGATGTTATTACGAGACCGATACATAACCGGGTTCAATTAAGGATTTAATATTTAAAGGGATAAACATGAATTCCGAAGAAATAAAAAAAATAGTTGGACAGTTTGACAAAGTTTCGATTTTGGTTATCGGTGATATAATGCTGGACAGATATTTATTCGGCACAATGTCCAGGATATCACCTGAGGCTCCTGCTCCTTTAATCGATATTACTTCGGAGAGTTTCAGACTCGGTGGTGCTGCAAATGCAATTAATGCAATTTGTACTTTAGGCGGGAAGGTTCGTGCTGTTGGTGTAGTAGGAGATGATTGGTTCGGCAAACGTTTAATTAAATTATTGAAACAGGAAGATGTAGACACAACTGGTGTAATTGAAATAAAAGAGCGTTCGACAACCGTTAAAACGAGAGTAATTGCTGAACAACAGCAGATTATTAGATTAGACAGGGAAAATCGAGATGCAATTAATGAGGCGTATACTCAATCAATTCTGGACTATTTACGCAAAAATATCGAATATGTAGATGGAATTCTTATATCAGACTATAATAAGGGCGTGGTAACAAACAAACTATTGAACGGAGCAATAGATTTAGCAAAGAAATTTGAGAAACCCACAATAGTTTATCCTAAAGTTGAACATTTTCTTGACTACAAAGGAATAACAATTATCGTTACGGATCTGGAAAAGGCTAGTTCTGTTACCGGAATCCGGCACATTAATGAAACAAGCATTAGAAACATGGGACAATGGTTATTGACCCACCTTGAATGCGAATTTGTGCTTATTACATGTGAGAAAGATGGTATGTCACTCTTTGAGAAAAATGGTGGTGTGAAACACATACCTCTTAGCGTAATGGAAGTACGAAATGTTACAGGAACTATTGACACGGTTGCAAGTTTAATTGCACTCTCTCTGGCATCAGGTGTATCCAATATGGTTGATTCAGTGCACTTGGCAAGTATTGCGGCAGGGATTGTCCTTCAGAAACCAGGGCGTATATCCGTATCACAGGATGAAATAAAACGTCAGATAGATACTATAAGAGAATGAGATAAAAATAGATGCGAACTTTCAATGACAACAACGAACGAGATACACAATCTTAAGGAAAAAGCGAGGATAATAAGAAGACACGTTGTCAATATGATTTTTGAAGCCGGGACCGGACATCCGGGGGGATCCCTTTCCTGCGTTGATATCATTACCGTTCTCTATTTCCATCAGATGCGTCATAATCCCTCGGAACCGGATGGGGTAGACCGGGATCGATTTGTTTTATCAAAAGGGCATGCTGCACCAACATTATATGCCACTCTTGCGGAATGTGGCTATTTCTCTGTCAATGAGTTGCTTTCATTACGAAAAACGGGTAGTTTATTGCAAGGGCATCCGGAAAACACAATACCCGGAGTCGAAGTGTCAACCGGCTCACTCGGGCAAGGACTCTCGATTTCTTGTGGTATTGCACTTGCAGCAAAAATTGATAATAAAGATTCTCGGGTATATACGCTGCTTGGAGATGGAGAATGTGATGAAGGTCAGGTCTGGGAAGCGGCAATACTTGCATCACATTATAAATTGGACAACCTGACTGCAATCGTGGATCGCAATGGACTCCAAATCGATGGACCTACTGAAAAAGTACTGAGCCTTGAACCAATCGCCGGCAAATGGAGGGAATTTGGCTGGCATGTTATTGAGATTGACGGCAATAAAATTGCTGAAATCATAGAATCATTGGATGAAGCCAAACGGATTAAAGGTAGACCAACGGTTGTTATCGCCCATACGCTTAAAGGAAAGGGGGTGTCATTCATGGAGTGGATCTGTGCATTCCATGGAAAGGCATTAAACAAAGACGAGATGAGAATTGCCCAGCAGGAACTGGGGGGTGAATAGTATATGGAGTTAAAATCCACCCGCGATGCCTACGGAGATGCGTTACTTAAACTGGGGGATAATCCAAAGGTTGTTGTATTGGATGCTGACTTATCTGCCTCTACACAAACAAGTAAGTTTGGAGCCAAATATCAGTCACGTTTTATTAATGTTGGCTGTGCAGAACAAAATCTGATGGGTGTTGCAGCAGGACTCGCAATTGCAGGGAAAATTCCTTTTGCCAGCACCTATGCAATCTTTTCTATGAGAGCCTGGGAGCAGATACGGAATACTATAGCACACGATTCATTATCAGTAAAAATTGCGGTGAGTCATGCCGGATTAACCAATGGACCGGATGGGGCCTCACACCAGTCACTCGAAGATATTGCACTTATGCGCGTGATTCCCAATATGAGCGTGATCGTCCCATGCGATGCCGTGGAAACGGCGAGTGCAATAATTTCCGAGACTTCCCGTAAAGGTCCTGCGTATATCAGGTTGAACCGATCAAAGACTCCCGTTATTTTCGATGATAATTATAACTTTAAATTTGGCGAAGCGATAAAACTGACTGAAGGGGACGACCTTGCGATTTTTACTACTGGAACCATGGTACATAAAGCACTTGAAGTATCAGAAATCTTAAAAAAAGAAAAAATCACTGCACGGGTAATCAATATTCACACAATAAAACCCCTTGATGAAAAAGCAATAATCAAAACCGCACAGGAAACCGGAGCGGTGATTTCGGTTGAAGAGCATAGCATTTTCGGAGGACTCGGTGGAGCTATTGCCGAGGTATTGGCAGAACATTATCCCGTTCCCATGAAAATTATCGGGATCAGGGATCTATTCGGGGAATCGGGCGAATATGATGAATTGCTTGAGAAATTTGGATTGACTGCCATGAATATTGTAACATCTGCCAGAGAGATTTTGAGGAGGAAAAAATGAAGATCTTTATTGATACCGCCAATATCGATGAAATTAAAAAGGCGAATGACTGGGGTGTGATTGATGGGGTTACGACAAATCCCACGTTGGTTGCAAAAGAGGGCAGGATCTTCGATGAAGTTGTTCAGGAGATAATCAGTATTGTGAATGGTCCGATAAGTGTGGAAGTAATCGGTATTCAGTCTGATGAGATGATAAAAGAAGCAATCACCATGTCGGCATGGTCACAAAATGTTGTTATAAAAATTCCGATGACACCTGAAGGGTTGAAGGCTGTTAAAATTCTCAATACCAGAAATATAAAGACTAATGTGACACTGGTTTTCTCGGTCAATCAGGCAATACTGGCTGCAAAAGCAGGAGCAACCTATGTCAGTCCGTTTATCGGAAGACTTGATGACATCGGTCATGATGGTATGCAGATTGTCCGGGATATGGTAACGATTTTCAAGGAATATAATTTCAAAACAGAAATCATTGTTGCAAGCGTGAGGCATCCCCTGCATGTGATTGAAGCGGCAAAAGTTGGTGCACATGTGGCAACAATTCCTTTCACTGTGATTGAAAAAATGTTTTCACATCCTTTGACCGATGCTGGATTGAACAAATTCCTGAATGACTGGAAAAAGGTTCCAAAATGATAATTAAATATATTAAATTCTTTTTATGATTAAATAAAATTAATTCAAGAGGTGTGTTGTAATGCATAAAGATGAAATGATTTTTGTTGCAGGTCATACAGGACTTTTAGGGTCAGCACTTGTGAAAAAATTAAAAACTGATGGCTATCGGAATATTATCACCAAAACCCATAAAGAACTTGATTTAACGAATCAACAGGCAGTAAGCGATTTTTTCCAGAAAGAAAGACCGGAATATGTGTTTCTTGCTGCTGGACTGGTGGGTGGCATTATGGCAAACAAGACGTATCCTGCCACATTTTTACATACCAATATTGCATTACAGGACGCTGTGTTTGAGGCAGCGACAAAAACTGATGTAAGGCATCTTGTTTTCTATGGTTCTTCATGTATATACCCGAAAAATTGTCAGCAACCCATAAAAGAAGAATATATGATGACCGGAGAAATTGAAGATACAAGCGAGGGATACGCAATTGCAAAGATTGCAGGAATCCTTGCTTGCAAGACATACAACAACCAGTTTAAAAATAACCGGTTTATTGCACTCCTTCCTAATTCCATGTACGGTCCCAAGGACCATTTTGACCTCGAAAACTCCCATGTCCTGTCGGCATTATTACGGAAATTTCATGATGCAAAAACAAAAGGAGAGAAAAAAGTTACTCTTTGGGGGACCGGCAATCCTCAAAGGGAGTTTATTTTTCATGAAGATGTTGCTGAAGCCTCCATATTTGCCATGAAAAATGCAGATAAACTTCGAAATGTGCATTATAATATTGGATCCGGCGTTGATTTTTCGATAAAAGAGCTGGCGCAGATGATATCGGAAATTGTTGGTTTCAAAGGCGAGATCGAATGGGATACGACAAAACCGGATGGAACTCCGAGAAAGATTCTGGATAGTTCAAGATTTTTGCAACTAGGATGGAGACCATTCACAGATATTAAAACTGGCATAAAAACTACGTATGAATGGTATGTAAGTAATCTTCAGAACGGGATACGTTAAGATGTCAACAACAGATACAAATAACCAAATGGATCTCCTCAGTGAAAAAGCTATCTGGGTCCGTAAGGAGACCCTGAAGATTCACAAAATAGCTCCCGAAACTCGAATCGCATCTTCCCTCTCCGCTGTTGAGATATTTGTTGTTTTATACTACGGAAAAATCCTCAAAATTGATGCAAAAAATATTAACTGGGCGGGGAGGGACAGATTCATTATCAGTAAAGGTCATGGTGCGATCTCACTTTACCCTATTCTTGCGGACTTGGGTTATTTTGATAAAAATGAATTGAAAGCTGTATGTAAAGAAGGTACCTTCCTTGGGGGCATTCCCGATTCAATTATACCAGGGTTTGAAACGATCAATGGTTCTTTGGGTCACGGATTGGGCGTTGCATGCGGCATCGCTATAGCGCTAAAGAGAAAAAACGCCAAAGAGAGTGTATTTGTACTGCTTGGGGATGGAGAACTTTATGAAGGGTCTGTATGGGAAGCGATAATGTTTGCCGGAGAGCACAAACTGGATAACCTGAATGTAATATTAGACAATAATCGGATATGCATGCTTGATTATTGTAAAAAAATACTGGATCTGGAGCCACACGAAGAAAAATTTAAAGCGTTTAAATGGGATATCAGGACTGTTGACGGGCATGATGTGAATCAACTATATCATTCGCTTAACATATTGAAAGCAGAGAGAAATCAAAAACCAAAGTTACTGATTGCAAATACCATCAAAGGTAAGGGGGTTCCAAGTCTTGAAATGGATCCCTTATGCCATATAAAAAATTTAAAACCGGCGGAGATCGATGCAATACTCGTGGGGTAAGCGTGACAGCAGAAATTAAAACGACCCGGGATGTTTTCATTGAAGAAATTTACAAGAGGATGCACGAAGATGAAAATATCTTTTTTTTGTGCGCGGATTTTGGGTCTCCCAAACTAGATGCGTTACGGGAAAAATTCCCGGATAGATTTATTAACGTCGGAATTGCAGAACAAAACTTAATTAATGTTGCCACGGGACTGGCACTGGAAGGATATACCGTATTTGCATATGCAATTGCACCGTTTTTAACAATGAGGGCATATGAGCAGATACGAGTAAATCTCTCTCTTCAGGCCCAGGTAAAAGAGATCAATATTAATTTGATAGGTGTTGGTGCAGGGTTGAGCTATGATGTTTCCGGACCAACACACCATTGCCTTGAAGATATTTCCATTATGAGAACCTTGCCAAATATGGTAGTATTCTCTCCCAGCGATTGGGCATTGGCACAAAAATTTGTGGATTATTCGATTAACGTAAAAAAACCCAAATATTTGCGGTTTGATGGCAAACCACTCCCACAAATTTATGAAAATGCTGATGCTATTAAGTTTGAAAATGGTTTTAGCGAAATATTCCACGGGGAAAGAATTTGCCTCGTCACCACTGGATATATGACCTGTAAAGCAATAAATGTCGCAAAAAAACTTGCAGAAAATAATATTCCCATTGGTGTGATTGATGTCTATATTTTAAAACCATTTAATGAGGATTTATTTTTTGAAACAATTAAAAATTATACCCATGTGATTACCCTTGAAGAAGCGTTCATCAATAAGGGTGGGTTAGACGGGTTAGTCTCAACGATATTGAATAGTAAAAATTCGGATATACAATTAATAAGAATGGGATTTGAAGATGCGTATGTGTTTGATATCGGAAGCAGGGAATATTTACATAAATTAAACAATCTCGATGAAGAAAGCATTAATAAAAATGTCAAAGATTTGACAAGGGAAGAATTAAAATGAAAATTCTTGTTACCGGCGGAGCAGGATACATAGGATCCGTGTTGGTTCCTACGTTACTTGGCAAAGGGCATGAAGTGATCGTTGTTGATAATTTTATGTACAATCAGCAGGTATTGCTGGATTGCTGTAATAATAAAAATTTAACCGTTATCCGTGGAGACGTTCGGGACAAATCCCTGATTTCAAAATGCATGCAGAATGTGGATGCTGTTTTTCCGCTTGCTTGCCTTACCGGGGCACCCTTATGTTCTAAAGATCCGATTGGGGCTCAGACTACAAATTTTGATGCAATCAAAATGATTCTCGACATGCGCAAACCAAATCAAAAGATCATATTTCCAACAACAAATAGTGGTTATGGGGTGGGTCAGAAAGGGATTTTCTGTACCGAAGATACCCCGCTTAATCCGATAACACTCTACGGGCGTTTGAAAGTGGACATTGAAAAGATTATTCTCTCATCAGGCAATTCTATCACCCTTCGACTTGCCACAGTCATGGGGGTAAGTCCACGGATGCGGCTCGATCTCCTTGTAAATGATTTTACGTACCGGGCAGTCAATGACAGGTTTTTAGTACTCTTTGAGCCGCATTTCAAACGAAACTACATACATGTGCGGGATGTTGCGAAAGCGTTTATCCACTGCCTCGATAATTTTGACATGATGAAAGATGAACCCTATAATGTCGGATTAAGTGAAGCAAATTTAAGCAAATGGGAACTATGCGAAGAGATCAAGAAACAAGTACCTGATTTCTATTTTGCTGAAGCAAAAATCGGTGAAGATCCCGATAAACGTGATTATATTGTCAGTAATGCGAAGATTGAAAAAGCGGGATTCGTTCCGGATTATTCGCTGCAACAGTCCGTTGCAGAGTTGATCAAAGGGTATCAGATTATTAAGAGAAACCAGTTTGCCAATGTTTAAGTGTGGATTCAATGGTACAACAACTGGACTTATTGCTGATAAATCCCGGTGCCCGGGATCAGGTATATGGCAACTTGGGTCTCTCTCTCTCTGGTATCGAACCCCCGCTCTGGTGTAGCTTGATTGCGGGATTTATTCGGGAAAACGGGTATTCGGTAAAAATCCTTGATGCAGAAGCAGAAAATTGGTCTCCTCAACGATCTGCAGAGAAGATTGCAGAACAAAATCCGCTTCTCGCTGCAGTAATTGTGCTGGGATCAAATCCCTCAGCAGCTTCAACGCCGAAAATGACTGCCACCGGTAAAATACTTCGATCATTAAAAACGACCGCTCCAGAAATTAAAACCTTGTTGGGTGGATTACATCCATCCGCGCTCCCAGAACGTACCCTTGTTGAAGAAGATGTAAATTTTGTCTGTCAGGGAGAGGGTTTTCACACAATTCTCGGCCTCTTAAAACTGCTTAAATCCGAAAGGGAACCCCGTAAATTCAGGATTAATGGTTTGTGGTATAAAAATAAGGAAAAAGTATTTTCAAATCCGATGTCATCGCCGATTAAAAATCTCGATGAACTCCCATTTGCTGCCTGGGATCTTCTCCCTATGGAGAAATATCGGGCACATAACTGGCACTGCTTTAATAATCTCAACGACAGGGGTCATTATGGAGTAATTTACACAAGCCTGGGTTGTCCGTTCACATGCAACTACTGTAACATCCATGCACTCTATGGAAAGCCAGGAATCCGGTTTCGAAGCCCTGAAAAGGTGGTCGAGGAGATTGACCTTCTCGTTAATACTTATCACATAAGAAATCTCAAAATAATTGATGAATTGTTTGTTCTCAATGAAGACCGCGTCAACAAAATATGTGATCTGATAATCAAACGTGATTATTCATTGAACATCTGGGTATATGCCAGGGTTGATACTGTTCATGAATCCCTCATGAAAACGATGAAACATGCTGGTATTAACTGGCTGGCATTTGGGATTGAATCCGCAAGCAAAACGGTTAGGGATGGAGTTACCAAGCGATTCAACCAGAAAACCATCAGGAAAGCGATTGAGATTACCCGAAGTGCAGATATTAACATAATGGGAAATTTTATTTTTGGTCTTCCGGACGATACATTGCAAACAATGCAGGAGACACTGGATTTGGCCAAGGAAATGAATCTGGAATATATTAATTTCTATACCGCAATGGCATACCCGGGTTCAAAACTCTATTTTGAAGCAATTCAGCAAGGAATTAAATTACCAGAGCACTGGCATGGTTTTGCACAGTATGGTGAAGATACATTACCAATGCCTACCAAATACCTGTCATCAGGAGAAGTATTGAGATTCAGAGACAGGGCGTTTAAAGAGTATTTAAGCAATCCCCAATACTTGAAAATGATACGAAGGAAATTCGGGGTTGAAGTAGAAGAACATATCAAAGAAATGCTCAACCATTCCATTCGCAGAAAATATGCATAACTGGAGAAACCTAAAATGATTATCAGCAGAACACCATTTCGTATTTCCTTTTTTGGAGGAGGAACAGATTATCCGGTATGGTATAAAGAACACGGGGGATCTGTGCTGGCTACCACAATTAATAAGTACAGTTATATTACCTGCCGATATCTCCCTCCGTTCTTTGAACATAAATATCGAATTGTGTATTCCAAGACAGAAACGATCCAGAATATTTCTGAAATACAGCACCCGTCTGTCAGAGCGACTCTCAAATTTATGGATATTAATCAGGGTGTCGAAATTCATCACGATGGTGATTTACCAGCAAAAACAGGACTTGGTTCTAGTTCATCATTCACTGTGGGCCTGACTCATGCCCTGTATGCCATGAAAGGCAAGATGGTAACAAAACGACAGCTGGCTCTTGATGCAATACATATCGAGCAGGACATTCTCAAAGAGAATGTCGGATCACAGGACCAGACCAGTGCTGCATTCGGGGGTTTCAATAAAATTGAATTTGGGGGGGAAAAACATATTCAGATCCAGCCAATTACCTTAAATCAGAAAAAATGCCATCTGCTTCAGGATCATCTGATGCTCTATTTCACGGGCTTTTCCAGAATTGCCTCGGAAATCGCCGGAGAACAGATCAAAAAAACTCCCGATAAACAAAACGAATTACATAAGATGCAGGAAATGGTTGATGATGCCATAGGCATTCTGAACGGAGGTGATTCGGATATTTCCGATTTTGGAAAGATTTTACACGAGAGCTGGACAATAAAAAGAAGTCTTACCGATAAGATTTCGACCCCGCAAATTGATACAATATACAAAAATGCCCTTAACGCCGGGGCACTTGGGGGGAAATTACTCGGGGCAGGGGGAGGAGGATTTGTCCTGTTTTTTGTCGAGCCTGAATTCCAGTCGGCAGTCAAAGAAAAATTGAAAAATTTATTATATGTACCCTTTAAATTTGAAAATACAGGCTCGCAGATTATCTATTATGCACCAGAAAATAATTATTAACGGTGTGAATACAATATGAAATCCGTTTTTAATGAAATTGATGTTGTTATTCTGTGTGGAGGGGAAGGAACACGTTTGCGCCCATTGGTTTCTGACCGTCCTAAATCGCTGGCTGTATTTGGGGATACGACATTTCTTGATATTTTAATAGAATCTCTTACAAATAGAGGATTTAAAAACTTTATTCTCTGTGTCGGGTACATGAAAGACCAGATTAAAGACCATTTTAAAAAAAGGGATGATATTTCAATAACTTTTTCTGAAGAGGAAGTGGCTCTTGGGACTGGAGGTGCATTAAAAAATGCACATACTCTCATACGAAGTGAGACTTTTTTTGTGCTGAATGGAGATTCGATCTGTGATCTGGATTTTGAAAAATTTTATTTTTATCACAAAAGCAAAAATGTAGTTTTGTCCATTGTATTAGTACAAACTAATAAGACTGAAGACTTTGGCAGTGTGAAGGTGAATAGTTCTCATGAGATTATCAGCTTCAAAGAAAAAATTACAAATAATACAAATGGTCTGATAAATGCCGGTATTTATCTGATGCGAGAAGACATTTTTTCGTATATGCCAAAAACAAATTATTTTTCATTGGAAAATGATTTTTTCCCGAAAATAATTCAGGAAAAATGTGCCGGGTTTATCATAAAGAGTGAATTAATTGATATTGGAACTCCTGAAAGGTATCAAAAAGCAGCAGGTTTTATCAGAGGGAAATCATGAGAATCAGTTTTGGTGATTTGGTCATCGGGGATATTGCAAAAAAGAATTTCCAGCGGATTTTTGATAAAAACTGGGCTTCGGAAGGCGATAATGTCCGGGAATTTGAAGCAACGTTTGCAGCAAAATTTGGATATAGGCATGCAATTGCCACAAGTTCAGGTACTGATGCGGATATGGTTTCCTGCGCAGCACTATATGATTTTGGTGCGAACCGGGGAGATGAAATAATTGTCCCGGCATTATCTTTTGTAGCTCCAACAAATGCAGTACTGGCTGCAGGTTTTATACCAAAATTTGTGGACATCGAGCTTGAAACTCTTAATATCGATCCTAAAAAAATTGAAGAAGCAATTACCGATAAGACCCGGGCTATTATGGTTGTCCATACCATGGGAAAACCCTGTGAAATGGACGCTATTATAAAAACTGCAAAAAAACACGAGCTGAAAATTATTGAGGATGCCTGTGAGGCTCATGGTGCTACCTATAAAGGAAAGATCGTAGGGACAATCGGCGATATGGGGGCATTCAGTTTCTATACTGCCCACCAGATCGTTTGTGGCGAAGGAGGGGCTGTTGTTACGAATGATGATAACATTGCAGCGGTAGTCAAATCGGTAAAATCACATGGGCGCCCTCCCGGTAGCATCTATTTCGATTTCCAGCGCATCGGTTTCAATTCGAAAATGAATGATATGGAAGCCGCCCTTGGACTTGAAGGTATTGTAACTTTTGATGATTTTTTCAATAAACGAAAAAACAATTTGTATAAATTACTGGAATTAACCAAGGACCTTTCACATTACTGTTACTTTATCAAAGAAGAAAAATATGAAAAGATAAGTCCTCATGCGTTTCCGATAGTACTGAAGGATAAAAAATACAACCGGAACAAGATGTACCAATATCTGGAGTCCAAGGGTATCCAGTGTAAAACCTTGTTTGGCAGCCTGCCTACCCAACACCAAGCCTTCAAATTCCTGAATTACCATTACGGCGATTTCCCGATAGCTGAATACGTTGGCGATAATGGTTTACACTTCGGGATGCACCAATACCTCAATGATGACGATATGCTCTTCATCAATCAGACATTAAGGGAATACTTTACAGAGTTTGAGTGATATGGATAGCAAAGAAATTTTAATTTCTGAATATATTGAAGGAAGCATCCTCACAAAAAAAGAACTTCAAAAAAATCATATTCCCGAAATTGCCCGGATTGCAGATGTAATTATCGAGGCATACCTCCAGGGTCATAAAGTCGTATGGTTCGGAAATGGGGGGAGTGCTGCTGATGCCCAGCATCTTGCCTGTGAGCTCGTGAGCAGGTTTTATTTTAAACGAAAAGCACTCGCATCTATCGCCCTGACAACGAACACTTCGGAATTGACCGCTATTGCAAACGACTATTCTTTTAACCAAGTTTTTGCGAGACAAGTAGAAGCATTGGTCAACCCGGGAGATGTGGTCATTGGCATCAGTACAAGCGGGAATTCACCGAATGTTGTTGAAGGGATAAAAAAAGCAAAACAACTCGGGGCAATAACCATTGCGTTTACTGGGTCAAAGGAAGGAGCGTTGACACAGGAAGTTGACTACCTGTTAAAAGTCCCTTCAGACACAACGCCCCACATACAGGAATCTCACATTATGATCGGTCATATAATCTGTTATCTGGTGGAAAAAGCATTGTTTCAAACTGCATGATGAACAATAAAGCGATTTTTGTGGACAGGGACGGCACGATTAACAGAGATATGCATTATCTGGATAACCCGGATAAGTTCATGATGTATCCTGGTGTGGGCAAGGGTATTAAGATACTAAAAAAAAAGGGATATAAAATAATTGTAATTACAAACCAATCGGGGATTGGCCGGGGTTATTTTACGGAACAACAATTATTGAGCATTCATGAAAGGATGACAGAAGAATTTCAGCAATTCGGTGTCATACTGGATGGAATTTATTATTGCCCGCATCATCCTGAAGACAAGTGCAACTGCAGAAAACCCCAAACAGGGTTGTTTGAACAGGCTATAGTTGAACATAATATTGATGTTCGAAAATCGTTTATGATAGGAGATAAAATTCTTGATATAGGGGCCGGTAAAAAAACAGGTACAACAACTATTCTTATCCCGGAACCGCAGGTAAGAGATGAGTATTTGTCAAAGAAGATAACCTGGGAATATTCACCGGATTATATTGCCGACGATTTTTGTGATGCGGTTGTGTGGATTCTAAACCTGGAAGGAAACGGATGACATCAATTGACGACGATTCAGACTGGACGATGGTGATTCGTTCACGTAAAGGCTGGTTTGACATTGATGTATCAGAACTATGGCGATACCGGGATTTGATTGTCCTTTTTGTGCGCCGTGATTTTGTTGCGTATTATAAGCAAACCATTCTGGGACCGTTATGGTTTTTGTTGCAACCATTACTGTCAACGATCGTATTTACGGTAATTTTCAGCAGGATTGCAAATATTCCCACGGATGGGTTACCCCCATTTTTGTTTTATATGGCCGGTATTGTTCCCTGGACATATTTTGCCAGTTGCCTGACACAGACATCAAGCACATTCATCACAAATGCGGGTATATTCGGCAAGGTATATTTTCCACGCATTGTGGTGCCAGTTTCAGTAGTGATAACAAATTTATTGACATTTGCAATTCAGTTTGGATTATTCCTGGTTTTTTTGCTCTATTTTTACCTGCAGGGATCAATCATTCACCCAAATGTATGGATTTTGCTCGTACCGGTATTGCTGTTTCAGATGGCAGCACTCGGACTCGGTATGGGGATACTGATCTCCAGTATGACAACTAAGTACCGGGACCTGACGTATGCGTTGGGATTCGGGGTCCAGCTCTGGATGTATGCAACGCCTATTGTCTATCCACTATCCCAGATCCCGGCAAAATGGCAGTGGTTGATTGCTCTTAATCCTATGACAGCGATTATCGAGACGTTTCGGTACGCGTTTCTTGGTTCCGGGGCGATACAACCCTGGGTATTGGGAGTGAGTTTCGCTATGACCATTCTGATATTAGCCATCGGAATAGTGCTCTTCAGCCGTGTTGAAAAAACTTTCATGGATACCATTTGATAGGGAAAATCAATACTATGAGCGATGTCGTGATTCGTGTAGAAAATCTTTGCAAGGAATATCATCTCGGCATTATCAGCCATGGTACATTACGTCGGGATTTTCAAAGCGGATGGGCAAAATTCCGGGGAAAAGAAGATCCCAACACCAAGATAGATTTAATACATAATGGGGGGGTAAATACAAATGATAGATTTTTGGCATTAAATGATATATCATTCGATGTTAAACAGGGTGAAATTGTTGGTATAATTGGTCGCAATGGCGCTGGTAAATCAACATTGCTTAAAATTATATCACGAGTAACCGCCCCCACTAAAGGCACGATAAAAATCAAGGGCAGAGTAGCAAGCTTGCTCGAAGTTGGAACCGGTTTTCATCCGGAGCTAACCGGCAGGGAGAATATTTTTCTGAATGGTGCAATACTGGGAATGCACACGTGTGATCTCGAACAAAAATTCGATGAGATTGTGAAATTTGCTGAAATTCACAAATTCATTGATACTCCGGTGAAACGATACTCAAGCGGGATGTATGTGCGACTGGCATTTGCGGTGGCAGCACATCTTGATCCGGAGATTCTTATTGTAGATGAGGTGCTGGCAGTTGGGGATTTGCCATTTCAGAAGAAGTGCCTCGGGAAGATGCGAGAAGTATCACAGGAAGAAGGGCGGACCGTTATTTTTGTCAGTCATAACATGGACGCTATCAGAAATCTATGCACACGCGCTATGCTTCTGCATGAAGGTAAAGTACTGATGGATGGTTCTACGGATGAAACTATAGGAAAATATCTCGTTGATAAGATGGGGTGCATTGGAGAACGAATCTGGCCAGATGTTAATATTGCTCCTGGTGACAAAGTTGTGCGTGTGCATGCTGCACGTGTCTTGGATCAACAAGGGAACGTCTGTAAAAGCTTCGATGTACGTGATCCGATTGTAATCGAGCTGGAATATCAGGTATTAGAAGAAGGTCATCATCTGCATGTACATTTCAGTTTTATCAAAGAGGGATATACATTGTTTGTCTCAAAAGATAATTTGGATTCCCCCTGGAGGGATACGGTATATCCAACCGGGTGTTATCGAGCTACATGCCACATACCTGGTGATTTTTTAAACGAGGGAGAAGTGTCAGTTTATCTCGCGATTACAACTGTAGGGATGGTTAACGTAGGTCATGCGAGTATAGAAGAGTTGCTGATTTTCGACATTAATGATAGAATGGATCCAAATGGTGTGCGTGGCAATTATCCATTAACTTGGGTTCGCCAAGGAGTAAGGCCACGGTTGCACTGGCATGTGGAAAAAATCTAAAACTATTTTGAAAAAGTAATTTTTTTTAAAATGGCACAAAAAAATGATATCAGAAAATATATTACAAAACTGAACAATGGGCATAAATAGATAGGATACGAAAAACTAAAATAGTGGTGAAATTGTGTCTACTTTCATTATTGCAGAAATCGGGATAAATCATAATGGTGATTTAGATACTGCAAAAAAACTTATCGATGGAGCACTTTTCGCCGGATGCGACGCAGTAAAATTTCAAAAAAGAACTATTGAAATAGTATATTCAAAAATGGAACTGGATAAACCGAGAGAAAGTCCTTGGGGTACTACTACCAGGGAACAAAAATTTGGATTGGAATTTGGCAGAAAAGAGTATGATGAAATCGATAAATATTGCAGGCAGAAAGGAATTTATTGGTTTGCTTCTGCGTGGGATTTAGAGAGCCAGGATTTTTTAAAACCGTATAATCTTAAATATAATAAAATTGCCTCAGCAATGCTGACATACCGGGAATTATTAGAACGAGTAGCAGCAGAAAAAAAATATACTTTCATTTCCACGGGCATGAGCACAATGGAGGAAATTAAGAGGGCGGTAAATCTATTCAAATCTGCAGGTTGTCCTTTTGAGTTGATGCATACAAATTCTACATATCCAATGAAGGATAAGGATGCAAATCTCAAAATGATACCGGTGTTACAACAGAGATTTGGTTGTAAAGTTGGATATAGCGGTCATGAGGTTGGATTAATTACAGCAGTTGCTGCAGTTGCATTAGGAGCGACTTCAGTTGAGAGACATATTACACTTGACCATTCAATGTACGGTTCTGATCAGGCAGCTTCGGTTGAAGTGATGGGCTTCTATAAATTAGTAAGATATATCCGAGCCGTAGAAAGCGCCCTGGGAGATGGGGTTAAGAGAATATCTGACGAGGAGAGAAAAGTTAAGGAAAAATTAAGAAAACATGAATGGGCAGAATGTGAATAATTACAGAAAACAATTTATTTTTTTATTCAAAACCGATTCATTATGGACAAATCTGATTCCCTTTCGAATAATAATATCAAAAAAGTAGCTATTTTAGGGTGTGGTAATATTGCCGGGGAAATTGATACTGACGTAAAAAAACGACATATATACACTCATGCAAAGGCGATTAGCACAATCAAGGAACTTAAGTTGACTGCCTGTTGCGATGTTGATGAAAATTGCCTGAGAACCTATGCAGAAACATGGAAAATTCCAGGACAATATCTTGATTTTCAAGAAATGTTGCGCAAGGAACAAATTGATATTCTTATCGTTGCGACTCCAACCAAATATCATTATGAAAATGTGCTGATGGCATTATCAAGCAACGTAAAAACAATATTTTGTGAAAAGCCACTGACCTTTGACCTCAATAAGGGTATTGAACTTGTAAAAAAGGCAAAACAGTCTGATATTTTATTAGTTGTTAACTATATGCGGAGATGGGACCGGTTTTATGCTGAATGCAAGAGCCTGTTAGACAGCGGGGAGTTAGGGAAAGTGGAAACGATTGTTGCCTATGTTGACACTGCCTTATTTATGAATTCGATCCATATGCTGGACATGCTGCTTTTTTTTGGTGGTGATGCCTTTTCCTGCCTTGGATTTATAGACCGGATTAACAACCCACGAGTGGTTCATGGAGAAAAGGATTTCGGGGGTATTGCTTTGATAAGACATAAAAATGGCATTACGAGTTTTGTTAAAGCTACCGGTGAGTCCCGGAAAAACCATTTTTTTGAGATTGATATACAATGCACCAAAGGAAGAATGAGGATATTAGATGATGATACCAGATACGAAGTATATAAATTCAGGAAAAGTTGCCAGCATACAGGGTTGGAGGAATTGGCTCTTGAATATACCAAATTCAATGATGACAACCATGAACGGATTGTTGAAGCGTATCGTGATATTCTCGGGTATATTGAAAATAAAAAGAAGCCACGATTTTCATCTGCTGAGGCACTGAAATCAATAGAGCTCGTTAATTTAATATATGCATCGGATTCTATCGGCAATTTACCGGTATATCCTCAAGTGTATGATAAAATATGACCGATAATCGATTATTTATCAACGGAGGGAAACCTGTCAGAACTCGGGAATTCAGGTCCAAACCCTATATCACAGAAGAAATGATCACGCAGGTTGCGTCCTTGATGCGGGAAGGAAGATTTACACGATTCATTGGATCGCCCGTCACTGGCACACAGGAAATAATCAAAATGAACAGTGTAAACGCGGAAAACCTGGATTATAGCGTTTCGGTTATCGGGGGAGCGAGTGTAAGAAAATTTGAGAGCGACTGGTCAAGAATACATAAGGTCGATTATTCTGTAGCAGTCAATTCCGCGACATCCGGCTTGTTGACCGCTATGCTAGCTTTAGGAATTGAGCCAGGTGATGAAGTAATATGCTCTCCATTCTCTTTTTCAGCTTCAGCTACGTCAATAATTGCCGCAAATGCTGTTCCAGTATTTGCTGATATTGACTTAGACACATTTTGTTTGTCTCCCGTCTTTGCTGAAGGAGCGATTTCCTCATTCACAAAAGCGATTATGCCTATCCATTGGAATAGTAATGCCGGAAATCTTGACACACTTCTTACATTAGCAAAAAAGAATGAGTTAAAGGTTGTCGAAGATGCTTCCCAGTCCCCGGGAATGATATATAATGGAAAACATCTGGGCACCCATGGTGATGTCGGCGTCTTTTCACTTAATGAGCCCAAGAACATAATGACCGGTGAAGGTGGGATGATCGTTACAGATAATATTGATATTGCGGTGAAATGCAGGTTAATCAGGAATCACGGTGAATCGATTGTTGAAGAGGATGCACCGGATGATTTACTGTATAATTGCATTGGATATAATTTCAGAATGGTGGAATTGTTGGCTGAGGTAGGGTGTGAACAACTGAAACATATGGATGATCTTAATAAAATAAGAAAAAATAATTACACCTATTTAGTTAAGGAACTTTCAAATGAATTGGGGGATTCAATTATTCCGCAAAAGATCACCCATCCAGACTCATATTTCCCGTATACCGCCGGATTTCGCTGGTTGAGTGAAAAGTCAGGAATACACAGGAATACTGTGGCCGAAGTTTTACGCTCGGAGGGAATCCCTGTTGCAAGCGGGATTTCAAGGCTCATGTCTGACAATCCCATGTTTCAAAAACAAATAGCATTTGGAAAACAGCATTTTCCATTCTCGTACACTAAAAACTTCGATAAACGAAAATACTCAATACCACCCTTGCCAAATGCAAGAAAATTACAGGAAGAAGAATATCTTGGATTTTTTCAGATTGGTTGGCCAAATACTCCCGAAGATATGGATGATATTGTATATGCGTTTAAAAAAATAATATCCAACAAAGAAAGTCTAGTGAAGAATCAAGTTTTGAGAAATGCAATTCGTTTTGTTTCTGGAAGATAAGTATGGCACAACAGATATTAGCCGTGATACCGGCAAGAGGTGGATCGGTAAGAGTCCCAAGGAAAAACATTAAATTATTGAACGGGAAACCGTTAATCGCCTATGCGATTGAAGCGGCAAAGAAATCCAAAACGGTGAATCGCATTATTGTATCGACAGATGATAACGAAATTAAAGATATTGCCTTACAATACGGTGCTGAGGTTCCATTCGAGAGGCCCGCCAATATATCAGAAGATGTCCCTACGGAGGATGTTGTTCTCCATGCAATTGAGTGGCTTGAAAAGAAAGAGTCATATTTTCCTGATATTGTGGTTTGCTTAGAGCCACCAGTACCTTTCCGAAAGGCTGAACATATAGACAGATGTGTCCGGGCAATATTATCTGATAACAGTATAGATTCTGCAATTACAGTGACGAATGTTAAAGGTATGAGACCCGAATGGATGGTTCGTATAAAAAAGGAGAACTTGATAGAACCATATACGGATTATTTCACGAAACACGGGGATGCCCTGTTAAAATTTCCAGCCAGCCAAGACTTCGAGCCATTGTACAAAACGATTGGCGTAGTATTCTCATGCAGAGTTGATGCATTACGCAAATACAAAAGTCTCGTGGGAGTAAAATGTGCAGCCGTTGAAATTGATACTTCTGAAGCATTTGATTTGGATTATCCCGAAGATTTCGAAATGTGCGAACTATTAATGAAAAAGAGTCATGGTTGAGGAAATAAGATACCCATGCCTAATTATCTTGAATTGAACTATCCCGATGATGAATATGGACCAGATAAATACCCACAGAGACTGTGTGATTATTTAACAAAACATTATTTTATTAATGAAGGATGGTCATCCAAGCGTTTGCTTGATATTGGATCTGGAAAAGCAAATGCACTTGTAGGTTTTTCGAGAAATGGATTTGACGTAAAAGGAATTGATAAACGGGATGAATGTATACATATCCTCTCTGGTTTTGATATACGGGAATGCAATCTGGAAAAAGACAAATTTCCTTTTGACGACAATTATTTTGATTATATCTATTCCAAATCGGTTCTTGAACATATCACCAACACAGAACATGTAATTAAAGAAACTTTTCGAACATTAAAGCCAGGCGGTATAACAGTACAGTTAACTCCTGACTGGACAACGGATTATAAATTTTTTTGGGACGATCCCACCCATGTGAAACCCTTTACCCGCAAGGGGCTTCAAAATACTTTCAAGCTTAATAATTTTATAGATGTTACCTGCGAACGATTTTACCAGCTCCCATTTTTATGGAAATATCCAAATCTTACTTTTTTAACACGTATAATATCTATATTGCCAGATAGTTTTAAGTGGAAAGATAAGGATGAAAAGATTCAACGAGTTCTTATTCGTCATTCTAAAGAGCGGATGCTTCTTGTAAGTGCTAGGAAACCGTATTAAGATGAAAAACCCCATCGGAATCATGCAGGGGAGATTATCCCCTCCAGTAAATAAAAGAATTCAGGCATTTCCCCAGGATACGTGGCAACAGGAATTTTTTTTGGCCAAAGAAATTAATATTGAACAAATCGACTGGATCGTAGAAGCAGATACACTATATGAAAATCCATTATTATCTGCAGATGGCGCACAGGCCATAAAAAACGTGTTAGCAAAAACCGGAGTGCATATTGGGGCTGTGTGTGCTGATTATTTTATGGATTGCCCGCTCATACGATGTTCTGATTCAGAGCTAAAAGAACGTTTAAATTTGTTAGAGTTGTTAATTAACCGTTTGCATTATTTTGGAATCAAATACTTGGAGATACCATTTGTTGATAACTCAGCTATCAAAGATATCTCAGAATTGAAACAAATAGCACAGATTGTGAAACCATTTTTACAGAAATCTTTTCAAGCAGGAGTTATTCTTGCGTTTGAAACCTCCTTATCTCCAGAAATGTTTAGGACTTTTCTTACACATCTTGATCATCCGGCAGCAAGGGCTAATTACGATATGGGCAACAGTGCCTCTCTGGGATATTATCCCAGAGAAGAGTTAGCATTATATGGCGAAAAAGTAGTTACGGTCCATGTAAAAGACCGCATACTCAATGGTGAAACCGTTCCTCTTGGTGAGGGGGATACTGACTTTGCGGCGTGTTTTAGTATGTTAAAGGTTAGAGAATATAAAGGCCCATTTATTCTTCAAGCGGCAAGAGGTACTGATGAAATTGAATGGACCAAAAAAAATATGACATTTATAAAAAACTTATTACAATTGGTAAACAGGAATGATTGATGATAAAATGAAGATTCTTTTTATTGGATTGGGTGGAATCGGACAAAGACACCTGAGGAATGTCCGTGCAAAATTTGGAGACAATGTATCAATAATTGCATACAGGGCACGAGGTTTAAGAAAAACGGTCACTCCCAATCTGACGATTGATGAAGATGTTGATTTTATAGAAAAATACTCTGTTGAAGTATTCACTGATCTTAAGGAAGCGTTGAACCAGTCACCAGATGTGGCTTTCATCTGTAACCCAACGAGTCACCATATGTCTTCATGTTTGACTGTTGCTGAGGCGGGTTGTGATTTTTTTGTGGAAAAGCCACTATCCAATACTATGGAGGGTGTTAAAAAGTTACAAGCCATTTGTACTGAAAAAAACCTAATCTGCCATATCGGCTACCAACTACGCTTTCATCCTTGTTATCAATTGGTAAAAAAATTGATAGAGAGGGATGAAATCGGAAATATATTGTCGGTTCATTCAGAAGTCGGAGAATACCTACCGGATTGGCATAAATATGAAGATTACCGTCAGATGTATGCATCCAAAAAAGATTTGGGCGGTGGTGTAGTACTTTCTCAAATTCATGAAATCGATTACTTATACGATCTATTTGGGATACCGACCAGAGTTTTTGCCATGGGTGGTCATTTAAGTAATTTAGAGATTGACGTGGAAGATATCGCTGATGTTTTAATGGAAGTAATTTTTCGAGAAAGAAGTTTTCCGGTATCACTCCATTTAGATTATATCCAACGTCCACCTTCGCGAAGCTGTAAACTTGTAGGTGATTTGGGGAAAATAGCTATGGATTTCACGAACATGAAGGTCGTTGTGGAAAAACCGCAGACTGATACAAAACTGTATGATTTCCATGGATTCGATCGGAATGAACTCTTTACCAAAGAAATTGACCACTTTTTTGAATGCGTTATCAGTCGCAGAAAGCCGGTTGTATCATTAAATGATGGTATCCGCAGTCTTCAGATCGCATTATCTATAAAAAAATCAATTGATTTAGGGGAGACTATATATCCAAAAAATTTTCACAAGGGAAAACCATGACATTGAACAAGTTATTTGATCTTTCCGGAAGAGTGGCAATCATAACTGGAGGAGCGGGTTTATTAGGTGTCCAGCATGCAGAAGTTATAGCTGAATCTGGAGGTCACCCGGTTTTAATCGATATTAATGAAAAAGAATCTCTACAAAAAGCAAAAGTTATTTCTAAAAAATATAATGTGAATTCGATGGGGATTAAGACAAATATTACGATTAAATCCGAAATAAAGTCCATGTTAGAAACGGTTCTTGAAAAATATGGCAGAATTGATATTTTGATCAATAATGCAGCAAATGATCCCAAAGTGAAAGATAATGATGACAATAAAGTATGGACCCGATTTGAGAATTTCCCGCTTGAGAATTGGAATCAGGATATTGCAGTGGGACTGACCGGAGCCTTTTTGTGTACACAGATAATTGGTTCTGAAATGGCCAAGCGAAGAACCGGTGTCATTTTGAACATTTCGTCTGATCTTGGATTGATTGCCCCTGATCAAAGAATATACGCAAAAGATGGTTTACCTGATGAAAAGCAACCGGTGAAGCCCGTCAGTTATCCGGTTATAAAGAGTGCTCTTATTGGACTGACGCGATATTCTGCTACCTATTGGGCTGATAAAAATGTCAGAGTAAATGCGATATGTCCCGGGGGTGTTCAGACAGATCAGCCGAAGGATTTTTTGGAAAAATTGTCGTACAGGATCCCGATGAGCAGGATGGCACGAAAGGATGAGTATAAAGGAGCAATATTATTTCTCATCTCTGATGCTTCGTCATACATGACAGGAGCGGTATTATCGGTAGACGGAGGGAGAACATGCTGGTGAAAAATTTCCTTTTTTTCTGATTGTTATTAGTATGTTTGGGAGGGTAATATGAAATGCAATTATTGTGGTTCATCGGACAACGAGATTATATATGAATGGACACGATATGAGAAAAATAATATATTACAGTGTAAAAATTGTGGTTTAGTTTTCAAAGAGATACATTCGGCTATAACAGAGATCGAATTTTTTTATAAAAAAGAATATAGAAAAATAAAAACCGTACCCACACTGACACCCGAACAACATTGTAGTAGTAAAGTATCAAAAAATGATGCGATCGATCGAACTCAATTCATATCAAGAAACGTTAATTTAAAGAGTAAAAAAATTCTTGAGATAGGTTCAGCATCTGGGAGTTTATTAGAAAAATTGCGAGATGCTGATGCAGAAGCTGAGGGCATTGAATTGAACGATGATTTTCGGCGGCACTCACAAAAACTTGGGTTTAATGTTTTTGACAGACCAATTGAAGAGTCAAATTTTAAAGAAAGATATGATATAATCGTTTCATTTATGACAATTGAACATTTTATTAATCCAAAATCAGCATTTAAATCAATATTTATTGCATTAAAACCGAACGGATTATTTTTTGGGGAAGTTCCAAATCAAAATGATTGGAGGATCTCTATCTTTAATAACGAACTTATTAAACGATTGCATTATGATCCCAACCATTATTTTTATTTTTCTCCAGAGACATTAAGGATGTATTTAGAATCCAGCGGTTTTAGTGATAACATATTTGAAACAGTCGAACGTTATAACAGTTTCATACAATTGAGAAACATATTGTGTAATAAAGAGTCAGAAAAAAAAATAGAGACTTTATTAGATAAACATATTTTTCCCACCACAGAAAAAGAGGATGTTAGATTACACCATTCAGATGATCAAACAGAACACGAATTCAATAGGATATTTGAGAGGGTAGTCAATTATGAATTAATAGGCAATTGCATAAGATTTATTGCGTTAAAAAATTCTAACAACGGGAAGGGAAAAGATTAATGAAAATTTTATTTGTGATATATGATAATGAAGGCGCCCAGAATCCAATTCCTATGGGACCTTGTTATGTAGCTGCGTATTTAAAGAATAATGGTTATGAAGATATTCATTATTACAGCCAGGATATTTACCATTATCCGGAAGAACATCTCACAAAATATATTTCTGATAACAATTTCGATGTTATAGGGTTGGGTTTTACCGCTGGATACTTTCAATATAATAAAATAAAAAAAATTTGCAATGCAATACATAAGGCTGAAAACAGGCCATTTTTTGTTCTCGGAGGCCATGGACCAACCCCGGTTCCGGAATTTTTTATGAAAATTACCGGAGCAGACGCAGTTGTAATGGGAGAAGGGGAAATCCCCTTTTTGAATTTGGTAAAATCTTTGGAAAGCAAGACATCACTCGTTAATGTAAAAGGACTGGCATTCAAGGATGGAGACAAATACGTAATTAATGAACGAGAAAAACCGATAAAAGATCTTGATGCAATCCCATTTCCATATTATGATCCTTTACCAATGGAATATTATGTTAATGCCAAAGTATTCAAGATGAAGAGAACGGACCGCATGATCACTATGATCACAAGCAGGGGCTGCAACTATACCTGCAATTTTTGCCAGAGATTAGAAAAAGGGATCCGTTTTCGTTCAGTTGAGAATATTTTGGATGAACTTAAAAAATATATACGGGATTATAAAATAAACTTTGTAGTTTTTTGGGACGAACTTTTTATGTACTCAGAAAAAAGGGTTGCCGAGATTACGGAAGGGATCATAACTGAAAATATAAAAATAAATTATTGGTGCACTGGAAGATTGAATATAGTCAATCCACGCATTCTTGAAATGTTAAAAGAGTCGGGTTGTGTGTATATTGATTATGGTATTGAGCAGTTTGATAACGAGTCGCTCCAGAAGATGAATAAGAGACAAACCGAAGAGCAAATCATTAAAGGTATTGAACTTACGAAAAAGGCAGGCATTAACATAGGGTTTAATATCATATTTGGCAATCTGGGTGATACAAGAGAATCCCTTCGAAAATCTTTGGATTTGTTGAAAAAATATAATGATTTCGGGCAGCTCAGGGCTATCCGGCCAGTTACGCCATATCCGGGTTCCGCTTTGTTCGATATAGCTGTCAAAAAGGGATTATTAACGGGACCTGAAGATTTCTATAATAAACATAAAAATGTTGAATTATTAACGGTAAATTTTACTGATATTCCCGATGATGAATTTCATAAATTAATGTTTGAGGCAAATAGGGAGATAATAAAAGAGTATTATAATCATATTATGGATGAAACGATCAACACCTATCATGATGTTTATTTTAGGGGAGATGTGAACTTTAGGGGGGCAAGACATATTTAATAGCCATTATGTTTTAGGGTTCTCAAGGAACGGACTCAATAACTCCTTCACTGGTTGACTATTTTGAGTGAGTTTATAGTCATCAATCAAGCGTAATATGTCCAATTTGTTTATTTGCAATTCACCCATGTTTGCCAGGAGAGACACATACATCACCAGATTATTAATAAAATTACCAGGCGAATCATCATTTTTTTGACTGATACAATAGTTATGACGCCGGTCCCAGATTACGTGGTCGTCAATCATCTGAATATTAATAATATTTGCATCAAGAGCCATCTTCGTAATGTCAGTATTGGGAAAATATTTCAATGAAAATAAATTGAGTGAGAAGGGTTCCGGTAACTCTAACATAAGATCGATGCTATCCAAAGATTCCTGAAATGATTCAAATGGATTATCGAAAATAAAATCATGTCTTACACTGATATTATATTTCTTGAACATGTTTGCTTGTTGAATAATTTGGGAATTGCTGTAATCTCTTTTAAATACTTCTTTTCTAACTCGTTCCGATCCTGACTGCACCCCGAGCCAGACACCAACAAGACCTCCTTTTTTTAATATCTTGAGTAATTCCTCCTTGCAGGTACCGGGGTAGAACTCACAGTAAAATGGCAAGCATATCTCATTTTTGAATCGTGAGAAAAATTCTTCAGCCCATGCTTTATCCGGAATAAAAACCTCATCATAAAAATTAATTTTTTTGATATTGGGAAAATTCCCCTTGACCTCGATCAATTCGTTCATAACGTGATCAACGCTGCGGTGCCTGATTTTTGACCATTGCCGTGGATAAACTTTCTTTGCCATATATGAATTGGAACAGTAAGTACAATGATAGGGACACCCTCTCCCGGCCATAATCCCATATCTGGAATTTTCACTGTATGGATCTCTGTTAACAAGATGATTATTCTCAATATAAAATGTTGAGACCGGATCAAACACTATGTTGGGTAATAGATCCAAGTTTGTGTTTAAAGGGCGTACATCATTCCTGTTTATCCTATCATTCCAGTTAACCCATAAATTCGGAATGTTGCCTACCGGCTGATTATTATATATGCAATCAACGAGTTCAGGAAATGCATCATCCCCTTCACCAACACATAAAATATCACAATATGGAATAGAATCTTCCGGATTGAGCGATGCCTGCCACCCCCCAACAACAATTTTAAAGCACCCCACATCACGAATCTGTGAATATAATTGCTTGTACAGTTGAAAATAGGGGGATACCAGAGAAAAGCTAATGATATCCGGTTTGAGTTCAGCAACATACTCCACTAAGAGAGAGATCTCCTGTTCAGTTACCATTTTTTTATTGTCTGTAAATGAATCATGTTGTCGTTTTTCATATTCTTTTTCAAACTCCACCTTAAAAAAAAGTAATTTAGTGTCATAACCCCGGACTTTCATTGCAGAGAAAAGTTGCCGCGTCCCTATTGCCTCGCCATTAAACAATGATATAAGTAATATTTTAAAATCCGCTTCTTTCATAGGTTGCCCACCTTATAAGCAAGGCTCATTTATTAATTACAGTTTGTGTTAAGCTTGATTTGTAAGGAATAGGGATAAATATGCGTTTTCTTTGGAAATCACCAATCTCGTGAGGGATTATTCTTGCTCCGGGGAAAATCCCTTTGATCATCATCTGTTTTTTGTGAAAACACGCACTATCTTTTTAATTTCAAGAGATGAAATTATCTAGAATATAGTGATGTTTACTTTAAGGGAGATAATTAACTTAAGGGAGGCACGACATATTTTATGAAAATTGGGTTGGTAGTTTTGGATATTGATGGAGTTTTGACTGACGGCAAACTTACCCTTGATTCTCGAAATAATGAATATAAATCCATAAATTATCGGGATCTGGATGCAATAACCGTGCTAAAAAATAAAAGAATAAAATTGGCCTTATTAACGGGTGAAGACGTTGCATTAGTGGATTCAATGGCAAAGCGTTTCGGTATTACCCGTATTTTCAAGGGTGAAAAAGATAAGAAAAGGGGGCTCACCACAATATCTGATTGCTTTGAGATACCCTTGAGCAACATCTGTTATATCGGAGATTCGGATCGAGATGCTGAAGCTTTAAAAGTCTGTGGTTTAGCTATTGTTCCACAAGATGCCACAAAAAAAGCAAAGGAATCCGCATCAGTAATTTTAAAAACAAAAGGTGGTGATGGCGTGGTTCATGAAGCGCTCGAATTTTTGATTGCACATGATTATTTATCAATGAGAAAATAAACTATGAATTTTAAATCAACGGTATATTTACCAGATTCCTGGGGAAGAATCGAACATCTTAGAAAAATCATAGCCGGGAGACCCGTTATAATTCTCGCAGCTGGTCCCTCTATAATGGAACTTGAAGAGAGAATATGCGAGCTTAAAAACACCGATATCTGCTATTTCGGATTAAACAATTTTTCAGTTCAGGAAACTCAAATTTTACGCCAAATCGATAAACACACATCGATAATAATGGATAGTTGTCGAGAATCCATACCCAAGAATATTGACTATATTATTGGGTTCCTCAATCGGGATGAGGATAACATGTTCATATCTTCATTCTGGAGGAATACATTTGAACTGCTTGGCGCAGATTTTGATCTGAATCAGTTCATCAGTAATTACAATAAAAAAAACCTTTTCTTTAGTTTAAGTTTTGATCCGCTTGTTAGAATTTTTCCGGATAATGATAACCCTTTACATTTTAATAGATCCAACTCGTTGGAAGTATTGATTCAACTGGCAATCATAGGAAAAGCATCAAAAATAGTAATATTTGGTGCGGACGGATATTGTGAAGAAAATCATGAAGAATATTATTATCGACAAAATGAATATGGGGTCATGCCACATGAAACCTTAATTGAGGATACTCATGTTTTTAATGCATCAGCTCCTATTTCAATAAAAAATGTGTACAAAACATATAATCTTGACCCGATTGAAATTTTAAATTGCTCTGAAAAAAGCTTTCTCACCCCTTTTTCCAATGTATCATACGATGTTGCTTTTGAGTGCCTTATTACAGGAAAAAAATTCAACAGAACTTCGGATTTACGAGTGCCAAAAGTATCTATCATTTCACATTATTTGAATAATACGGGTCTAACAAGAGATACTATAGAAAATATATCCAACCAGTCTTACACAAACTATGAACATATTATTATCTATAATGAAGATGATGACAAAATCCATGATATTAAACAACAATTTCCTCAGATCCGATGGGTTCCAGAAAAAATCCCTGATGAACAACCATGCAGGTTCGGGCAAGCCAAGATGGAAGTTGGCTTGCCGACTCTTATGCTAAATTTGGGATGGATACCTGCGATCAAAAAGGGTATTTCAGCGGCTAGAGGGGATTACATATTCCAATGCAGCATTGGTGATGGATATTTAAATGAAGATTGGATTTGTTCCTGTGTGGAAGTTTTGGAGAACGATCCGGATATTTCTTTAGTTTGGGGCTTATCTGAAAATATAGTGCGTCCCTTTGAAGAGATAGAAAAATCTCATTTTTTTGAAAGACCTCCGATAAACGCAAAAAATTATATTTACTTTTGGCTTAAGAAAAAAATTGTATTCCCCAAAGGAAACGTCTGTGTAAGAAAAAAAGTTCTTGAAGAATGTCTCCCATCCAGGGTTTCAAAAACAAGCGATGAACGTGAAGCATGGCTCGCTTTCAATTACAGATTTAATGTTTCGGGCTATCAGCCAGTTTTTGTTCCAAAAGTAGTTGATTACTGCAAGATAACGGATATTATTAACGGGAAAAGTAGAGATCCGGATACGCAAAATTTGTTGAACGGATATTATCAAGAGATTGATCAATATAAAAAACAGTTAATCGAACAGAAATTAGTTCATCATTACAGAGATGGTTCCGACAAACTGTTACCCGATGGCTTTAATTACCGCATTTTTTTGTTTTTCATTGCCTGTGAATTTATTAATAAAATCTTACCTGATAAATTGTCCATCGATTGTGAAGAATATCTGGATTATTGGATGATCAACCAATGGAAAATTCTGAAGATTGAGATGATAACATGCTGGCATCGGTTGATAAAAAATCCTTTTAAGGCAATGCGTTTGCGCTTAGCGGGAAGAGTTAAACGAAAGCAGTTAAATGAAAAGCCATCTCGGTTTATTTATCAGGATTAATTTTTATGAATGACATATTAAAGAAGAGAGTAAAAAAAATATTAGGAGTGAAAAATCTAGATCTTATTAACAAAATTTTCCATAATCTTCATGAAATTCGTTTAAATCTATTTTTCAAATATCACTTTGGCCGCCTGATAATTTTGAATTTTTTTTTTATGAGACGCACGATTTTAAATAGAGCGAAACCTCGTAACAAGCGCCATGTACTGTTTGTCACAGAAAAGTGGTTTGAATGTAATCCAATGATGGGACGTTCAAATACGGAACATAATCTTCTTGGATCGCTTGAAGCCTCCGGTCTGGCAACACAAGATCAATTTCACTATGATGAATATTGCCTCCAATACCACCGTCCATGCGATGCTGCGCTATTACAACTATGTATGGAAACTGAACCGGACATTTTAATTTTCTCTCAGCCCGATGCTTATGCTCCGCGGTGGGAGACTTTTGGATTAATTCGAAAGAGGCTAGGTATACCGGTAGTTGTAATATGGTGGGACTTCTTACCTGATGCCGAGTCGATCCTACAATATGTTGATTTGAATATAGTCTTACAATCAGTGTATCTTAAAGAAACGAGCCATCCCGAAAAGTACCTTCTTATGTGGACCCCTCAAGATCCGAGAATATACTATAACCCTAATTTAATCAGAGATATCAACATCAGTTTTATCGGAGATAAAAATAAGCCAGACCGGCTCAAAGGGATCTGTGCATTAAATAACAATAGTCTTAACGTTTATCTTTCGGGAGGGATGCGAGATCATCGTCTCACCTCTGACGAATATGCCCATGTTCATATGCGATCAAAAATTGCATTAAATTTTAGCGGGGGTGGATTTTGGAGTGACGAGGCCCGTTTTCGTGTTCACCATGCCAAAGGACGGATATTCGAATCTACGTTATGTGGAGCAATGTTGCTTGAATCTGACAACCCTGAAACAAAAATATGGTTTGAACCCATGGTTGACTATGTACCATTTTCGAATGAAACAGACTTAATAGAGAAGGTGAAGTACTATCTTGAACATGATGTTGAGCGTGAAATAATTGCGGCAAATGGCTACCAGAAAGCAAAAAAAATGTATAACTGTGAGAAATTCTGGATGATTGTATTTGCAAAAATATTCGACTCAAATTTCGCATAATATCCGGGGTATAAAATGATCAATCGAACTATACTTTTTCTCACCGTTTCTGATTGTAGTAATGACCCCATTGTAAATCGAGGAGATGTTGATGGAAGGGTAAACCACAATTTTGAAATTAGTACAATTGATCCTTTGAAAAAGATTTTTTCAAATGTAATCGTCTATGATTATCTTAAAAGATATGTCGAAGTTGGGGTAAAGAGAACAAATCAGGAGATTCTCGATATTGTTAACCAGAAAAAACCGGATTATGTTTTTTGGCCCTCAATGACATATGAGATATTAGAATCCACATTTGACAAGATTCGACTACAAGGGCCCAAGGTTATTGGGTGGTTTTTTGATGATGAGATCAGGTTTGATGACTACTCAAAATGGTGGATTCCCTATCTGGATTATATTTTAACTACGGATAAAGAGTCTATAAAAAAATATCAAATGTTTGGTGGTACTGCAATATATTCTTTGAATTTTTCAAATAGTGAGTATTTTAAAAAATTAGATACAAAAAAAATTTATGATGTCTCTTTTGTTGGTACCAACCTCGCAAATCGTCAAGAACTCATAAATTCATTGATGGATAGGGGAGTGAATATCAAGACTTTTGGTAGGGGTTGGTCATCTAACTATGTTAGTTTCGATGAAATGATAAAGATCTATAACCAAAGTAAAATCAATATAAGTTTCATGCAATCCTATGGAAATTCCACTCGCCCACAAATGAAATGTAAAATTTTTGATATCTGCCTTTGTGGCGGATTTTTATTGTGTGAGTATATTCCAGGAATTGAAGAATACTATGAAATTGGCAAAGAAATTGAATGTTTCAATAGCCTTGAAGATGCATCATATAAAATCCAATATTATTTAAATCATGAAGAAGAGAGGGAGACGATTGCTGATGCCGGATGGAAAAGAGCTACGTCAAATCATACAAACTTTTTTAGTTTTTTAAAAATTTTTCAGGAAATTGAAAAGGATATTGTTATAAAAAAAGATAAAGAAATTATCAATTCACGTCTTTCTGAAATGTCAAAACACATTCGAAAAATGCATTCCCAATTCCATTTTCATTGGGGAAAGGTACACTTGATGGAAAATCATAAAAAATTAAGTAGAGATGAATTGGCATTATCAATATATTATAATCCATGCAATTTCGAGGCGATGTGTTTGTACGTAATTGGATATTTCCCCCATTCAGTACGTCCTTTATCAATAAGGACTAGTGCAACTATATTTGCTATGTTTACCAAAACCAAATTAATAGTATTATCTGTTTTTCATCGAGTTTGTAGGTGAAAGATATAATATCGGGGAGGATAAACCAGATGTGTAAAAAAATTATATTGGTTCAGCCATCCTATCCAACAAGCCCTTTCCCAGGACCTCATTTACCTGTAGGACTAGGATATCTAGCAGAACAACTGATTAAAGCCGGCATTGACTATGTTGTTGTTGATTTGAGTGTTAATGATTTTACTTACTTTAAAGATATGATACTCTCGTTTGCACCAGATTTTATTGGAATAAGTTTAATGTCATTAGATATTGATCATCATTATACGTTAATCTCTAAAATAAAAACACAATTTCCATTTATAAAAATAATTGCGGGTGGACCTCACGTATCTTTTATGAAAGAAGAGGTATTGTCTGATTGCCCAAGTATTGATTTTGGAATTGTACATGAAGGAGAAGAATCTTTAATTGAATTGATTCAGTCCTCTACCCCCATTGGAATTAAAGGAATTATATATAGAACGGATAACACAATCGTTTATAATGGTGACCGAGATTTCATTCAAAATTTGGATAAGTATCAATTTCCTAAATATGAAAAATTCGATTTACCCAAATATGGAAAAATGATCGCTATCGCATCATCACGAGGTTGTCCATTTAATTGTATTTTTTGCGGTGCTCATTTCTCTATGGGTAAGAAGTGGCGGTCAAGGTCAGCAGAATCTATTATAAAAGAGATTGATTTTTGGTATAGAGCGGGATACATTAATTTCAATTTTGTTGATAGTAATCTTTTCTTCAATAAACGCAGAATTATAGAAATTTGTGATAAAATAAAAATCAAAGGATTAAATATAACTATCTCATCAGATGGCATGCGAGCTGATGATGCAGATGTTGAGATGTTGCAGAAAATGAAAGAAATTGGACTAACATCTGTTGCTATAGGTGTTGAAAGTGCAAATGAAACGATACTTAAAAACATTAAAAAGGGAGAATCTCTCTTTCAGATTGAAAATGCCATTACAACTTGCATAAAATTAGATATAAATGTAGTCTTATTTTTTATAATCGGACTCCCTGGTGAGACAAAAGAAAACGTTGAAAAATCATTTGAATTTGCATTGAAATATCCTGTTTCTGAAGCGTATTTCTTTAATGTCAATCCAATGCCTAAAACAGAACTATACAAATGGGCTGAAGAAAATAATTATCTTTTAACCTCAAAAAAAGATATGTTTAAGAATATTGGTGGGATGGACAGGAATCCATTAGTTGTCACTCCTGAACTGAGCTATAATGAACGAAAAGAGCTATACGAGAAAGGATTGCAAATTTCAAAGGAGATAAGATGTAATTCTGTTAGGAGAACTATGGAAAAAACATTATTTGGTTGTATAAAATATCGTGTTGCCAAAGCATTATTATTTTTTAAGTCTGGTGCCGGGATGTGAGATTATATATAAAATAATTAAATATCTAACGGTGAAATATCATTTTTTTATTTTATGGATAAAAATTGACGGAAGGGATGATGTTTCTCCGCGTACAGAGCGAGAGGAAAAACTCCCCAATATTGTCTTGGGCATGGCACTCTGAAAATATTATGCAATAAATGATTGTAATGTTTCTCTCCGTTATTATACCAACAAGAAACCGTTCATCATTACTGGAAAAGGTAATCCAATCATTAATACTCCAGACCTATCCAAAGGAAAACTTTGAGATTATCATTGTCGACAACGGATCAACCGACGGTACCAAATGTGTGGTTGAATCCTTTAAAAATGACCTCTCCAACCTGATCTATATATATTATCCCGAGCTTGGACTTCACGTTGGCAGGCATGCCGGTCTTGCATTATCAAAAGGAGAAATCCTTGTCTATGGCGACGATGATATTGAGGCTTTCCCGACATGGCTGGAAGGTGTGGCAGAATCCTTCCAAGACCCGGCTGTGGCACTTGTGGGGGGAAACGATCTCCCACGATTTGAATCTGCCCCACCAGAATGGGTAGAACAATTGTGGCAGGTAACCCCTTGGGGGAAAACAATTGGAGAGTATAGTCTTATTGATTTCGGGAATGATGTGAAAGAGATCCCTCCATACTATGTATATGGCTGTAATTTTTCAATTCGGAAAAAAATTCTTTTGATGGTTGGGGGCTTTCACCCTGACAGCATGCCTGATGATATGTTAAAATACAGAGGTGATGGGGAGTCTGCAGTTTCTGATGTGATTATTACAAAAAAATATAGGGTAATTTTTAACCCCAAAGCCTCTGTATATCATCTCGTTTCCGCATCTCGGATGACCATCTCTTATATTCACAAGCGAGGATACATCCAAGGCATTTCTGATTCATATTCGTATATCAGAAAAAGAGGCCATCAGAATTTGATAAACCTTCTTCAGGCATATTATTATTTTAGTAAAGAAATTTGTTTGTTAAAAATTCGAAAAATATTAAAAAAAATTGTCTCCCCCAATGACTTTTTTATCCTTGGACATCTTGAGGGGTATCTGTATCATCAGAGGGAAGTATATTATAATCGCGAAATACTCGAATGGACACTGAAGAAAGATTATTTCATAGATCCTTTATCCGATGATTCTCAGTTTGTCAGGCAATAATTTTTTATTCTGTAAAGGGGCAATTATTCGAGGACACATGATTATACGCAAATTCGTTCAAAAAGGAGTTTCTGGTTATAAATTCTTGTCTAATTTCATAAAAAAAGAATTTTTTTCAATAAAATGTAAAATTTTTAAAATTCCAGAATGGAAAGATCCCGATAACCGGGATTTTATCATAATTGAATCTCAGTTAAAACAGCAGGGAATTGCATTTACTGAAATAACTATTGATAAACGTGATTTTGAAATTTTTAAAATTCAATTCAATTTTGGAAATGATTTTTATGGTGGCCCAGATACAAGGGTTTACGAAGAAAAAATATTGGAACACTTTCTCTCTTATACATTTGCTATCCAAAGAATGAGCTCCAATAAGGACATCTATGTTGATGTTGCAGCCGCAAATAGCCCTTGGGCAAAATTGCTCAGGGATGCTGGATATAATGCATATGCCATTGATTTAACACCATCTGAATTATTTAAAAAATATGATTTTTATAAACTGATGAATGCAACGGCTACTTCATTTGGTGGTGAATCCGTCGGATCGGTCAGTCTTCAATGTGCATATGAAATGTTCATTCAAGACGATGATATAATGTTGATCAATGAATTAAAAAGGATATTAAAGAAGGGGGGGCGAGCAATTATCTGTCCACTCTATATGTATACTCACTATAGTGGTTATTGTTCCCCGGAATTCTGGAATAAGCACGAATATCAGCCACAAAATGCAAAAATTTATGTTAATTCCCATAGTCAGGGAATTCCATTTTCACGAAAATATGATGCAAAACAATTCTCTGAAAGAATTGTTAAAACAATCGTAGAAAATCACATGAGTTATAATTTATTTGTTTTACGGAATGGTGAAGAAATTGACCCGAAAATTTATTGCCATTTTATTTTAGAGATTACGAAAAATTAACACACGTTCGTATGATGTGATTACTTTCCTAAAATATTCATTTCTTTCTTGCCACAACAACAATATTCCATGATGTTTCTGTCGGGTCTCGCTCAAAATCAGGAAATTGCCCAATCCTAACGACCTCAAAGCCGGTGAATTCAAGAGCCAATGACAATTCCAGCGCGAAAAAAAACCTCATTCTATGCACTTCATTGGTTTCAACAACCGGTTCGCCGTCACAAACACGATAGAGACTAAACCTGACATCACAATACTGGTGGAACGTATCAAGCTCGGGACGGGTAACCCGGATTACGGTATCTTTTCCTGAATGAATAACCCGGCATTTTTCCTGGGGCTTTTGTGAAAGTACTGCCGGACCATACCACACATCAAAAATGAGCAAACTCCCGGCATTCAGATGTGTACTGATATTCTTCAGGGTTTTCGTGATCTGTTCATTGGTATGCAGATACCCCAGAACGTCAAACATCATAATTGCAGCGTCAAAGTGTCGATCGAGGTGGATGGATGCTATATCCGAATGAAAAAAATTTATTGATGTGGAGGAATTTTGAATTTTTTTTCTCGCAACCTCAAGCATGGATTCAGAGAGATCAACACCACAGACTTCATACCCTCGTTGTGCGAGGCAGAGCGCATAATTCCCGGTCCCACACCCAAGATCAAGGATTGAAGTAATTGGCTTCTCTGCATATTCACGGAAAATTCGTTCGAGTAAATCACACTCTCCCCCATAATCTTTCTCATCATAGAGGAGATCATACGAATCAGAGTATAACAATCCAAAAATATCACTCATGAATTGACGACCTCTTTTACCGCAGTGCTTACGATATCCATCTGTTCTTTGGTCAATGTCAGACCGGACGGGAGATAGAATCCCTGGCGAGCTAGTCGCTCCGCAACAGGATACTGTTCTCCCTTGAACAACCCCATCTCATGAAATACCGGTTGCTCGTGCATTCCAAGGAAGAACGGGCGTATATCAACACCTTTTTCCCGGAGTAATAATGCAGCCTTAACTGCGTCTAATCCCGTTTCTTCTGAAAGGACCATCCCATACATCCAGTATACACTCTTTGCCCATAATTTCTCAACAGGAATCTGGATCCCGTTGATTGACTGGAGTCTTTTTGTGTAATACGCTCCCATAGAACGTTTTTTTGCAACGATCGCATCGATACGTTCCAGTTGTGCAACACCGAGCGCAGCTTGAAGATTGGTCATGCGGAAATTGAACCCGAGAGATTCATGATAGAACCGGCGGTCCGGTAAAAAGCAGAGATTCCGAAGTGCTGCTGCGCGTTCTGCAAGCATCCTATCATCAGTGAGAACCATACCCCCCTCCCCTGTCGTAATGAGTTTGTTCGCATAAAAACTAAAACAACTCAATGTCCCAAAACTGCCGCAGCGTTTCCAGGTATCACCCCCCTCCCTATGCCCCATATGGTATTCAGCCCCATGCGCCTCAGCGGCATCTTCGATAATTGCGAGGTTATGGTCTTCTGCCAGATCGAGAAGCGGTTTCATATCGGTAGGGTGCCCGTAGATATGGACGGGCATGATTGCACGGGTATGCGCAGTAATTTTTTCAGCCATCTGATCGACATCCATCGTCCATATTTCCGGATCCGCATCAACAAGAACCGGCGTTGCGCCTTCATAGACCACTGCTTGGGCACAGGAAATAATGGTGAATGTGGGCATTATTACCTCATCCCCGGGTTTTAGATCAAGACACCGGCAGGCGATCTGGAGTGCGGTCGTCCCGTTACTGACAGCGACGCCATATGAGCGCCCACAATATTCTGCAAAGGATTGTTCAAATTGTGTAATATAATCCCCAACAGAGGAGATCCATCCGGATTTAATGCAACTGGTTACATATTCCAGTTCGTTTCCATCCAGGAGCGGTTCATTCACCGGTATCATCAGAAGCGCACCTTCTCATCAGTTCCCGGGTAGGGTCCCTGTTTGATCTCAAAAAGTACGGTCTTTTCTTTCATGCGGAATCCGTGACCCCCGGCTACGAAAATCACAATATCACCTTTTCCCATTGGGCGTGATGCAATCAATTCTTTATTGTCAGTATAGACATCCACGATACAGGATCCCTCCCGGACAAAAATAACCTCAGAAGTACCTTGAATTGAACGTCGAACGGGATAATGGAAATGACGGGGGATCTCTGAATCATCTGGATAAATAATAAAACCTGCCTGGAAATTGAGATCCGGTGTTGTAATGAACGTCGTTTTTTCAGGGTTTTCAGAATTGTGTATCAGATACGCAAATACTCCATTAGTATCAGAAATGCATTCATAATTCAAGTCAATCCCCTCAGTGTACATAAGAAATTTCGTTATTAGTATCGTTAAATGTTCAGAAGTATTAAGCATCTTCCCGTATGCACACTTCAACCTTCGAGTTTGTCTGTCCGATGATTAAAAATTGTCAGTTGAAAACGCTGGATATTACACCATAAAAGATAATCTGATATACATTCATTAGCAATAAGTTTAATCAGGAAAATGGAATCAAAATCTGCAATTTGTATCATATTTCCTTTTTCTTTTTTGGAAAGTACACCCAACATAACAAATATTATTGAGGCTTGCAGAGCAGCAGGAATACATGTTGATGTCTATACTCATCTTGATCCAAATTATGCAAAGCCAGAATTCGGGTCTGGAATTAATTGCTTTTTCTTTAACAATTCGGAAAAAAATTTAAAAATTTTTCTTCAATTGGTTAACAGCATAAAGTTTTGGTCATTGGGTTTTCATTTTCCGGGTTGGGGAATCCTACAAAGAATGATGTTCAGGATTTCTTTTTGGTTAGATAATTTGTATTTAGATCTGCTATTTTATCGTCAGATGAGAAAATATCCATATTCATATATTGTTGGTGTAGATGCGAAAGGGATGATTTTAGCCTCAAAATTTGCCATGAAGTTGAACATTCCATTAATCTATGATAATATTGAACTTATGCTCTCATATGATTGGTCAAAACAATATCAAGAAATTAAAAAAAAAGAGATTGCAGCCAGCCATCAAGCAAAATATGTGATTATCCAAGATCCGGAACGGGCACTTGCTTTGTTGCAAGATAATAATCTTTCGATCAGTAAGTTTATTTACATTCAATCCGGCCCTACAGGTCCGACCGATCCGAAACGAACTAATTACTGGAAGGAGAAATTTTCCCTTCCGGATCATGTTAAAATCGTATTACATTTTGGAAATATGTACTGGAAGGGATTAGAGGAGATCATAGCTTCTGTTTCTCAGTGGCCTGAAGACTGGATATTTGTCACCCATGGTTGGCATGGGGGCGAAAGCAAAAGGCGTATTGAAAATTTGTCTAAAATGGCTGATCCAGATCGAGTTTTTTTTTCAGCGAATCCAGTACCGCGAGGAGAAATTCAGAAGATGGTGAATGGAGCTGATATTGGCATAGCTCTGTACTTTCCTACTAACCAAATTAATACTTGGGAAAATACAAATATAAAATTTTTAGGATTTTCCTCAGGAAAGATCGGATATTACTTAAAGGGCGGATTACCCGTAATCATTAACAAAGGACCATCCATTGCACAAGTAATTCAAGATTATCAATCTGGAGAAGTAATAAGTGATATTTCTGAAATCCCTTCTGCAATACTGAAGATCCATCAACAATATCAAAACTATTCTCAAAATTCTTTAAAAATGTTTGAAAAGGAGTACGATCCGCGTCCGGGAATTGAAAAATTAATTGCGTTATTAAAATGACAATAAATGTCAGAATCGTCGAAAATCAATTTAGCTAAGAAGAAAAGTTCTAAGGTTGGTTTTTATACTAGGGCAGACATCGAGTTGTTCGCACCTCGTTCAGTGATCTTGAGGATGATCTCGAACCTTTAATGGTCTGGATATTTTTCGAAGGATTTCGATGGGTTTATACGTGGCTGATCAGTTATCATTTTATTACTTAGTGTCTGGGTGCCGAATTTACTGTTACATCTTATATTACCTTTGAATGAATCAGGAATACAATATCTTAGGAATTAACAATGATAAATGAGACGATTTTACTGTTAACTTATAATTATGATAGCAAACTCGTTTACCACAAATCACTTAAGTATATAAAAAATCGCTGTGGAATCTACCTCCCCTGGGACCTATACCTTTACGAGCCACTCAAGAAAATTTTCTCAAAAGTAATTCTGTATGATTATCTGGAACGAAGAGCCGAAATTGGTGTAAAAGCAGTCAATGAAGAAATCATCGATCTTGTGAGAATGGGGCACCCCAAATATGTATTATGGACATCTTTTTTTTATGATATCCAGGAATCAACATTCGATATCATCAGGAATGAAGACACACGGGTAGTTGGTCTTTTTTTTGATGATGAATGGCGTTTCGATACGTATTCCAGATGGTGGATTCCATATCTTGATTTTGTTGTAACCAACGCCCGAGATGCCGTTCCGAAGTACAGAGAACTGGATGCGCGGGTTATACTGACAATCCCTAATACCGGAATTCCGGTTGATCGGGATTGGTCTAAAAGAGTGGAAAAATACGATGTTTCATTTGTCGGTACTAGAGATTATGCTGATAGAGATCATTGGATAACTGAAATCAAAAAAAGAAACGTACCTGTCAATTTGTTTGGTACTGGGTGGGGAAACTACGTCTCGTTTGATGAGATGCTGGATATTTTCAAGACCAGCAGGATAAATCTCAATTTTTCCAAAACCTTGTCTGACCTTAAGAAATTGCAAATAAAAGGCAGAATATTCCAGGTATGTCTGGCCGGTGGTTTTCTGTTAACAGAATATGCTCCGGGTATTGAGGACTATTTTGAGCTAGACAAAGAGATTGTATGCTTTCAAAATAGCGAAGAAATGATTGATAAAATATATTATTATCTCAATCATGATACTGAAAGACTGACAATTGCCGAAGCTGGCTGGAACAGAGCAATCCGTGAATATTCTTCTTATTCGATGATCAAAAAGGTGTTTCAAGAAATTGAAGAGGATCTTGCTAAAAAGTACAAAACGAAAACTCCCAGTTCCATAAGACAAAAGATGCCGATGCAAATACGCAAGATTCCTTCTCAATACCACTTCGAATGGGGAATGGCGTCATTAGAAGAGGACTATAAAGGTTTATGGAAAGATTCGTTGGAATTATCCTTATGCTACAACCCATTCAATTTAAGAGCACGGTATTACATGGGTGTAAGTTTTTTTCCGGTTACTATCCGTCGTATTTTAATATGGATCTACAAATCTCCACAAATTTTTTATAAAATTATAACTATAAAATTTGGTATTAAACAATATCTACGGAAAATAAAGGAAAAATTTACACAAAAAAAAGATGTTTTCGATTCTTGAAAAATCTATCAGTTTTATTACAAGATTGGTGAGAATATTATCATTCCAAAGTGTTTTTAACACCATACTGTTCCACAAGGTTGGATGAAAAGCATGATAAAAATTCAAATCCATATTATGTCATAAAGAATGAAAAACAAATAATTGTTAATTCCGGATCCAAAAAGAAAATTAATAAACATAGAAAAAAATGTGGAGAATCATTTAAGGCAGGATATTATTGATCTTAGGGAATCTGTAAACATTTCTCCATTGAAAAATTGAAAATAGTTGTTGAGTACAGGTTAAAATGAACCAGTTTGAGCAATCGCAACAAAACATTGGAAAAAAACCTGATATTCTCCAGAATACAGGTTTGGAAATTAAAAAAAAGGAGGGCACGCCCACCATCTCAATAATTTCACCGTCGCTGAATCTTGGGCAATTTCTGGAAGACACCATTGTATCCATTGCAAACCAATCTTTTCAGAAATTCGAACATATTGTTATCGATGGCGGTTCTACGGATGGAACTCTTGACATTTTACGGCGGTATCCACACATAATATGGATTTCGGAAAAGGATAGCGGTTACGAGGAGGCGATGAGGAAGGGACTGACCCTTGCGAAGGGAAAATATATCATGAATTGTGCGATATCGGACGGGTATCTCGATCGGGACTGGTTCAAGAGATGCATCGAAGTACTCGACGTGAATCCGGAAATCTCACTGGTGTGGGGTTTTCCTCAATATCTATCCGAAGATAATATCCTTGGGAATATCTCCTATCGCGAGTTTCATCACACGCCCCCTCCTCAAAAATATGCATGGGTTTCCTACTGGCTGAAAACCTGCTTCTGGCTTCCGGAAGCAAATTTCTGCGTTCGTAAAGAAGTATTCGACCGGTGTTTCCCCCAATCAGAAGATTTTTCAGAATATAAGGATCCCTGGTATGAATTTAATTTCAACTTCAATCACCTGGGCTATCTACCTTTCAACCTTCCCGTGGTAGCTAATTTCGGCCGAACTCATACCAACCAGCGCGGACAGATAGAACGAGAGAGTGGATTGATGCAGAGGCGATCGGATGCCTATTTCGGGAAGGTGAAACAATACCGCTGGCAACTCCTAAATGGAACGAGTACACATTATTTCAGGGATGGCTCCAATAATATCCTTCCAGTGAAGTTCTCCAACAGGAAATTCCGATGGGAATATCTTGAGTATCTCCCGTGGGGTTGTTATACATTCATTCGGAAAGATCTTTCACGGTTTTTCCTCGCAAAGTTCAGACACATATATAGGAGGAGCACCTGAAGATATGAAACTTCATCTGGGATGCGGACACAACTACCTTGAAGGATGGGTCAACGTAGACGGACCTAAAGTTGACTTATGCTACGATGACTTAAAAGCGGATCTCCATGCCCGCATAGAAGATTTGGAATATCCTGACAATTCAGTCGATGAAATTCTAATGAATGCAGTTTTTGAACATTTTCCCCGGCATGTCGCCATAATGCAACTTCGAAAATTTTACAAGTGGCTTAAGCCAAATGGAATCCTGACGATTGTTGTACCGGACTTCTGGGGGGCGGTAGAAATGCTCAGAACATCTGAAAATCCGATGGAACAGCAATTCTGGTTCAGGCATCTGTACGGGCCCCAGGATACGATTCAGTTTGGAACGCATTACGATGCCTTTGATGTGGAGAAACTCAAGTGGATGTTTTCCATCGTAGGTTTTCATGAGTATCGCTACGAAATAATCAAACGCTGGCCTGGTATTCGCTTTACCGGGATTAAAGATTATACAATCAAATCTGATGCAGATGCAGAAAAAGATATTATTGAATATATGGCAAATTACGAAGCAAGAGATGAGAAGGGGATTGCATTTAAGGCATGGATGGATGCCATGGGATTAACAGCTGATAAACCACAGACACCGACTTTCAAAACCTATGAAATGTACAATCGCTCTTCTTTTTTCAGGCAATTGATAAGAAAAATGAAAAAGATGTTTTTTGTATGACTACTGTTGGTACCAATAATCAATCAACTCGTGAAAAATGGTTGGAAAAGATATTAAAACAAATACCTGCTGGTTCCCGCATTCTTGATGCAGGTGCCGGAGAAAAGCAGTACCAGCGTTTTTGCAGCCACTTGGACTATGTCGCACAGGATTTTGCTCAGTATGATGGAAAAGGAAACGATACTGGTTTGCAGATGGAAAACTGGGATCAATCGGATCTTGATATCATTTCAGATATTACCAATATTCCAGAACCTGAAGCTTCATTTGATGTTATACTATGTGTCGAGGTTCTTGAACATGTACCAGAACCCATCAAAGCGATTCAGGAATTCGCGCGTTTACTCAAACCCGAAGGACATCTCATACTGACCGCTCCTTTCTGTTCCCTGACACATTTCGCTCCCTATCATTATTATACGGGCTACAACCGTTATTTCTACGAATTCCACCTTCCTGCAAATGGTTTTAAAATTCTTGATCTGCAGGAAAATGGGAATTATTTTGAATATCTTGCACAGGAAATACGGCGCATCCCCCGAATGGCTGAGTGCTATGCACAGAGAAAACCCGGAGTAACAGAATACTTAAACATGCATTTATGCCTGTCAATGTTGGAACGTCTCTCTAAAAATGATCTGGGATCTAGTGAAGTTCTGCATTTTGGCTGTCATGTCCATGCAATAAAAAGGTAGCGTACACGACGTGCTGTAAAATGTAAAGATGCCCTGTATCCAACAGTGAATTGCAAACAAAGAGGAACAGGGCAATGAATCTAAGAGACATCGTACTAAATTATCTTACCGATAACGAAG